>Ga0138256_10004580_pt1 | contig 14694 bp, 15 predicted proteins | sample KNB2016incub_MG_FD_105486 | JGI IMG/M metagenome (GOLD analysis project Ga0138256, IMG submission 105486) | Active sludge microbial communities from wastewater in Klosterneuburg, Austria - KNB2014incub_MG | ecosystem: Engineered > WWTP > Activated sludge > Unclassified | place: Austria... | reverse complement strand
TGCAGCCTACCCGGGACTGACCCAACCACCGCGTGATTGGATACGTATGAAGACGAGCCGTCTCCCGCCATCCGCAGATGGCTTCGTCCCTGCTTGGCCTTGCTCCCGGCGGGGGTTACCTGACGCTCTGCATTACTGCAAACGCCGGTGGTCTCTTACACCACCTTTTCACCATTACCCCGCGCAAGCGCGGGGCTGTTTGTTTCTGTGGCCCTTGTCCGGCAGGTTCGCTCCTTACGGAGGCTTCCCCGCCCCGGGGACTATCCGACGCCGTGCTCTATGGAGTGCGGACTTTCCTCGATGGCGACAACGCGCCACCGCGATCGCCCAACCGACCTGAGGCAAGGTCATCATACACGCAAGGGGTGAGAGCGTCAACATTGGGATGAAACTGACAAATTTGAAAACGCGGGCAACTTCACTGGATTATTTTTCAAAAGACATTAAAATAGAAGTTGTATAATGTTTCCCTGAGGAGTCATTGTGAGCAAACGGACTGGCAAAACGATCATCGGGTTAACCGGCAATATCGCCACCGGCAAAAGCGTGGTGCGACGCATGATGGAGCACCTTGGCGCCTACACCATCGACGCGGACTCGCTGGCGCATCGCGTCCTCTCGAAGGGCGCGCCGGGCTACCAGCCTACCCTGGACCGATTCGGCAAGTGGGTTTTGGATAAGGATGGGAATATCGACCGCGCCAAATTGGGCAAACTGGTGTTCTCAGATGCCGACGCGCTCGCCCAACTTGAGGAGATCGTGCACCCGTATGTGTTGCAGGCGGTGGACTTACTCATCCGCAGGGCGAACCAACGCGTAATCGTAGTCGAGGCGATCAAACTGATCGAATCCGGAATGCGCGAGCAGTGTGATTCCATCTGGGTCACCGACGCGCCGCAGGAAGTCCAGATCGAGCGGCTGATGCGCAAGCGTAACCTCACCCGCGAGGAATCAATACAACGAATCCGCGCGCAGGCTCCGCAGAGCGATAAGCTCGCCGCCGCGGCAGTTATCATCCGAAACACCGGGTCCTATGACGAACTGTGGAATCAGGTTTCAACGGAGTGGAAACGCTTCGCCCCGAAGCCGGAGACTGGTCCACTTCCCGCTTCCAATACCCAGCCCGGAACGTATTTACTCCTGCGCGGCCGCCCACGCGACGCGCAGAGGATTGCCGAATTCATTTCACGTCAGAGCAAAGGCAGGCGCGCCTTGCAGGCCAACGATGTCATGGAAGCCTTCGGCGAGAAAGCGTTCCTCATGCTTTTTAGCGGGAGCGAACTGGTGGGTGTGGCGGGTTGGCAGGTGGAAAACCTGGTGGCTCGCACAGACGATCTCTTCATCGACCCGAAGGTGTCGGCGGAAAAGTCATTGCCGCTTCTGCTCAATGAAGTGGAAGAAGCCTCGAACGCCTTACAGTGCGAAGCCTCGCTGGTCTTCCCGCCGATGGACTTGGTGGGTTTTGACACGGTGTGGAAACGACTCGGTTACTCGCGTCGCGCGGCGGAGACGCTCGGTTCGCAGGCTTGGATGGAAGCCGCCAACGAATCCATGCCGCGCGGCGCGGCGCTCTTCTTCAAACAACTGCGCGCCGATCGCGTGTTACGACCGATCTAACAGCCGTAGTTGGTACTGTGTAAAAAGGGGGGATCAAGATTCATCGCCTGCTCCTGAACACGAAGTTTGCCGGCGTTCCTAACCCTATGGCCAAAGCTGTAGGAATCTTTTTCCGCTGATCTTTACCATCCGCGCGAATTTGTAACTGACGTTAAGCAGTCTAGCCACCGAGACGCGGAGTCGCAGAGAAGAATAAAGAGATTTTCTCTCTGTGTCTTTGTGATTTTTAATAGGACGTTCGCTTTTGCTGCTCTACGATGGTCTGCCTGCGCTGAGCCGCAGGCACACGTGTGACCGTCGCTTCGCTGGCAAATACGGCGGTCATAGACCGCCTGCGAGCGTAAGAGAGTAGCGAAAACTTGTGCTGAGCGTGTCGCAGTATTCGCGGAAATCAGCGCATACTGCGACAGATTTCGGCGCTCGCAGGAACCACATCTTTCAAATGCGATTGTCCTATTCCTGACCCATTTACCAATCCCTGATTACGAATTACACTTCCACCCGATGGCGAACTTTTTCGATAACATTTTCTTCATTTTCGAGCGGCTCAACTGGCTCAGCGTGCTGGATATTGCGCTGGTCATGTTGATCTTTTTCGCGTTACTGTACACCTTGCGCGATACGCAGGCGATGGTGTTGTTGCGCGGCGCGATTTTCCTCATCATTGCATTGATCCTGCTCACATCGCTATTCGAACTGCCGGCGTTCTCGTGGCTGGTACAAAGCACCCTGCCTGCCTTGCTCCTCGCCATCCCGGTCATTTTTGCCCCGGAGATTCGCCGCGCGCTCGAACGGCTCGGAAGGGCGGGTACCTTCGTCACCGGAAGCGGACAGCCGCAACAAGCCGATATCGTGAAAGTGATCCACGCGGTGGTCGAGGCGTCGCGGCGACTTTCCGCGCGGCAGCACGGCGCGCTGATCATCATGCAACGCACCGACAGCCTTGCGCAATACGCCGAGACCGGCGTCCAACTGCACGCGCAAGTGACTCCTGAATTGCTGTTGCAGATCTTTTACCCAGATACGCCCCTGCACGATGGCGGCGTCATCATCGCCGATGGGAAGGTGGCCGCGGCGGCATGCGTTATGCCACTCTCGGCAAGCGGCATCCTCACCCGCAACCCCGAGCGCCAGATGGGATTGCGTCATCGCGCCGCGCTCGGCTCCTCCGAAGTGAGCGACGCGGTCTCGGTCGTTGTTTCCGAACAGAGCGGTTCGATCTCCATTGCTCACGCCGGGCGCATGATTCGCCGCATCGACCCGGAGCGGCTCGAAAACATACTCGTTGCGTTCTACCAGACCGACGTCTCCACGCCGCGCAAAGCCTGGTTCCAACGATTCTTCCGCAGGAATAAATAACATGCGCTGGCTTGCCACAAACATCCGCACCATTCTCCTCGCGTTCATCCTCGCCGTCGCGGTATGGATTTCTGCCGTCACTGCCGCCGACCCGGATGAGATCCGCTCGCCCATTGAGGTGCCGCTTGAAATCGTCGGGCAAGACCCGTCGCTGATCATCACCAGTGAAATTCCAGCCACAGTGAAAGTCACCTTGCGCGCGCCGCGTTCGGTCTGGGATCGCGTCACCGCGCAGGAAAATTCCATTCGCGCCATCCTGGATATTTCAACCTTGAGCGCGGGCGAGCATAAGAAGGATATCCAAATTCAGATCGCGGCGCGACCGATGCAACTCGTTCTTTCGGACCCTGCGTCTGTTCCGGTAACCCTCGAGCGACTCGCCACCCGCGCCCTGCCCATCGACCTGTCACTGAGCGGTCAGCCGGCGGTGGGCTATCAAGCCGCAGATCCGCAGACCGACGCGACCGAGGTGGTGATCTCCGGTCCCGAGTCGCTCGTTGAGCGGGTGCAACGGGCGCGCATCCTGTTAAGTTTCTCCGGCACGCGCGAGAGTATCGACCAGGCGTTACCGGTGCTGGCGCTCGACGCGCAAAACGCGGTTGTAGAGGGCGTGACGGTGAACCCGCAATCGGTTCATGTGACGATCCCCGTCAGTCAACAAGGCGGTTTCCGCGATGTGGCGGTGAAAGTTGTCGTCAGCGGGCAGGTGGCGGCGGGGTATCGGCTTGAAAATATTTCGGTGTTTCCGCCGGTGATCACGGTGTTCGCCTCCGACCCGCAACTGGTGAATGCGTTGCCCGGTGTGATCGAAACCGAAACGCTCAACCTGCAAGATGCGAAGGAAGCCATTTCCACGCGGCTCGCGCTGTTATTGCCGGAAAACATCAGCATCGTGGGAGCGCAGACCGTGCAGGTGACTGTTGAAGTCTCACCGATTCAAACCAGCGTAACGTTGTTGAATCAACCCATCAATGTAACCGGCTTGGGGAATGGGCTTGCGGCGCAGGTTTCGCCGCAAACGGTAGATGTGATTATCTCGGGCCCCCTGCCCGTGCTCGACGCGTTGACACCGCAGGATATTGTCGTCAACATCGATGTGACCGGGCTGGAAGCTGGCACGTATCAACTCACGCCCACTATCGAAATCCTTGTCGAAAATGTGCTGGTCGAATCGATTTTGCCCGGCGCCGTTGAGGTGGTACTATCCATCCCCGGAACAGGGACGCCGAGTCCGTAGTTGGTGAATAGCGTTCAGTAATCAGTAATCAGTAGACAGTAAACAGTAAGTGGAAATCGTCAATTAGAAATCGGAAATCGAAAATGCCTAAACCTATTGTTGCCCTCGTCGGCAGACCCAATGTTGGAAAATCGACTTTGTTCAATCGCCTCGTCGGTGAGCGCATGGCGATCGTGGATGATACGCCCGGCACCACACGCGACCGCCTATTCGGCGAAGCGGAGTGGAACGGCCGCGTATTTCATGTGATCGACACCGGCGGTATCGACCCGACTCACGGAGGAAAAACACCGCTCTCGGTTGGCTCGGCAGATTTCATTGAAGATATCCGCGCGCAGGCGCAAGCTGCAATCGATGAAGCGGATGTGGTGTTGTTCGTCAACGACGGGCAGACCGGCGTAACCGGCGCCGACCTCGAAGTGGCAGACATTCTGCGCCGCTCGCAGAAGAAATTGCCCGATGGAACATTCTTCCCGCCGATCCTTGTGGTGGCGAATAAGTGCGAGGCGCGCGAAACGCGGGACGCGGCGAGTCAATTCTACGAGTTGGGGCTGGGCGAGCCTCACCCGGTCTCTGCCGTGCATGGAAGCGACACCGGCGACCTGCTCGACGTGGTCGTGGCAAGCTTCCCTGCGGAGGCAGCGGCGGACGAGGATGAAAGCATCAAGATCGCCATCGTCGGCAAGCCGAATGCTGGCAAATCCAGCCTGCTTAATAAACTCGTGGGCGAGGAGCGCGCCATCGTCAGTCCCATCCCCGGCACCACGCGCGATGCGACAGATACGCTGATCGAAATGGAAGGGTTGCAGGTCACGCTGATCGATACGGCGGGCATCCGTAAGCGCGGCAAGATCGAGCGCGGCGTGGAGCAGTTCAGCGTGTTGCGTTCGTTCAAAGCCATCGAACGCGCCGACGTTGCCCTGCTGATGATCGACGCGACAACGGGCATTACCGCGCAGGACGCGCACATCGCGGGCTTTATTCTCGATCAGTGGAAATCGTGCGTGGTGATCGTTAACAAGTGGGACGCCATCGAAAAAGATACGTTCACGATGGAGAGCTACACGCGCAAGATCCGCTCCGACTTGAACTTTATGGACTACGTCCCGCTGTTGTTCATCTCGGCGAAAACAGGGCAACGCGTGGACTCCGTCTTGCCGATGGCGTTGCGCGTGCAGGAGGAACGCCTGGCGCGCCTGACCACGTCCAAGATCAATGCGGTGATTCACAAGGCGCAGGACGCGCATCCGCACCCCACCCATGCGGGACGCGCGCTGAAAATGTTCTACGGCACACAAGTCCGCTCCGACCCGCCGACGTTCATGATCTACGTCAACGAGCCGAAGTTGATGCATTTTACGTATTTGCGATATCTGGAGAATCAGATCCGCGAGGAGTATGGGTTTTTAGGGACGCCGATTCGAATCGTGACGAAGGGGAGGAGGGAGTGATAGGTGGTACATGGAGATTGGAGAATTGGGATTAGTCACGTCTCGTTTGGATGAATGCCAGTCACGGTTTCCACTGTAATTTGTCCAATCGAAAATCGGACGTGGATCGCCCGGCAGGCAGGTCAGCGATGAGCAGCGGTGTTGCGGTTGTGTTTTTCAAATCCAACAAGAACGCTTGCTTGTTGCTAATGTAGGCGAGGCAATTTCCATCCGATGAAATCGTCGGCGCGTGCGCGGAGTCGACCAGTTTGACCAAGCCTGTTCCATCTGCATTGGCGAGGTAGATCGCGCGGTCTGACGCGCTTCTGCCAAATTCAAAGACAAGGAATTTCCCATCTTGTGACCAGCTCAAGTTTGCGACATCGGGGATGGATGATCCTGATCCTTTGGGGATAGGCAATGTTGCAAATGTGGTTTTATCACCCGATTCAAACTCTTCCGTAACGAGACGCGCTTCGCCCACATCACGATCCATTTCAAAGTATGCCAAACGAGAGCCATCGGGCGACCATGCAAAGCCTGTCTCGTCTTCAACGAAGTTACTGATCGTTTTGATTTGCGAGTCGTCGAGACTGAATTCGAATAAACCGAACGAGGATGAATTCGAGCCGTATAAGACGATGCTTTGATCGCCGGGGGCAAATTGAGGCGCGGTGGATATATACATCCCAAGTTGAATCTCTTTCTGCGCTGATCCATCCGAGTTCATGAGATAAACAACCGTATTATTTTGCACCGACCATGCCAGAAGCATTTTTGAATCGCGCGACCAGGCGGCGTCCATAAGATAGCCGAGTTCCGAGTTGGGCACAACAGCCGAAAGCGAATTGTCTGTTGGATTCCATAGAAAAATATTGCCTGTTCCTGTTGTGTTGCCGACAACAGCCAGTTGACCATCCGCTGACCACGCGAAAGAGCGCAACTCACCGATGGCGTGCGACTCATCCAGTTCGATGAAGCCAGTCTTATCCTGATTCGTCACATAAACCGAAAAGTCATGCGCAAGCGCCAGCGGACCCTCGCAAATTTTTCCCTGTCTCACATTCGATTCGAAAGTTTCCGAAGGGATTGCTGTGCTTGATGAGCCAGGCGCTTGTTCGGACGGAATGATCGAGCGGATCGTCCAGTTCAGCAAAACGAATCCGAGTACAGCGGCAACTGTCCATGCCGCAGGCGCGATGAGTTTTGTAAACCAGCCTTTTGCGGGCTGTGATTTGTTTTGATATGCGTCCATTAATTGAGTCTCCAATTTCCATTGAAAGTCTTGCGGAACTTTCATATTGTCTGCCGCTGAATTTAATTTCGCGGCAACGGGTTGTTCGTCGGCGGGGAGTTGGTCGAAGATTTCTTTATTCATAATCCATCTCCAATGCAATGGAAGAACGCGCGCGCAGGTCTTGCAATCCGCGCGAGACGAGCATTTTGACGGCGGCTTCACTTTTGCCCAGCACAGATGCCGCTTCGGTGAAACTGAGTTCGCTGAAGAAACACAGGATCAACGCCTCGGCGCGGTCACTGCTGAGTTGTTTAAGCGCGTTCAGGATTCGAGTCCGCTCGAGGCGTTGAAACGCTGACCGATCGGTAGGCAGGCCCGGGGTCGGGATATGAAGCGCCGCGTCCAACGGGACCTCAGGCTTGGTCGCCCTCCTTCGGAAAAAGCGGAGGCGCAGTCTGGAGGCGATTCCCATCAGCCACGCGATATACGGAGCCGCGCCGCGATAGGATCGAATCCCCTCCAACGCCGACATGAACGTCTGCGAGGTGAGGTCTTCCGCATCGTGGACGTTTCCCGTGTGCGCCATGTGATAGCGATAGACGCTTTGCACATGGCGGCGATATAACTCGGCGAAGGCATCTGGCTCGGCGCGTGCAAGCCGCGCGAGATTTGCATCGTCCATAGACGGGTAGTGAGGAATGGTCATAAACGTGTGAGGAGTCTTCTGCTGTGTTGTGCGCACAGTAGGTAGTGCCAGAAGAGGCTTGAATCGTAACAGGGAATTTGAAAAGACCTCGAAGTTCTTGAAGAACTTCGAGGTCTTTCTATGCTTCACTGCTCACTGACCGCGAAGCGTGTTCACTCCCTCACTAACTCAACTCATACCCATCCGGCAACCAGCCTTGCGTTGAGCTTGTCGAAACGAAAACAGCACCAACTCCCTCGCCGCCTCGACCTCATCCATCCTGCCGAATAGGGTTATTTCACAATTCCACGGTCATCCAGAAATTCAACGGGGTCTTTATCTTTGCCGTATTCCCACATTAACGAAAAGAACCAGATACCGCTTTCACCGATCCAGAAATCGGCGGGAGTGAAGGTCATTTTCGAGTCTTCGGGCTTCTTGTCGCTTTCTGGAGAGTATTCCGCGTGCCAGTCGAAAATTTCTCCCTGCCAATACGCGCCAAGCGAGTGGAGATGGTTTGCGAATGCCTTCACTTCTTTCAAGTCAGGGACTGAAAGTGGAAGGGTCGGTTCGTAACCCGCGTGTGCAGGAATTTTTGCTTTAACCGTTAACATGCTTGCTTTTCTCCTCTTTCCAGGCGTTCAAGAGAAACTCCAGATTATCTTCAATGATATGCTCAATATTGCGCAGGTCGCTTTTTCGGAACCTGCCCTCACGCGCATTTCTCACAGGGTCAAGCCAAAACTTTGCCTCGTTTCCGTCCTTGACAACGTGAACATGTGGAGGTTCATTGGCTACATCGGCCTCATAGAAAAAGAACTTATAGCCGTTCACACGAAGGACGACAGGCATAAAGAAGACTCCGAGTGGCGAAGGATAAAGGCATTATAGCACTGCTGATTGGCGAATCGAAAAGCCTCGGAAATTTCCTTTCCGAGGCTTCACTGCTCACTGATAACTGACCGCGAAGCGTGTTCACTCCCTCACTGGCTCGTATCATACCCCTCTGGCAACCAGCAGCACAACACCAACTCCCTCGCCGCCTTGACCTCATCCATCCTTCCGAATTGCGTATTATTCGGCGCGGACTTCACGATCTCAGGATTCTTCTTCGCTTCCTCGGCGATTCTTATCAGCGCGTCGACGAAGGAGTCTAACGTGTCTTTGTTTTCGGTTTCGGTCGGCTCGATCATCAACGCTTCGTGGACGATGAGCGGGAAGTAGTTTGTGGGCGGATGGAAGTTGTAATCCATCAAGCGTTTGGAAATATCCAGCGCGCGGACATCGCTTCCCTCGAATTGACCTTCCATCACGAACTCGTGCATACAGATTCGGTCAAACGGAATGTGATACGTGTCGCGCAATTTTGCTTGCAGATAGTTGGCGTTCAACACGGCGTACTGCGCGATGTCTTTGAGTCCGTCGGGTCCGTGCATGGCGATATACGTGAACGAACGGACGAAGCCTCCGCCGAAATGTCCGTGGAAGGCTTTCATGCGACCGATCGTCTTCGCAGGTTTGACGAAGCCATACAGCGGAGGCATTTCCTCTTCGCCCTCTTCGATGATGCCGACGAGAGGCTCAGGTAAAAAGTCCACAAGTTTCGGACCGACTCCAACGGGACCGACGCCCGGTCCGCCGCCGCCGTGCGGGACGGCAAACGTTTTGTGCAAATTGAAGTGCATCACGTCGAAGCCCAAGTCGCCGGGGCGGATGATGCCGAGCAACGGATTCAAGTTCGCGCCGTCGCCGTACATCAAGCCGCCGCATCCATGCACCAGCGAGATCACCTTCTCGATGTGTTCATCGAACATGCCGAGCGTATTCGGGTTGGTCAGCATCATGCCGACGACGGTATCGTCGCATGCTTCTTCCAGTTTTTTCAAGTCAACATTGCCGCGCTCGTCCGATGGAATCGTCACCACCGTCATGCCCATCATCCCCACCGACGCGGGATTCGTCCCATGCGCCGCGTCGGGGATGAGCATCTTGATTCGTTTGTCGTCGCCGCGCGATTTATGATACGCGCGCATCATCAACACGCCCGTAAATTCTCCGTGCGCGCCCGCGGCGGGTTGCAGTGTCACGCCCGCGAATCCCGCGATCTCTTTCAGCCACTCTTGCAATTGATACATCAACGCGAGATTGCCTTGCACGGTCTCAATCGGTTGCAATGGATGCGTGAATAAAAATCCTGGTAATCTACAAGTGTCCTCGTTGATCTTCGGATTGTATTTCATCGTACACGAACCAAGCGGATAAAATCCGCTGTCCACACTGTAATTAAATTTTGAGAGACGGACGTAATGACGCACCACGTCCACTTCGGCGAGTTCGGGGAGCGGCAGTTCGGAGCGTAGCAAATGTGGAGGAGGCGAGTCAGCCGCAGGGACGTCTGATTCGGGCATCCGTACGCCGACGCGTCCGGGCGAGGAAAGATCAAAGATCGTCGGCTCCACGATTTTTACTTCCGCGCTGAGCGGAGGCGTAGCCGCAGACGAAGCGTTATTGTTAACCATGGTTCACCTCCGATAAAACTTCAACAAGCGTGTCAATCTCTTCTTTTGAATTCATCTCGGTGACGGCGACCAGCAAATGATTTTTGTGCGACGGATAATCCTGACCCAGATCGTATCCGCCGAGGATGCCGTGTTCGAGCAAATGCGCGTTGACCTCGCTCGCAGGCTGTGGACATTGCAACACAAACTCGTGAAAGAAAAGTTCGGATGAAACTTTATAGCCTTTGAGTTTGCTCAATTCACTCGCGGCGTAATGCGCTTTTTGATAACAAAGATTCGCAACCTGCTGTAATCCGCTTTTACCGAGCACGCTCAGATAGATTGCCGACGCAAGCGCGAGCAAACCTTGATTGGTGCAGATGTTGGACGTGGCGCGTTCGCGTTTGATGTGTTGTTCGCGCGCGGTGAGCGTGAGGACGTAGGCGCGTTGACCTTTGTTGTCCACCGTTTCACCGACGAGCCGCCCCGCCATTTTGTGAACATATTGCTTGCGCGTCGTGAAAAATCCGACGCTTGGTCCGCCGAACCACATCGGGATGCCCAACGGCTGACCATCGCCCACGACAATGTCCGCGCCCATTTCGCCGGGCGTTTTGAACAATGCCAGCGCGGTCGGGTTCGCAACCACGCACACCAGCGCGCCTTTAGCATGGACATCGTCAATAAATTTTTTGTAATCGTACACGCGCCCGAAGAAATCGGGATACTGTACGATGACGAGGCAGGTGTCTTCGGAGACTAGAGATTGGAGACTGTTGAAATCGTAATTAGTAATTGGTAATTCGCCGCCTTCCACACCAATGCCCATGGCTTGAGTGTAGGTGTGTATCACTGCGCGATATTGAGGGTGAACGGTGGGAGAAACGACAACTTGTTTTCGTTTGCCCCTAAATTGGGCATACGCCAGATTCACCGCTTCGGCGGTGGCAGTCGCGCCGTCGTAATGCGACGCGTTCGAGACATCCATGCCTGTCAATGCCGCCATCAACGATTGATATTCGAAGATGGCTTGCAACGTGCCTTGTGAAATTTCAGGTTGATAGGGCGTGTACGCGGTATAAAATTCGCCGCGCCTCAGCATGTGATCAATCACCGAGGGGATGTAGTGGTGATACATGCCCGCGCCGAGGAACGAGATCAATTCGCCGCGCACGTTCTCATTCGCGTTGGCGATGTTGGAAAGTTCTTCCAACGCTTCCATTTCTGTCCACGCGGGAGGCAGGTTAAGTTTGGGAAAGCGGTGTTTGGCTGGCACCGCGTCGAACAGATCATCGAGCGATTTTACGCCGACGGTCGCGAGCATCTCGTCGCGTTCGTGGGGGGAGATGGGGATGTAGGTCATAATATTATCCTCATGTCGTTGCGAGGAGGGTTGAGGTGCGATAGCGCCGAAATCCCGACGAAGCAATCTCCTCATTACAAAATGTATCTTGTTAACAGGAGATTGCTTCGTCGCCCTTCGGGCTCCTCGCAACGACATAATTGGTTAGTGTGATCGTTCCTCACAATGCTTCTCATACGCCGCCGCGTCCATCACATCGCCAGCGGATCCGCCCTCGAGCTGGATCATCCACGCCGCGCCGAAGGCATCGGTGTTGATGGTTTCGGGCTTGTTGACGAGGTCTTTGTTCACCGCCGCGACTTTTCCACCCGCGGGCGAGTAAATTTCAGATGAGGCTTTCACGGATTCAACGGAAGCAATCGCCTTGCCTGCCGCGATCTCCTCACCCGCTTCAACGAATATCTCGATGAAGACAATATCGGAAAGTTGGTTTTGGGCATAATCGGTGATGCCGATCTTTCCGCTCGCGGGGTCGAACCATTCGTCAGACTTTGCATATTTCAAGTTGGCAGGGGTGTTCATGACATATCTCCTTTGGGTGTTGTACCGCGACACGCTTCGCGGTGTCGCCTTCGCTAAGTTGCGACTTAAAAGTCGCGTTACATATTTGGCGAATCAAAAAGGCGCACGAAATTAATCGCGCGCCTCTGTAATGTGACCTGAGAGATTCACTTGTTGTATCAGCAGTTGAACTGCTGATACAACAAGTGTTACACCGTCGGTGTTGTTGTTCGTTTTGTCGGCAGTTCAACTGCCAACAAACAACGAGAACAAACTTTCCAGAGTGGATTCGGAAACAGGGTCCTTTTGCCTGAGAGATTCATCTGGTTTCGCCTTATCCAGATTTGCACCTTCGGCTCTCTTAGTAGACCTGACATGTCTTAATGTGTATATTGCTCTCAGTGGTCTCCGCGTGGACAATGATCTGTATTGATCAAGTTGTCGCGGAGACATGTCAGGTCTTAAAAGCATCTTCCCTGTTGCCCGTTCAATTGTGATTTGATTTTACGGTTGAGGGGAGTGAGAGTCAAGAGGAGAATCAAAAGACCTCACAGGTCTCTGAGACCTGTGAGGTCTGGTTGCTGATTATTTCTTCGCAATCTTTCGTGGACTCCGCTTGGGTTTGGTTGGGGACTCTTCCACAGGCGAGGGTAACTCCTCTATAACGGGGGCAACTTCAGGCTGGGGCAATGATGCGGGCGAGACGGGAGTCACAGGCGATGGAGTTAGAGTCCCGTTGAGGCGTGCGAAGTAATCCTTGACCACAGTGTCGTTGTAGAAGACGAGTGCGAGGATACCGACCGCCATCGAGAAGACATTGCCAGCCAGAAGAGTTGCGATCTCGAAAACCGCGATGTTTGTGGATGGCTTGAGGACTTGTGGCGGGTTGCTGAAAAGTTTTGCCGCGTAGATGAGTTCAAAAACGCCGAGGATGGTGGGCAGGAACGCAAAGGGCGCGCAGAAAATACCGATCACGCTTAAGATCGCGGTGCCTGAGGCGGCGAATCCCCAAAAGAGATTGACGATGCCGCTGGCGAGGGTGGTCCATGCAATCACGTGGACAAGGGTGGGTTTGGTTGTGTTCATACCTTTCTCCTGAATGGTTTTTCTATGGCTTATACGAAGGTTCAGGAGATTGGTTGCAAAAGAAAGTTGACCTAAATATAGCCACGGAGACGCGGAGACTCAGAGAAAAATAAAGGGGTTTCCTCAGCGTCTCTGTGACTCTGTGGCAAAATACGTAAGGTGAGTTTATACATCCGTGATAATTCGTGAAATCTGTGGCTGAGTTCTTAACTTTGAATCATTCCTTGATTTTGCCCAGCGGCGATACTGCCAAACTGCCCGAACAAATGACCGTAGATGGCAGTGGTGTATACGACGATTCCAAAGGTGATGATGAACGCGGCGATCTGGCCGAGACAGGGAATGAAGGTCAACACGAACTGCGCGGCGCTGACGATGAGACTCACGCCGATGCTCGCGCCGATGCTCACAGCCCATGCCGTGAGGAAGGGACTTGAATTGTTACTGATAAGTTGAAACACGTCGCGGAATTTGAAGCATGAGGCAAGTGTCCCTTCGCGGGCGAAGATCACGAGAATGGCGGGGAAGATCACCGAGAGAGCCAGCGCGTAGACCACGAACACGCACAGCAGGCAGAAGAATAGCGCGGTTCCCAGCCCAGCGACCGCCTCCGCAAGCCCTTGCATATCCGCATTTCCCGAGAGGATGGCAGGCACGATCATAAAGCTCATCGGCAGGCAGAAGACGATAATAAGCGGCAGAGAATACGCAAGGCTTGCCACTGCCAACAATAAACCGTCGGTCAGTTTTTTGCCGAAATCGTCCCACGTAGGCAGGGGTTCGGGCGAATTGTTCATCACATTGCGGATAATGCCGACCATGTAACCCGTCCATGCGAAGTTTAGGATGGGGATGAAACTGACCAACGCGCCCAAGCCGAGTTTGCTGATCCATTGTTTGTCGTCGAATACGAATGAAAATGATTTGCCGATGTTCATGCGAGCCTCCAAAATACTTTTCTGCAAAAAGTCTAACCACCTGACACTTTCCTTTTTGGACGCTGATGAACGCTGAAAACGCTGATAAAAAACTTTTTTTTCGACCGTTTGTTGAAAAATCGTAACTGCTCAGGCATGTCGTTGCGAGGAGGGCTCTTGCTCTTCCCGACGAAGCAATCTCCCGGTATTGAGAGACTGCTTCGGCAAAACCAAGAGCGCCTCGCAGCGACATGTTCCGAGGCTGAGTAGTTACGAAAAATCAGCGTTCATCTGCTTCCCGTTTTTAAAACTGCCAGGTAGGTAGTAAAAAGTCTATCACAAAAATTAAACAAAAAGACCCACTGTTTCCAGCGAGTCTTTTGTTATCAAAATTTTCTAGCTCTTGAACATGCCAGAAATCACGGGGATTTCCACCATCTGACCTTGATACGCCTGGTAGCCACAGTACAACTGGTAGAACCAGATGAGAATGCCGACACAAAACGTAGAAGTTACAACGGTGACGATCCCGAGCACCAGCGCCTGGGTATTATGCGCCTTGATGAACGGACGATCCTTCTTGTCTGCCATCAGCATAATGATAATAGGAACAATGGGCGAAAAAACATATGCCAGCGCCGCCCACAGTTTGTCATCGCTTGTGGTTTCCATAACTTTATTCCTCCGAAAAAACTGATTTTGAATTTCCACAATTGTACAACCTTTATAGGCAAAGCGCAACGGGGTTTTCTTGCAAAAATGTT
>Ga0138256_10004579_pt1 | contig 14695 bp, 9 predicted proteins | sample KNB2016incub_MG_FD_105486 | JGI IMG/M metagenome (GOLD analysis project Ga0138256, IMG submission 105486) | Active sludge microbial communities from wastewater in Klosterneuburg, Austria - KNB2014incub_MG | ecosystem: Engineered > WWTP > Activated sludge > Unclassified | place: Austria... | reverse complement strand
ACCAAAACGCTCCGCGCCAATCTTCGTCAGAGCCGCCGTCAGCGTCGTCTTGCCGTGATCCACGTGGCCAATCGTCCCCACGTTTACGTGCGGCTTGGTGCGTTCGAATTTACCCTTTGCCATGACTGCAAACCCTTAAGAATTAAAAGTCGAAATGAAAGTGGATCAGGCGTTTTTCTTGATCACGGACTCGGCGATGTTGTTCGGCGCCTCGGCGTAGTGATCAAATTCCATCGTGAATGTGGCGCGACCTTGTGACATCGAGCGCATCGAGGTCGCATAGCCGAACATCTCGCCGAGCGGAACCATTGCGTTGATGACCTTGCCCGAAAGCGTGTCGTCAGTGCCTTGAAGGATGCCGCGACGACGACTGAGGTCGCCCATGACATCACCCATGTAGTCTTCTGGTGTCACCACCTCGACTTTCATGATCGGCTCCAGCAACGCCGGGTTCGCCTTGTGGAAGGCTTCCTTGAAAGCCATCGAACCGGCGACCTTGAACGCCATTTCGTTCGAATCGACATCATGATAGGAGCCGTCAACCGCACGAATCTTGACGTCGACCACCGGGAAGCCTGCGAGCACACCGTTCTTGATCGCTTCCTGGATGCCCTTGTCAGCAGCAGTCACGTATTCCTTCGGAACCACGCCACCGACGATGGCGTTTTCGAAGAGATAACCGCCACCGCGCTCCATCGGTTCCATCTCGATGACGATGTGGCCGTACTGGCCGCGACCGCCCGACTGGCGTACAAACTTACCTTCTTGACGCACGGCCTTGCGAATCGCTTCGCGATAGGCAACCTGCGGCTTACCAACATTGGCCTCGACATTGAACTCGCGTTTCATGCGATCGACGAGAATTTCGAGATGCAATTCGCCCATGCCGGAGATGATCGTCTGCGCTGATTCTTCATCAGTACGCACCCGGAACGAAGGATCTTCCTGAGCCAAGCGACCCAGCGCAACACCCATCTTTTCCTGATCCGACTTGGTCTTCGGCTCCACCGCCATTGAAATGACAGGCTCCGGAAAGATCATGCGTTCCAAGGTAATGACGTGATCTTGCGCGCACAGCGTATCGCCCGTGGTGACGTCCTTCAGACCCACTGCTGCAGCAATGTCACCGGCCAAAACTTCCTTGATCTCTTCGCGCTGATTGGCATGCATCTGCAAGATGCGGCCGATGCGTTCCTTCTTCGACTTGATCGGGTTATACACTTGGTCGCCGGCATTCAGCGTGCCCGAGTAGACACGGAAGAACGTCAACGAACCGACGAACGGATCCGTCATGATCTTGAACGCAAGCGCCGAGAACGGCTCCTTGTCACCTGGCGTGCGGGTTGCTTCCTTGTCGTTCTCGTCAAGTCCACGGACTGGCGGGCGATCAGCAGGCGACGGCAGAAAGTGAATCACCGCATCCAGCATGGCTTGAACGCCCTTATTCTTGAAGGCGGTGCCACAGAACATCGGAATGATGTCGCAAACCAAGGTACGCGCACGAATGCCGCGCATAATTTCTTCTTCGGAGAGCTCACCCTCTTCGAGGTACTTGTTCATCAGGACTTCCGATGACTCGGCAGCGGCTTCCATCATGAACTCGCGCGCCGCTTTGGCAGCGTCAAGCATGCTCGCCGGAACTTCACCGTAAGCAAAACTTGTTCCCTGATTCGCCATGTCCCAGATGACGGCCTTCATCTTGAGCAAATCGACCACGCCTTCGAAGCCTTCTTCGGCACCGATCGGCAACTGCATCGGGACGGGATAGGCGTTGAGGCGCGACTTCAGCTGGTCGACAACCTTCGAAAAATTCGCACCGGTGCGGTCCATCTTATTGACGAACGCAAGACGCGGCACTGCGTACTTGTTGGCCTGACGCCATACCGTTTCCGACTGCGGCTGGACACCGCCGACCGCGCACAGCACGAACACGGCGCCGTCGAGCACGCGCAAGGAACGCTCAACTTCGATGGTGAAGTCAACGTGACCTGGGGTATCGATGATATTGAACCGATGCAGCTGCATCGACTTATCCATACCTGCCCAGAAGCAAGTGGTTGCAGCGGACGTGATCGTGATACCACGTTCCTGCTCTTGCTCCATCCAATCCATCGTCGCAGCGCCGTCATGGACTTCGCCGATCTTGTGGTTCACCCCGGTGTAAAACAGGATACGTTCGGTCATGGTCGTCTTTCCGGCATCGATATGAGCCATGATGCCGAAGTTACGATAACGATCGATGGGCGTAATGCGCGCCATTGTCTGAGTCCTGTCCGATTACCAGCGGTAGTGCGCGAAAGCCTTGTTGGCTTCGGCCATACGATGCGTTTCTTCACGCTTCTTGACGGCACCGCCGCGGCTTTCGGCCGCATCGATCAATTCGCCAGCAAGCTTGCGCGGCATCGACGTTTCGCCGCGCTTGCGCGCCGCATCGATGGTCCAGCGCATGGCCAGCGCCAGACGGCGGGCCGGGCGGACTTCAACCGGAACTTGATAGGTCGCACCGCCGACGCGTCGCGATTTCACTTCGACCGCCGGTGAGACATTGCTCAAGGCCTTGTCGACGAGCGCGAGTGCGTCCGCATTCTTTTCACCGATCACGTCGAGCGCACCGTAAACGATGCCTTCGGCGGTCGACTTCTTGCCGCTCTTCATAATCATATTGATGAAGCGCGCGATCGTCTCGCTCCCGTGCTTGGGATCGGGGAGCAGGGTGCGCTGCGGAGTAGAGCCTTTACGCGACATAAGAATTCAACCCAGACTGAAGTTTAGGATTTCGGGCGCTTGGCGCCGTACTTCGAGCGACTCTGGCGACGCTTGGCGACACCGGAGGCATCGAGCGAGCCGCGCACGGTGTGATAACGCACGCCCGGCAAGTCCTTGACACGACCACCACGGATCAAAACGACCGAGTGCTCCTGGAGATTGTGGCCTTCGCCACCGATGTAGCTGATCACTTCAAAGCCGTTGGTGAGACGAACCTTGGCGACCTTACGAAGCGCAGAATTCGGCTTCTTTGGGGTCGTTGTGTAAACGCGAGTGCAGACGCCACGGCGCTGCGGGCAGCTGGCCAAAGCCGGCGATGCGCTCTTGTAGGTTTTCGGACGGCGCGCAGTGCGCACCAACTGGTTGATCGTCGCCATGTGAAAGAGTCCTGAGAAACGAGAGACAGGCCGGCACCAGCCGACCTGTCAGCTTTGAGACTTTAACAGCTAGTTAACCTAACTGTCAACGACACCACAACCTTCCTTGGCCGCGAACACGAGGTGCTTCCTGCACCTCATTTCGTATGTTTAACGGGCCTTAAGCCTCGTCTGAACCGCCATCTTCCGCGAGAGGTTCCGCAAACGTCACACTGGACGAACCGCGGAAGGAATCCAACTCGGCTTCGGTGAGGCCGGCATTCGCCGCGCGACGCTTCGCGTGGTATGCCAATCCCGTACCGGCAGGTATCAAGCGGCCAACAATAACGTTTTCCTTCAGTCCGCGCAAGGTGTCTCGCGTTCCGCGTACTGCGGCTTCGGTGAGAACGCGTGTGGTTTCTTGGAACGAAGCCGCCGAGATGAACGACTCAGTTGCCAGCGACGCCTTGGTGATACCCAGCAGCACCGGTTCATAGGTTGCTGTCCGCTCGCTGCGAGCTCGGACACGAGCGTTCTCATCCAGCACACGTACGCGGTCGGTCTGTTCGTTACGCAGATAACGAGTATCGCCACCATCCGAGATTTCGACCTTGCGCAACATCTGTCGAATAATCGTCTCGATATGCTTGTCGTTGATCTTCACGCCCTGCAAACGATAGACGTCCTGGATTTCGCGGGTCAGATACTCGGCCAGTGGCTCCACGCCCTTGAGACGCAGGATGTCCTGCGGGTTCGGCTCGCCGTCAACGACAGTTTCGCCCTTCTCGATGTGCTCGCCTTCGAAAACGATGACTTGGCGCCACTTCGGAATTAGTTCCTCGTGCGTATCGCCGTCCTTGTCGGTAATGATCAGGCGCTGCTTGCCTTTGGTGTCCTTGCCGAAGCTGATGATGCCGGTGCGCTCCGCGAGGATGGCTGGCTCTTTCGGCTTGCGTGCTTCGAACAGATCGGCGACGCGCGGCAAACCACCGGTAATGTCGCGGGTCTTGGATGTTTCCTGCGGGATACGGGCAACCACGTCGCCGACACCCACCTGAGCACCATTCTGCAGCGACACGATCGCGCCGGGCGGCAGGAAGTACTGCGCCGGAATATCGGTGCCGGGGAGTTTGAGCTCCTTACCCTTCTTGTCTTCGAGTCGCACCAGCGGACGCAGATCCTTTGCCGCCGAGCCGCGACGCTTCGGATCAGTGACAACCGCCGATTGCAAGCCGGTGAGTTCGTCGATCTGCTCCTGCACCGTCACACCGTCAACGAAGTCGGAGAAGCGCAGGGTACCGGCCACTTCCGAGACGATCGGATGGGTATGCGGATCCCAATTCGCAACGATCTGGCCGGCCTTCACCGCTGCACCGTCCTTCAACGCAATGGTTGCGCCGTAAGGCACACGGTAGCGCTCGCGCTCGCGGCCATGGGCGTCCATCACCGACAGTTCGCCTGAACGCGAAACTGCGACCAAGTGTCCGGCTGCATGCTGCACCGTCTTGACGTTGTTGAACTTCAGCGAGCCATTGGTTTTGACCTGGACGTTGTCGACCGCTGCCGCTCGCGACGCCGCACCACCAATGTGGAAGGTACGCATCGTCAACTGAGTGCCCGGCTCGCCGATCGACTGTGCGGCGATGACGCCGACCGCTTCGCCGATGTTGACGAGGTGGCCGCGAGCGAGGTCACGACCATAACAATTGCCGCACACGCCGTGGCGTGATTCGCAGGTGATGGTCGAGCGCACTTTGATCGACTGCACACCGGCCGATTCGAGTTGTTCGACATCCTTCTCATCCAGCAGGGTATTGCGCTGGATGATCGGCTTGTCTTCATTCCCCGGCGCATAGACGTCTTCGGCCACGATGCGACCCAGCACGCGGTCACGCAACGGCTCGACGACATCGCCGCCTTCGACAATCGCCGACATAGTGAACCCGCCGTAGGTACCGCAGTCGATCTCGGTGATGACTACGTCCTGCGCCACGTCGACGAGACGACGCGTCAGGTAACCTGAGTTCGCGGTCTTGAGTGCAGTATCCGCCAGGCCCTTGCGCGCACCGTGGGTCGAGATGAAGTACTGCAGCACGTCGAGGCCTTCACGGAAGTTCGCCTTGATCGGCGTCTCGATGATCGAGCCATCAGGGCGTGCCATCAGGCCACGCATACCGGCCAGCTGGCGGATCTGCGCCGCGCTACCGCGCGCGCCGGAGTCGGCCATGATGTAAATCGAATTCATCGACTTCTGGCTGACCGTCTCGCCCTTGGCATTGACGACCTTCTCGGTGCCAATGGTGTCCATCATCGCTTTGGCGATGCGTTCACTTGCGCGCGACCAGATGTCGACGACCTTGTTGTAGCGCTCACCAGCAGTGACGAGACCCGAAGCAAACTGCTCCTGGATATCTTTCACTTCCTTGTCTGCTTCACCGACGATGTGCACCTTTTCCGGCGGGATCGTCATGTCGTCGATACCGACCGAGACGCCAGCGCGGGTCGCGTAAGCGAAGCCGGTGTACATCAACTGATCAGCGAATACGACCGTCTCTTTAAGGCCGATCGTGCGGTACGAGACGTTGATCAGACGCGAGATGTTCTTCTTCGTCAGATCTTGGTTGATGACTGCAAACGGCATACCTTCTGGCAGGATTTCGGCCAGCAACGCACGGCCTACCGTGGTATCCACAATCGCCTGCTTGCCACTACGGGTGCCGTCCGGATCCATCAGGCGCACCCGAATCTTGGCGTGCAGCGCGACGGCGCGGTTGTCGTAGGCTCGCTTCACTTCGCTGACGTTCGCGAACACCATGCCCTCACCCTTCGCATTCACGAGTTCGCGAGTCATGTAGTACAGACCGAGGACAACGTCCTGAGTGGGCACGATGATCGGCTCACCGTTCGCTGGCGAGAGGATGTTGTTCGACGACATCATCAGTGCCCGCGCCTCGAGCTGCGCTTCGATCGATAGCGGTACGTGCACGGCCATTTGGTCGCCGTCGAAGTCCGCGTTGAATGCAGTACAAACGAGCGGATGCAACTGAATCGCCTTGCCTTCGATCAACACTGGCTCAAACGCCTGAATGCCGAGGCGATGCAGGGTCGGTGCGCGGTTCAGCATGACCGGGTGCTCGCGAATCACTTCTTCGAGGATGTCCCACACCTCGGCCGACTCGCGCTCGACCAGCTTCTTAGCGGCCTTGATCGTGGTCGCAAGACCACGCAGTTGCAGCTTTGAAAAGATGAACGGCTTGAACAGTTCCAGCGCCATCTTCTTCGGCAGGCCGCATTCATGCAGCTTGAGCTTCGGACCAACCACGATCACCGAGCGGCCGGAATAGTCGACGCGCTTGCCGAGCAGGTTCTGGCGGAAACGGCCTTGCTTGCCCTTGATCATGTCGGCCAGCGACTTGAGCGGACGTTTGTTGGTACCGGTGATCGCGCGACCACGGCGACCGTTGTCCATCAACGCATCGACCGATTCTTGCAACATGCGCTTTTCGTTGCGCACGATGATATCGGGCGCATTCAGTTCGAGCAGACGCTTGAGGCGATTGTTGCGGTTGATGACGCGGCGATAAAGATCGTTCAGATCCGAAGTCGCGAAGCGGCCTCCGTCCAGTGGCACCAACGGGCGCAGGTCCGGCGGCAGCACCGGCAATACCGTCATGACCATCCACTCCGGACGATTGCCGGATTCGATGAAACTCTCCATCAGCTTGATGCGCTTCGACAGTCGCTTGAGCTTGGTCTCCGACGAGGTACTGCCCATCTCTTCGCGCAGGCGCACGAGTTCGGCATTCAGGTCGATGGTCTTCAGCAACTCGTGTACCGCTTCGGCACCCATGCGCGCATCGAACTCATCGCCATGTTCTTCGACCGAATTCAGGTACTGCTCTTCGGACAGTATCTGGCCTCGGTCGAGTGGGGTCAGACCCGGATCGACGACGACATACGCTTCAAAGTACAGGATACGTTCGATGTCGCGTAGCGTCATATCCAGCATCAGTCCGATGCGCGACGGCAGCGACTTGAGGAACCAGATGTGCGCAGTTGGCGAAGCCAGCTCGATGTGACCCATGCGTTCGCGACGCACCTTGGCCAGCGTCACTTCCGTGCCGCACTTCTCGCAGACCACACCACGATGCTTCATGCGCTTGTACTTACCGCACAGGCATTCGTAGTCTTTGATCGGCCCGAAGATCGCGGCGCAAAACAGACCGTCGCGTTCTGGCTTGAAGGTACGGTAGTTGATGGTTTCCGGCTTCTTCACTTCGCCGAACGACCACGAACGAATCAAATCGGGCGAGGACAGCCCAATACGGATCGAGTCGAAGTCGAGCGACTGGCGCTGCTGGTTGAACAAGTTGAGCAAATCTTTCATGACATCAATCTCCTAAAGCTCACTGGCCTTCCAACTCGATGTTGATCGCGAGCGAGCGGATTTCCTTCACCAACACGTTGAAGGATTCCGGCATGCCTGCGGTCATCTCGTGATTGCCGTCGACGATGTTTTTGTACATCTGGTTGCGGCCGCCGACGTCGTCGGACTTGACTGTGAGCATTTCCTGCAGGGTGTACGCAGCACCGTAAGCTTCCAGTGCCCAGACTTCCATTTCGCCGAAACGCTGTCCACCGAACTGCGCCTTGCCGCCCAGCGGCTGCTGGGTGACGAGCGAGTACGGACCCGTCGAACGTGCGTGCATCTTGTCGTCGACGAGATGATTTAGCTTGAGCATGTACATGTAGCCAACCGTGACCTCGCGATCGAACGCCTCGCCGGTGCGACCGTCGTACAGCGTGGTCTGGCCTGATTCCGGCAGGTCAGCGAGCCGCAGCATCGACTTGATTTCCGATTCAGCAGCACCGTCGAACACCGGCGTCGCCATCGGCACGCCCTCGGTCAACTTGCGCGACAACGCCAAAATCTCGGCATCGTTCAGTTGCGACAATTTCTCGCGTTCGCCATACGCCTTCTTGTCGTGGTTGTAGATGCTGTCGAGGAACTTGCGCAGTTCCGCAGCCTTCTCGTTGGCTTCAATCATCCGGCGGATTTTTTCGCCAAGACCCTTTGCAGCCCAGCCAAGATGGGTTTCGAGAATCTGCCCGATGTTCATTCGTGACGGAACACCGAGCGGATTCAGCACGATGTCGACCGGACGACCATCCGCCATAAACGGCATGTCTTCCACCGGAACGATTGTCGAGACCACGCCCTTATTGCCGTGACGACCAGCCATCTTGTCACCCGGCTGGATACGGCGCTTGACGGCCAGGTAGACCTTGACCATCTTCAGCACACCGGGAGCGAGGTCATCACCGGCGGTGATCTTGCCCTTCTTCTCGGTGAAGCGCTTGTCGAACTCTGCACGATGGCGCGCGATCTGTTCCTGTGCTTTCTCGATGAACTCGGCGGCGTCCTCGTCCTTCATGCGGACCTGGAACCACTCGTCCTTCTTCAAGCCATCAAGGAAGTCGTTGGAAATCTCGGCGCCCTTCTTCAGTCCCTGCGGACCGCCGTTGGCGACGCGACCGACAATCTGCATGCGCAGGCGTGAGAAAATCGCGCCTTCGAGGATACGGAATTGGTCGTCGAAGTCCTTCTTGACGCGCTTGATTTCCATTTCCTCGATCTGGCGCGCGCGCTTGTCCTTTTCGATACCTTCGCGCGTGAACACCTGTACGTCGATGACGGTGCCGTCCATTCCCGGCGGAACCCGCAATGAGCTGTCTTTCACATCAGACGCTTTCTCACCGAAGATTGCGCGCAGCAGCTTTTCTTCCGGCGTCAGTTGGCTCTCGCCTTTCGGCGTGACCTTGCCGACGAGGATGTCGCCCGCTTTCACTTCCGCACCGATGTAGACGATGCCGCTCTGATCAAGACGCGTCAGCGCCTGTTCCGAGACGTTCGGAATGTCAGCAGTGATTTCTTCCGGACCGAGCTTGGTATCGCGTGCGACGCAAGCCAATTCCTCGATGTGGATGGTCGTGTAGCGGTCTTCCTGGACGACGCGTTCCGAAAGCAGAATCGAGTCTTCGAAGTTGTAACCATTCCACGGCATGAATGCGACCAGCATGTTCTGGCCGAGCGCTAGTTCGCCGATATCGGTCGATGGGCCATCCGCAAGCACGTCGCCCTTCGCGACGACGTCGCCAACTTTCACCAGAGGCGTCTGGTTCAAGCAGGTGTTCTGGTTCGAGCGTGTGTATTTCACCAGCGAATAGATATCGACGCCGGCATCGTTGTCACCGATCTCGGCTTCGTTGACGCGCACCACGATGCGCGCAGCGTCGACCTGCTCGATCTGGCCACCGCGATTGGCATTGACCACAACACCTGAATCGCGTGCGACAACACGTTCGATACCGGTTCCGACCAATGGGGTTTGTGCCTTTAGGGTCGGAACGGCCTGACGCTGCATGTTCGCGCCCATCAGCGCGCGGTTCGCATCGTCATGTTCAAGGAACGGAACAAGCGCGGCAGCAACCGACACTGGCTGCATCGGCGACACGTCCATGTATTGGATGTCCTTGCGCTGACGCAGTTCCGATTCACCGCGGTAACGAGCGGACACGAGATCTTCGGTCAGGTTGCCCTTCTCGTCGATGTCCGAGTTCGCCTGCGCGATCACCAGCTCCGCCTCCTCAATCGCCGAGAAGTATTCGCACTCGTTGGTGACCTTGCTGTTGTTGACCTTACGGAATGGTGTTTCCAGGAAGCCGTAACTATTGGTGCGCGCATAGACCGCGAGCGAATTGATCAAGCCGATGTTCGGGCCTTCCGGCGTTTCGATGGTGCAGACGCGACCGTAATGCGTGTTGTGTACGTCGCGCACTTCGAAGCCGGCACGTTCGCGGGTCAGGCCGCCCGGACCAAGCGCTGAGACGCGACGCTTGTGCGTCACTTCCGACAGCGGGTTGTTCTGATCCATGAACTGCGACAACTGCGAGGATCCGAAGAATTCCTTGATTGCGGCGGCGACCGGCTTGGCATTGATCAAGTCCTGCGGCGACAAATCTTCCGATTCGGCCAGTGACAAGCGCTCCTTCACGGCGCGCTCGACGCGCACCAGACCGACACGGAAAGTGTTCTCCGCCATTTCGCCGACCGAACGCACGCGGCGGTTGCCGAGATGATCGATGTCGTCCACCACACCTTGGCCGTTGCGGATCGCAATCAGCACTTTCAGTGCATCGATGACGTCGGAGAAGTCGGCGCCGTATTCCCTGAACATGCGCTTGCCTTCTTCATCATTGCGCATGGAGAAGTACTTGCCATCGAACAGAACACCGGTGCCAGTCACTTCTTTGCGACCAACACGTCGGTTGAACTTCATCCGGCCGACGCCCGACAGGTCGTAGCGTTCGAATGTGAAGAACAGGTTCTGGAACAGGTTCTGAGCAGCTTCCTTGGTCGGCGGCTCGCCTGGGCGCATCATGCGATAGATTTCGACCAGCGCTTCCAGCGGCGTGCGGGTCGGGTCGATGCGCAAGGTCTGCGAGATGTACGGACCACGATCGAGGTCATTCACGAACAAGGTGCCGATGGTCTCGATGCCGGCCTTGCGGAACTTGCCGAGATGGTCGTCGTTCAGCTCTTCGTTCGCCGCGGCGAGCAATTCGCCGGTTTTCTTGTCGATGACATCATGCGCAAGGATGCGGCCGAGCAGATATTCGTCTGGCACTTCCAACGCGCCAATCTGCGCCTGCTGCAGGTCGCGGACGTGGCGTGCGGTGATGCGCTTGCCGGCCTCGACGATCAGCTTGTCGCCAATGCGAATATCGAATGCGGCGGTTTCACCACGCAGACGCTCGGGGATCAACAGCAATTCGGCACCACCCTGCTTGTTCAGGGTGAATTCGTTGCGCTCGAAGAACATGTTGAGCATTTCTTCGTTGTTGTAGCCAAGCGCGCGCAGCAGGATCGTCACCGGCAGCTTGCGGCGACGATCAATACGCGTGAATAGGCAGTCCTTCGGGTCGAATTCGAAATCGAGCCATGAGCCGCGATAAGGAATGACGCGCGCAGAATAGAGCAGCTTGCCGGAGCTATGCGTCTTGCCACGATCGTGGTCAAAGAACACGCCCGGCGAACGATGCAACTGCGAGACGATGACGCGCTCGGTGCCGTTGATGATGAAGGTGCCGTTGTCGGTCATGAGCGGCAGTTCGCCCATGTAGACCTCTTGCTCCTTCACCTTCTTGATGACCTTCTGGCTGGCCGGGCTTTCGCGATCGTAGATCACGAGACGCACGTTCACGCGCAGCGGCGCACCGTAAGTCATGCCGCGCGAACGGCACTCCTTTTCATCAAAAGCAGGATCGCCAAGGCGGTAATTGACATACTCGACGGCGGCATTGCCGGAGTAGCTGCTGATCGGAAACACCGACTTCAAGGCAGCGTGCAGACCTTTGTCTTCACGCTTGTTGATGGGGGCGTTTTCCTGCAGGAATTCCTTGTAGGAGTCGGTCTGGATAGACAGCAAGTACGGAACTTCAAGAACCGCCTTGCGCTTGCCGAAGTCCTTGCGGATCCGCTTTTTCGCAGTGAACGAGTAGGTCATGGTCGCGCTACCACCCTGGTTATGCGGGCCAACATCGGCCCGGAGTAAAGAATCGGGAATCGGAAAATGCGTTGCGTGTGCAACGCGCTTTCCGATGACCGCTTAGGACAAGCGCAAAAGGCCGGGGGCTTTCGCCCCCAGCCTTGCGTGCTCGGAAACAGCTCCGAGCGCCAAGTCGGTCTTACTTGAGTTCGACCGCGGCGCCAGCAGCTTCGAGCTCCTTCTTGTACTTCTCGGCGTCGGCCTTGCTGACCGCATCCTTGACGGTCTGCGGGGCACCTTCGACGAGGTCCTTGGCTTCCTTGAGGCCCAGGCCAGTGATGGCGCGGACGGCCTTGATGACTTCGACCTTCTTCTCGCCGGCGGCCTTGAGGACGACGGTGAATTCGGTCTTCTCTTCGACCGGAGCGGCGGCAGCGGCCGGACCAGCAGCAGCCACCGGAGCAGCGGCGGAGACGCCAAACTTCTCTTCGATGGCGTGGACCAGTTCCATCACTTCCATCAGGGACTTGCTGGCGATCGCGTCAACGATCTGATCGTTGGAAAGGGACATGATGATTACCTCTAAATGTTTTCTGGATGATGTAGTTCGAGAGCAGGATCGTTCGATCAGGCGGCTGCAGCTTCTTCGCCGCCACCTTGCTTGTCGGCGACTGCCTTGACCGCACGGGCGAACATCGCCGCCGGTTCGGACAGCACGCGCGCCAGCATGGCGAGGGCCTGGTCGCGAGTCGGCAGTGCTGCGAGCACTTCGACGTGCGAGGCCGGATACAGCTTGTCACCGACAACGACGATCTTGGCTTTGAGCTTGTCGTTGGCCTTCGAGAACTCCTTGATCAGACGACCGGCAGCGCCGGGTTCTTCCATGGAGAACGCGTAGAGCAACGGGCCGGTCAGCTCGTCCTTGGCAATCTCGTAGCTCGTGCCGATCACCGCGCGCGAAGCGAGGGTGTTCTTCACGACCTTGAGAAAAACGCCGGACTCGCGCGCCTTCTTGCGCATCGCCGTCATGCTGCTGACGTTGACACCGGCATACTCGGCGGCAATCAGGGAATGGGCTTTCGCAGCCACGCCCGCCAGTTCAGCAACGACTTCTTGCTTCTGAGTCAGATTAAGAGCCATTTCACTCCTCCTGTTAATTTCCGTTTGCGGCTCCTGCCGCGAACGGTCCGAAGCGGCACTGATCCATCAGCGCCGGGGACGCGGGCGTCCCGGTGGTGGCCGTTCCAGAAAAACTTGGTTCGGGCGACACCATCTGCGCAGGTCGGATTCCTTCCGATTAAGGCGGCTTCACGTGGCCATCTTGCGATGGGCGACTCTTGTCGCGCGTGGGCACACCACCTGCGGTCTTTGACGGCCACCCCGCGACGCAAATCGCGGGGAGCCCTCAAATTTCGGCGACCGGTCCCGCCGGTCGCCGCTAAATCGATTACTTCGTATTAAGCGAGCTTTGGTCGACGACGACGCCAACACCGTGCGTGCTGGTCAGCGAGACCTTCACGAGATACTGACCCTTCGCAGTCGATGGCTTGGCCTTGATGACGTCGCCGAGCAGCGCATTGAGGTTGCCCTTCAGCGCTTCGGTTTCGAAGTTGGCCTTGCCGATCGTGCAGTGAATGATGCCGCCCTTGTCATTGCGGTAACGGACCTGGCCCGCCTTCGCATTGCGCACGGCACCGGCGACGTCTGGCGTGACTGTGCCGACCTTCGGGTTCGGCATCAGGCCACGCGGACCCAGCACCTGACCGAGCTTACCGACGACGCGCATGGCGTCCGGCGAGGCAATCACGACGCCGTAGCTCAGGTCGCCAGCTTGCATCTTGTCGGCCAAATCTTCCATGCCGACAATGTCTGCGCCGGCGGCTTTCGCCGCTTCCGCCTTCTCGCCCGGGGGGCAGAACACGGCGACTTTGACAGTTTTGCCGGTGCCATTCGGCAGCACGGTGGAACCGCGCACGCCTTGGTCCGACTTCTTGGCATCAATGCCGAGACGGATCGCGACATCGACGGATTCGTTGAACTTAGAAGTAGCGTTGTTTTTGACGATGGCCAATGCCTCGTCGATGCCATAGGTCTTACCGGCGACAACGGTGGGGATCATCTTCCGGATGCGCTTGCTGATCTTTGCCATGTCTTAACCCTCCACCACGAGACCCATGCTACGCGCGCTACCAGAAATGGTGCGCACCGCAGCGTCCATATCGGCTGCCGTCAAGTCCGGCATTTTCTGGGTCGCGATCGCTTCCAACTGCGCACGCGTGACCTTGCCGACCTTCTCGGTGTTTGGACGCTTCGAGCCCGATTGGATACCGACTGCCTTCTTGAGCAAGATCGTCGCCGGCGGGGTCTTGGTGATGAACGTGAAACTGCGGTCCGAATATGCGGTGATGATCACCGGAATCGGAATACCTGGTTCCAGCTTCTGCGTAGCGGCATTGAACGCCTTGCAGAATTCCATGATGTTCAGTCCGCGCTGGCCGAGCGCGGGACCAACTGGCGGCGAGGGGTTGGCCTGACCGGCCTTCACCTGCAGCTTGATATAACCTACGACCTTCTTTGCCATTGTCTTCTCTCCGGGTATTAGCGCCTGAACGAATTCAGGCTCCCCATCGGACCAGGGATTGAGCGTGCCCTGGCTTCACGCATTGAATGCTGCCGATCAAATTGTCTTGATCAAGCTTTTTCGACCTGACCGAATTCGAGTTCCACGGGGGTTGAACGACCAAAGATCAGCACTGCAACGCGCAGGCGACTCTTCTCGTAGTTCACTTCCTCGACGGTGCCGTTGAAGTCGTTGAACGGGCCTTCGGTGACGCGCACCAATTCGCCCGGCTCGAACAAGACTTTCGGACGTGGCTTTTCGACGCCGTCCTGGACGCGCTGCAGAATCACCTCCGCCTCGCTGTCCTTGATCGGCAACGGACGATCAGCGGTACCGCCGATGAAGCCCATGACCTTCGACGTTTCCTTGATCAGATGCCAAGACTCGTCGTCGATACGGGTTGT
>Ga0138256_10004578_pt1 | contig 14697 bp, 10 predicted proteins | sample KNB2016incub_MG_FD_105486 | JGI IMG/M metagenome (GOLD analysis project Ga0138256, IMG submission 105486) | Active sludge microbial communities from wastewater in Klosterneuburg, Austria - KNB2014incub_MG | ecosystem: Engineered > WWTP > Activated sludge > Unclassified | place: Austria... | reverse complement strand
GGCAGCGGTTCGCTTCAGCAGACAACATCCGAGCGACGGCGCGGCTGGAGCGGTTCTGGAAGACGCTGAAGGAGATTGCCCGTGTGCGGCTCGTGCCACCCCTAAACCTCGCCGATCTTGAAGGGCGACTTGGGCGCGCTCTTGCGTACTACGCCATCCATCGGCCTCATACGAGCCTGGGGAACCGGACGCCGCTGCAGGCATTCCTGGCCGCTGCGACGGCGGCGCCTCTCCGGAGTTTGCCCCGCGGACGCAAGGGGGAGGCCGGCCCTCCAGTGCCGCTTTGCATCGACGTCGCGGAGCCCGGCTTCCCTGAGCTTGGCCTCTTGACGCCTCTCGCGACATAGACGCTCCTTCGGGCGGCCCTGAGGTTGAACGAACGGCCGGAGGTTCGCCTTCGCCTGGCACGGACAGTCGACCGGAGCGGGGCGGGCCAGATTCGCCCCCAGACTCGGGGCACATCGGCCGCCGGGGACGCTGCCGCCGTCGCTCAAACTCCCATTTCCGGGGTACCCTGGCGAGCGAGAGCGATCAACGTCGGTCTGTTCGCCGGATCATTCGCCTTCTGGCGAGCATAGGCTGATCGAGAAGGAACGTTCAGGCCCGCCGCGGCTTCTGCAGAGGCTGCCTCGCTTCCCCAAGAACGTAGGAGAAGGTCTCGTGCGGATTCTCGTAGAAGCAGGTGTGGAGATCTTCTGCCAGTTCAAGTCCAAGATCCCAGCCGAAACACCTAGACGCGCGACGTAGAAGATCCCTCTGAGACACCCCACCCGGCGACGGGGTGACGGATTCATGGCGAAGGTATGTGTCAGTCCCCGCCCAACCGACTGTCTCGTAGGTCACGAGTCCACCCGATACGAACCCCACGTAAGCAGCCTCCCCAAGGGCGTCTTCATAGGCAAGGTACAGCGCTGCGCCCGCGGTGATCGAGGACAGTATCTTGGCCAGCTCCACGTTTGGACTCTCGAACTTCAGTCCGGCGTGTCCGAAGACGACTTCACTTACCGCGCTGTTGATGGCTGGGACGCGATTGGGCCTGCGGCGACGGAACGCGGTTATCTCGGCAGAGACGACGCCACGACCCTGCAGCTCCGCGAGCATGAAATGGATCATGGTCTGCGGATCAGAGAGGCGACGGCCTAAAGCCAGAGCACTCTCGGCGAGCTGCTCAAAGTCGTGATTGTGCCCCGGAAAGATCACCGAATCCCAAGAGAGACCCATCCCTACCTCCAAAGGCCGAAAAGGCCGCTCTCTCCAGCGGCGTTCATCACATTCATGAAGCGATAGTAACCGTTGGTCCCCAGCTCCCAACCAAGGGAATTCACTCTGAGACCGTGTGGGCCAGTGATCATCCTTCCGATGTTGCCTTCTACCCACTCAGGACTCATCTGAACGCCCATGCGCGTCTGCGCCAGAAGGTCCGTGGGGTCGCTCCCAAACCTAAAACTACCCCTGTATTTGGACTCTAGGACCGCTAGCCTTGTCGGATCGCCTACATGACGAAACACTCGGTCGATGCCCTGTACTCCGGCTCCGCCCCCCGGGGAGGCGAACGTGCCGCGGAGCTTCGAGGGCCCGGCCGCTAGATAGCCGCCCTTAAGCATCTCTACACGACCTTGCAGCTCGGCGAGTCTTTCATTCGCCATCCCCTGGGCCTGGAGACGATCCACATTAGCTTGGAAGCGCGCGATGCGCCTGTCGCTGATCAGGTAGTTCGTCTCGCCTGTGGCTGGCCTGCCGGGAGAGAACTCGCTCACGGTTACGGGGTGCGACCGGTAGCCGGCATAGCCCATCAGCCCACCGAATGCAGCAGCGAACAGATAGTCACCAGCTCTCACATCGTCAACCGACTTCGTCTTGGTCCCATAGACCTCTCCAACATCGGAGATTCCCTGGCCGAGTACGGCGGTCGACGCCCCGAGGGCGACGGCGCCGCCGGCTGTCGTCGCGGCACCGCCGGTCATGAGCGTCAAAGCAGCCTGTGTGAGGGACAGAGCACCATTTGCCGCTGTTCTGTTGTTGTACTGCTGGTCCGTGATCTTCCCCGCGAGATCTTGATCCACGAGCTTGTCCTGGCGGCCTAGGCCGCCGAAACTGAGGCGATCGGAAACCTGGTACGCGGCCTCTGCCTGGAAGGCCTGAGCGAAGTTGTAAGCCGACCCGAGCCAGCCACTCGCAGAAGCGCCGGTGTATTGCCGATCATTGATCTGCTGGTCAACGATCTGTCTGACGATGTGGCCGCTCGGATCCACATACATCGTCGGGTTCTCGTTAGCGTAGAAGTACCGGTGCAGGCTGGGCGGGTCGTCGATGGTTCCGAGGAAGGAGTCGGCCTGCGTGAATCTGGCCGTGAAGGGGTCGTAGTAGCGCGCCTTGGCGTAGTAGAGGCTCGCCTCCTTGTCCCAGTAGTGGCCCGTGAAGCCGAAGCGGTTGTGGCTCGTCTCGAGTTCGCTCGTGAAGCGGTAGTTGCCCCAGGCGTCTTCGGAGCGGTTTAGGGGTTCGGCCGACGCGACACCGAACGGATGAGCATCGATTCCGGCCGCGAGCTCGCACAAAGCCACGCACTCAGAAGCCGCGACGCGGCGCTCCTCCATCGCCCTCAGCTGCTGCGTGAGTGAGGGCAGATCCATCTCCGGCGCCGTCGCGAATGGATCGGCGTTCTTGAATACTCGAGACGACGGCGCATCCAATGGCAGCGATGCTTCAGCATCTGCCGGCGCACCGAAAGCCCAAAGCACCGCGAGCAGCGCGGCCACCATCGGGGCCTTCTTGGTCTTCACGTCCACGGCGAGAATTGTACGTGGCTTAAACAGAGCGCGGACGCCTCTTCAGTCGTTCTCTTGGATGCCGCTTTTCAATCATCTTGCTGAGCTCGCCGGTCACGACCTTCGTATAGAGGGCCGTCGTTCCGATGCTGGAATGACCGAGCAGTTTCTGCACGTGGGCGACGGACGCGCCGCCCTCGAGGAGATGCGTGGCAAAGGAATGCCTCAGTACGTGCGGGCTCACGCGAATGCCGATACGCCGGCCCGCCCGCCTGACGGTGATGCGGATCGACAATGAGCTGAGGCGGAATCCACCGCGGGCGAGAAACAATGCGCCGGCGTCTCGTCGCTCAGCGAAGACCGCCCGCGAGTCCATCAGATACGCCTGCAGCGCGTCCCTTGCGCGGCCGAGGATGGGCACGTAGCGATCCTTCTTGCCTTTGCCGTTCCTGACCAGGAGCGTGCCTTCGCGGAGGTCGATGTCGGACAGATCGAGGCGCGCGCATTCAGACAGCCGCAGTCCGGTGCCGTAGAGCACTTCGAGCAGGGCGCGGTTCCTCCCCCCCATCGGCGTTTCGGGCTTGTAGAAACTGATGAGGGCTTCCATCTTCGCGGGCGAGAGGGCCTTCGGGATGGACTTGGGCTTCTTCAGCTTGAGGTCCTTCATCGGACTCACCAGGATCCACCTCTCGCGCTCGAGGAAACGGAAGAAGCTTTTCCAGGCGACGAGAATCCCCTGCTTCGACCCGAGCTTCAAAGGCTTGCCAGATCGCCTGACCACGCGAGCATCGAGCGCCTTCCTCAGCGCGACGATGTCCGCCTCCCCGATTTCGCGGACGTCCTTCGATGCGGTCCAAAGGCTCACGCTGTTGAGCAGGTTCGAGGCGCCGCGGACGGTTGACTCCGAGAAGCCGCGACCCTTCACGTACGAGACGTAGGCCTCGATGGCCACACCAAGCCGATGGCTCCTCACGCGCGGCCCCCGCGCGGGTGCGCCTTCTCGACGACCTTTCGCAGATCATGAATCTCGACGCGCGTATATCGCTCGGTCGTCTGCAAGGACGCATGGCCTAGGAAAACCTGGATGTGCCGGATGTCGGCGCCGTTCCTGAGCAGATGTGTGGCCACGGTGTGCCTGAACACGTGAGGCGTAACGATCTTCTTGACTCGCGCCTTCGTGGCGCAGCGCCTCACCATCAGCGCGACCAGCGACCGGGTGAGTGCTCCCCTCTTCCTCAGGAACAACTGCGGCGAAATCGTCGAGAGCGACTGCCGGCGCGTCTGCAAGTACACCGCGACCGCTTCGGCGGCGGCCCGCGTGAGCGGGAGGTTACGGTCCTTCCCACCCTTGCCCTGGATCACCCGCACCACGCGCTCCTCGACGTCCACGTCTTCGGGCCGCAGCGCGATCAGCTCGGACACGCGGATTCCCGTCGCGTAGAGCGTTTCGAGGATCGCCCGTTCCATCGACCCCACCTCCTGCCGCTCGATGATCCGCTTCGCCTCACCAAGCGTGAGTGTCACCCTGGGCAGAGTCTTCGGGACTCGTGGCATGTCGATCGACGAGCACGGATCAAAGAGGACATGATGCCGCTTGAGCAAGAAGCGATAGAGACAGCGGACGGCCTCGATCTTCACCGCGATGGTGGCCGGTGAAAGAGCCTGGCCATTCAGTTTCTTCCTCGCGAAGAGCGCGCCCTGGTAGCGCTGGACGTCTTCGAGATGCACATCGGCAAATCCGAGTCCCGCCCGCACCATCCACATCGCAAAGCCTCGCGCGTCGGCCGAGTAGTGCTCGCACGTACGCGGCGAGAATTGTTGAGAGGCCCACTCTTCAAACTGCTGGAGGAGCGGCTCGGTGCGCCCGACAAGCGCGGACATAGTGCCCTGCTGGTTTTGCTCGCTACCTCGCATGTTTGGGCCTAAGCCCTTCACACTCAAGCAACTAAACCTGCGAAACGCTCTCGCAGGTTTCCCGCATGTTTCGCATGTTTGGCGGCGAGCTCGTCGGGAGAGAGCAGACCGAGAATGAGATTCGGCCTCGGCCCGCGGCCAGCAACGCGATAGAGCGCCTTGTTGCCCTTGCCGCCCTTGCTCGATTCCACTTCCAGATACTCCAGCTCGACGAGTTCAGCGAGCCAGCCGCGGACAGTTGAATCAGGCAGCGCCAGGGTCTCGCGGATGTCGCGACGCGAGACGCCAGCGTTCGTCTTCGCGGCCAGGTCCTGGATGCGCGCAAAGGCCTCTCTGAGCGGCTTCTTGAGATCGCCGAGAGTCTCGGTCAAGACTTCGCCGGCGAGAGCGTAGGCGGTCGCGTAGTCGGCGACGCTGGCCACGATCGCGCCGTTCCGTCTCTCTCGCTGATGCTGGTGAAGAAACGCCGAGACTTCGATGAGGTTGAGGAAGCGCGCGTGGTCGCGCCTCGTCCGCATCCACGACGACGGAAAGGTCAGCCGGTCGGCAAACGGAATCACCACCGGCAACGGCTCCAAGAGGCGCTGCGCGTTCCAGTGCTTGCGGGCGATCGCCTCGGCCTGCTTCCTCAGCGCGAGACCTGCTTCCGTCCGCATCGTCCGCTGCCTCTCGTGGATCCGCTGCGTCTGCGCCGGGCTCTCGTCCATCGATAGCTCAAAGCACCTGGTCGCGTTCTCGTGGTTCACTGAGCCCGCCGTGGTGGCCTCGATGAAAGCGGCCCGTGCTTCCACCGTGAAGATCTTGGTGCGCATGTTGCCCGTCGTTGGATCCTTGATCGGCGCCGCAGCGATGAGCTTCTTCCGGCTCTGCAGGACGCGAATCGAGTAATCAGCTTCGACGGATCCGGACCGCTCTTCCACGACGATGAGCTTTCGATCGAGAAAGCCGGGTTCGACGTAGTAGAGGCTTTGAGGGGTGAGCCGCGTGAGGAGCACCATGTCTTCGGCCGGCGTCAGCTTCTCGATGACTTCAGTGAGGCCGCTCTTGCCGGCGCCGGACTGAGACATCACGATGGCCGAGAGCGGATCGTCCAGCTTGCGCGAGACGGCGACTAGGTAGACGAGGCGTTTGTTCGTGTCCTCACCCACGTAGCCCAGAGCGTCGATGTCGCGAGAGATCTCGTCGAGTAGGTCGGGCCGCTTCAGGAATGCGAGTGCCTCGCGCCGCTCGGCCTCGCTCATCGGCTCGGGCTGAGGCGAGACGACGTCGCCGGCGCCTGAGTCGCCCGCTCGTTCGCACTCCACGATCAAAGAGAGCAAAGCCGATTCGACCTGGGCGGCTTCAGCCGAGAGCACCTTCTCCACTTTCTTCGCAAACTCAGACCGTGCCCGCGATGCGTAGAGGTCGATCGAGTCGACGTGGAAAGAATCACCGCGGGACACTTTGACGGTGACGCGCAGTCGGCCGAGCAAAGTCGATTGAACACGAGCTGAGAAATCGAGCCCGTGACGAGAGAGGAGAATGGAGCCGTCTTTACTGGCGGGAATTGGCATGGTCGAAAACGCAGCGGGCGCCGCGTGCGTCGCTTCTACGGAATCAGTTAAGGGAAAGGAGTCGGGGCCGGCGACGTCCTCACCTTGGCCGCTATCTAAGGCCTCGACCTGACGATGGCCGGAGGCAATCTCTCTCAGCAGCTCCGCGCTCCAGGAGACGAGGACTTCGTTGGCGTCTTTCAAGCCTTCAGGCCATTCGACGGCTCGCGCCTCGATCCCGGCCGACGTCAGTCTTTCCCTAATCGAGTCCGTAGCCCTTCGCCCCGCCTCGTCGTTGTCCAGGGCGAGGACGGCCCGCTTCACGCCCTCTCGCTTCAGCAGGTCCAGGTGATCGGCCGTGAATCCGTTGATGCCGTAGAGAGGAATGGAGTTCCTCACCCCGGCCTGGTGGAAGGAACAGGCGTCGATCACCGACTCGGTGAGAATGACTTCCTCGCCCGCCCTGGCCGCCTGAAAGTTGAAGACACCGCGGAGCGGCCCCGGCAAGTAGCAGTGGCGACCGCTCTTCACACCCCGGCCGTAGAGATTGATCCAGGCGGCCGAGAGCGGATCCGGAATCGGAAACACCACGCATCCGCCCATCAGCTCGCGGCCTTCAGTCGTGATCACGCCCAGGGCGACGAGCCCATCCCGCACCTCCCCGCTCTTCGGCAGAGTCTTCAAGAGCGAGCCGTCCGCATAGCCGACCTTCCAGGCCTTGAGGAGTTCTGCATCCACGAGCCCGCGGCTCTTCAAGTACTCCTGAGCATCGGCACGCTCACAGAACGTCAGGTGATAGTGCTCGACAACAGAGGCGAGCAGTCGCCGCGACGTTGAGGAGTCCACGGCCGCGGTCTCGATCTGCGGGACTTCGTGGCCATGACCGTTCGCGCCATTCGCCAGGGACACCGGTCGTTCGTTCATCAGCTCCTTCAAATCCAAACCCGCCCTTCTGGCCAGAATCTCCATGGCCCTTGGAAAGCCCACCTTGTCGCGCTTGGTGATAAATCCGAAGACATCGCCGCGGGCGCCACAGCCGAAGCAGTGATAGAGCCCCTTCGTAGGCGTCACCGTGAAAGACGCCGTCTTCTCTTCATGGAACGGGCACCGAGCCACCAGCACCCGCCCTTTCTTCCGAAGCTCAATCCCTCGATCGGCCAGGATGACCTCCAACGGATTCGCCGTCTTCAGCCGGTCGATTCCTTCCTTGGTCACGTGCATGGGCCTCCCTCCAAAAACCTGTCAAGAGGTTTTCTTAGAATTCTGGGCGCGGACGATATATAACCCTTGTGCATATGTCAATGAGTTCATTTCAGACCCGCTCATATATTCCCTCCACGTTCGAGGAGGAGCCATTGAAACGACGCGCCTATCCCACCACCATCGACGAAAAAGGAATCGGAGCCCGTTTGAAAGAGGCGCGACTGCGCCGCGGGCTCACCCAGGTCCAGCTCGCCCAGCAGCTCGAGATGAGTCAGCCCCTCCTCTCTCGCTATGAGCGCGGCGAATTAAGACTCCACGGCGCGCTGCTCGCTTCGTTCGCTGCCGCCCTGAGCACAAAGCCCGAGGTTCTTCTCGGCCTCGAGAACCTCGCCATAGACAAGATCACCAAAGACCGGCGGTTTCTGAAACGGCTGGAGAAGATCGACCGCCTCTCTGAGCGTGACAAAGAAAACCTCCTGGGCACCATCGACGCCTTTCTGAGAGGCGGGCGCACCGCCGCCTGACCCCCGATGAGCGAAAACGCTCATCGAAATTGACCCCCTGGCCGGTTCCAGCCGGAATCGGTGGCCGGCGATGCCGGAATCCGTTGCGTGAGCGCCTACGAGCGCTCACGCTGGTCCCGCCAGGGCCAAACCGATTGACGCCGCCACGGCCGCGCCACTCTTCCCTTAACTGATTCCGTTCTCTCATCCCCACCTCCCAACCTGGTTGGACCGCGCTTTGTCGCGCCCGGCTCTCACAAAAGGAGCCGGGCGCGGCAAAGCCGAGACGCGGTTTCGCGAGCGCAGAAAAGCAAGGCCCGTGACAGCGGCCACCGGCGAAACAGAACAGGCCGCTGGCGCGGGCCTTGCCCGGAGCGAGCGCTTCAGGAAAGAAACGCCGAGGCCCACCACGCGCCACGCGGCCGAGGACCCAGGCGCGCACGGGCTGAGGGCGACGCAGGAGCCCGCAGCACGAGCGCGACGACTAAGACCACGGACCACGTGCCACGCGAGGCCTCGGCCTCCTTATTGACGCCGCAGGCGTGCGGACAAAGGGGGCGCCGGCGTGAAGCGCGCACAACCAACGACGAGGCCTTGCGGCCCAAAGCCGCAAGGCCGACCCAAACAGGCAAGGGCCGCGAAGCGGGCCGCAGACGAAACGCGACCAGGCCTCGGGCGCGAAGCGCCTGAGGCCCACAGAACAAACGCGACCTGCGCGCTTCATGACGGCGCCCCACAAGCGCGCGGCGCTTGCGGCCACGGCGGCGGCCCCGAGAACAGGCCGCGAAAACCCCGGACCAACGCGAGGGCGAGGCCTGCGTGTCTGAGAACGTGACTTCTGTATGAGGAGCCCTAAACAACGACGCCCGCGCAGCGGGCCACCCTGACGGCGACGAGCTCGAAGCTGGACCCGGGCACGGGCCTTGCCGGACCACGCGAGCCTTTCGCGCGCCGCCTGGGGCGGCGGGCGAAAACTAAAACCCTCGAAATCAGCAAGGCCCGTGCCCGATCAGGGCCAGCTTTATAGAAGTGCGCGTTCTCGGACACGCAGGACTCGACCCCATCAAACGGACCACGCGACCGCGTCAGCACACGTCGGCCGCCGCCGTGGCCTTAGAAACTCCGGCTCGCGAAGCGAGCCCTCCTCTTTTCCGCGAGGAGCAGCCCAGCGATGGACCCGCCCCGAGCATTCGTCATGCGAGACTCGCCACCTCTCCCTCTCTGATGAAAGAATGAGAGGAATCTCAATGAGTCTGAATGGACGGGCACTCAAAGCTCTGGACTTTTTTGCTGGCAGCGGCCTGGTCAAGCTTGGCCTGCAGCCCGCGTTCGACACCGTTTGGTCGAACGACAACAGCGCCAAGAAGGCGGCCGTATTCAAGGCGAATTTCGGCGAGGCCGGGTTTGCGCTAGCCGACATCCAGTCAATCTCTGGAGAATCACTGCCCGCAGCTGACTTGGCCTGGGCATCTTTCCCCTGCCAGGATCTGTCGCTCGCGGGAAACCTGCGCGGAATCCAAGAAGGGACGCGATCTGGCCTCTTTTGGGAGTGGATCCGCGTCCTTGACGAGCTTTCCGCATCGAAGCGTCCCCCCCGAGTTGTGGTGGCAGAGAACGTAGTTGGGTTCCTGGTGGCCAATGACGGCGCGGACTTTAGAGTGGCCTATCGCGCGCTCAGGTCGCGTGGATACTTTGCCGGTGCCCTCGCCATCGACTCCCGGCACTTCGTGCCTCAGAGTCGGCCCCGCGCCTTCCTCGTTGCTGTACGCGAGGGAACCGACCTCCGAGGCCTTGCGCAGTCTGGGCCGTCGGAGCCCTTTCACACCTCATCCATTCGTCGCGCGGCGAGCGCGGTCGCCGATCCCGACTGGATCTGGTGGTCCCTTCCCCTCCCGAGTAAGCGGGTCCCATCCTTGGCGTCGATAGTCGAAGCCCACGTCCGCGGAAACGTGATGGATCGAAAGCTCTTTGAGGAGAGTCTTTCTCCCGCGAACCTTGAAAAAGTGCGGCTGATTTCCGAACACGGTCACGCCAGTGTGGGCACGGCCTACAAGCGGACTCGACCGACCGTGGACAAGCGAAAGAAAACCCGGCTTGAGTTGCGCTTCGACGGACTTGCCGGATGCCTACGAACGCCGAAGGGCGGTAGCAGCCGGCAGCTTCTAGTCTCGATTGAAAAGGGCCAAATCCGGACTCGCCTTCTGACGGTCAGAGAATGCGCACGCCTGATGGGCGCCCCCGACTCGTTCAAGCTTCCTGGGTCCTACAACGACGGCTACGGGGCAATGGGGGATGCTGTTGTCGTCCCGGTGACGAAGTGGCTTTCGAACAATCTGCTCGCCGAACTCGCGTTGCGCCCGAGAAAACGCCGGGCTGCTTGAGGAACGCTGGCCGCATCAGTAGTCTAGGTTCCGTGGCAAAGACTCGACCGAAAGACCTCGTCCCTCGCGATGTTGGGCTCATTCGAATCGAGATCCAGAAGTTCCTCGAAACCAAGGACGAGGCAGGGCGAAAACCCTGCAACAGTCGGTGCGGCGTCTATGTCTTCTACGACTACGACGGCGAGCCGATCTACGTCGGCCAGACCGAAGAAAAACTTCGAGTCCGAATCCGACGCCACCTGACGAACCAGCGAACGGATGCCGTTGCCATGAATGTCCTCGATCCTTTCGAGGTCGCAGACGTCGAGGTCTATCCCCTCTACGAATTGGAAAAGGCCTTGAGCGGCGAGAGCAAGAAGGCTCTGGCCGAAAGGCGGAAGTCGACTCTTGGAGCGGCAGAGTACGCGGTCTTTCAGAAGGTCCTAAAAGCCTCGGCGCTCGGCGCGGTGCTGAACGAGAAGGACATACCAAAGTCGAAGAAGAAGCTCGCCCTTCCGCCCTCATTGCGCGGGCGCATTATCCCGGACGCCCTCTTTGAGGAACGGAAGCACGCTGATATCCGGATCGCTCGCCGCGCCAGCACCGTCGCAGCACTCGCGCGGGTGATCAGCGAGCGCGATGTTTCAGCGGGGCTGAGGCGAACCCTTCTGACCCAGGCTCAACGCCTTGAGCGGCTCGCAGCCCAGCGTCTCAGCGAGATCGATGCATCGCCGCCTGTGGAGAAAGGCGGCGAGGAAACCGGGAACTAGAAGCGCCGCTCGCATATGGTCGACACCGTTTCCGGGACCGAACGCTCTCGGATCATGCGGCGCGTCCTTGGAAAAGGCAACCAATCCACCGAGGCCCTCGTCGCACGCCTCTTTCGAAAGGCCGGGGTCCGAGGTTGGCGGCGGCAGCTCGACCTTCCAGGTCGCCCAGATTTTGCGTTCCCGCAAAGCCGCCTCGCTGTCTTCGTTGACGGATGCTTCTGGCACGGGTGCCCAAAGCACCTTCGCTTGCCCGCGTCTCATCGAACCTACTGGGTCAGAAAAATCGAACGAAACGTCGCGAGAGATCACCAAGTACGGCTACTCCTGCGAAGTGCGAACTGGCGAGTAGTTCGATTCTGGGAGCATGACTTGGCGGCCGAGAGTGGTCAGAGACAATGCGTGAATTGGGTCGTCCGGCTCCTTGCCAGGGCTGGAGTCAAAGGGGCCTCTCTCCGGAGGCAGTGATCGATCGCCCCTAAGAGCCGATCATCACAACATCGGCCGCGTGGCCTTGGCGAAAACGGCTCGCCGAAGCTAGCCCTCCTCAAAAAGGTGGTACGGACTGTCCGTCAGGACCGACATACTCGCCTCCACCGGGGAAGCGGCGCTTCGCAGCTTCAATCACTGCTGTGGGAATCTCCCGATCTCCCACGGTCAGCCCAGAAGTGCTAGCAGACAGGTAGCCAAGGGCGGAAGCACGTCCATCGTTGTCCAAGACCTGAATCTCGAATTCGTGGGCGCGAAGCCGCTGCTCGTCCTGATCGAGCCTTCGAACAAAGTACCACTCGCGAGCCACAGGCTTATTTGTCTCCTGGCAATCGGAAACGATCGGTGGGCGGCGGATTGTAAGCACCAGCCCGCCAACGCCAATAGGCGGCTTGCTCTCGGCGCCAAGCCTCAGACCAATCTGGCCTCTCACGACGCCAGTTTCCAGGCGGGTCCATACCATGCGGCACTTTGCCGTGAGTCGAACGCCAAAGCTCTGCTATCCCACCCCTGGGATCTTGGTTTAGGTGATGCATCACAACGTCTTCAAAGCCGCGCTTGCCGCCTTCCTTCAGGCGAACTGGTGACCAGCCGGCTCGTGCAGCCTCGAAGTTCGTCTTGCCTTCAAGTGGTGACCCAGTTGGACGGACAAGATCCCAATCAATATCGCCTCGTTGGAAGGCGGTTCGCTTCCAAGGAGTCTGAGTCTCGCTCCAGCGCCTTACAGGATTGGCCTCTCCGGCGAGGGCTTCGAGTGCTGAGCCGGTCATCGATCCCGGCGGCGCTTCGAGAGACGCGTACGCCTCGACATTGCCAAATCGAGCCTTCTGTGCCTGGACTCGCCGCTCAGCTTCCGCCATGAAGTCGGCAGGGCTTCTCACTCGACCCGGCTGCTTGAGAGGATTGCCTCGCTCCAACACCCCAACCCCGGCTCGACCCGTTTCAACGATCGTCACAGCAGCCAACGTCGCTGGAGCAACAAGCTCCCTCGTGAACACGCGGCCGGCTTCGTAGTGGTCACCCCGCGCCATGGCTTGGGCTGAGGCCTCGTTCGCACGATCTACCCGAGCACCGAATGTCGATACAAACTCGTGGGCACTGTCATAAGTGTCGATCAAGAATCGCGACATCTCATCGCCACCGCGAACAAAAGCCCGCGCAAACTGGCCTGCGCCAAACAGCAGACCCACGCCCATCTCGGCTCCGGTCTCTGCCGTAGCCTCGATCGAGCCGAGGCTACGAGCCGCCGCATTGCTGACATCCATCGGCCTGAGTGGATCGCCGCGATAGGTTCCAAAGTGACGTGCTTGGGCGTCAGACCCCGCGTGGCCCGTTGGGTCTAAATAGAACGTCGGATTGCCTGCCGCGTAGAAATACCGATGCAGACTAGGCGGATCGTCGATGGTTCCGAGGAAGGAGTCGGCCTGCGTGAATCTGGCCGTGAACGGGTCGTAGTAGCGTGCCTTCGCGTAGTAGAGGCTCGCCTCCTTGTCCCAGTAGTGGCCGGTGAAGCCGAAGCGGTTGTGGCTCGTCTCGAGTTCGCTCGTGAAGCGGTAGTTTCCCCAGGCGTCGAGGTGGTAGGTCGCGGTGACGTCGCCGCTCGGGTTCGTCAGGCCCGTGACGCTGCCCAGGCCGTCGAAGGTCATGTACCTCGTTCCCTCGTCGGCGCGAGTGAGGCGGATCAGGCGGTCGGCGCCGTAGTCGTACTTCGCGATCTCAAGGCCAGAGGAGCTGTACTCGGCGAGGAGGCTGGTGTCGTCATACGCGTACTGGCGGATGCCCTCTTCCCCGACCTTCTTCGTTCTTCTTCCGTCCGCGTCGTATTCCATGCGGGTGAGGATCTGGGGGCCTTGCTTCTGTTCGACGAGGCGGTCCTTCAGGTCGTAGATCGACTGGGTGAAGGCGACGACCGCCGGCGGGGTGTTGCCTTCGGCGTCGGGCGGGGGGTAGGTGGTTGAGAGGCGGGAGGTTTCGTTGCCGTTGTTGTCGTAGGAGATCAGCAGGTTTGCGTTGAAGTGGGCCCCGGCTTCCGCCGGGGTGACGTTCGGCGGGACGACGGGAGCGGCTACCGTCGTGTTCAGGATGGTGAGACGGTTGTTGATGTCGAAGGTGCCGGCTCGCTGGACGATGGGGACGTCGGCGGGCGTCGTCTCCGTCTCGTGCTCGCGGTTGCCGGCGCGGTCGTAGGTGTAGGTGACCTTGCGGCCGTTCGGGTAGGTGGAATCGGCCGGGTAGGTGACGGACTTGAGGCGGTTCGCGTTGTCGTAGGTGTAGGTGGTGAGTTCAGGTTGGTGGACCCCGGCTTCCGCCGGGGTGACGGGCGAGGAGGGCGGGGTGACGGAGACGGAGGGGTTCGTTTCGAGCTGGGTGAGGCGGTTGCCGTTGTGGTCGTAGGTGTAGGCGTAGCTGCTGACCGCGGCGGCTCCCTTCGCGTTCACCAGGGTGAGGAGACGGTCGGCCTTGTCGTAGGTCCTGGTGGCCTTCACGCCGTTCGCGTCGAGGGTTTCCCTCAGGAGGTCGTCTGGGTAGTACGCGTAGGACGCCACTTCGGTGCCCGACGTGGTCATCGCCTTGACGCGGTTCTGGCCGTCGTACTCGTACTCCGTCCGCTTCCCGTCGAGGATCACCGCCTTGCGGGCGCCGTTCGGGAAGTACTCGTAGCCCACTACCTTCGTGGTCGGACCGTCCGGGAGGGTGGTGGACTCCGTCTGCACTCGGTCCAGCACGTCGAAGACCTGAACGATGCTGCGCTCCATCGGAGGATCGCTCCCCGAGGCCACGAACTCGTGGGCTTCGGTGCGGTTCGAGTTCTTGTCGTACTGGTAGGTCGTCCGGGAGACCTCTCGCCATGCGTCGGTGGGGGTGTCGGGCGGCAGGGCGTACTCGGTCGACTTCTTGCGGTTCAGTTCGTCGTACGTGCTCGTCTCCGTCTGGAGCTTCGCGTCCGTTACCTTCGTCGCGTTGCCGTTCGCGTCGAACTCGTAGGAGGTGACGAGGTTCCCCGGCTCGATCATCGAGGTCAGGCGGTTGGCTCGGTCATACCGGTACACCGTCTGGTTGTTGCGCGCGTCCGTCTGTGCCACCTTGTTCCGGTTCTTGTCGTACCCGAACCGCGTCACCGTCGCCGGGTGATCCTCGGTCGCGGGCAGGGTGACGCTCACGAG
>Ga0138256_10004576_pt1 | contig 14700 bp, 11 predicted proteins | sample KNB2016incub_MG_FD_105486 | JGI IMG/M metagenome (GOLD analysis project Ga0138256, IMG submission 105486) | Active sludge microbial communities from wastewater in Klosterneuburg, Austria - KNB2014incub_MG | ecosystem: Engineered > WWTP > Activated sludge > Unclassified | place: Austria... | reverse complement strand
TCAAAAATAGCCAATTGATCGCCTGGTTTGATTTGCCAGACTGACAATGGTACACCTGTCTGAGAGTTATAACTTTTTGGACTTTTTACTACTTGTCTGTCATGGATCATCTGGTACAGCCATTCCTTTATGGTAGTTTTACCATTACTTCCTGTGATCCCGATCACTTCTATGTCAGGAAAACAAGATCGATGATAAGCTGCCAGTTTTTGTAGTGCTCTAAGACTATTTTCTACCTGAAAGATGTTGACATGTCCTGTAATAAATCCTGGATTTTTTTCAACAACAATATTTTTTATCCCTTTATCCAAGGCGTCGTGAATAAAATCATGGCCTTCAAGCATACTACCGCTCAGCGCAAAAAATAGTGTTTTGGATGGCACTTCAATTTTTCTGGTATCAATTGTAAGGTGAGAAATATTTGCCGACGGATCTGATAACAGGTTTTCATCGGTGCCCAATAATTTAGCGATATCTTTTGCGGTATACATGTTAATTCTTTCAGGTTATAAATCAAAGCCAATATCGCGACGATAATATTTTCCTTCAAAACTTATTTCTTCAACATTTTTTAAAGAGATCTCCACCGCCTTTTTAAAATCATGATTCAAGGTTGTAACAGCAAGAACTCTACCGCCATTGGTTAGTATTTTGCCTTCTTTTGATATTGTACCTGCATGAAAAACAAGACTTGTATTGATGTTTTCAGTTCCGTTGATCACTTTATATTTTTCAAAATCACCAGGATAACCACCCGATACCATCATCACTGTAGCCGCTGATTTATCAGAAATGCTCAGAATTTTATCTTTTAGACTTCCATTTATAGCATCATGCAGCAATGTTACCAGATCATCATTTATCCTTGGTATAATTACTTCTGTTTCCGGATCGCCCAATCTGCAATTATATTCAATGACAAATGGTTCTCCTTTTACGGTAATCAATCCAAAAAATACAAAACCGGTATAATCCATTTTTTCTGCTGATATTCCTTCTATGGTTGGTTTTACAATGCGGTCAATTACTTTTTCCCATAATATTTTATCGACAAAAGGTACAGGAGAAATTGCACCCATTCCTCCTGTATTCAAGCCGGTGTCTCCTGCACCAACTCTTTTATAATCTTTGGCTTCAGGCAGAATGATATAGTCTTTTCCATCTGTCAGCGCAAATACGGAAAATTCAATACCGCTTAAAAATTCCTCAATGACTACCGTTTCTGAAGCTTTTCCAAATTTTCCCGAAAGCATTTCGTTCAGTTGTTTTTTTGCTTCTGAAAGTTCGTCAATGATCAAAACACCTTTTCCTGCCGCCAGCCCATCTGCCTTCAATACATATGGAGCTTTGAGAGAATCCAGGAATTCAAATCCTAGGTCCAAATTTTCATGGGTAACTTCCAGATAGGCCGCAGTGGGGATATCATATTTTTGCATAAATTTTTTTGCAAATGCTTTACTACCTTCCAGTTGTGCAGCGTAAGCAGATGGTCCAATGATGCCTATATGTTTGGTTTCATTCGTTCTGAAATTATCCGTGATACCTTCTACCAATGGTCCTTCCGGGCCGACCACTAATAAATGTATATCATTTTTGAGACAAAAATCTTTTATTGCGTCAAATTCATTTACCTGAATCGGTACGTTGATTCCGCACAATGATGTACCTGCATTTCCGGGGGCTATAAATAATTGCCGGCATAATTTACTTTTTGAAATTTTCCATGCTAAGGCGTGTTCCCTGCCACCACTTCCTAAGATTAATATATTCATTATTTAATAAAAGTTCTGATCGGCAAAAATAAGATGTTTCATGGTCATTCTGTATAAAAGGTATTTTTATTGTCAATGCAACAAATATTATTCAAAACGAATGCTACATTTTCAAACATTTCACTTTGTTATTTTTTTTTATTTCGGATTTCAGACTTTCATTTTTTAAGTGCATCCGTGTCAGCTTTTTGATGTGTATATAAAAAATTGCACTTATTTATTAAATACGTCTCATTAAACTTTTCAAATAAAGAAAAATATGTTTATCCGCTCTAATTATTTCCGCCTCTAGCCGGCTTGGCTTTTACTTTTTTTTCCGCAAAAAAAGTAAACAAAAAAACTCCCAATACAAAAAACTCACTTTAGCAATATCACACGTATCTGGCATTGATATATTTACTCTCTTCGCACTTTCCCGATTTTATCCTTACCCGCTAAATCACCGGTTTCCCGGCACATAAAATCAGGACATTCTACAAGTTCGAACAGTTTTGTATTGGTGTCACCACTGTTTCATTTAAGCAATGATATCAAAAAATAGGACATCAAATTCTTTAATTGGAACAGTAAACATCTAAACTTAATTATATTTTTTGCAATTTGTTATACACACCTTTTTGATCAATAATCATTTAAATTCATAATTTTATTTTACCTTCACTCCGTTTTTTAACATTAAATCCATACCAAATGACAGTAAAGATATTTAAATCGTTGACACTCTCTCTTTTGATGGTTTCAACGTTACCATTAGTGGCACAAAAAAAGGAAATAAAGAAGTCTGACCAGAAAGACGTAAAGACAACTGAAAAAAAAGACGACCCATACAGTTCAGGTACATTTTCGGCACTTTCATTCCGATCAATTGGTCCGGCAATCACATCAGGACGTATTTCTGATTTTGCAGTCAATCCTGACAATCATAGTGAATATTATGTGGCATCTTCTTCAGGAGGTGTCTGGAAAACAACCAATAGAGGGGTAACTTATCAACCTGTCTTTGATGGCGAAGGTTCTTATTCTATAGGATGTGTTACACTGGATCCATCCAATAGCACTACCGTTTGGGTTGGATCAGGGGAAAACAATAGCCAGCGTTCCGTTGCATATGGCGATGGAGTGTATAAATCTATGGACGGCGGCAATTCCTGGAAAAATATGGGACTAAAAAATTCTGAACATATTTCTCAGATCATTGTCGATCCGAAAGATCCGAATACCATTTATGTGGGAGCTTATGGTCCGGTATGGAGTGAAGGAGGCGAACGTGGCGTATACAAATCAGTTGATGGCGGTGCGACGTGGACTTGTGTGAAGTCAGTAAGTACCTACACAGGTTGTAATGATCTGGTCATGGATCCGAGAGACAGCAAAGTATTGTACGCTGCATTTCACCAAAGAATGAGAAAAGTATTTACTTACATCGGTGGTGGACCTGAATCAGCCATATATAAGTCAACCGATGCAGGTGCGACGTGGACAAAACTGGAAGGTGGCCTGCCGTCTGGTGAAGTAGGAAGAATAGGGCTCGATATCAGTCCCGTAAATCCGGATATGCTCTACGCAGTTGTAGAAGCCAAAGATGGCAAAGGCGGCATCTACCGGACCACCAACAGAGGAGCAAGTTGGGAAAAACGAAGCGGAACTTTCACATCAGGGAATTATTATCAGGAAATGACCTGTGACCCGCACAATGCTGAAAAGATTTATATTACCGATACTTACAATAAAGTGAGTTATGATGGCGGAAAGACCGTGTCAAATCTGGGGGAAATCAACAAACACATTGACAATCACGCCATTTGGATAGATCCCAAAGACCCCAATCATTTGCTGGTAGGATGCGATGGTGGAATCTATGAAACATTTGATCATGCCAAAACCTATGATTTTAAGTCAAATTTGCCGGTAACACAGTTTTATAAAGTATCTACAGATAATGATTATCCGTTTTATACCGTTCACGGAGGCACCCAGGACAATTTAAGTCTGGCGGTTCCCAGCCGTACTACATCCGCCAATGGAATTGTAAATGCGGATTGTTATGTCACTTCGCTTGGTGATGGGTTTGAAACGCAGGTAGATCAGTCTGATCCTAATATTATTTATGCGCAAAGTCAGTATGGCGGACTTGTGAGATTTGATCGTAAAAATGGTGAATACTTACCTATCAAACCTGTAGAGGGAGAAAATGATGAAGCGTACAGGTGGAATTGGGATGCTCCATTGCTCATCAGTCAGTTTAATAATAAAAGATTATATTTTGGTGCCAATAAAGTATTCCGTACAGATGATCAGGGAAATAGCTGGAAAGTAATCAGCCCTGACCTTTCCCGTCAGATAGACCGCAATAAGATAGAAGTCATGGGCAAAATCTGGTCAGTAGATGCGATTTCAAAAAATGGCAGCACAGATATCTTCGGACAAACCACCAGTATTGCTGAGTCAAAACTGGATGAAAACATGATTTGGGTAGGCACAGATGATGGATTGATTCACCTGACGGTGGATGGAGGCAAAAATTGGACAAAATTTGATAATCTTCCCGGAGTACCTCAAATGAGTTATGTTCACCAGATTATTGCTTCTCTTCATGACAAAAATACAGCTTATGTATGTTTTAACCATCATAGATACGGAGATTTTAAACCATACCTGTTGAAAACCACAGATGCAGGAAAAACATGGAAAAGTATTGCGTCAGATTTGCCGGAAAGAGGAAGTGTATACACCATTGCAGAAGACCATGTCGATAAAAATTTATTGTTTGTTGGAACAGAGTTTGGTTGCTTTTTTACATCCAATGGAGGAACTAACTGGCTTGCACTCAAATCTGGCCTTCCTACAATAGCTGTCAGAGATATAGAATTACAGCGTAGGGAGAATGATCTGGTGTTGGGTACTTTTGGTCGTGGATTTTATATACTCGATGACTATACGCCACTTCGGCACATCAAAAAAGAAGATCTGGCGAAAGATGCCTTGATTTGTCCTGTGAAAGATGCTTTGATGTTTATACCCAGGCTTCCCTTAGGGTTGAGAGATAAAGGTCACCTGGGAAGCAGTTATTTCAGTACGCCTAATCCAGAAATGGGTGCAGTATTTACCTATTATCTTAAAGAAGATGTAAAAAAATTGAAAGACATCAGAAAAGACAAAGAGAAGACGGCTTATGAGAAGAAGGAAAAGGTCTTTTATCCTTCAATGGATAGTTTGGGCATGGAGGATAATCAGGTAGATCCATATCTGCTATTTACCATTACAGATGCATCAGATAATGTAGTGAGACATATTAAAAAGCCTGCTAAAAAAGGTTTGAACCGCATGACATGGGACCTCAGATTTGCACCACCGGACCCCGTAGTAGGACGATATACTCCAGCTCCTGATCAGTTGTTCGGGTCAGGTCCTGAAGGACATTTGGTCATGCCGGGAACTTACAAAATATCCATGGCAAAATATCAGGATGGCATGTTGACGACATTGGCAGGTCCGGTTTCTTTTAATACCAAATTGCTCAATCAGTCAAGTCTTCCATCCAAAGATATGGCAGCAAATGTATCATTTTATAAGAAAGTGAGTGATATCAGTAAAGAGCTGAGTGCTACAAATGACCTGGTGAATGATGTGGAAGAAAGGGCGAAAAATGCTGAATTAGCCATTCTGGATATGCCTGCACCTGTGGGTGATTTATTGACGAAAACCCACGATATATTTAAAGCTTTGGTACCTCTAAAAATTAAGCTTTTCGGAGATAATACCCGATCAAGACGAGAATTCGAAACCAAACCGAGTATAAATGAAAGGGTAGGTACGGTCACTTACAGTATCTGGAATACAACTTCCGATATTCCTCAAACATTCAGGGCATCGCTGGATATTGCTGTGAAACAATACGGTGAAGTGTTTCCGGTGGTCAAAGATCTTGATGCCAAAATAAGTGAGATTGAAAAGGTACTGAATAAAAATAAAGCTCCTCATACACCGGGTCGATGGCCGGATAAGAAGTAAGCCATAAAATAATTAAATAAAATTTTTAAAAACCACCTTGGACGAAAGTTCATGGTGGTTTTTTTATCATTAATTCTAATTACAATGGCTGAAGCATTTGGATATAATATTATCTTTGAGCGTAAACAAACTTAAACACATAATCATGAAAACAAAACTTATTTCATTATTTACTTTGATTCTGATATTTAGTGTTTTTTGTTATGATTTAAATGGGCAAAAGACAACATCCATTTTTGAAAGTTGCAGCCATCTGGAAAGAAAAGACGATATAGAATCCTGTGAAAAGATAGTTTTGATCAATTTCATCTATAAAGAGTTTTTGCCCTATGCCAAAACCGTGAAAAAGTCAGGTCCCGAATATGAATTATGGTTTTTATTTAATATCGAAGCAACCGGAGAAGTAAATGAATTTGAAATCCAAGAAAGGATAACTTCTGACCCGGGTAGTTATTTAAAAGAAATTCCCATAGGACGGTCTTATAAATCTGTCATTTTGTGGGATTTTATAGGCAGTAAAAAATATGTGGTATATTATAAATTGCCTTCGGATTTGATACCTGATTTTGACTATGAACAATTAAATTTTCATGCTGAAGGTGAAGAAATATATAAGGTAGTTGAAAAAATGCCCAGGTATCCCGGGTGTGAAGATGAAAAAACTGAAAAACAAAAAGAAAACTGTGCCAAAGGTAAAATGCTTGAATATATATACTCGCACCTCAAATATCCTGAAGAAGCCAGAATAAATAAAATAGAAGGTCAGGTGGTTGTTCAATTTGTGGTGGAAACTGATGGTTCTATTACTGATATAAGGGTAGTTCGTGAAATTGGATATGGTTGCGGAATGGCGGTTGCAGATATAGTGGATTCCATGAACCACATGGCGGAAAATTGGATACCGGGTTTCCAAAGAGGCGAACCAGTTCGTGTCATATATACTTTGCCGGTAAGATTTAAATTGGAAGGTTAAAAATAGTATTTGTTTGAAATTTTGTACTGATCAGGTTTATCCTCGTAAGGAGTGAAATATTCAGTCCGTAGGAAGATTTCCAACGGACTAAATAACCAAGGATGTAATCCGTGAATTAAATGGAAAAGCTACATGATTTTTGCGCTCTTGCCTGCTTTGAAGCAAGTAGGATGTTTGCCTGAAAGTTGCAAAAATTGTGCTATTCTTCTTGTGGCATGAACAAAATCACTTTAAAATACCATATACCTGAGTGCTTCCCAATATTGAAAAGTATTTTTTTTTATCTTAATTCAGGCTAAAATACATTTTGGATGTATCTTTAGATTTGTTTTCTGACAAAAGAAATTTATCTAAAATTTTGAAAAAGTAATATTTGATACTTTAAACTTATATTATGGTTAATTTCAATAATGATTTTTTTTATTTTTAAATATCCTAAATATGAATTGCTTTACCGCTATATTTTTTGTTTTACAAATTACTTTTACTTTTAAAGACAAAGTTATTAAAGACCCTGTCATTGAGTCGTTTGAACAAATAAATGACCAAATATGGTATCCTTTCATACAAGCCTATGAAGATTTGGATACGGACTCTTTTATTCGTTTGCATAGTTTCAGGTTAGTTAGAATGGATTTAAATGAGGGTATGCAATATGATATAGATTCCTATTATGTGCAGCAAAAAGAAATTAATGATTATTATAAAGCAAATAAGAAGAGACGAACCATTGATCTTAGGTTCCAACATCGGACAGTGCAGGATTCTTTTGCCTACGAAATAGGTTATTACAAAGCAACTTCATATGTTCATCAGGAACCTAAAGGAATTGACTACTATGGAAAATTTAATGTCATTTTGAAAAAGGAAAATGGTTATTGGAAGATTATTTTGGATGCAGATCATGGCGAAATACCGAGCTATTTATATAGATCAAGCATGGAGCTTGAAGATTTAGAACCATTTAAAGATTCCAAAGTAATTAAAAGAAGGTATAGATAAATCACTATATTAAATACTCTGATGCGACCATATTTTTAAGCAATTTTACATAAAGAGTGAAGTTTATTCGGGTATTGTAGCAATCATTTTACCACTTTTAATTCAATTTAAGATTATGAGACAAATAGTAAAAGATTGGTGTGAATTTTGCGAAAAAGGTACAAAATTTGAAGATGGCCATTTTTACACATTATTTATGGATGGCCCTTCGAAGGAAGAGATCAAAGAAATCTTTAAATATTTTGACCAAAAGGATGATTTAACTGATAGAATGCTCAAATATTTATATCGCTCCAAACCTCAAATTGATAATGTTGAAATTTTAAAAGATGAACTTCGGAGATTGATTGTTAAAGATTTTGAAGACCGGCAAAAGATTCTTTCTGAATTGGAATGCTTTAAAAAATTTTTAGCTAATCCTGAGTTTGAATTTATTTCTGATTTGGAACATAATAAAACTGTTGTTTGGGATGATATTTGGTCACAAAATTTTCAAGATAAAATTTGTTCCAGAAAAGTAAATAGAGAAGATAAGTCTTATGAATTATATAATTCATTGTATGGGATTACTTTTGATTTTGATTTCCAATTATATCTTTTTCTACCATTGCTAAATACTGATTATACTGGAGAAAACATCTTTGAATTCAAAAGTTTAGGAGGGATATATGCAATTTCAGACAATAAAGTTTATTATTCTTTTAAGAAGTAAGGATAAGAGTAAAGGAAATAGAAATTTAGTTCAGCAAAACATCAACAATGAATAAAACCAGCAGCTTGATATAAAACTAAAAAATTTGTTAGCTCCCAATCTTTGATATAGCCTACGTTTAACAAAGAATATCTTCATATTTTTTATCTGTATTTTTCCTGTTTTCAGAAATTATGTGGGTTCTTTGTTATCTTTGATTTTTTTAAAAAATTGATTAAACCATTATCATGAAAACAAAATTTATTTCATTTTTCACATTGATTCTGTTATTTGGTGTTTGCTGTTATGACTTAACAGGTCAAAAGCCAACATCCATTTTTGAAAGTTGCAGTGATTTGAATAGTATGTCGAAAATTAATTCCTGTGAAAAAAGCACTTTGATGAATTTCATTTATAAAGAGTTTTTGCCGTATGCTAAATCTGCAAGGAAATCAGGAGCTGATTATGATTTGTGGGTATTTTTTAATATCGAATCTAATGGTGAAATAAAAGAATTCGAAATCAAGGAAAGGGCAAAGTCTTCATTTGGAAAATTAATGGGTATACCTTTAGGCACCACCTACTTGCCTGTTAAAATGGAAGGTTTTACAGGAAGTAAAAAGTATCAGGTCTACAGTAAATTGCCTGAAAATATGATACCCGATTTTAACTATGAAGATTTGGTTTTTAGTGCTTGGGGAGAAGAAAAAGAAATCTTTAAGGTTGTCGAACAAATGCCCAGATTTCCGGGATGTGAAGAAGAAAAAACTGAAAATGAAAGAGACAAGTGTGCCAAAATCAAAATGATGGAATATATAGAAAGACACCTTAAATACCCTGAAGAAGCTAAAATAAAAAAAATACAAGGTCAGGTAGTTGTTCAATTCGTTATTGAAAAGGATGGGTCAATTTCAGAAATAAAAGTAGCAAGGGATATTGGATTTGGGTGCGGACAGGCAGCAGTAGATGTTGTGGAATCATGGAATGAAATGGCCGAAAAATGGAGACCCGGACATCAAAGGGGTAGGCCAGTCGTTGTATTATATACTTTGCCTGTTAAATTTAAATTGGAAGATTAAAAAATACAGCTATGTTCAAAATATTAAAAAATTCTATTATTGTAATTTTTCTGTCTTGTCTGACTATTTCTGTTTCTTGTCAGGAAGTTGATTGGGAAAATGATGTATTTAGAGTAGTGGAAGAAATGCCCAGATTTCCCGGTTGTGAACACCTGTCTTCATCAAAAGAAAAGGAAGATTGCTCAAAAAAACAGCTGATGAACTATATTTATAGCCATCAGACTTACTCCATAGATGCCATTTTGAAGCACACCGCAGGGCAGGTAGTTATACAGTTTATTGTTGAGAAAGATAGTTCAATCAAAAATATTGAAATTACCAGAGATATAGGGAATGGCTGTGGACAAGCAGCAGTGGATGTTGTTGAATCTATGAATAATATGACTAAAAAGTGGAGACCGGGATACCATAAAGGAAAGCCCGTTCGGGTAAAATATACTTTGCCTGTTAATTTTAGTGAAGTATACAATTTTTTGGACCCTAATGATAATAGTGTAGAATACATACCTGTTTTTTCGGATTGCAATCCATCTTATTCAATGGAAGATGCAATAAAATGTAATAATCTTGAATTAAAAAACTACATATCTGATAACCTGGCTTATCCGGTTGAAGCGTATAATGCAGGAGTCGAAGGTGTCGTACAGGTTGGATTTATTATTGAAAAAGATGGTTCGGTCAGCAGCATCAAAATTATACATTCTTTGTCAGATGTTTGTGACCGGGCAGCATTGCAAGTTATTCAATCTATGAATGATTTGGAGTATGGGTGGGAACCCGCGCAATTAAGGGAGCGTTTTGTTGACTATTTTTACACCTTTGATATTGAATTCAGTTTGAAGAAGGAAAAAAAAAGACGGTTAAAAAAATAAGTCTGATCTATTTACCGTATTTTATTTGACACGGAATAATATCAAATCCCAGATATTTTTTACTTACCTTTGCAGCTGAACATTTTCGGGATTATGAGACAATTTAAGAGGTATATGGTAACTTCTGCCCTGCCTTATGCCAACGGACCACTGCATATAGGTCATCTTGCAGGTGCATATTTGTCAGCAGATGTATATGTGAGATTTCAACGATTGATGGGGAAGGATATACTTTTTGTTTGCGGTTCTGATGAGCATGGAGCAGCTATCACCATCAAAGCAATGAAAGAAGGTCTGCAACCTCAGGAAGTAGTAGATAAATATCACGAACTTTTTAAAAATACATTTGAAAGAATAGGTGTTTCTTTTGACATGTATCACCGCACTTCTGAAAAGATACATCATGAGACATCACAGGAATTTTTTACAAAACTGTATAATAAAGGTGAATTTGTAGAAAAGGAGTCAGAACAATATTACGATGAAGAAGCATCCCAATTTCTGGCAGACAGATATATTACAGGCACATGTCCGAAGTGTGCCAATCCTGAAGCTTACGGAGACCAATGCGAAAAATGTGGCTCGTCATTGAGTCCAACAGAACTTATTGATCCTGTATCAACATTGTCCGGCAAAAAGCCTGTATTAAAAAAAACAATCCATTGGTATCTGCCATTGGACAAATATGAAACATGGCTTAGGAAATGGATAGAAACAGGCGAACTGGACGGCAAACAATTACATGACCCGGATGACTGGAAAAACCACGTTTTGGGGCAGTGTAAATCCTGGCTTGACGGAGGCTTGCAACCCAGAGCCATGACACGTGATCTGGATTGGGGCGTAGATGTGCCTCATGACATCAAGGGACACGAAGGTAAAAAATTGTATGTATGGATGGACGCCCCTATTGGTTATATTTCATCTACCAAACAATGGGCCATTGATCATAAAAAGAGCTGGAAAAAATATTGGCAGGATGATGAAACAGCCCTGATTCATTTTATTGGTAAGGACAATATTGTTTTTCACTGTTTGATTTTTCCGGCTATTCTGCACGCCCACGGAGATTATATACTACCGGTAAATGTGCCGGCCAATCAGTTTATGAATCTGGAGGGGAGAAAAATTTCTACTTCCCGCAATTGGGCAGTTTGGGTACACGAATATCTGGATGAAATGCCGGGCAAACAGGATGAATTAAGATATGCTATGATAAAAAATATGCCTGAACTCAAAGACAGTGAGTTTACCTGGAAAGGATATCAGGATGCCAATAATAATGAATTGGTAAATAATCTTGCCAATTTTGTAAATAGGGTAGTGGTACTTACCAATAAGTATTATGACGGAAAAATTCCGCCTTTTGATGAAGGACAGGATTTTATTGGCCCTGAAGGACAGTATGACTCTACATATCATGATTCTGAATTGTTAAGATTATTTGATGATATTCAGGAACTATGTGACTATGTAAGAAAGTTTGATTTCAGATCAGGGCTGAAAATGTTGATGGATATTTCCACTAAAGGAAATCAGATATTGCAGTTTAATGAACCTTGGAAAGCTATAAAAGAAGATCCTGACACCGTAAAAGTGGTCATGAATCTTTGTTTGCAATATGTCGCTGCTTTGGGTATGATAAGCAGACCATTTATGCCTTTTACATCTGATAAAATCAGGATTTTACTAAACCAAAAACCACTTGCAGAAAAAGGTGAGCTTGAAAAAATGCTGGATGTTCTGGCGGAAGGAGAGTGTATACTTAAGAAAGGACATAAAATCGGGCAACCGGATCATCTTTTTACCAGAATTGATGATGAAACCATTAATTTACAGATCGCTAAACTTAAAGCGACCATAAAAGATGAGCCAGTTGCAAATGTAAGTGTAATTGAACCTGTTAAAAATGTGGATATAAAACCGGAGATTACTTATGAAGATTTTGCCAGAATGGACATCAGGACTGCTACCATTATTGCTGCAGAAAAGATAGAAAAAGCAGACAAATTGCTGAAACTTACCCTTGATCTTGGATTTGAGCAACGTACGGTCGTTTCCGGTATTGCCGAACATTATCAACCGGATGCTGTTATAGGAAAAAAGGTGAGTTTACTGGCCAATCTTGCGCCGCGCAAAATGAAGGGTGTTGAGTCTCAGGGAATGATTCTGATGGCTGAAAACGGAAACGGAAAACTCAGCTTTGTTAGTCCGGATGAAAATTGGGAAAACGGTCAATCTGTAAAATAATGACAACCGCAGAAAGCATATTAAAAAAACACCATTTACGGGTAACCCAATTCAGATTGGATGTAATTTCTATATTTACTTCTGCCGGGAGGGCCCTTGCTTCACATGATATTGAAGAAAAACTTCATGATGCAGATAGAATTACTTTATACAGAACATTAAAAAGTTTTGAAGATAAAGGCATTATTCACAAAGCAATAGATGGTACACTGACTCAAAAATTTGCTTTGTGCGAATCACAATGCAACGAACACCATCATCATGATGAACACGTACATTTTCATTGTTTGAAGTGCGAAAATACTTTCTGCATGGACCATGTTTATGTACCAAAAGTGGTTTTACCATCAGGGTTTACCGCCGAACAAACCAACATGATTGTCAATGGTGTCTGTGAATCCTGCAGTTAGATATCACCATAGATTCAATATTTATTATCAAAAGCTGATCTGATTCCATCTTTACCAATCTACTCCCGAATATGATCGTTGTAAATATTGCATATCGGCCAGAATAAACCCCAGATTTTCAGTATGTAATCCTGATTTACCTCCTTTTTTCGAATAATATTTTTCCGGCATCTGTAAAGTTGCTTGAGTTAATATTGCATTGAATTTTTCGTTGGCTGAAGACCTGACAACTTCCGGAGAAGGAGCAATATTTTGTTCATAACACCATATTTCATACGATTCCGGGATGAACATTTCGTTAAAATAAGGCATAAGGTCATCAAGTGATTGTTGCATTTTTTGGTGACTTTCTTCAGTACCGTCACCGAGTCTGATCACCCACTCGCCGGAAAACGCCAGATGATAAGTTGCTTCTTTGATACTTTTTTTAGCAATGGCTGCCAATCTCTCATTTTTTGACATCGTCATTCCTTCCAGCAGATAATAATGATAACAATCAAACATACATTGTCTCATGATGGTATCACCCCAATGACCGTTTGGCACTTCAGTAAGTAATATGTTTTTAAAAGCCCTGACATCACGTTTCATAGGGTATTCATCTTCCTTTTTACCTTCTGTTTCACCTAGATACTGATAATAATTTCTGGCTTCGCCTATGAGATCAAGTGCAATATTGGTTATAGCTATATCCTGTTCCAATACTGGCCCGTGACCACACCATTCGCCAAGACGCTGCCCCAGAATCATGACATTATCTGCCATCATAAGAATATAATCGCGGAGTTGATTTTCCATTTTACATATGTTTTAGTGCATCTGGCAATTCATAAAAAGTAGGGTGTCTGTACACTTTATCTTCTGCGGGATCAAAAAGGGATTCCTTATCATCCGGATTGGAAGCTGTGATGTGTTTTGCTTCTACTACCCAAATGCTTACTCCTTCGGTCCTCCGAGTATACACATCTCTGGCATTTTGTATAGCCATATGAGCATCAGCTGCATGGAGACTTCCTACATGTTTGTGATTCAATCCGTTTTTGGATCTGATAAATACTTCATAAAGTGGCCAGTCTTTCATTATTTTAAATTTGGTTATGGTTAATTATTACATATTGTTGGTGTAGTAAATATTGTTCCTGAATCATTCACCCTAATCAAATAACAAATGTTATTTTCGTCTTTTAATATCAAACCATTGGGTGTGTTTTCTATTGAGAAATCGCCTGATTGCTGTTGAGTGTAATTTCCAGTCACTGTACCCAGTGATGTAGTTTTAAGTTCTCCGGCTTTACCTATTGATATGCGCCAAAGAGTATTGTTTGGAGATCTTGTGATTATACCTTTTTCATTGGCATTAATATTGAGACTACTGTTTGATAACTTGCTACTACTACCTGATACACTAACTGGTAAGGTAGAAATTAATCCAGTGTTGCTTACATTCATTTTATATTTGGAATTATTAGGACTCGTCAGAATAACGCTTTTGCCCAATGAACTGATATATAAGTCGTTGTCTGTTGTGATTTGCATTGTTGGAGAGATAATTGTGGTAGTCTGATTGACCATGGACGAAAGTAAAAGCAAATAAGCTGATTGATAATATATGGCGTTTTCAGTCACACTCCATGAGTTTT
>Ga0138256_10004575_pt1 | contig 14701 bp, 8 predicted proteins | sample KNB2016incub_MG_FD_105486 | JGI IMG/M metagenome (GOLD analysis project Ga0138256, IMG submission 105486) | Active sludge microbial communities from wastewater in Klosterneuburg, Austria - KNB2014incub_MG | ecosystem: Engineered > WWTP > Activated sludge > Unclassified | place: Austria... | reverse complement strand
CAGTGAAGAAGAGAAGTGTTAGCCATGTTCGTCCCTCGTTCAACCCCACCCCCGGCCCCTCCCCTAAAAGGGAGGGGAGACGTAGAGTGTGCCGCGCGCGCCTCCCTTTTAGGGGAGGGGCCGGGGGTGGGGTTGAACGAGGGACGAACATGGCTAACACTTCTCTTCTTCACTGGCCTCTTCTTCTCCTTTTGCCGCGCTGCATGGCTTTCTGTGCTGCTTGCAGGTGCGGTGTTTTTTGTTTTTTGTTTTCGAAAAAAGTGGCGACTGCTCGCACTCTTTGGAACGGCATTGCTCTTGGCAGGCTTTTTTTGGCAAAAGACGATTGTTGAAAGCATGGCAAAAGACGTTTCCATACTTGAACGGCTGAACCGCTACTCATGCGCCCTCCGAATGGCGCATGACCGACCGTGGATGGGCTTTGGGCCGGGTACTTTTCAGTTTCAATATTTACCTTACCAACAGCCTGAGGAGATGACGCGTATTAGTGTGACCGAACCCAACCCTGCTACTTATGGCCGGGGTGGCGGGGCGCATTCGGAATATTTTCAGGCACTGGCTGAGAATGGGTGGCCGGGGCTGGCGCTTTGGATTGTGCTGACGGTAGCCGTTTTATGGACGGGCTTCAACAGTTTTTTTCGAGCAAAAACAACAGAATATCAATGGTTTGCACTGGCGCTCACGCTGAGCCTGCTGACTTTTTTCCTGCACGGCTTTGTAAATAATATGCTCCACGACGGGCGGGTGGCGGCGTTGGTGTGGGGGATGGTGGGGGTGCTGGTTTCGGAGGGTTGGGGTCTTAAAAAATAGAGCGTGGCATGAATTTCCAACCCTGTTCTGAAAACTGTCGGTTTTCAGAACAGGGTTGGAAATTCATGCCACGCCTACGGCCTATCGTAAACTATCTGCTGACGGCCAAAACACCTGACGCGATACCCTTTTCAGTCTTTATTTTGTAAAAGTAAGTGCCTGTCGGCAAATGTCCGACTTGGTAAACTATGGTGCTTGTATTAGTGGGCAAAAGCCCCTGAAAAACTCGCCCGACCCGTCGCCCATCGGCAGCAAACAACTGAATATCAAGGTCGAGCGGCAGAGAGGTGTCTAACTCGAACGTGACTTGGTCGTTTGCAGGATTGGGGAAAATGCGGAGATTGTTGATGCCTTCAATAGTTTGGATGGTAGAAATACAGGATACAGGTACTGTCGGTGTTACCCCCATGCATCCGTTGAGGTCGGTCATGCTCACGAAGTAATTGCCCGAAGTAGTCGCCGTCCAGCAGGAAGTAGTTGCACCGGGTATGATTTGGTTGTTGAGGTACCAAGTGTAACTGCTGCCAGCAGGAACGCACAGGGTGCAGTTGTTCACAGAAATCGTCGCATTGAATTGCGCTTGGCCTATGGTGACAATGTTAGATTGGGAGCTTTCTTCTGGGCATAAGTTTTTTGTTCTTGCATAGTAGGTACCCGGCGGTACTTGTGTAGTGTTCCCAGTTCCAATGAGGCTGTCATTAGCATTGTACCAGTTGACCGTGCATTGCGAGCAAATATTGGACGCCGTCAGCGTCGCGGTCGTACAGGTCGTTGTCGCGTTGGTACTCACAGCCGGCGGAGTGGCTGCGGGCAAGGTGGTGGCTATTACCTGATTGGATAAGGGGCTGTTGCAGGCCCCGTTGGACACAGTGCAAGTGTAAGAGCCGGGCGAACTCACTTGCAGGCTTGTGCCTGTTTGCCCGGCGATGGGGGCGCCGTTTTGATACCAAGTGACAACACACCCGCTGCAAACATTGTTGGCAGTAATGGTTTGGGCTTGGCCGTTGCAGATGGAGATGGGGCTGGAGGGGGTGAGGGTCGCGGCGGTTGGTGGCGGCACTATGTTGACTGTCACTTGATTGGAAGTTTGGCTTGGGCAACCGTTGGACACAATTGCGTGATAGACACCCGAAGTGGTCGCATTCAGGGTTGCGTTGTTTTGCCCAGGGATAAGAGTGTTGTTTTTGTACCAAGTTATGGTGCAACCGGCGCAGATATTGGCAGCGGTCAGTTGTTGGGAGGTGCAGGCGGTAACAGGCCCGGCGGGTGAGACTGAGGCTGCGTTGGGAGATGTTCCGGCGTTAATGGTGATGGTGTTGGAGGGGCTGCCCGTGCCGCAGTCGCCGTTTTGGTAAGCGGCGGTGTAAGTGCCTGCTGTTATGACGGTTATTTGACTGGTGGTTTGGCCGGTGGGTGCGCCATTTTGATACCACACTACTTGGCAAGTCAGGCAGCCCGAGGCGGTAAGGGTGACTGAGGTGCCAGGGCAAATGGTAGTGGACGAGGCTATGATGGTGGGTGTGGTGCCGAAGGAGGTGTTGTTCAGTCGCAGAATGAAGGGGTCGTAATCGGAGGTGCCCGAATTGTAGATGTACCCGCTCACATAAACTTTGTCGCCATAGGCTCGGACGACTCTGGGGTAGTCAATGTAGCCGACTTCAAGAAACACATATCCGTTGGGGCCCCAAGTTTGGTCTAACGACATATCCGCGTTCAGCCGAATGATGACTGTTTGGCTGTTCGATTGGCCTACGACCAAAATTTTTCCGTCGCATTGGAGAGAAAGACTGTAGCCGTAATCATAATCATCTTCGAGGGGATAATATATCCAGCTATTTTCTAAAGTCCCTGCTGAACTGAATAGTATAAGTTGGATGACATCATCGCTGGAAAATCGCCCAATCCCACAAGTGAGTATTTTACCATTCGGTAAAACCAATACATCATTGCCATAGTCATTGCCTATGACAGAGCTATACCAATAGCCGTTGAACGCAAAGTTTGGGTCCAATTGACCGTTGGGCAGCACTCTAGCTAAAGTGATATCGTCAGTGGTCGTGCCGTCGCGGTTGCCGCTCCCAACAATGACATATTTTCCATCGGGTTGCAATTGGATGCTTGTGGCCGCCGGATAGTCGTCGTCAAAGATCGTGTAAGTGGCTTTGCCATCAAAGTCTAACTGGTTGTCCAATTGGCCATTAGTAAGGAAACGGGCCAAAAGATAGTCTTGGCTGTTGTTAGTGATGCCTGTGTAAACAACGCCCACTGCGGTGATTTTGCCGTCTGGTTGGATGACCAAGTCGTAGAATGTGCCTGTCACGCTTACTTCGGCAATACCGTCTGTGCTGAATGTGTTGTCAAGTATGCCGTTTTCGTTCAGCCTGAATACAAGGGGGTTAGAATTGTTTTCTCCGGCAATTACTATTTTGTTGTCGGCCTGAATTTCAAGTGCATAAGCCTTGTTCCACAGGGCGGGTTGGTCAATGTACACCACGCCGTTGCCGTTGTTGGTGCCATCGAAGGTGGGGTCGAGGGAGCCGTCGGGCAGTCGGCGGGTTACGACGATGCGTTGAGAGAAGCCCTCGTCGTCGTCGGGTGTCCAGCCTACTGTGACTATTTTACCAGCGTTGTCAAGTTTGAGGTCGTAAAACACGTCGTCGTCGGTGGAAATAGCATGAATGATAGGATTGGTAGGCCAAGTGGGGTCAACTTGTTGAGCTGCGAATCGTAAAGGGGCAAATGTTGTGAACACGAATACCCAAGACCATGCGCGAAGTAGGAAAAATGAAGCAGCAACGTTGGTTAAGTTTTTCATGCGAAATGAGTTTTGTAAAAGAATGAGAAATACCTGTCCCCGCCGTGCAGCGGAGATGTCATTGTACTTGTTTCCAGCGTTTTGGAAGTGGTCGGATTTTTGGGATTTATGGAAAGGGGTCTCTAAAAGATCACCGCTCTCCGTCTCGCCATAAGGTCACATCGCCGCCATACTCTTTTTCAACGCCATCAATAAACCGTACGCGAGCCTGCCAAACATATACCCCTGCTTCCATCGGTTTATCTTCAAGTGTGCCATCCCAAAAAGAAATTATATCACCCGGCAGGTAATCCTGACGTTCGAAGAGCATTTGTCCCCAACGGCCAAAAACACGGAGATAAAGCACTTTTTCCACTTGTTCTTCCTTCAAAAAAACTGACCAAGTGCGGTTGGGTTCTTGTTGCGCATTTTCAGGCCAGAAGATGTTGGGGGCGTAGAAATAATAGTTTTTATCAACCTGAACCCGCATTTGGACCGTATCTGGACAGCCATAGATGTCCTCTGCCCAAACTTGCACGACCCCGTCATTCTCAGGTTTCCCGTTGGGGTTGAAACCGTCAGAGCAGTCGAGGGGAAATGACGCGTTCCAAAACACGTTTTCCTCTTCGGTCAGAAAATTGGTCAGCAACTCAAAAGACAGTTTTTGGCCCAGTTCAACGGTAGTATCGCCGGGCAGCAATAGGATTTTGTATGGAGCACTCCTTTTTTCCAAAATAACAATTGTGTCTGCGATGATGCACGCCGACGCATCTTGTACTGCCACGACATAGATGTCGGATTTCAGGTCATTGAACTCAGCAACTGTGCTAAATGGCTCTGGCGCAATGCTATACTGGTATGGAGGCACTCCGCTTTCGGCGTTAGATTTTATCCAACCTTTGTTGCCTTGGTAGCAGTAGTTGTCGCCTTTTTCTGTGTGAAACAACAGTTGAAAAATCTCAATGGAATCGGTTGTCACGCACTGATTAGCATCGGTTATCACCACGATATATTTTCCATCTTGTTGGATGATGGCGGTTTCACCGAGCTCTCCATTCGACCATTCAATTTCAAAAGGCGATGTGCCGCCATTGATTGAGGTGCGCAATTCTCCTTCGTCGCGGTTGTCGCAGCCGGGCGAGGCCGTCATTGTTGTCGTTGCGGTCAGGGTTGGCGGTTCGTCGAGAAAATAGCTTTGTGCAAAAGAACATCCAAGCTGATTTTCTGTAACAGTTAGGGAATAGTTGCCTGTGAGAAGATTGTCGATGCAAGCACCAGTTTCGCCATTCGACCACTGATAGGCCACAGGTGCGCTGGGCTGTTGCAGCACACTGCAAATAGAGCCGTCTCCAAAACTGTGGCAACTTGGCTTGATTCCGTTCAAGCCGAAACGAGGCAAATCCACCTGCGACACTTCTACAGAATCTCGCAAAATGCAGGTTCCTTTGGCGACAGCCACCAAATACATCCCCGGCTGACTTACATTGATGGAGGGGGTGTTGGAACCATTATTCCACAAAAAAGTGCTGCCCGAAGGGCCTGCCGCGTCAATGACTATGCTGGATGATTCACAAAAAGAGAGCGCTGGTGGTATGATTACATCTACAGAAAGCGGAATTTTGTACTCCAGCGTTAGCTCGCAATCGTCGGACAAACTGGAAAAGGGTTTGAACTTGACCGACACCGTCTCGCCGCCTTGTGGATTCGAGAAAGTGGCAACCTGCCCTGTACTGCCATTCGACCACACATAATCCTGAAAACCGTCGGGGGCTTTCAGGGTGATGGTGTTGTCAACGCCTGGGCAGTAAAAAGTCGCGGGGATAATTTCCGCATTCAGGCACTCTATGGCGAACAAGGCATATCCAAAATGCGCTCCTTCAGCACAGTCATAGGTGCTAAATTCAATGGTGACTACCTCGCCAATGCGGTCGCGCAGGTCAATGGAAGCAGTGGTCCAAGTGCGATAGACCAAGTCGTGATAATTTTGGTATTCGAACCCTGGAATATTTCCGAAGGCGATAACTTGGTAGTCGCCGCAGGGCAGCAAGTTGTGGTCAGAGTCAAAAACTTTAAATGTAAACTTGGGTTGTTTCTTGATATCGTGGTTCGGCTGCTGTAAAATGACAGCAAACCGGATTTGAAGCATGGCACTTGTGCTGTCCACCAGAAAAGAAGTAGTCAGCCGCTCATAATACCCATAGCTATTACCTGCCTCATCGAGATTGTTGCCCAATTGAATGACGTAGTTGAGGTTGCTGCCCGGCGGGATGTATGACAAAGACCCATCAACAATATCGGGGTTAATGCCATCGGCCACACTTTTTATCGCGTGTCTATTTGCCACCCATTGCTGAATAGGGGTGGACTCGCTTGGAATGCCGCCAGAAATATCCCAAGTGCCGATGCCGGGAATCCAAGCATTGTTGAAAGCGCCGTTGGCAACACCCATACCTGCGCAGTCGTTGAGCGGTTGAGCGAGGAGGTGGCCGCCAAGAGTAGCCGTCACAACCCACACCGCCAGACAGCGAAGGCAAATCAAAAATGAAGCTGTGTCATAGATTTTCATACGAAAACTGATTTTGCAGTTAGTGGAAGAACCTGCCCCGCCGTACCCATTTGAGCGATTAGATATGCCGTTGGGGACACAAGCAACAAAGGGCATAAGTTATGAGAGTGGTCGAAGGGAAAATTGTGTTTTTCATGTTGAAATAATTTTGTGTCCTGATTGCTTTGTCGCTTTTCCAACATCCGCCGTCATGTAGGGCTTGGTTTTTTTCAAAAACTGCCGTTGCTTGGCTGAGCTTTTTTGAAGGATGATGGATATCCAATTGTTGAAATTTTCTTGCCTCGCCACAAACCTACCCCCCTCTCTCATTTCTTCACCACCACATTTTTTCGCAAAATCCCCAATTTTTCCCTCGCGCTTTTTGAGCGACTTTTGTGCAGGTTTTCATCCAGAAAAAACACTTCCAAGGCACGAAAATGGACAACACGCACACCGCCGCCCTGCTCAGCCTACTCGACAAATCCGAACTGACGGCATTGGGGAAATTTTTGAAATCGCCATTTTTTACCGCCAAAAAACACCTCCCCCTGCTCTTCGCTGAACTGCGCGAAGCCGGGCAGTGGACAATCCAATCCCCAAAAGATGTTTTCCCCAAGTTGTTCGACGGAGAAGCGTTCGACGACCACAAATGGAACAAAGCCCTTTCCGATTTGAACAGCTGCATCTGCGACTTCCTCGCCGTCCGCCAATTCATCGCCGAACCGCAATTGAGGGCGCAAGCCGACGTGAGCATCTTTTTCAAACGGCACAACAAACGGGCTTTCAAGCACGCGGTTGACACCGCTTTGGGAAACAAGACTAAAAAAGCCAAACCCGAAACGGCAGAAGGTTGGCATCTACGTTTCTGGACGCTTAAATATGCTGCCTCATATATTCTTACTGACCGCACAAAGTCTGCGGGCCAACTGCTGAATAATATGGGCGAAAGCATTGACCTCTACTACTTTATCTCCAAACTGCAGCTGGCTTGCAACCACGCTTCCTCCGCCCAAGTCCTGAATCTCAAAAGCGACCAGGCAGCTTATCAACAATTGCTGGAGCAGACAGAAGGGCTCGAACAATCGGGCAAAAGTGCCATGCTAATTCTTTACCGTGCTCTGCTGCGCCTGCTCACCACGCCGGAGCCGCAATTCGAACCTTTTTTCGCGTTGCTCCAACATCAAGGGCCTCGTTTGGAGCGCGGCGAACTGGAGTCTGTCGTGCGGCTTGCGCTCAATTTTTGCATCCATCGCTACCACGCGGGCAAAGCCGAAGCTTTTGAGCAATACCGGCAAGTGTTCAATTGGGCGGACGGGCAGCAAACTTGGACGGTTTCAGCAACAGCGGAAGATTGTTTTCTCAACGACGGCGTGATGTTCGCCAAAAGCCGGGATGTCGAAGGCTTCGAAGCCTTTTTGGAAAAAGGCAAAAACGCACTTCCAAAAAGACAGCGCAAAAGAACTATACTGCTGCTCCGCGCCCATTGGCATTTTTATCAAGCCGAATTCAGTGCTGCCACCCTCTTGCTCAATCAGTGGGACTCCCGCCACCCACGCCATTCTCTGCGTTTTCACACCCTCAAAGTGTGCAACACTTATGAAGAATGGCGGCGCGAACAGGTCGAAAGCAATGATTTGGAACGAGCCTTGAGAAGCTTCAAAGAGTTTTTGCAGCACACCGACCTCTTCTCCAAATACAAGCGCCAATCGTATCGCAACTTGATTTGGTTCATCCAAAAAATGGCGCAGCATGGGCAAAAACGCGGGCTTTCCAAAGAACAACTGCAAGCAGAACTTGAAAAAAGGCAGCTCGCCGCACCCGACTGGGTGGCAGCCAAAATCGGCGAGCTGCCATAAGGCTTTTCTTCAAACTTTACAATGCATCAATAATTATGATAAAGCTAGAGGTGAAGCCATCTGGGCACACCGACGCAAGTACACAACTGTAACTTGTGCCGGATTGGAGGCCGCTCAAACTCTTGGAGGTGCCATACTCGATGGTGTCGCTGACTACCTCGCTCGTGCTCAAGTTTCGCACAATCAAGCGATATCCCGCTGCATTAGGTATTGTGCTCCAAAAAACGGTGGCAGTGGTGCCGCTCGTCCTTTCGCCCTCGAAGGTGCTGGGGGCGGGGAGTGCGCAGGAGAGGGTGTTCGGAGTTGGAGCACCCATGCCTGTGTTGATGTTGTTGACCTCGTTTTCTGATTCGATGCCGGCATCTATGTACCGATTTTCTGCAATAGGTTCAAAAGCAATGTTGTAATCTTCTTCATGGTTAGTGCATAGCAAAAAAGGGAATGCTGCTTCGTAACCGTTGGCATCGTAGTTGAATTGAATACCCTGCTCCGGCGACTGTTTTAGAAGTGCGAAAGGCATTAGCAAGGCTGCTAATGGCCAAGGCGCGATAGATAAAAGTCGAGAAACAATAATGGTTAAGTTTTTCATGTGAAAAGCATTGAGTGAAAGAAGGAATTTGTTCTTTCCCGCCGAGCGGGATGTTCACTATGCTTAGTTCCACATGAATAGAACTGGTACGAGTTTTTCAAGAAAAACTCAAAATTTCACCTGCCTGTTTTCGCCTATCAAGATAAAAGGCGCCCAGAAAAAGGGATGAGCATTGTGGAGTTCATCGCCCATGCTTTCTTGTTTTTTCAAATAATCCAATTTCGCTTGCCGGAGCGCTGCGTCGCGGGTCATTGTGTTCGAAAGACCATAAAAACGGTCGAGGATGTAGGGGGCGGCATCACCAGACTCTGCTTTCCACAGGGTGGCAACAAGGCTTCGAACGCCCGCGCCTGTGAAGGCCCAGGCTAAACAAATCATCCCCTCGCCTCTGTCTAGTTTGCCATGAGCGGTTTCGCAAGCTCCCAATGCGACTATTTCAGCCTCAAGACGAAGGCTGAAAATTTCGGCAGCATACATTTTCTCAGGAATAGAGTCATTGGCTTTTCGAAGCAGGATAAACGATTTTCTACCCACCACGCTGTCTGCCTCTGCGTGGGTAAACAGCTGTACAAACCGATATTTTGGCACCGTTCTCACAAATGCCTCTTTTGTAGCAAGTTCATTCAGCAGGGTATCGCAGGTTCCTGATGAACGTAGACTTCGAGGCTGCTCACCGCTTCTCGACAGTTTTTTCCAAAGCCCATAACTCCAATTGGCAAATGGAGCGACCACGATAGCATGGTGCAAGGGTTTGATTTTTCGTTCACGAGCTTCGCGATAGAGGGCAGCAGCATTTGAGTAACTGAACGTAAACTTGCGAATGAGATACGGCAGCGAGTCAAAAAAAGCACCTGCCTGGGGTTTTGCATCAAGCAGCACTTCAAACGGCAGGTAGTTCAGTTCAGCATCGCGGACGACAGTCACTCGCGAAGTCAGGTACGGGCGCAGGGGTTCGAGCAACAAGCGGTACAAGCCGTGGGCAGCCTCACCAAACTGTGAAGCCCGTCGTTCGATTTCATCGTCCCCGACAGATGGCTTTAAGGGATTTCGACATTCGTTGAGCACAGCGTCCAGCCAAGCTCGGAAGCGAAGGTCTTTTCGCACGACCACCGGGGGCAACGTCCGGTCTTTGCGCAACAAAAAAATGTAGATGGCTGTGTCGGTCAGGACGTATTCGAGCAGGCACTGGCCGGGGTCGAGCAGGGCCTGGGTTTCGGCTCGGCTGATGCGCGGCGGCTCGCGGCGTTTTTTGGCAAAATCTGGGTCTTTTTTGTCAAACCATGCGAGCAGGGCATCATGCTGCCGTTTTAGGTGGGCGAGTTCTGCTTGATATTGGACGCGCAAATCTCGATATGCAAATGCCTTGTCGCCACTGAATTCAGCGAGCCTTCCCCACCGGATTGCCATTTGTTTGCTCAACTCTTTTTCTCTTTCGATGGAATCGGCGAAGGCTGGATTCCCAAGCAGGTTTACAAATCGGAATTGCTCGAATAATTCCCGCGATTTGCCCCGGTCGGCAGTCTCGAACATTTCGTCGGCCAAAGATTGAGAAGGTTGGGCCTGATACATTTCCCACAAAATAGCTTCGGCGAGCCGAGTATGGCCGAGTATGTTTTGCAGGATTTCAGGGTTGTAGGCAATCAGGCTGTCGCGATAGCGGTCAAGCCAGCGGCTGGAGGATTGGAGATTAGTGTGTGCGTTTTGCAAATCGATGAATTGCCTACCGTCGCGGAGGTATTTTTTCAAAAAAAGGTCGGCTTTAGCAAAAAAAACGGCCTTCCACAATCTGCTTTCAAAACCCGCTTGCCCCGCATTGCCGACGCTGGAAAGCGCGGCAGCCGACAAATCGAGCAACCGGAGCGCATCGCTCCAACGGCCTTGCTCTGTATCCAACTCTGCCAGCGTGCGATAGATATCGGACAAAAGTGGCGGGTTGCCGCCGGGAGAGTCGAGATAGGTTTTTATGGCTGTGTTCATGAAAAATATCGCGGAATCTTGCTGCTTCAAAGCCAAATAATCTTTCCCGATATTGTACTGCATGAAGGCTGTGCGCCAGTTTACGCCAAAGCGTTCGCGCACTAAAGGCAGCCCTTCAAGGTGAATTGAGAGGGCTGTGTCGGGGGGCATTTTCATGGACAGATAGGTTTGGCCAAGGCCGTCGTAGGTGGTGGCGAAAACATCGGCCAGGACATCGGGTTTTTGCCGCAGCACATCTCTTGTTTTCAGAAAATATTTTTCTGCTTTCTGCAACTCTCCCAATTTCAGAAAGGCTTGTGCGATATTTCCGTAAGCGTTCAGGTACTCGGGTGCATCGAGTGGAAAGTTTTGCGATTCGAGCAAGTGAATGGCTTGAGCGCAATAATCTACCGCTCCCTCATAGTCGCCCCTTTCAAAACGCATCCCACCGAGGTTGTTGAGCGCGTCGGCTCGTTGTTTTTGCGAGTTTTCGCGGTTGGTTTCGTTCAGTTCGTATTGCCGCAGAGCAGCTTCAAATTCGCGATCCGCTTCGGGATACATCCCTTTGCGGTAGTACGATACACCCAGATTTTGGTAAAGATTTCCAATTAATACAATTGTGTCTCCAAAGCTCTTTTTTGTAAACGTGATAGCTTCGTTTGTTACCTGAACTAATTTTTCGTGTTCGCCTGTTTGGGAAAGGAAGTGTGTAAGGACTGTATAAAGAGAAACCAAGGCTTGTTTGCCGGGTTCTGTTTCATTATTGTTCAAAATGCCCACAGCCTCGGAAAGTTCTGCTTCGGCTTTTTTATAGTTCGCTTTATTGGTGTAAGCGATACCAAGATTCTGGCATATTTTAGCCAAAAAAACAGATTCGTGCCTCATTTCGATTTTAGTAAAAAATGCTTTGGCTCGATTGAGATATACAATAGCAGAATCATTTTCTTGTTTGTAAAGAAATGCTATCCCAACTCTACTTTTCCAAAGAGCCGTATAGTATTGAGAATTTGAATCAATTTTCAAGAGCGTAGCTTTGGCGACATTTAGTGCTTCATCAAAGTCATTTTTGGCTAAGTTGTTTCTAAAAATCGCATCCTGTTCAACCGAGGTGATGCTATCCCGCGATTGAGCAAACAGAAAAAAAGGCAATAGCGCCGCGAGAGCGGCGGACAAGATTGTTTTCATGGTAAAAAAAATTAGTTAACGGATTTGTTTCAACAGTTCGGCCAGTTCTTGCTGGTGGTGCCGTCCATCACGTTTGATTTTTGCCGCTAGTTCGTGGAATTCTTTTTTGTGCGAAGGGTAAAGGGCAGCGTAGCAAAGCAGTTCGTTCCATTCGCCTATGCTTTTGCGTTTTCGGAAAGTTTTGAGCTGGGCAAAAAGCGGCGCGGCTTCCTCGAAGCGGTCATTTTCCAGAAGATAGCGGGCTTTCCACTCTACTGCCCGACGGTCGTCGGGGTACTTTTCGTAGTATGCGTAAACAATTGCGGAATCTTTGTTGACATATCCCAAGAATGCCAGTTCATGTTCATCGGTGCTTAGAGGCGGAGCCTCATCCTCGCTGGCGGTTTCTATTTCCTTCTTATAACGTTTATAGATTTTTTGGACTAATTGGGTGTAATAGGATGGAGCGTACAAGGTTTTGCGTTTTGAGATGGCTGTGCTTAACCCAGTATCTGCCGGGGCGGGAGCAGTACCCGCGACGATGATTTTGTCATCGTGTTTTATAATTGCGACAGATGAATCAACAGTCGAATCAGGCGGTACGATTTCTTTCTCTTGCTCGGTTTTTTTGCCCTCGTCTGCTATAGCTTGGTCGGGTGTGTCTGTTGCAATAAACCAGATTCCTACTGCCAATCCAATAAAAATAGCTGCTGCTGCCCATCGCCACGCCACGTTCGTTTTCAATTTGCTAAAGACAACTTTCAATCCCCGCCCCGAAATCGCATCAGGCATCAAATCCCCCTCTTCTGTCGAAGAAGGCATTTTTTTTAGGTCATCAGCCTCCAATGCTGCTGACACCCGCCGTTGGATGTTGGCGAAGCGCAGCTGCTCGAGTTGTACATGGAGTCGCAGGTCGTCATTGTCGGCCATTTCCGCCTCGAACGCGATTTCTTCGTCCTCGTCCATGTCGCCAGTGACGTAGCGGGTGATTTTATTTTTTTGGTCGGCCATAACCGTATTTTTTTAGTCGTTCGATGAGTTTTTCCCGGCATTCTGCCGACTTACCTTTTACCTGGCGCAAAGTCATGCTCAGATGTTCAGCGATGGCCTCCAGCCCCCAGCCTTCCAATTTGAGGCGTTCAATGGTTCGACAGGGTTCGCCTATTTCGCTCAAGCATTCTTCAATAACTTCTGGCAATTGGCGCTGCTCCATTTCTGAATGAGGGTGGTTGCCGTCAATGGCTTCTTCGACGGGGTCTTGGTTTTGTTTCCGGTCGCGGATGTTTTCCCGAATTTTTTTCGCAAGTTTATTTTTGCAAATACCGATAAAATAGGTCTCCAATGCGCTATCACCTTTGAAGGCGTTTTCTGCAATTTTGTAATAAAGGGCAGAAATAGCTTCTTTGAATACATAATGGGCTTCATCATCACTCGCCCCTTCGCTTCTGAGTACTTTGGTTGACGGCATTTTCCAATACCGGTTGATATATCCGGTAAGCCATTCCACTCCGTCAGCACGGGTTTGGACGGCGTGGATGATGTCTTCATCAGAAAGCTGGGAGGCCATGCGTGTTTTTACCTTTTGATGCTCAAAGGTAAAACCGGGTGTCGAGATATTGGGAAAAGTGGCAACAGTCATGTTGAATTTTCGTCAAGTTTGGCTGGCTTGACGATGTTGTTGCCTTTCTTAGTTCCAGTCAATGGAAAGTGGTACGGGGATTCGGGATTTTTTTCAAATTATTTTTTGGACGATTGGGATGGCTACTGCAAAGGTCTACTGCGTTCAAATCCCCCTCCTCCTCACCTCTTTCAGAATCAGCGCCAGTTCCCGCCCTGCATCCCCCGTGACCGAAGTATTTTCCTGCGCCCGGCGGATGAGGTAGGGAATCACGTCGCGCACTTGACCGTAGGGTACATATTTACCAACGCGGAAACCGGCGGCGGCGAGATTGAAGGTCAGGTTGTCGCTCATGCCGAATAGCTGGCTGAACAGCGTGTTCGGGTGATTGTGCGCGATGCCTTTTTTGTCCATGATTTCCACCTGCAGCAGGGCGCTTTCGGCGTTGTGGCTGGCATTGCAAAAAGCCATCGTGTCCAAGTGGTCGAGGCAAAAGCGGAGGGCAGTGTTGTAGTGGTCGTCGGTGGCGTTTTTGTCGGGATTGATGGGGTTTTCGTAGCCGAATTGTGCTGCGTAAAAGGCTTCTTTTTCCATGTAGGCGCCGCGCACGAGTTTGGCACCGAGCATGAATCCTGCTTTTTGGGCGCGGTCATAACTTTCGATGAGGAACTGGAGCCGGTCTTTGCGGTAGAGTTGGAAGGTGTTGTAAACGACCACGCGCTTTTTGTTGTAGCGTTTCATCATCAGCCACACGAGGTGATCTATGGTATCCTGAATCCAACTTTCTTCGGCATCTATAAATACGGACACGCCTTTGTTGGCGGCGTGATAACACACCGCATCAATGCGTTTGAGCACATTGCGGTACTCGCCGAGTTCTTCGCGGGTGAGCGTGGGCCGGTGCTGGACTTTTTCGAGCAGATGAAACCGCGCCAGTCCCGTGACTTTCGTACTCACCACCGGGATGTGTTTGGAGCGGGAAGCATAGTCAATGGCGCGGATGTTTTCATTCATCGTGTAGTTGAAGTCAATCTCCGTCTCCTTGCCCTCCGCGCCGTAATCAAGTATGGTAAGGGTGTTGTGCGCTGCCAATCGGTCAATATTGGGCTGGCTGTCAAGCAAAGTGGTGCCGCCGCAAAAATGTTCAAAAACGGTGTTTTTGACAATCATTTCGGCAAAAGGCAGCCGGTTTTCCACTGCCCATAAGGCGAGTTTGGAGCCATATTTTACGAGCCAGGGTTTGTTCATCATGCTGAACAACCAAGCTGTTTTTTTCAGCTCGCGGTCGGTGAGATGTGAAAAGGCGATTTCGGTGTTTGAAAAATCAACCATCAAGTTCGGTTTGTATCGGACAGGAATAGGGGGGCTT
>Ga0138256_10004573_pt1 | contig 14704 bp, 14 predicted proteins | sample KNB2016incub_MG_FD_105486 | JGI IMG/M metagenome (GOLD analysis project Ga0138256, IMG submission 105486) | Active sludge microbial communities from wastewater in Klosterneuburg, Austria - KNB2014incub_MG | ecosystem: Engineered > WWTP > Activated sludge > Unclassified | place: Austria... | reverse complement strand
GGCAATTCAGTGCACGTTGTATGGACCGATCTCCGTGACGGCAACAATGAGATCTATTACAAACGCTCAACCAATAGCGGCACAAGCTGGGGCGCAGATATGCGGCTAACAAGCAATTCGTCAGCTTCATGGAATACCTCGCTGTCTGTTTCCGGTTCAATGTTACATGTGATCTGGATAGATGACCGTGACGGTAATTGGGAAATATATTACAAACGCTCAACTGATGGTGGTTCTTCCTGGGGAGCCGATACAAGGCTGAGCAATAACTCTTCCTATTCGGAATTTCCCTCAGTTTCCGTATCAGCATCTGTGGTTCATGTTGTATGGACAGATAACCGTGACGGCAATTATGAGATATATTACATGCGTTCATCAGATGGAGGAGCAAACTGGGGTCCGGAAACAAGACTGACAACAAACGCTTCGTTTTCACTTACGCCGTCAGTTAAAACAATTGGTTCGGCAGTTCATGTTGTATGGAGGGATAACCGTGACGGCAATTATGAAATATATTACAAACGCTCAACTGATGGCGGCTTGACCTGGGGAGCGGATACAAGACTTGTAAATAACATCTTTGATTCCGGTGATCCTTCAGTCTCAGTTGCCGGTTCTGTTCTAATAACCGTATGGATGGACAACCGAGACGGGAACTGGAGGGTTTACTCAAAACGCTCAACCGATGGCGGCACAACATGGGGCGCAGATACACCCATTACGGCAAATCCCGCTGACCCGGCATACCCGTTGATATTTATCTCATCTCAGAGTGCTCATTTTGTCTGGCAGGACTATCGTGACGGCAATTATGAAATATATTATAAGCGTTCTACCGATGCAGGCATAACATGGGGCACAGATACCAGGCTTACCAATAACACCGCAGTATCAGAAATTCCGTCAATGTACGTAAACGGCTCCTCCGTGCATACTATCTGGACAGATGAACGCGACGGCAACCGCGAAATATATTACAAACGCGATCCTTCAGGAAATCCGGTTGGGTTGAGCAATCTCTCTTCCGGAATTCCGGAAAATTTCTCACTTTTGCAAAATTATCCCAACCCTTTTAATCCTACAACAAAAATAAAGTTTAAAATTCCCCTCTCGAGAGGGGTGTCCGCCACTGGCGGACGGGGTGTGTTAATTTTACTTATTATTTACGATAATCTCGGCAGGCAAGTTGAAGAACTGGTGAACCAACAGCTCTCACCCGGGACATACGAGGTTAACTGGAATGCATCATATCATTCAACAGGCGTATATTATTACAGACTCTCCTCGGGCAGTTATTCGGAAACAAAAAAATTAATTTTAATTAAATAAAAAGATCATGAAAAAAACTAATCCGGTGCTCCGGTCTATTTTGGTTGTTATTGTTTTACTTGTGATATCAATTCAGGTTTACCCGCATTCAAATTATGGTGCAAATTTTTATATCGGAGGGCATGACTCCCTCCTCTTTGATGGCTCTGAAAATTCTATTCACACAGCCGCCGGCAAATGTAAGGTTATAGTTGCACGGGTTTCCGGGGATGTTGAGGGATATGTAATGATAACAAAAAATATTATTACATGCGGAGAGATATCAACCATGACTGAATTCATTAAAAAGAAAGTGCAGGCTGGAGATACGCTTGTGCTGGGCGATGAAATCATAACCGGCTCTGACGGGAAAATTGCCCTGGGTCTCCCGGACGGTTCAGAGATGAGAATAGGACCTGGTTCTAAAGTAATAATACCCTCTGCATATTGTGACTCACCCGGTGGTATTAAAGTTATGCTTGGGAAAATCTGGATAAATGTAAAAAAACAATTAGGGAAACAAAAGTATATCACGACACATAGTACGGCAGTTGGGGTAAGGGGAACACAATTTACAGTTGAAGTAACTACCGGTGAAGATATCGTAAAAGTTTATGAGGGGTCGGTAGAAGTCAGTAAATTTGGTCTATCAGACGATACCAAGGATAACGCTAAAGAATATGCGAAACTGACCGAAGATCTTCAGGCGGGTAAAATAACTATGGAGGAATATATAAAGAAGAGCAAGGAATATCAGGACAATATCAGTAAGAACATCACAGGTAAAATGTGTGAAGAGGGTTTTATGATAACCATCACAGATAGTGTAGGTGAGCCCGTAAAGATCGAATCAACAGGAAACGAATGGTTTGATGACGAGATCTACAAATAATATTCAATAGATATTAATGCGCATAACTTCCTTTTGATAATATGTATTGTAAAAAACTAAAATAATTTTTAAAAAGTTATATCTATTACTTATTAAAAATTATATGAAAGTGACGCGCCGACGGAGAATTTTCTTTTAAGCCCGTCAAAATTATAATTGCGCTTCAGAAAAGGCAGGGCTGCCTGAAGATTACCTGTTACTTCATCTGAAAATTTATAACCTACAGTTGCAAGCAGGTTAACCTGCGCCTCGTTGCTGTTAGATACATCAACGAAACTATCGGGGGTTGTACTGCTAAGCACACTTGATTCCTGAATTCTTAAGATCGTTAAAATTTCCGCTTTTACGCTTACTTTGCTGAACTGCTCAAAAAATCCGGCGCGGAAAAAAGCATCGTCACCTCTTTTTAAACGGGTGATATAGTTCGCGCTTCGGCCAAACGGTTTCTGGTAACCAATACCAAAAAAATAATTCACCCCGGTGTAAACCGCGCCGGCAATGATATCGTTGGTTCCGAGTCCCGGCATATAACGCTGCGGCAGTGAGTCACTTGAGTTAACCTTACCCGTAGCAAACTTTCCGCCAAGGAAAAATGTCAGCAGGTGCTTCTTTTTTATCCTGAACATTTTAGAAAATACCGCTTCAACATCGCCTATTCCGTTGTTCTCGCCAAGCGGACCTGAGACCAGCGAGTACGGCACCGAAGCATTTAGCCTGAAATTATTTTTCAGGTCAATATCCGCTTCCAGTTTAAACGATACAATGCTCAGGTCATTTGCGTTGCTGTTTATATCCTGATCTTTACCGCTTGTACCAAAATTTACCCCCAGGTAAATATGGTTCTTTTTAGCAACCATTTCATTCACCTGGTGTCTGCCGATAGTACAAACACCGGCATCGCTGCATTGTGAAAAAGCGCCTTGTGATAAAATCAAAACAGTTATTACCGGCAGAAAAAATAATTTTTTCATAAATTAGAGTTATATTGTTTAAGAAGTTGTTTTTGTAGTTAACATTTATAGATGCTTAAAAATTTCATCAGTATAGTTTTTTACATAAAAAACCCCGGAGCACTTCGCAAATTTGCATTCTGCAAATGGGGTCCCTTTAAAAACGGACAGCGATAGAACCCGGGGCAATAGTCTTTTTTCAGCCCTTTTTAAGGATATAGTAATTATTCAGCCAATTATTTTTTAAAAGAAGCTTTTACCGCTCATGTGTCTTAAGATATGAGTCAAGAGAATAATGTCCTGAGCCTTCGAACAAAAACAGAAGGCACAGAGCCAGAACTATTATCGTAAGCTCGGCTTCTGATCTTATTGACATAAACCCGTTTGGTAATATTACAAATATAATATTACATACCAAAACAGGCAACTGAATTGCCGCCGCAAAGCGTGTCAGCAATCCCGTTAAGATCAAAACTCCGCCCGCAAGATGAATACCTATAATTGCGTGAGCGGCAGTCATGGTATAAAAACCAAAACCGTACTGATCAACTATCTGAATAATAACGCTTTTATTAACAATAAAATAGAGTGCCTGCCATACAAGAACCGCACCAAGCAGTACTCGGAAGAAATCAAGCCAGAGCGGATGATGCTTTTCTGACCATACATCAATTTTATGAAGAAAGTACATGGTTTTAGTCCCCCTTTCATTCCAAAAATAACGCTCAAAATCTCCGGGAAAAATGATAAATGCTCCCGGGAAATATGATTAATATCCCTTAAGAGTGCATTTTCAGTGTTTTTTTCAATTGATGTAAGTCAATTGAACTAAAAAGTAAAGTCCATATTTTTGTTTAGAAGAAAAATGAATCTAAGACATGAAGAACAAACATATATTTATACTTCCGCTAGTAATGTTAAGCCTGCTAACGGGAATATTTTCGGGATGGTTCCGCATCGGGTGGAACTTACCCCTCTCATTGCCATCGGGTGAGCACGGCGCGCTGATGGTCGGCTCATTTTTAGGAACACTTATTTGTATAGAGCGCAGCGTAAGCTTTCCGAATAAAATTGCGCTGTTAGTTCCGCTGGTAAACTCGCTCAGTATAATTTTCTTCCTCCTTGGTATGCCAAAAACAGCGTATATATTTCTTATCCTTGGCGGCGCGGGGTTAACGGGCATATATTATATGGTTTATTTTAAACATAAAGGAATGCATTTATTAATAATGATGGCAGGAGCAATGTGTTACCTTATCGGAAGTGTGGTTTTGTTCAATACATCATTCTATCCATCGGCGGTAATGTGGTGGATAGCTTTTTTATTTTTAACAATTACGGGCGAACGGCTGGAACTTTCAAGATTCATTTTGCTTAAGAACACTATCAAAAAACAGGCGGTTCTCATAATTCTGATCTCATTATTTATAATCAGCATTATTCTTCCATTCCACTCATCTGCCGGAAGTGTTCTCGCTGCGGTTTCAATGATCGGTTCAGCACTGTGGCTATTTAAATTTGATATGGCAAAGCACTCATTAAAAAAACCCGGGGTAAGCTTTTATTCGGGTCTGCTGCTTATAACCGGGTATGTATGGCTTGTATTTACGGGTTTATTTTTCGCCTTCGGCGCCTACTTCGGTTCGTTTTATGATTCTTCCCTTCACGCGTTCTTCCTTGGATTTGTTTTCATGATGATATTTGCGCACGCCCCCGTAATTCTGCCTGCGGTACTGAAGCTAAAGATAAGTCCGTTCGGGAGATCGCTTTATTTATGGTACGGATTACTGAATGTGACACTTGTTTTCAGGGTTATGATGTTCATTCCTGAATTAGCGCCATACAAGCAATGGGCGGGCATGTTTAACGGAATTGCGATCATAGGTTTTTTTATTAACATGATAGCGCTGGCAAGGCTGGGAAAGAGGAATCTTAAATAAACCGCAGCAACCGTTAAAGAAATTGGTCATTTATTTGTTGTTGGTCAGCTTAGAAACAAGTCAAGCAAAACCAACAACGGATAATAAGGTAATATTGATTATCTCCCTTTAATATTCACACATATTTATTTAATTTTGAATTATGGTGAATATACTTTATATAGGTCTCGGCGGATTCATAGGGGCTGTATCACGTTATCTTCTATCCCGCTACATTAATAACCTGTTTCCTGCTTTTCCCTTCGGAACGCTGGCTGTTAATATACTTGGCAGTTTTATATTGGGATTCATCATATATTCCGTTTCGCTTGGCAGGAATATTTCTCCGGAAATGCGGGATTTTATTACAATTGGAATGCTTGGCGGATTCACTACAATGTCGGCTTTTGCGTACGAGTCTTTCCGTCTTATGGAGCTTAACCAGTTAATGCTGTTTGCCCTTAATCTTGCGCTGAATGTTATTTTGTGCATCGCGGCGGTTTATGCAGGTAAAGAACTTGCCGTTATGATAGCGAAATAATTACTTTTGGCAACAAATTAAAACGAATATCTGTTATTATTTATAGTGGTACTGTAACAACAAAATGATTTTTAATTCCTGGCGCAAAACTTACTTTTAAACGCTAAACTTAATGGGTTCCTGCTTATGCGGGAATAAAGATCATGCAAAAAGAATCCACGGGAACACTGCTCAGGATATTTATCGGTGAAAGCGATAAATACGAAGGAAAGAATCTTTACAAATACTTAACAAACTACCTAAGAGAACATAAGTACGCCGGGATAACCGTACTTCGGGGTATCACGGGCTTTGGAAAAGCCAGTATAATCCACTCAAGCGATCTTCTGGAGCTATCCAGCGATTTGCCGATAGTAATAGAAATTACCGATACAGAAGATAATATTGAAAAGCTGAAAAAAGTTTTTGAGGAAACCGGTATGATCGGAAGCTCTCTGATAACCGAAGAAAAAGTTAAGATAATAAAGTACGGCGAATAAAATCTGTATATAATTAAACTTCTTTATCCGCTATCAGACTAATTCTCTAAATTTTTCAAGCAGCCATTTTTTGTAGGAAAAGTATTTTTCGGAGTTAATGCTGTTGATTAATAATTCCGCTTCAATTTTATCTGTATCTTTGTATCTGAATTTAATTAACTTCCTGAGATAAGAAAAGAACGGAACATATATTCTTTTTTTATAGATTGTAATATTTTCATTTTTTTCCAGCATCTTTACGGTAGTTTCTATGAAATGCTCAAGGTTATCATAGTAACCCAATTCATAATAATTCACCGCCTGCAGAATCCGTATTTCACATTTGTTCTTAAAATCAAATGGTTTTATTTTTTTTAAAATTTCAAGAGATTCTGTATATTTTTTTTTATTCAGCATCAGCATTGCCATACTTTGACCGTATGCAAGATCTTTTACTTCCGGGTTAAGCTTTGCTGTATATTCATTTATGAAGTTTTCCGCAATCTCTGTTTCGTTAAGAAAAAATGCCTTTGAAAGATAATCCAGATATACCTGGTAAGGAATAAAACCGCTGTACAGCAGTATATTTTCCTGAAACATAAATTTATACAGATCAAAAATGTGCTTCACAAAAACATCCAGCCCCTCGTTGATCTTTAGCGTACAAAATGTAGTTAAAATAACGCCGGCAAGATTTCTTTCACTATAATTAAGTTCATTATAGATTTCTTTAAGGTAACCAAAAGACATAGTAAAATCATTTTCTATATCCCGGGTTTGATTATTGCCCTTTTTTTCGGTATCGATATATAGTTTTATTAACGAAGAATAAAAATTGATAATTTTATTATACTTACCTTCTTTGCGGGAAACCGAATCAATAAAACCTTCGATTGAAAAATTATCTTTAAACGCGTTCAGAATATTTTCTTCATAATCACAATTATACGCGTGTTTAAGAACAAAATTATCATGAAGTATCTGCGCCAGCCTGCTTAGAACGTTTAAAATAAGAAATTCACCTTTATCTATACTGTTCCTTAAATGCAGCCTGTAATTATCGCTGGCGCATTGGTAATAATGTACATACATACACTGCAACTGATAAAAATACTCAAAATAATCCTGATCAACCCGCATAGTATCCAGCTGGCGCGAGAGTTTTTTAAGAGGAGCCGCCATTAGTTTAAATTTGTTTTTCCGTGAATATCCGTAAACTAAGGCTATCTCACGCTCTACGCCTGCGGAATTGAACCATAAATATCTTAAATATTCTTCGGCAAGCAAAGTCAGGTCCGATATCAGTCTTCTGTACAGGGCGCTGCTGAATTTCTTATTTTTATACGCAAGTCTGAAAATATTTTCTTTATTATATTTTTTATCGTTAAAATCAGGGTAAAATTTTTTTACTGCTTTATATACGGGCACAACATTTCTGCCCCTGGAAAAAAACGGGCTGGAAACAAATTTTTCAAATTCTTTCAGTTCCTGTACTGAAAATGTTTTCAGTATTTCAGTAATTTTGAGTGAATACAATATATATCCTGTAATTTTTCTATTCTAAAGTTCGTCAAATTTATATGTCCTAAAAATGCCAAAAAACATCTCTTTTCGATAAATTCCCGCTTCCAAAGCTTACATTTAACTGTCACAACTATGCGAATTTTTCTTTGGAGTGCACAGGAATGTTTTATTATTTTCGCTTGAGTGCACTTATAAGTGCACAATTTATTTTGATGATTAAAAAAAATATAAATAAAATCAGGATTTCAAAAGGATACAGGCTGACAAAATCAACTCATAATCTGATAGCGAACCTGAAACATATTACAGGTTATGATCATGAAAAGCTTCTAAGCCGCTCATGCCTGTTATTCCTCAAAGAACTGGAAAACTCTGAAAAATTACAACTGAGAAGGGAAAATAATGACAGCGACTAAGCTTAAGTACGGTTTGGCGAATAATTTTTTATATGCTTTTTGTACAGTTATCTGTTTTATTATCGTCTCATGTTCCGCATCTTCGGATAAAAAAGACAGCAATACCCCTGAAGGGAAATACTATTACCGGATGCTGGACTCCTCGGACGGGCTTATACATTCGGGTAATATTCAGATATCTAAAATTAACAGTAACGCAAGTTTGTCATCTGTCATTTTGGTTGATACTGTTTTTGCTGAGAATTTTTATATCAACAAAAAAATTTCGGCTTGTAAGACAGAAACAAGTTACGATAAAAGGACGGGATTTATAGGCATTAAATTTTGCCCTGATGCAACCGATGATAATGTATATTTCACCATAGATGCGTACGGCAAGCCTTCATCAGGCAGCTGGAGCCATATTACATATTCAGGATTAAGATCGAAAGGAAAATTAACAATTAATAAAATTAAACAATAAATTAACAATGAATAAATTTAAAACCGGTTTTTTCAGCTTTTTTTTTATTTTGTGTTTGTTTGCTTCGGTTTCTTTTTTCATAGGGTTCAGCAATAACCCCGGGCTGACAAACAATATACCGCATAATTCTTATTTAAGAGAATTACTTAAATCAAATAAAACCGCAGAGCAAACCATTGCGGACAAAAGGGGAAATGAGCATTTCAGAAATGTCGAAATTTTTTCAGCTGCCCCGGTAAACCAAAAAGCCCGCAGTGAGTTTGCCTATCAATGCGATTTCTTAAAAATCAACCGGCAGGCGCTGTCAGATCTTTTATCCGCCGAATACAGCAATATAAATTTTATTATTCCTGCCGTCAATAAAAATATTGAGCTAGAACTGACTGCCTTTAAGCCCCTTTCTGATGATTTCAAAATCTACTCATTTGAATCAGGTATCTATAAAGAACAGCAATTCAAACAAAACTCTCTTCATTACAACGGCATAATTAAAGGAAACGGCGGTTCAGTTGCTGTGATCAGCGTTTTTGAGGATCATATAGAAGGTATCGTTTCTGATGAAAACGGAAACTGGGTGCTGGGACCTGTAAATAACGGAGAAAGCAGCCCCGGTGACTATATTTTCTATAATGATTTCACTTTATACAAAAGCAATCCTTTTATCTGCAAGCTTGAAGGGTTAGAGGAAAAATCAACTTTTTCCGTTGAAGCTAACCATATTTCAGGTGAAACTCCCCAAATGAATATGGTTAATAATCCGGTTAAAGTTTTATTTGTTGCAGATTACCAAATGTGGTTAGACGCGGGTCAAAACACAGCTACGCTTGTGAATTACATTAACGGCTTTTTTGCTGTCACAAAAACTCTTTACCAGAATGAAAACATTCCTATGGAAATTGGTTCTATTTTATATTACAACAGCCCTGACCCGATGATAGGATACGATACTTACAATATGAGGCAAAGATTCGGGGCACAGATTCAGAACAATATGTCCGGAAGTCATATAGCTCATTTAATTTCCACAAGAACGGATGTAAGCGGAGGTATAGCCCACATAAGGAGCTTATGTAAACCATATAATCCGGCCGATTCTTCCGGTTCTTATGCTGTGAGTGTTATCCAGACCAACTATTTGCCGTATCCGCAGTATTCATGGACAGTATCTGTTGTAACTCACGAAATGGGACATAATGTAGGCTCAAGACATACCCATGCATGTATATGGCCAGGCGGACCAATTGACACCTGCATAATAACTGCCGAAAATTCTAACCAGTATGGCTTTCCGGAAGGGTGTATTCCGCTTCCTCAAAGTAAAGGATGCCACAGTCCAAGATACGGCACTATCATGAGCTATTGTCATTTTTGTGATGGATTAGGCGGGGGAATTTCATACGCTCTTGGTTTCGGTCCTATGCCCGGTGATACGATAAGGTTAAGGTATTCACAGGCAAGCTGTTTAATAGGTATTCAGAATATTTCAACAGAAGTTCCCAAAAATTACAGCCTGCGGCAAAACTATCCTAATCCTTTTAACCCTGTAACTAATATCAGGTTTGATATTCTTAAAACTTCCGCAGTTTCTTTGACGGTTATGGATATAACCGGCAAGGTTGTTGAAGCGCTTGTAAATCAAAGTCTGCCGCCCGGTACTTATAATTACGATTGGAATGCGGAAAAATACGCAAGCGGTATATATTTTTACAAACTAGAAACAGATGGATTTGCTGAAACAAGGAAAATGGTTCTTATAAAATAAATTTAAGTTATTTATCTTTTTTGTTTGAATGAAAAAGTCCCGCTGCTTTACCAGCCGGGACTTTTTGTTTTTGATGAAATTAAATACCTCAAAGGTCTATTTTACTATTATCATTTTCATTGTTGTGGTAAACTTTTTTGCCTTCACCCTCAGCGTAAATACGCTGGAAATACACTCCCGATGCTGTGTATGTGCCGTTAAATTTCATAGAGCAATAATCAGCTTCGCGGCTCTCATTCTGCAGCGTTACTGCTTCCCTGCCAAGAATATAATGCACCACAATTCTTGTTATTCTGAATTTTCCTGTAATCGCCGCTGCGTTTATTTACCGTTACAGCGCACAAACGCGCTCAGAACTTTGGTTCTATTTTGTTTTGGATGGTTTTATGATGTTATCGGGCGTCTCAGCAATAATTTATATTCTGATATTACTGTAAATAGTCCGGTTCATCGGCAATTATTTATATTACATTAAGTTCTGCGCAATAAATTAACTTTAAGAAAACAATCTGTTAAATCTCCTCTAATCAATCCCTAACTGTTCACGGTTATTTTTGTTACTCCGCAATAAAATTTGTTTAACAAAAATATATAAACTAAACCGTGAATAATTTTATGAAAAAATTCATTCTTTCTATGCTGCTGGTATTTATGGCAGCGGGTTCTTCTGTGGCTCAGGGCTACCCGTTTACGCCAATTATACCGCATTTGCTTCCACAAACTATCTGCTGCTTCCTCCGGGTTTTCAGTTCTCTATTGTGTTTCAGCAGGGGCAGCCTGTTGTGTTAAGTAATGGTTCCACAAGGCCATCAAGAGGAGTAAATGATTTTATTATGTATGTTCCAAATAACGGCTCAAGCACCAACGGCTGGTTATTTATTAACCATGAAACAGCCGACAGTAATACCTTTCTGGGTGATGGAGGCGGAGCAACCACAATGACTGTAACAAAAGTAGGAAACTCCTGGTATCCCACCGGACCTTTTAAGCATATGAATTTCGCGCACATTGGGTTAACCAGAACCAACTGCGCGGGCGGCAACGGCATACTTGCAAACGGAAATATTCTGACAACAGAAGAATTTCCGCCAAACAGTAATCTGGAATTATATAATAATGGAGCCGGAATACGCGATACAACGGATTTTGGCGGCTATAAAAAATACCTGAATTTCGGGTGGATGGTTGAGTGCAATGTACAGGGCGATACCGCTTTAAGAAAAATGTTCCAGATGGGTAGATTTTCCCACGAAGCTGCACAGGTTATGCCTGACGGCAGAACAGTTTACCTCACAGATGATTTCTCCGGCGGATGTTTCTTTAAATTTGTTGCAAATACTTTTGGCGACTACACGACAGGTCAGTTGTACACATATAAACAGGTAGGTAATTCAGGTACCTGGCTGCCCATGCCTATGAACAGAGATTCATTGAATAATGCGCGCACAGTGGCGCAAAGGTTAGGCGCTACTTTGTTTATAAGGCTTGAAGATATTGATATGGATGCAGCGGGTAATATTTATATTGCTGAAACAGGCGCTGATTCTGTTGATCTTTCATCATTCATAACAAATGGCGGAGTTGTTGCAAATCATCTTGTTCCAAAACATGTTGGTTCCAACAGGTATGATGACCCATACGGCAGAGTATTGAAACTCGATCCCGTTACACTTGGATTAACCGTTCTGGTTGAAGGCGGCACGGCATCAGACGGTAAAACAAATTTCGCAAATGTTGATAACATTCAAATAGACCGGGCAAGAAACATAATTTATTTACAGGAAGATCTCATCGGCGGCACAAGGGGCAGACAGCCATCATATATTACGTCATCATCAAGCTGGGTATGCGAAGTATATGCTTTAAGCCTTAGTATCCCAAATGCAACGGTAAACGATCTTAAAAGATTCGCTAACTTCCCTAAAGGAGCCGAGGCAACAGGCGGATATTTTACACCTGATTACAATAATTTCTTCATAAACGTTCAGCATCCATCAAGCGGTAACGGTTCGCCGTTCAATGTATCAACAACAGTATGCATCACCGGTTTTCCTCCGCTTGTTGGCATAGAAGGTGAAGGGGGTTCAATTCCGAAAAGATATGAACTGAACCAGAACTACCCAAACCCATTTAATCCTGCAACAACTATTAAATTCTCGGTTCCCAAAGACGGCAACACAGCGATCAGGGTTTATGACGTCAAAGGTCAGCTTGTTAAAACTCTTGTGAACCAGAGAATAATTGTTGGTAATTACTCGGTAGATTTCAACGCATCTGAGCTTTCAAGCGGAGTATATTTTTATACACTCGAAGCACCTGATCACAAAGAAACCAAAAAAATGATCCTTGTAAAATAGAATGTAGTTTGTTATAAGATGTTAATTGAATGGAACCCTGCCTTAACGGGCAGGGTTCTTTATAATGTCACAAACCGGAGGTTTTTTGTTCTAACATAATAACCGGTTTCGTAACCGCTTTTTAACATAATCATAATATTAAGCTTATTAATTTTAACAAAATTTGTATTTGAAAGTGTAAAAATTATTTTATATTTTATGTCAATGCTAAATACAACAATCTTTTTAAAAGCCCCTCAATTCTCATTATCAAACTCAGCCCCGGTAAAATTCATAAAATTATTCAAATATGAATTGATCAAAGTCGTTATCTTCCTGTTTATATTTTTTGCCTCGGTTTATTATGTAAATTCTGAAAGCAAAGAATATTACCGTACACCAATTTCTTTGGTAGAGTAAAATATTTATTTAATATTTACTTAATTTTCAATCAGTGCTGTTTTAGATCTGCTCGGATATTTTCTATCTCTTAACTTAAGGAATTTTTGCTCAATTGACTTAGATGCCCCTATGGCTATAAATATTGATGAAAAAAAATAAACTATAAACATTATGTATTGGGGGGGTTCAACAGAAAATAAGTTTTTCACAAGTACTGTTAAATAAAAAAGAATGATAATATGCCAAAGATATATCGAATATGAATAAAAACCTATGCGGGAAATAACATTTACTGTTATTTTACCTAAGAACTTATCTAATAAATCAACCGACCCAGGATCAACAACCATTACAGACAATATAGTTCCAAAACCTAAATATAATAAAGTTAATCCCATCGTATTCATAAAAAATGTTTCTATATTGAATACAAAAGGGCTAATCAGGCAAAATCCCGAAAACAACAAGAGAATAGTTTTGTTTTTTGAAAAAAATAAGGAAAACCTTACTTTATGATAATGATATAGATATGATAAAAATACGCCAAACATTAATGAATCAATTCTCAAATGTGTTGCGAAAACATGAGTGTAGGTTGTAAAGGGTCTTGTCATAAAATTATCAAATCTGAGAACTAAGCAGCTAACTGCAACAAATAAAAAGATAAAAATGAAAATCTTTGTATTATTCAAGACTTTTACCCTACTTAAAATAAAAATCAACAAAACTAAGATAAAATAAAAGTGTTCTTCTACAGCTAAAGACCATGTATGGTCCCAAATGTGTCCAAAATAATTTTGAACGAATAAAAATTCCGCAATTAATCCCCCTCTCCATAAATTGATATCAGTCCATTTAATCAAATTAAAAAATGATATTAAAATAATGCTTAATATCAGCGCAAAATAAAACAGTGGGTAAATTTTTAACCCTCTTCTGATTAAAAAAAGAATTGGTTTTATGTTTCCATATTTAATATATTCATTAAATAACAAACCCGAAACCAAAAATCCACTTAAAACAAAAAATAAATCGACACCTACCCACCCAATATTAAAAAGTACGTCCGATAAGGCATAATGTCTTAATAGTACAAGTATAACGGCAATTCCTCTTAAAAAATCTAAATGCTTTAATCTCATATACAATTATACTTAACTTTATAAATTTTATCAATTGATATTCTTAAATTTATCAGAAAATTTCGCAATTTTTTTCAAATTGTATTTAATTACTATCTTTCGTAATTTTCCCTAAATTTATACTAAAATTATGCCCAAAATTAAATATATTTTCAATTTTACTTTGCTTTTGATAGCTATAGTATCTTTTTCGGGCTGCGGATATAACTCGCTGGTTGAGCAGGATGAAAAAGTTAACCAGGCATGGGCGCAGGTAGAAAACCAGTACCAGCGCAGAGCTGATCTTATTCCAAATCTTGTAAAGACCGTGCAGGGTTACGCTGATTTTGAAAAGGGCGTTTTAACTGAAGTTACAGAACTTCGTTCAAAGGTCGGACAGATCAAGCTTTCCACCGATGACCTGAGTGATGAAGAAAAATTCAAACAATTCTCCGAGGCTCAGGATAAACTTTCCGGTGCGCTTTCGAGATTGCTTGTTGTGGCTGAAAACTACCCGCAGCTTAAGGCAAACGAGAACTTCCTGCAACTGCAGTCACAGCTTGAAGGCACCGAAAACCGGATTTCGGTTGAAAGAAAAAAATTCAATGAAGC
>Ga0138256_10004572_pt1 | contig 14705 bp, 9 predicted proteins | sample KNB2016incub_MG_FD_105486 | JGI IMG/M metagenome (GOLD analysis project Ga0138256, IMG submission 105486) | Active sludge microbial communities from wastewater in Klosterneuburg, Austria - KNB2014incub_MG | ecosystem: Engineered > WWTP > Activated sludge > Unclassified | place: Austria... | reverse complement strand
TCGATGATCGCGACATCGACGCCCTTGAGCTTGCGCCTCAGCCGTGCCGCCACGCTAATCCCCGCATTGCCGCCCCCAATAATCACGACCTTGTGGCGTTCGGCTCCGCTCCCGTTTGATTCGGCACCCATGGCACCCTCCTTGCACGCTGTCCAGTGGAAATCCTGACTATCACAACAAACTTGACTAACGAAGTCAAGAATATAACTTCAGCAGACCCGCCGGGCCGCGCCCATGATCCGCATCATGTCCTCCGCCTTTCGGCGGCTGCCGCCCGCGGCGGCTATGATCGGCCCGCGATGCCAGAGATACCCGAGCTCGAGGCCATTCGCGGGTTCTTCAGCGAACACGCCACCGGGCAACGGGTCGTCGCCGCCGCCGTGCGCATCCCCCACGTCTTCCGGACGCCCGCCCAGGAGTTCCGGGAACTCACCGGTGACGCCCTCGGGCCCGTCCGGCGGCACGGGAAGTTCTTGCTGTTCTCGCTCGAATCCGGGCGCGTCCTCGCCATCAACCCGATGCTCACCGGCCGCTTCCAGTTCGTGGCGCCGCAGACCAAACTCCGCGCCAAGACCTGCCTGGTGCTCGACCTCGACGGCGGCCACTCCCTCCGCTACTCCGATGAACGGCTGATGGGCAAGCTCTACCTGGCCCCCGCCGGCACCCTCGAAAGCATCCCCAACTGGGCCACCAACGGGCCCGACCTGCTCGACCCGGCGCTCACCGAAGATGAATGGATCGCCCGCTCAGGCCGTTACCGCGGCCAGGTCAAGGCCATCCTCACCAATGCCGAATTCGTCCAGGGCATCGGCAACGCCTACAGCGATGAGATCCTGTGGGAAGCGCGCATCAATCCCTATACCCCCCGCACGAAGCTGCCGGAGGATGCCCTGCGGCGGCTGTACCGGGCCGCACTCGCCGTGATGGACTGGGCAACCCCGCTCGTCAGCGAGGCGATGGTGAAGAACGGCGTACTCGATTACGAAGAGCGGCGCGATTTCATGCGCATCCACCGGAGGGGCGGGCAGCCCTGCCCCCGCTGCGGCGCTACCATCACCGAGATCACCGCGAACCAGCGGATTACCAGCTTCTGCCGCGCCTGCCAGCCAGAAATACCGGCCTAAAGCGTCGCTCCCAGCCATGCTGCCGCCACTACCGCTGCCACCATCGAAACCCTGGCCATGATGTCCGCCAGCACCTCTTCCACCGTCCGTGGTGGAGCCGTTGGATGTGCCCGGACCGCCATGATGAAAACCCCGCGAAGTGCTACCGGGATTGTCGGCACGCGAGCGAATGTTGCGCAGCGGCCGCGTGGGCCCTGCTGCCTGCCCCGATCGGATCGGAAGAGACTTGCGCCATCAGCCCGCGCGAGGGGCCGATTCGTTCAGAATCCGCGAAAGCTCTTCCACACCGTAGGGCTTCGCCATGAGCTGGAGTCCGTACTTCTCCACCAGCCGCACAACGCCCAAGTCGGTCGTTGCTCCCGTCGCCAGGATTGTCCGGGGGATCAGGTGCGGCGCGGCCGTTTCCAGCCCCTCCAGCACCTGGTCCGCCGTCTCCGTCGCCAGCCTGTAATCGCAAAGGACCACATCGAAGTCCCCGGAGCGGGCGAGAACGAGTGCGGAGGCGGTGTTCTCGGCCGAATCGCACTGGTGGCCCAGGCTCTCCACCAACCGCTGGCACACTTTGCGCAGGCTGGGCTCATCATCGATCACCAGCATCCGCAGGCGGGAAGGGCGCGCAACCGGGCGTTCCGGTCCATGCACCGCCACGCCCGGCTCGTGCAGGGGTAAATCGACCGTGAACACGGCCCCCGCCCCCGGCGATGTCTCAACGGTGATAGTTCCCTCGTGGGATTGGATAATCGAATAGGAAAGCGGCAGCCCCAGCCCCGTCCCGATCCCCTGCCGGGTCGTGAAGAAGGGCTCGAAGATGCGTGCCCGCGTCTCTTCATCCATCCCCTTCCCGTTATCCGCGACCACGATGCGCGCCCGGTCGCCCTCTCGCCGGGCGGAAAGCACCAGGCGCGGCGCCGCACTTCCTGCCAGCGCCTGCTCCGCATTCGTCACCAGGTTCAGGATGACCTGCGTCAGCTGGTGCTCGTTCCCCCACGCCACGCAATCGGGCTCTATCCGGATATCGGCGGCGATGCCCATCTGCACCCAGTGGCTCCGCCGCAAACGTTCGATGTGCGCCACAATATCGGCCACCGGCACCATGGACCGCTCCGATGTGCCCGGCCGCGCGATGAACAGCAGGTCGCGCACGATGTTCCTCGCCCGCAACGCCTCTTTCTGGATGACGCCGAGCTCTTCCGCGAACGGCCGGGCGTCTTCGCTCAAGCCGATGATCTCCGCAAACCCGAGGATTGCCGTCAGCGGGTTGTTCAGTTCGTGTGCCACCCCGCCGATGAGCTCGCCAAGCGCCGCCAGCCGCGATGTCTGCGCCATCCGCTCCCGCCCGCGCGCTTCCTCCTGCTCCCGCAGCACATCGGCCGTCACATCGGTGAGCGTTAGGAGCACCTTGAACGTGGGGTTATCCAGCGGCACGAATTCGTAGTCCAGGTGTACCGGGGTGTCCTCGATCTCGAGCACCGCCCGCCCCTGGCTCGCCTGGCCCTCGCTGAACGCCGCCGCGAAGTCGGCCCGCACTTCCTCTGGAACAACCGCGACCGACTCTTCCCAGGTATCGACCCACGCGGGAGCGCCCAGCGCCGTAAGCACCTTGCGTCCCAGCGCGTTCATGAACATCGCCCTGCCCAGGCTATCGAGCAGAACCACGCCCTCGGTAAGCGACCGCAGAATGAGGCTGTAGAGCTCGCGCTGGCGGTTGTACTCATCCTGCACGCGCGCCGCCTCGATCGCCGGCCCCAGCACCTGGGCCGCCCGCCGCAGCAGCGCCAGCACGCGCTCGGTGAACTGGTATTCCGGGTCGGTGGTCGCCACCAGCAGCGTGCCCACCACTGAGCCAGCCGTCTGGTAGTTCGTCAGCGCAAAGGCGTGAATCCCGGAGACATCCGCGCGAAACTGCCCTTCCATGTCGTTGGTGTGCCCGGTGGACTGCCCCGTCTGGAGGGCTTCGTGCCCCGCCACCGAAAACGGAACCGGCACATACGCCACCCCGAACATCTCCCGCAGCCGGGGATCTGAAACCCGGTAGACGGCGGTCTGGTCCCGGATGATGCCACTGAGCACAACCGGCCCGGGAACCAGCGCCGCAAGCGCCGCCGGGAGCGCATTCATGATTGCATCGGCATCCGGCTCGCGCGCGGCGATCGCCGCGATTTCAGCCAGCACGCGCTGGTCCTCCGCCTCTTCCCGCGCCGCAATCGCCGCGCGGGCGTTTTCCATCGCGGGCCCAACGATCTGCGCCGCCGATCGCAGGAGTTCGCGCTCCCGCCGGTGGAAAGCAAAGCCCGGCTCGCGCGATCCAACCAGCAGATACCCCACGGTCACGCCGGCCGAGCGGATCGCCGTGGTGCAGCTCGCCCGGAGCCCCAGCGCCCGCATCGCGCCAGAGGGATCCGAACCCTCCGGGATCTCGGAAGTGAAGATCTGGCCGCGCTCATCCGCCAACGCGAACGTCTGATCGACCGGCAGGCGGATATACACGCCATCTGCACGCGGATAGACCACCTCATCCCCATCGCGATAGCCGAAGACCGTCACCGGCCGCGGGATGAGCGCGCGGAGTTCCACCGCCATCTGGTTGAGGATCGCCACCGGGTTGGATTCGCGGGCGCAGACCGCGGCCAGCTCGGTCAGCACGCGCTGGTCCTCGGCGTCGCGCCGTTCCCGCTCGACAGCGCGCACATGCGCCATGCCGGGCCCGATGATATCGGTGATGAGCCGCGCCAGGCGCAGCTCCCGCTCGCCAAAGCGATAGGCAGGATCGCGCGATCCAATGACCAGCATGCCGATGATCTCGCCACCCGAACGCGCCGCGCTCATCACGTGCTGTTGCAGGCCGCGGCGCTCCGCTTCCTCGATCACTTCCTGGATGCCGCCGGTGAGCGACGGCGCCGGCACGAGCGACTGCCCTTCGACCAGTGCCCGCCGCATGTACGGCCCGATGGGCAGGTTCGTCGTGATCTCATCGCGCCCCGGAAACACCACCCGATCGCCTTCGAGGTAGCCGAAGTTCACAAACGGGCGCGAAACGAACGCTTCGCTCGCGTCGCGGATCGCGACGGCAATCGCGAGTGTGTCTTCTTCGCTGGCGACGGCCGCCGCGGCCCGCGCGACGATGGTCTGCTCCTCCGCCTCCTGGGCGCTCATGGCAATCCGCCGCTCGTTCGCGATTGCGTAGGAAAGCAGGCTGCCGACCAGTTCGAGGAAGGCGCGCTCTTCGCGGTTGAACCGGGTCGTCGTCCGGCGCCCAACGGTCAGCGCACCTTCCACGCCGGTGCCGGCCGAAAGGAGTACGCAGAACACCATTTCCAGCCCCAGGCTGAAGATGTTCCCGGGGGCGCCGTTATCCACCCCTTCCCGGCCGAACTGGCTGCTTCGCAGATCGTTTTCGACCAGGAACCGGAGCGTCGATGGGTCGAATGGCTGCTCCCTGCCCTCGGCATCGAGCAACGAGATCGAGCGCAACGTGCGGAAGTTCTCCGTCGTGGGCTCGCGCGCAACCACGGAGACGTAATCGAACCCAACGCCCTGGGTAAGCAATTCGCGCAGCCGCTGGAAGTGGACCTCCACCGGCTGGCCATCGTTGAGCAGCAGCGCGAGCTCGCTGAGGATGCGGTTGCGCAGGGCTTCCGCCTCGCGCGCATACGTCTTCCCATGGTTCGCGGCCGCCTGGCCCAGGAGCGCGGCGAAGAGCTTGATGAACTCCATCTCGCGCTCGGAAAACGGCTGAGCAGCGTGCCGGCCAATCGTCACAATCCCGTCCGGGCCGTCGGGATTCGGGATCACGGCCGCCGCCGCGCGCTGGTACCCCGAACGCGCCATCGCCGCGGGAACGCGCCGCCCATCCACATCCGAAGGCCGGTACTGCGTCACTCCGCCGAACCGTTTGCGCACATCAGGGATCACTTCCGGTTCGAGCGCCACCACCTCGCCATCCAGGTACAGGTCCTCGGATCGCGACATCCGGTAGCCGCCCGTCGCCGGGTCCGGCATCGAAAGGTAGAGCAGGTCGAAGCCCACAGCCTGGAGCAAGATCTCGCACAGGCGATCGAAGTGGACCTCCACCGGGCCGCCATCCCGGAGCAGAGTCGAAAGCTCCGAAAGGAGCTGGTTGCGGATCGCCTCCGCCCGCGATTCCTCCACCTCCCGCTGGTTCGCGAACGCCTGCGTCAGGAGAATCCCGACGAGCTCAAGGTACGCGCAATCCTCGGCAGCGAAGGGGATATCCTCCACCCTGCTGAGCGCCAGGTAACCGATACTCACGCCCTCGTGCCGCAGAGGGATCAGCGCGGCCCGCTCCCGCCCGGTGGCGATCTCCTCGCCCGCAGGCCCCGTGATCAGCTCCCGCGTACGGCCTTCGAGCACGCCGAGATCGCCGATCCGTTCGCGCAGCCCCTCGCCCAGCACTTCGATCGGCAGCGTCGAACCGACCTTGAAGAAGTTATTGGTCATGCTCGCGGCCACCCGCATCCGGTTCCGGCTTTCGTGCATGAACAACACCATGTTGTCGAATGGCAGGGCCGCCTGGAGCCGGGCCGTCAGGTGCGCGAAAAACACCTCGGTCGAATCGCCGTTGTTCAGGAGAACCGCGATCTCGTTCAGGAGCCGGGAACGTTCAGCCTCCCGGCGCTCGGCCTCCAGCCTCGCCCTGTTCGCCGTCGCCTGCGCGAGCAGTGCGCCGAGCAGTTCGAGGAACGAGCGATCCTCCGGGCCGAACGGCTCATCCTCGATGCGCGTCAGCACCAGGTATCCCTTGATTTCGCCTTCGTGCCGGAGCGCGGAGACCGCACCGCGCCTCCGGCCTGCCCGGATTCCGAGCTGTGCCAGCTTGCCGCCCATCTCCGCCAGCGAGCCCTCGACCACGTTCTGCCCCTGCAATTCGCCAAGCACGCGCTCACCGAAATCGCCCCGCGGGAAGGTGCTCCCCGTCTTCAGGAGGATATTGGTCATGGCTGCCGCCACCCGGACGTCCCCGCGCTCCTCCTCGATCATGAGCGCCAGCCCTATGAAGTCGAGTGTCGCCTTCATCCGCTCGACCAGGTGCTGGAAGAATGCCTCGGGCGGCTCGCCGTTTGTCAGCAAGGCGCCAATCTCGCCGAGCAGGCGCGCCCGGGCAGCCTCGCGCTCGGAAGCCTCGAGCCGCCGCCGGTTCACGATCGCCTGCCCGAGCATCCGCGCCAGCGTCGCCAGGAAGTCGCGCTCCTCGCTGCTGAACCGCACGTCGCGCCGCCGCGCCAGCGAGAACACGCCTTCAGTTCGGCCTTCTACTTCAGCCAGCGCCACCACGCACCACGTGTAGCCGTGCTCCAGCAATCCGGCCGCTCCCGCCGATTCGAGAGCGACCCGGTCGAGCCGGTAGGTAATCGCGCTCTTCCCCGTCGCCTTGATGTCATCGATGCCCAGGTAGCGGCCTTCGCGGACGACATTCGCGTGCCCCTCCAGCGCGGGCACGTGCGCCACCCTGCGGTAGTGCCCCGTGGGAAGGTCCGCCTCGAACACGTCCGCGTAGTCGAAATCCAGGCTGCGGTGCAGGATTGGCAGGATCTGTTGAAAGATCTCCTCCACCGCCTGGCCGGTGTTGATCAGCAGCGAAGCATCGTTCAGCACCCGCGCCCGCGCCGCTTCATCGCCGATCCGCGCCAGCCGCTGCCGGTTGACAATCGCCTGGCCCAGCATCGCCGAGAGCGTTTCGAGGAACGCCACTTCTTCCTCGTCGTAGCGGTCCCGGTTGCGGCGCGCGAGTGTCAGGAAGCCGATGAGCCTGCCATCCTGCTGGATCAGAATCGACACGCCCCGGCCCATCCCCTGTTCGTGCAGCACCCGCTTGAACACCGACTCCTCGGGATTGCGGTCCACTGGATACTGGATGACAGGCCCCGGCAGCCGCCCCAGGATGTCGATCCGAAGCTCATCGAGCGGGACATACGCCCCGGCCGGGCGGAGGTGCTCCGGGCGTGATCCAACCATCCTCATCGTGCCCGGCGCCTCGCCTTCCTCGAGGAACCCGACGTAATCGACTTCGATTGCCATGCTCAGCAAATCGAGAACGCGCTGGAAAATCGCATCGATGCTCTCTCCCTGGTTGAGCAGAAGCGCCATCTCGTTGAGCGCCTTCGAGCGCGCGGCCGCGATGCTCGTCCGTTCGACCCGCCGCTGGTTGGCCGTCGCCTGCGCGAAGATGTTGGTAATGAGCGCCACAAATTCCCGGTCGGCCGGGCTGTAAGGCGTGTTTTCGCACCGCCCGAAGGTCAGCATCCCCAGCGGCTCGCCATCCACCGCCATCGCCGCATCCAGCATCCGCACGAAGCCGGCGGCATGGAGTTTCTCGCCCAGCGGGCCGATGCGGTCCGATCGTGTCTCGGCCAGGCCCCCGTTCTCCAGCACCAGGCGCACCGGGTCGCCGTACTTCGCCGCGTCCTCTTCATGCACGGCTTCGGGAAGCTCGCCCACGAACCGGGGCCGGCCGCCGATGTACTGGATCAGCGAGGTGTAATCGAACCGCAGCGCCCCCGCGAGCAGCCCGGGCAGGCGTCCGAACACCTCTACCGGGGTTGCGCCAGCACTCAACGCCACCGAGACCTCGTTCGCCGCCCGGGCGCGCGCGGCCGCGGCCTGCGCCTCCGCCAAATCCCGCTGCTGGCGGATTGCCGTGGTCAACAAACCAGTCGCCGAACGCAAGAAATCGAGTTCGCGGGGGCTGAACGGCTCATCCGCGTGGCGCGCCGCGCAGAAGAGCCCCAGCGGCTCGGGCCCATCGGGCAGCCCGATCACCCAGGCGCGCTGGAATCCCGCCTCCACCACCTTGCGGACACTCGGAAAACCGGGAGCTGTCGCGGCGGTGTACTCGGCTCCGCCGCTCAGCGTGCCGATCTCATCGATCCCCAGATCTTCTCTCGGAAAAATCTGCCGTGCCTGCGCCGGGCGCAACTGGGCGGGGAACGAAGCACCGGCGCGGATCAGCCGCGGATCGTCCTCCACAACCAGCTGGAGCGTCGCGTAATCGAAGCGCGCCGCATCGAGCATCCTGCCCGCGAAGGCCGCAAAAATCTCCTCAACGCTCCGCCGCTCGTTGACCAGCAGCGCGAGCTCAAGCAGCACGTCGCCATGCGATTGCAGGGCAGGGTCAGGCCGGGACATGCACAAGCAGTCCTCTCCCCATTTGGGGGAGTTTCGTCATTACTCGGATACTCGACTATCCGGAGATTCCCGTATAGCGCGTATGCGGCCGGCAGCAACCTTCTTTACCTGCGTCAGGCTCCCCTGTGAGCTCCCGCCTGGCGGGCGGATTCTGAGGCGCATGGTACAGATACTGTTCGGCCCTGCCCACTCCGATGGACAGGCCATTACCGGATTACCATTAACTGGCCCCATCGCGGCCCACTTTGGCTCGAACACCATCCCCGAACATGCGGGCGGGCACACCGGCCTGGATATCGGCGCGACGACTGGCGCCGCTGTCCTCGCGCCAGCGCCCGGCCCGGTGACCGCCGCCACCGCCGGCCCCGTCTTCGGTACCTACATCACCATCGCCCACGCCGGCGGGGCCGAAACCCTCTACGCGCACCTCTCGCGCATCGATGTCGCGGTAGGCCAGTTCGTTCGGCGGGGCGATGGCCTGGGCACGGTTGGCTCAACGGGCCTCAGTACCGGCCCGCACCTTCACTGGGGGCTCGGCATCGGCGGTAGCCCCCTCATCCGCGGCCCCCACCTGCGCGATCCGCTGGCTTTCCTTGCCATCGCCCCGGAATCCATCGATATCGAGCGCACCCTGCGCGCCGCCGCCCACGCCATTTACGGAGCATTGCAGGCTGCCGGCGCAGCGCTGGGCACGCACACGGCGGCCGATTTCGCGCTCTTCCCCGAAGATGCACCGGAACAGGCAATCCTGGCGATCCAGCGCGCCGCCGACCCACTCATCGCCCGCTATGTGGCCGCCGGGTAACGCCAAGCGGAATCGGCCTGTACCCTTGGATTCCATGGATCCGGAATCCCGTTACTACTCCTCCCAACGGCTCAAGATGCACTACCTGGTCTGGGGCGATGAGACAAAGCCCCCGATCATCCTCATCCACGGCACGCGCGACCATGCCCGCTCGTGGCAGCGCACCGCCGAGGCACTCGCCACCCGCTACTGCGTCTACGCGCCCGATCTCCGCGGACACGGTGATTCTGCCTGGGCTATCGGCGGCAACTACTCGATCATCGATTACGCGCTCGATATCCACGCCCTCGGCGAAGCCATCGGCCGCGCTCCCTACACCATCATCGGCCACTCGCTTGGCGGCGGCGTCGCCCTCCAGTACGCCGGGACCTTCCCGGAAAACGTCGCCCGCATGGTCACCATCGAAGGGCTCGGCGGCCGCGATTGGCAGCGCGAACGCCGCCCCGCCCACGAACGCATGCGCCGCTGGGTCCAGAGCATGCACGCCCTCGAAGGGCGCGCCGCCCACATCTACCCCACCCTCGATGAGGCCACCGCCCGCATGCGCGAAGCCAACCGCCACCTCTCGCCCGGGCTCGCCCGTTTCCTGACCGAGCACGGCGTCCGCACCGTCGATGGCGGCTACTCCTGGAAGTTCGACAACTACACCCGCGCCGGCTCTCCCTACGAATTCAACATGGAAGATGCCCGCGACCTCTGGAACCAGATCCGCTGCCCCCTGCTCGTCATCTGGGGCAAGGAAAGCTGGGGCTCCCGCGCCGCCACGGCCGACCTCAGCGCATTCCACGATCACCGCTCGGTCGAGGTCGATAACGCCGGTCACTGGGTCCACCACGACCAGTTCGATACCTTCCTGGAGCACGTCGATGCATTTCTCGGTTCCTAGCCCGTCCCGGCGCCTCGCCGTCCTCCTTTTCGCCATACTCGCCGTGCTTCCCCTGGCGGCGGCCTGCGGCGGCGATGACGACGATAGCGGCGGCGAGCCTTCGCCCACCACCACCCTGGATGGCGCCACGCCCACCGGTCCCCAATCCGAACACGGCCAGCTCATCGCCCGCGCCCGGGTCCCGCTCGAACTTGCCGAGGGCACATCGATCGGCAAGGCCGATGCACCGATCGTGATCGAAGCCTACGAAGACTTCGGCTGCCCGCACTGCCTCCACTTCACCGCCGTCATCGAACCGAAGCTCATGGACGACTACATCGCCCGCGGCAAGGTCCGCCTGGTCTACCGTTACCTCCCGCTCCAGCAGGCCACCGCCGCCGCCGCGCTCGGGGCGCAGTGCGCCGCCGAGCAGAACCGGTTCTGGGAATACCACGCAGCGCTCTTCACCGCCCAGGCCGAGGCATCCAACAAGACCGGCCCACTGATGAGTGTCGCCTTCGCGCCCGCCGGGCTCGTCGAAACGGCCACCACACTCAAACTCGATCTCCCCGCTTTCGATGCCTGCCTCCAGGGCACATCCGCCATCGAGGCCGTCCAGGAAGACCTCCGCCAGGCCCAGGCACTCGGCCTCCGCGGCACCCCTTCCTTCGTCGTAAACGGCAACGTCCTCACCGGCTCGCCCGAAAACTACGACGACTGGAAGAAGTACCTGGATGCCCTCCTGAAGTAGCACGCCCCCCGGGGCCGTTCTTGCCGTACCATCCACCAATGCGCATCTGGTCGTGCGTCGATGGCCTCTGGCGCGAAGGTGATGCCGAAGTCCCGGCAAGCCGCTGGTACGACCTCGGCGGCGAGGACCAGGATCGCCTCCGCGAGTTCGGTGAGCGGCTCAGCCTGCACCCGCTCGCTATCGCCGATTGCCTCTCCCCCTACCTCCACACGCCAAAGCTCGATGACTTCGGCGACTACCTCTTCCTCGTCATTGCCACCATGTCCGCGGCCGGGAGCTTCCCCGAGCCGGAAGAACTCGACTTCTTCCTCGGGCGCGACATCCTTATCACCTACCACGACCGCCCCGATGCACCGGCTGCCATCATCGAGACGGTAAACGCACTCAAGAACGGGGTTAGCGTCCGCCCCGGCGTCGATGGCCTGATGTACGAAATCGTCGACAGGTGCGTCGACGACGTTATCCCACGCATCAGTGCGATGAGCGAAGAGCTCGATGCCATCGAGGACGGCATCGTCGCGGGAGGCGGCGCCGGCCTGAACCACCGGCGGGTGCTCGAGCTGCGCAGCATCGCCGGCCGCATCCGGCGCATCCTCATCCCCGAACAAAACGTGATGCTCCGCTTCGGCCGGGGCGAGCTCCACCTGATCTCTTCCGAAAACCACATCTACTTCCGCGACGTCTATGACCACCTCGTCCGCGTCGACATGGCCCTGGAAGAACTGCGCGAAGACGCCGAAGTGGCACTCAGCACCTACCTCAGCGCACTCAACAACCGCATGAACGAAGTGATGAAAGTGCTCGCCGTCGTTGGCGCCCTCGCCCTGCCCGCCACCGTCATCACCGGCATCTTCGGCACCAACTTCGATGACATCCCCGGCCTGCACAGCAACTGGGGCTTCGCGACGATGATGGGCGCGATGGCCGGCATCATGGGATCGATGGCCTACATCTTCCATCGCCGCAGCTGGTTCTGATGCCCGCCCACACGGCTCACCCACGCCCGGGCGCCAGGGCAGGCACATGGAGCTAGGCGGCATCGCGTTCGATCAGCAGGGGTGGCGGCTCGCCGTCGCCCTCGGCATCGGCCTGCTCATGGGCGCCGAACGCGAGCGACGCAAGGGCGAAGGCCCGGGCCGCGCCGCCGCCGGCATCCGCACCTTCGCCCTGGCATCGCTCATGGGCGGCATCACCATGGCCATCGGCGATGCCGCCCTGGTCGCCGTCGCCCTCGCATTCATCGCCGCGGCCGTCCTGCTCGCCTATGCCCTCGGCGACCGCACCGATCCGGGGCTCACCTCGGAAGTAGCCCTCCCCACCGCCTTCCTCCTCGGCGCCCTGGCCCAACTCGAACCACAGATCGCATCCGGGCTCGCCGTCGCCGTCACCATCCTGCTCGCGGCCCGAACCCAGATTCACCGGATGATCCAGCAGGTGCTCACCGAACAGGAGATCCACGATGGGTTGCTCCTTGCCGCCGCCGCCCTTGTCATCCTCCCCCTCCTGCCCGATGAACGGGTCGGCCCATACGGCGCGCTCGATCCCTTCACCATCTGGCGGCTCGTTGTCATCGTGATGGCGATCAGCGAAGCCGGCTACATCGCCCAGCGAGCGCTCGGGCCGCGTCTTGGCCTGCCTCTCGCCGGGTTCGCTTCCGGCTTCGTCTCCAGCTCGGCCACCATCGGAGCCATGGGCGCCCGCTCCAGGCGCGACCCCGGGCTGACCAGGCCCGCAGTCGCAGGCGCCGTCCTATCCACCGTCGCGACCATCGTCCAGATGTTCATTGTGGTAGGCGCGACCAACCGCGATGTCCTCCGCGAGACCACGCCCGCCCTGGCCAGCGCAGGCATCGTCGCGGCCGCCTACGGAGCCTTCTTCGCCTTCCGCGCCCTTCGCGATAGCGGGCATGCCGACCCCGTGACCGGCAGGGCATTCGAACTCAAGTCGGCCGTCCTCTTCGCCGCCACAATCTCCGGCATCCTGCTCGCATCGGCCGCGCTCCACGACTGGATGGGCAACGCCGGCCTTACGCTCTCCGCGGCGGTGGCGGGCCTGGCCGATACCCACGCGGCCGCGATTTCCGTCGCCTCGCTCGCGACGAGCGGCAAGATCACGCCCACTGATGCCGTGATCCCTATCCTGGCCGCCATCTCCACCAACTCGATAACGAAAGCAGTGCTGGCCATCACCAGCGGCGGGCCGCGCTTCGCCCTCGCTGTCTGGCCCGGTGTTGCCGCCGTCCTGATTGCCGCATGGGCGGGCCTCGCGGCTTCTGGCTGATCCGGCCGGCCTACGCCGCCTGGCGGTGCTCTTCGTTCGTGATGAAGTCGGAATCCGAAAGCCAGTTCTTGAACGCCTTCGTTGCGCCGCACACCTTGCAGCGTCCGGCCGAATACGGTCCGCTCGCCTCTTCGATGACCCAGTGGTGGGAATGCGCGGCCGCGGGCGCGGGCGGGTTCGTCTCAAACAGTGTTGCCTTCATTCGCTTTCTCTCTCGAGCGGAGTACCAGGCTCCGCGCGGTGATGGGGGCATGGTAGGTACGGCCCGCCGCCGGGCCACCGGCCGGGTGGGGGAGCAGCACTTCCCCCAAAGGTCGGACTTGCCGCCAACGATGTGAACGACATCACAGTTCCCGGAAGCTGGGCCGGCGCGCCTAATTCAGCGCGATGCCCGTGATGGTGTTTAGCCACTGCTCCGGCGGGATGTACGACGAGGCCAGTGAAACGTGCCCGGCATCATCGAGCACCAGCACCGTGTTTGTGCCGATCTCCGTCAGGCTGAACCGGATTGCCCCGAGGCGAAGGTTATCCACCCGCGTCCCCTGGATGGTGACGGTCGCACTGGCCGGGGCCTGGGCCTTTTCGGCGATGGCCGCCAGGCTTACCCCTCTGACCTTCTTGCCGTTGGCGCTTATCTCCACGGTGGGGAGGTTGTTGAACTCGTTGCGAATCGGCGTATAGGTGTTCGCGCCAAATACCACCTGCAGCACCGGCCGGTCATCGGTCAGCGGCGTTGGCGTTGGCAGCGGCGAATCGGGAACCGTCGGCTGGTCCTGCGCGGTGATGGTCGCGCGCTGCGCATCCATCGGGCTGAGTGTGGGCGTGGCCGCGGGCTCATCGCCGCCGTTGTCCGAATCATCGCCGCCGTCGCCGCCACAGGCCCCAAGAATCAGGGCAAGGGCAACGGGGGCACTGGCAAGGGAAAGTCTTCGCATCAGGCAATTCTCCGGCTCGGGGGCGATTTGAGGGTAGGCAGTCGCCCGGTAGCGGGCAACGGGCGGGTTAACACGGGGTTCAGGGCGTGGCGGTGGGAGTGGCTTCGGCCGTGGCGCTCGCCGTTTCCGTCGCGGGAGCCGTCGGCTCCGGCGCTGCCGCCGTGATAGTCGCGGGCGCTGTGGGCGCGGGCGTCACCGTCGTCGTGGCCGTCGCCGTGGTGGCTGGCTCGGGCGTGGCCGTCTCCGCCGGGGTTGGCGAGGCAGTGGCCGAAGCAGCCGCCGTTGGTGTCGTGGCTGGCGGAGTTGCCGTGGCCGTCGCCGCTGGAGTAACCACCGGGAGCTCGCTCACGGGCACGCCCAGGGCGGTCGCAACCGCATCGTTGAAGGCTGCCGCTGCCGCATCCACGCGCGCCGGGTCGATCTCGGGCTGCTTCCGCGCCTCCGTGAAGACGGCGCTCCCCTGCTCGGCCAGGCTCTTCGCACGGGCCTTCTGCACATCATCGAGCGGCTGCGTGCGCGAAAGCTCGGCCAGTGCCCGCGCCTCGCGCTGCAGGCTCTCGAGTGTCCCGACCGAGACGTTGCCCTTATCGGCCAGCCGCTGCATCTCGTACACCCGGTTTTCCGCCTGGCGCAGCTGCACATCCACGCGGCCATCGCCCCGGGAGAGCGTGTACTCAAGCCGCTCATTCGCCAGCTTGAAGGTGTAGTTCCAATCGCCGGGCACTGCATCGCCCGCAGTCACAAAGCCGAGCGCCATAATGCCGAGGGCCGCCGCCGCCGAGACGACGCTCATGCTCGCCAC
>Ga0138256_10004571_pt1 | contig 14705 bp, 14 predicted proteins | sample KNB2016incub_MG_FD_105486 | JGI IMG/M metagenome (GOLD analysis project Ga0138256, IMG submission 105486) | Active sludge microbial communities from wastewater in Klosterneuburg, Austria - KNB2014incub_MG | ecosystem: Engineered > WWTP > Activated sludge > Unclassified | place: Austria... | reverse complement strand
CGCTTGAAATAGGGAAGCACATCGTCGTAAGCCCAGCCGGTGCAGCCGAGTTGGGCCCATTCATTGTAATCCAGCTTGTTGCCGCGGATATAGATCTGTGCGTTGATGGTGGATCCGCCGCCAATGACTTTGGCCAAGGTGAAGCGAAAGACGCGGCCGTTCATGTGTTTCTGGGGCACGGTTGACCAGCCCCAGCTGGCAATACCCTTGGTCATCCTGGCAAAACCCGCTGGCCAATGGAACAGGGGATTCCAATCACTTCCGCCTGCCTCCAGAAGCAACACCTGAAGCTGGGGATCTTCGCTGAGGCGGGCTGCCAGGGTGCAACCCGCCGAGCCGCCGCCCACGATCACATAGTCATAGTCCATGATGCCCTTCGCGGATTGAAGTGGGTTTCCTGAAGCGGTTAGAGTAACAGATGCGGGGACGGCTGCAATCGTAACTATTTTGTTTTGAATGGCATTCTGGGATGGGCGACGTGGTGACGTGGGATGAGGTGAGGAACTCCGGGATCGGCAACTTCCCGGCACTGGTGCGCGCCAGGATGCAGGCACCAGACGCTAGTTTTATCCGGGGTGATGACGGCCGTGACTTCACGTTCGAGGAGTACTGGTCTCTTTCCGGCCGTATTGCCAACCTGCTTGCAAGCCACGCGGTCGGCGTGGGCGACCGGGTCGCGGTCCAGGTTGCCAAGAGCGCCGAAGGCCTCGCACTCTTCCTGGCCTGCGCCAGGCTGGGGGCAGTATTTCTGCCGCTGAACACGGCCTATACGGCGCCGGAAGTGGAATATTTCGTCAGGGATGCGGAGCCTTCGCTCATGATCTGCGAGCCCGCGAAAGCAAGTGCTATGTCGGGCATGGCCAAAACTGTTCTTTCCCTTGATGACAGCGGTGGGGGAAGCCTGGCCGACGCGCTCTACTTGCAACCTACTGCCTTCGCTGACACCAGGACCGGCTGGGATGATGGCGTTGCCCTTCTTTACACGTCAGGCACCACGGGCAAATCAAAGGGCGCGCTTCTCACCCACGGAAATCTTGCGTCAAATGCAGTGACGCTGATTGAGGCGTGGGACTTTGGCCCCAGCGACACGCTTATCCATGCCCTGCCGATCTATCATACCCACGGCCTGTTCACCGCCACCAATACGGTCCTGCTCAGTGGCGGAAGCCTGTTGTTCCGGCGCAAGTTCGACGTGAATGAGGTCGTCTCGCTCTTTCCGCTGGCCACAAGCCTGATGGGCGTTCCGACATTCTATACGCGACTTCTCAACCACGAAGGACTGACGCGTGACAGCGTCAAACACATGCGGCTTTTCATTTCAGGATCGGCTCCCCTGCTGGCGGAAACGCACCGCGAATTTGAGGAGAAAACCGGCCATGCCATTTTGGAGCGTTTTGGCATGACCGAGACGAGCATGAATACGTCCAACCCTTACCGGGGTGAGCGGCGGGCGGGAACCGTGGGCCTGCCACTGCCCGGTATTGAGGTGCGGGTGACCGATCCAGCCAGTGGCGGTCTGTTACCACAGGGCGACATCGGCATGATTGAAGTGCGCGGCCCTAATGTTTTCGCCGGCTATTGGCGCAATCCGGAAAAGACTGCAGCGGAATTCAGGCCTGATGGATTTTTCGTAACTGGCGATCTGGGATCATTTGACGGGCAGGGGTATCTGACGATTTCCGGCCGCGGCAAGGATCTGGTCATCAGCGGCGGGTTCAACGTGTACCCCAAGGAAATTGAATTGGAGATCGACCGATTGCCTGAGGTGGTGGAATCGGCGGTCATCGGCGTTCCCCATGCGGATATGGGAGAAGGGGTGACAGCGGTTGTGGTGCTCAAGGCCGGCCATGCGCAGTTTGATGAACGCAGCATGATTGCCGCACTCCAGAAGCGGCTGGCCAAATTCAAGGTGCCAAAGCGAATCATTGCCGTTCCGGAGTTGCCCCGCAACGCCATGGGCAAGGTTCAAAAAAGTCTGCTGCGCCAAACCTATGCTGAACTCTACATGTCCCAGCGTTTGCCGGTGTGAATCCCGAAGCTATTGACGATGTGAACGACCGCCACAAGACAGATGAATGCCCCGAGGAACATGAGCGGCGTGGTGGGCACCAGGCTAGGCTCAAGGGTTTTTCGCGGCCGCCTTTCGATCCAGGCCATGACGGCGACCAGCGCCACGCCAAGTGCCAGGCCGCCATAAGTGAGGGATATTTCGACGATATTTTGCTGCATTTACAGGACTTTGGCGTTTAAGTTGACAGGTCGGGGCGCCATCACTATGGTCCGCCCAAATTCAAGGGATACGTCCCATATTTAGGTGAAGTTATGAAAGTCCGCAATTCTCTCAAGTCGCTGATCAAGCGCCACCGCGACAACAAGCTGGTGCGCCGCAAGGGCCGGGTTTACATCATCAACAAGACCAACCCGCGCTTCAAGGCGCGTCAGGGCTAATTCCTTTCGTTGACGAAGAATTGAAGCCGCGGCCGTTCATTCGGGCGCGGTTAGCGTTTTAATGGTCAGGTTTCTGCGTTATACTGCGTATTATGAGACATTCACGCATACTGGTCATTGCACTGGGATTGGTGATTTTCGCGGCTCCCGCCTTGGCGCAGAGTGGACTCGATAGCGCTGTCCCGGCGCCGAAGCTCTCCCCTCAGGATACGCGCGAAGTGGCCCTCGACAGGCTCTTTGCCAGCCTTCACAAAGCCTCGGACGAACAGGCGGCAAAGGCCGTCGAGCAAAAAATATGGGAACTTTGGTCACGCTTTGATTCGCCTACAGCGGAGGTTCTGCTGGGCCAGGCGGTGGTGGCCATGGGCGCCTCGGAAAATTCTGCATCACTTGAAATTCTGGACCGCGTCGTGGCCTCATATCCCACCTATGCGGAAGCCTGGAACAAGCGGGCCACGCTGCATTTCGCGCTTGGCAATTATGATGCCTCGCTGCGTGACATAGACAAGGTGCTGGATCTGGAGCCGCGGCACTTCGGGGCGCTGGCGGGTCGGGGGATGATCTATCAGCATCAGAAAAACTGGACTGCGGCGCTCAACGCCTACCGCGAAGCGCTAAGCATGAATCCGAGCATGACGGGGGTCAAGAACGCGGTTCAGGAACTGTCCAAGCGTGAGCGGGACGTTTAAACCGCTGGCGTTTTCTTTTTTCCCACCTGGGCAATACGCAGCATATTTGTTGAACCCGGCGAACCCAGCGGTACGCCGACGGTGATGATGATGCGCTGGCCTTCTTCGGCAAAGCCCTCGGAAGAGGCGAACTGACAGGCGGTCTCTATCATGTGCTCGAGGTCATTGGCGTTTGGCGTGAGCACGCAATGCTGGCCCCAAGCAAGGGCGAGGCGCCTTGCGGTTGCTGGAATTGGTGTCAGGGTAATGATCGGTACATTGGGCCGTTCGCGCGCCACACGCATGGCGGTTGAACCGGATTCCGTGTAGCTGACGATTGCCGCCACATCGAGGGTTTCGGAAATCGAGCGCGCTGCCGTGGATATGGCGTCGGCGGTGGTAGGCTGCGGGTCGTTGCGCTGGGCGTTCATGATGCCGCGATAGAAGCTGTCGCCTTCCGCTGACAGGGCAATCTTGTCCATGGTGGCCACAGCCTTCTCGGGCCAGGCACCGGCAGCACTTTCGGCCGACAGCATGATGGCGTCAGCACCTTCATAGACGGCGGTGGCCACGTCGGAAACCTCGGCGCGCGTCGGCACCGGCTCGACGATCATCGATTCCAGCATCTGGGTTGCCACGACCACGGGCTTCCCGGCCCGGCGCGCGGCGCGCGTCAATTGCTTCTGGCGGGCCGGCACGGTTTCCAGGGGAAGCTCGACGCCTAAATCGCCGCGGGCCACCATGATGCCATCGGAAACCTTCAGGATGTCGTCAAGGCAGAGCAGGGCCGAGGGCTTCTCGATCTTTGCCATGACGCCGGCTCGGCCAGCAATGAGTTCACGGGCCTCGGAGACATCTTCGGGACGCTGGACGAAAGAAAGGGCGATCCAATCCACGCCGATGCTGGCAGCAGCCTCAAGATCGGCGCGATCCTTTTCGGTCAGCGCCGCGATCGGCAGCAGCGTGTTGGGGAGGTTCACGCCCTTGCGGTTTGAAAGAGTGCCGCCAAAAATGATGACAGTCTCAATGCGGTCTGGCGAGACTCCGGCAATTTCCACCCGCAGCCGGCCATCATTGAGGAGGAGAAAATCCCCAACCTTCACGGAGGCGAAAATTTCAGGATGCGGCAGGTGAACGCGCTTGCTGTCACCAGGCGTTGCATCGGTATCAAAGGCGAATTTATCGCCCGCCTTGATCTGCACTTCCTTGTCTTTGAAGGTGCCAATGCGGATTTTGGGGCCCTGCAGGTCGGCGAGGATTCCGATGGGCCGGTTCAGCTTGCTTTCGACATTGCGGATGTGGCGGTGGAGTTCAGCCAACAAGGCATGGGAAGTGTGGCTCATATTGATGCGGAAGACATCTACACCCGCCACAAAGAGCTTCTCGATCATTTCCGGGCTCGACGAGGCAGGCCCGAGGGTTGCGAGGATTTTTACTTTACGGTTTCTGCGCACGTGAACTTATTGTCCCTGGCTGGTCTTTTCGCCAGACAAGGAAATTGTCCAGTCAGACTCTTCGGAAGTGTCGACCTCGAAGAAGCCGGTTTTTTGGTAACCGCGCTCGGTGCAGCTATCGATGCCGCGGATGGTGAAAATCTTGTCACGGATGCACATCATCGCCTTGCCGCCCCACGAGCCGCCCTTGTCGTAGTCCACGGCATAGACATAATAATACCGGGCAATCAGGGTGCCTTTCAGCAGGGTCAGGCATTTCTGCGGTTCGGCTGTCCACCAGCCCTCGCTGGCCCAGCCTTCGCGGTCCTTGTAGCCAATGGCCACGCCCACGCGGCTGGCGGTATTGTTGCACAACTTGAGGTCAGCGCGGGCCGGATTGGTGCCGGCAAATCCGAGCAGCACCAGGGCACTTGCTCCCAAGGTGAACGCCCGAAGCATTTTTTGGCCGCCCAGCAAAAATCTAGAATCGCTCATGACATTCCTTTTTAATCCGGCGGGCAAGTTTGGCAAAGTTATTGGCCTTACGCCCATTTTGCAGCCTATAGCATGAACTTCTAACGTTTTCCAAATCAGGTGTGGATGAACTGTCCGTGCCACTGGTAAGGTTTGGATAAGGCGTTATGAAGGGCCCCCGGGATTGATATGAAACACGATGACAAGACCCAAATGGAACTCGAAGCCGCGGTTTTCCGACGGCTTCTGGAGCATTTGCGCAAGCGCAGCGACGTGCAGAACATAGACTTGATGAACCTTGCGGGCTTCTGCCGGAACTGCCTGTCAAACTGGTTCGAAGACGCGGCAAAGGAGCGGGGCCTTGAGGTTTCCCGTGAGGAAGCGCGAACCATGGTTTACGGCATGGCCCAGGAGGAATGGAAGGCGCGCTTTCAGAAAGACGCCAGCGAGGCGCAGAAAGCGGCTTTTGATCGTCGTGAAAAACATTAGAATTTGTGGAGGCTCCAGACGTGAATAACAAATCCAGCTTTGCCCAGGGACAGTTGAAAAGCATTGTCGAGCGCATCGAGCGCCTTGAGGAAGAAAAGAAGACCATCGCTGCGGACATCAAGGAAGTCTACGCCGAGGCGAAGGGCAATGGCTTCGATACGAAAGTCCTGCGCAAGGTAATCTCGCTGCGGAAGAAAGACGCCAATGAGCGTGAAGAAGAGGAAGCGATGCTCGATCTATATCTGCAGGCATTGGGCATGCTTCCCGGCGAAACAGAAGAAGCGGCATAGGCCGCTTCAACTTTCCTGGCCAAAGCATCTCTGGGTTCAATCGGTTTCGAGCTGACCGAGTTCCTCGAAGCCATTCAAGAGGGCAGGGAGGGTTGCCGGAAGGCTGCCTTTGCCTGAACGCTCGACCACCAGCATATCGCCCTTGCCGGACGTGAATGGTGACTGGGCCATGCCGGCCTGCGCAGTCAGCGTGGCCCCCGACCTCATAACCGGCTGTGCCACGGCATTTGGAACGAGGGAAATTTCGTTCGTGGTAAATTCCTGCGGGGTGCCGTTCTGGCGAACGGTTTGGGCCGGATTGAAGAGCAACTCTTCGGGCCACCAATTGATGTCCGAACCGCTGAGATAGGCCATCTGGGGCTTCATCAAGGGTGCGCCCTGAGCCGTGCCATCACGAATTGCATCGGCAAAACTGCCTTTTGCAGCGGCATTGGACATTTGTGCGAGCACATCTTCATCGCTCATCGTTTCGGCAGCTTCAACAACGCCAAGGTTGTCAGCCACAACCGACGGGACGGATTTGATGGTCCGGCTTTCGGGCGGAGCGGACGCAGGCTCAATCACCATGTTCGCGGCCGCCATCATGAGAACTTCAATGGGTTTGGGCCTTGGCTTTGGAACGGGATAGCCCTGAACGATTTCCTTGGGAACGACCAGAACTGGCTTGGGTGCGGACGGTGTCTTGCTCGCCTCGGCACTCATCGCGGCCAAATCCTCGTCGACGCCCTCATAGGCCGCTTCAAGTGCAGCCGCTTCTGCTTCGGCAGAAGCAACCACAACAGAATCCTTGCGGTTCAGCCTGGCACCAAGCGTCTTGCGGCCGTCGCGGAAAATCTGCGCCATCTCGGTCTTGCCGATGGCAGGTCCCCAATGGCGGACATTGCCGGAATCAATATGAACAAATCCGGTTGGCCCGCCGGAACTGCGGTAATAGCCAACGCCGCCAACTTTGCGGACGAGGGCGCTATTGCGGATCTTTTTTGTGGCAACATCCGGGAAGTAAAGATCAATGGCCTTGCCAACCATGTGCTGGCTCTTCTTTGCCACATTGCGGCCAACCCGCTTCAGGAAGGCATTGGTCTTGGGCGAACGATAGCCGCTGATGATGTGAATTGGGGCGCGCGAACCGAGGTCGGCATGCAGCTCCCACATCAGGTTGACAGTCTTGGGATCGATCGCAATCACTTCGTTGCGGCGCCAATCGCGCATCAGATAGTTGATCTTCTTCATGGCCGAGGGAACATAACGGCCCTTCACCATATAGGTGACGGTGATGCTTTCCTTGGTATGGACCTGATACAGGGAAAGTGTGCGGGTTTCGCCGCCGGCGATTGTCGGTGTGCCAAAACTCCACACAGCCGCAACAGAGAAAGTTGCAACGATGGCGGCCGACGCCAAGAGCTTTTTCACACGCTTCATCAATGTCTGACGATATCCAATGTCCCGCGAACCCACTACCATACGCAAACACACACCAGGCAGAAGGCCCCCGGTTCCCCTTAAAATTTCCCCGTCCGAGCGTTCGTCACCCACAGACGACTTACACCCAAACAAGACATCAGACAAGAATATGGCTGCCCTGAGGCATCCAATGCATACAATTAGAATGAATTATTATAATTAACATGCACTTAAAAGAACCGATCCGGGCGCAATTTTGCAAAAAAAGATCAGTTTTGCACGAGTTTCTGGGTTGAATCGGCCTCGCGGACAGAGGCCAACACTGCCAAAGCCTTGTCCATGGCCTCGTCACGTTCGTATACGTCATTGAAATAGTTCATTTTTCCTGAAGAATCAGGCCACGCGGTGAAATATGTGATATGAACCGGCAGTTTTTGCTTGAGGACCACCGACTGGCTCTTGCGGCTATCGGTTTCCCGATCAATCATTTCCCGGTCCCAGCCTAGAACCACTTCTGCAAATTCACGGGGATTTTCGACGCGGATGCAGCCATGGCTGAAGGTCCGGGCCGATTCAGCGAAGAGGTTCTTCGTCGGCGTGTCGTGCATGTAAATATCATGGCCATTGGGGAAAAGGAATTTCAGTTCACCCAATGCATTTCCCTTTCCGGGCGGCTGTTGCACGCCGAAGGGGGGCCGGCTGCCATAGGCTGCCCAATTGATCGAGCTTGACCGGACGACCTTGCCATTGGGCGCGATCACCTTGAAGCCCTGGCGGTCGAGATAGCTGGGGTCACGGCGCAGTTTGCCGAGGTATTCATTGACAATGATGGATTGCGGCACGCCCCAGGAGGGGTTGAACACCACGGTTTCCATTTCATCGTGAAACGCATAGGTCTGGTTCAACGGCTTGCCGACAATAACCTTGCTGCGCCAAACCTCATTGCCGCGGTCCATGACCTGAACGTTATATGCGGGCTGGTTTACAAAGACAAAGCGCTTGCCGAGATTCTTAGGCAGCCAGCGCAGGCGTTCCATATTGTAAACCAGGCGCTGGATATCCTTCTGGCTGGTATCGCGGTTGAGGTTCTTAACGGTCGCCGCATCTAGAATGCCGGTCTGGCGCAGCTTGACCGATTTCTGGAACTTTTTCAGGGCTGCGGAAAGATCAGTGTCAAGGGTGTTTTCGAAATCAGCTTCGACATGGCTTTCTTTGCTGCCGAGGAAGCCCATGTCCGCCATGCGGTCGCGAACCAGTGCGATGCGCGGATCCGACTTTCCGACCTTGACCGGCGTGCCTTCGGCAATTTTCTCAAAAGCAGGTTTCAGCTTGCTGGCCCGCAATTTCGCCAGCTCGGCCTTCATCAAGCCATAGCTTTCGTGGTTTGGCATAAGCCCTTGGAGGTAGGCGTCAGGAAAGGGTGTCCAGGCCAGCACCTTCAAGGCCTGGCCGGCATCGACCCGCTCGGGCGTTATGTCGTTGTAGCGTGACAGGCTGTTGGGCTCAAACTGGCCTCCTGAGATTTCGCGCGCCAGCTTGAGGGTGACCGCCGTCATCGCGATGTCAAATTTTGCCAGATCCTGTGGATCGGTGCTGAGTTGTTCGGTCACGTTACTAAAAGACGTGAGGCCGGCGGGAAGATAGGCGAGCGGCTCGAGGCCATCCTCATTCACCTTCGCGGCAAAGGCCAGAACGGCCAGCGCCCGTTCGGACGGCGCGTCGCCCGTCAGCCAAAGAGGCTTGAACGCCGCATTGCGGTAGAGATCAAGAATGGGCTGGCGCACTTCTTTTGCAACCCGGACAGCCGGCTTCTGGGCGGAAAGCTCGGCCAGAATCGCCCGGCTCTGCGCATCAAAAGCGGTCAAAGTGGAAAACGACGGATCCGACAGGGCCACGAGCTTGGGCGGAACAAAGGCGATGTTTCCCATTCCCTTCCCAGGAATGGGTTCAGGGTCACTATAATCCTCGTCCCCATAATAATCACGGCCATAGAGACTGGTGGTGCCGGCATCTTCTTTCCACCAGGGCACAATGGTTTTGCGCTTCTTCTTTTTCGATGGTTGGCCAAAAAGGCTTTCAAAGAAGCCCTTGCGCTTTTGGTCGCTATCCCTGTCGGCGAGCACGGTTTGGCTGGTAAACGACACCGCAATTACCGCAACAGACAGCCTCAGGAGAAGCTTGTGGATCAAAATCGCACCTCTTTGATTCTAGAGCAATAACCTAGACTTGGGATTACAACTATTCAACGGGAAGAAGAGTTCCTGTCGTAAATATGTTGTGACTGTTACCCCGTTGCCTCGTCCAATCCCAAATCCCGCATTTTGCGATAAAGTGTCGACCGGCCAATGCCCAATTTACGCGCAACTTCCGACATCTGGCCGCGATAGCGGTTGAGGGCAAGACGGATCATGTCGGCTTCGACTTCCTCGAGCTTGCGGATATGGCCGCCGTCGGTAACGGCGGGAATTCCCAATGCCATGCCATCGCTGACCTGGTTCCCGGCGGAGCGGGCGACCGGCTGGGATCCGCCTGTCATGGCGGGGCCTGCAGGCAGCGCTGGCTTCCTGGCTACCGGGAAGGCAGGTGGCACGATGATCTCGTAGCCCTCCACCAGCGACGCGATCTGGGGAAAATCCTGGATTTCGAGAACGTCACTCTCGCACAGGACAATGGCGCGGAAGATCGTGTTTTCAAGCTGGCGCACATTGCCTGGCCAACTGTAGGCCTGCAGCATGGGAATGGCGTTGGGCGCAATGCCGCGAACCTTGCGGCCTTCTTCGGCGGACAGCCGGGTGATGAAATGCTCGACGAGGGCCGGAATGTCGTCCTTGCGGTCACGCAGCGGCGGCACCATCATGGGATAGACGTTCAGGCGGTAATAAAGGTCTTCGCGGAACTGACCGGCTTTCACCATCTCAATCATGTTGCGGTTGGTGGCCGAAATCAGGCGGATGTTCACCTTGACGGGTTTGCGTGAACCCACCGGATCGATCTCGCCTTCCTGAATGGCGCGCAACAGTTTGACCTGCATGTCGAGGGGCAGCTCCGCCACTTCATCAAGGAACAGGGTGCCGCCGTCGGCTTCCTGAAATTTGCCGTTATGTTTGCTGGTAGCGCCGGTAAAGGAACCCTTTTCGTGGCCGAAGAGAATGGACTCAACAAGGTTTTCCGGAATGGCGCCGCAGTTGACCGCCACAAAGGGGCGGCCGGCGCGATCGCTTTCGCCCTGGATGGCGCGGGCAATCATTTCCTTGCCGACGCCCGATTCGCCTTCGATCAGGATGGGGATGTTGGATTGGGCGCCGCGGCGGCCGAGGCGCAGGACATTGGCCATGGCCGGAGAAGACGCGATAAGGTCGCTGAAACTCAGGGAGCCGCCGACTTTCTTGTTCAGGCGCTTCACTTCCTCGGTGAGCGCATTGACCTTCAGCAGATTCTGAATGGAAATTTTCAGGCGCTCGGGCGATACGGGCTTCACCACAAAGTCGTCGGCACCGGCGCGCATGGCCTTGATCACGGTTTCGATAGAGCCTTGCGCGGTTTGCACGATGACGGGCAGGTCGCCGCGAATACCTTGCATTTTCTCGATGAATTCCAGCCCGTCCATTCCGGGCATCATGAGATCGAGGATCACCAGCTCGATGCTGCCGCCATTTGGCCCGTTCAAGACTTCCAGTCCCTTGATTCCGCCATCTGCTGCTATTGAATCAAAACCGAACCGCTTGACAAGTTCTTCCAGAATGCGGCGTTGGGCGGGATCGTCTTCGACAATCAGTATGCGTGAAGTCATGCTGTTTAATCAACTCATCGTCAAAGGGCCAAATTCAGGTGCGGCCAAGCAACAGGCACCCCCCGTCTGCTTTGCTTTCCCTGTTGCCCGTAGTCTCGCAGTGAAGGGTAAAGGCCCTGTTAATGAGATAGATTATTTGGGGACAAATTCAGGCAGTTGCCGAAGCCGCGGGCATGAGCCATATGGGAAACAAATTGTTAACAAGGAATGGACATGACCGCTTCCGCCGCACTCGGAAATTTGCCCGAATGGAACCTCGCTGACCTCTATGCCGCGCCCGATGCGGCGGCCTTCAAGGCCGACATGCTGAAGGGCGAGGCGGAAGCCAAAGCCTTCGCCGCAAAGTATAGGGGGAAACTGGCAAAGCTCTCGGGCGCGGAGCTTGCCGTGGCGCTCAAAAGCTATGAGGCCATTTCAGATCTGCTTGGCCGCACCGGCTCCTATGCCCAGTTGTATTATGTAGGGGATACAACGGATGCGGCGCGCGGCAAGTTTTATGGCGACGTGAGTTCCAAGCACACGGAAATTTCAACTCAGCTCCTGTTCTTTGAACTTGAGCTCAACCGGATTGACGATGCAGCCCTCGAAAAGGCCATGCAGGACCCGGGGCTCAACCACTACCGGCCATGGATTGAGAACCTGCGCAAGGAGCGGCCCTATCAGCTTGATGACAAGCTGGAGGAGCTGTTCCTCGAAAAGTCCCAGACGAGCTACAGCGCTTTCAACCGCCTGTTCGATGAAACCATGGCGGACCTGCGCTTCGAGGTGGACGGGGAGTCGCTGGCAATTGAACCCACCCTCAATCTCTTGCAAAGCCCGGATGAGGCCAAGCGGAAGGCGGGGGCCCTGGCGCTGGCCAAAACCTTCCAGGAGAATTTGCGTCTCTTCACCCTGATCACCAATACGCTGGCAAAGGACAAGGACATTTCCGACCGCTGGCGGGGTTTCAAGGACATTGCCGCGGCGCGTCATCTTTCAAACCGGGTTGAACCGGAAGTGGTGGATGCGCTGGTGGCGGCGGTGCGCGCCGGATACCCAAAGCTTTCGCACCGCTATTACAAGATGAAGGCGAAGTGGCTTGGCAAGGACAGGCTGATGCATTGGGACCGCAATGCGCCATTGCCGGCGGAAGACACGCGCGAAGTGCCCTGGGCGGAGGCGGAGAAAATGGTGCTCTCGGCTTACGGCGAATTCTCGCCGGAGATGGCGGCCATCGCCAAAACCTTTTTCGACAAGAAGTGGATTGATGCGCCGGTGCGGCCCGGCAAGGCGCCCGGGGCATTCGCACATCCCACCGTTCCATCGGCGCACCCCTACGTGCTCCTCAATTACATGGGCAAGACGCGGGACGTGATGACCTTGGCCCACGAATTGGGGCATGGCGTGCATCAGGTGCTGGCGGCCAAGCAGGGGGCCCTGATGGCGTCCACACCCTTGACGCTTGCCGAAACAGCCAGCGTGTTCGGCGAAATGCTCACCTTCCAGGCCTTGCTGCGCCAGACCACGGACAAGAAGAAGCGGAAAATTCTGCTCGCCTCCAAGGTCGAGGACATGATCAACACGGTGGTGCGCCAGATCGCTTTCTACACGTTTGAACGCAAGGTTCACACGGCACGCAAGGAAGGCGAACTAACGCCCGATAAAATCAATGAAATCTGGCTGGAGATTCAGGCAGAAAGCCTCGGCGATTCAATCGGCATCGGCCCGGGCTACGAAACCTTCTGGGCCTATATCCCGCACTTCATCCATTCGCCCTTCTATGTCTACGCGTATGCCTTTGGCGACTGCCTGGTGAATTCGCTCTATGCGCGCTACCAGGAAAGCGAAGCAGGCTTCCAGGAGAAGTATTTCACCATGCTCAAGGCCGGCGGCACGCAGCATCATTCGGAGCTGCTGAAGCCCTTCGGGCTTGACGCCACCGACCCCGAATTCTGGCAGAAGGGCCTGTCGGTGATTTCGAGGCTGATTGACGAGCTGGAGACGATGGAGAACGCTTGAGTATTGCCTTCGATGAGCTGACGCCTGCCGATGTGGAGGAAATTGCCCGGGTTCATATCCAGTGCTGGCAGGAATCCTATGCGGGCCTCTTGCCCGATGAGTTTCTGAAGAACCTGTCAATCGACGAAAAGATCGCCCAGTGGCGGCAAACGGTTTCGGATCCGTTGGTCTTTACACGGGTTGCCCGCGATGCCCGACGGATCGTGGGATTTGTTTCGTGTGGCGCGGCGCGCGAAGGCGCGGCCAAGGGCGCCGATGGCGAAATTCTCGCGATCTATATTCTCAAGGCTTATCATGGCCGGAGAATCGGGCGCAGCCTCATGGCCGCGGCGGCCCGGTTCTGGCTTTCAAAAGGCGGGCGCAATCTTGTCGTCCTGTCCATGGCGGGCAACAATCAGGCCGCGGCCTTTTACAAAGCTCTGGGCGGGCTTCGGGTCGATGAGGGCAGTTTTGAGATTGCGGGGACCCGGATTGACGATACGGGGCACCTTTTCAACAATTTGGCTGAACTTGCGGCCCTTCCGTGACTCATCGCCGCGTTTGGTTGGGGTGCTTGCAGGGCGTTCCCGGCTTGGCTACACATCTTGCAGAGATTCATGACGTTTGAGGGGACTTCACCAATGGCCGAACATTCTTCAGGCAATCACGCACAGGACATGGAAGCGCATCGCAGCACCTACAGCGCCTTCGTAACGGGCTCCATTGCGCTTTCACTAGTCTGCGCTTTTGTGCTGGTGTCCCTGGTTTCATTCCGCTTTGCCGGGACGCTCAACGTGTTCATGGGGTTTGCCGGCCTGATCGTCGGGATCGTGGCCGTGCTGATTGACGTGCGCACCGGCGGCAAGTGGCTGTTGTCCCTTGGCGCGCTGGTGCTGTTCGGGCTGATCACCGCCATAAACGTTTCATAGGCCGGGCGAAATATGAAGCTCGCGGTCCTTTCTGAAACGAGTCCCGGAGAGCGCCGGGTTTCGGCAAGCCCGGACACGGTCAAGGCCTATGTGAAAAAAGGCCTTGCTGTTGTGGTGCAGGCAGGCGCAGGTGCTGGGGCGCATATTTCCGATGAGGCTTTTGTGGCCGCGGGCGCCAGCATCATCAAATCCGATGCAGGGCTCAAGGACGCCGATGTCGTCCTGGCGGTGCGCCGGCCATCGGATGCCATTCTCAAAAGCTTGAAAAAGGGCGCGGTCGTGGCTGCGGGGCTTGATCCTTACGGCGAGCGCAAGGGGCTTGAGGCGCTGGCCAAGTCGGGCCAGTCATTTTTTGCCATGGAACTCATGCCGCGCATTTCGCGGGCCCAATCCATGGATATCCTGTCATCGCAATCCAATCTCGCTGGCTACAAGGCAGTGATCGATGCGGCCGCCTTTTTCGGCCGGGCCTTCCCGATGATGATGACGGCGGCGGGCACGGTTCCGCCGGCCAAGGTGTTCATCATGGGTGTGGGCGTTGCGGGGCTGCAGGCGATAGCCACGGCGCGGCGCCTGGGGGCGATTGTTTCGGCAACCGACGTTCGCAAGGCAACCGAAGAACAGGTCAAAAGCCTTGGTGCCAAATTCGTATTTGCCGATGTGGCCGATGCGGCGACTGCCGGCGGCTATGCCAAGGAACTCTCGGCGGAGGACAAGGCCAAGCAGGCAGCCCTTGTGGCCGAGCATATCAAGGGCCAGGACATTGTCATTACCACGGCGCTCATTCCTGGCAGGCCGGCGCCGGT
>Ga0138256_10004570_pt1 | contig 14706 bp, 14 predicted proteins | sample KNB2016incub_MG_FD_105486 | JGI IMG/M metagenome (GOLD analysis project Ga0138256, IMG submission 105486) | Active sludge microbial communities from wastewater in Klosterneuburg, Austria - KNB2014incub_MG | ecosystem: Engineered > WWTP > Activated sludge > Unclassified | place: Austria... | reverse complement strand
ACCCCTAACCCCTAAAGGGGAATTTTATCTGAGCGAACTTATCTTTGCGTAAATTATGAACAAAGTAAAAAATTATCTTTCTCTTGTAAAATTCTCTCATACCATTTTTGCAATGCCATTTGCATTGATTGGATTCTTTTTGGGAATAAAAGCTTTGATCAGAATTCCTTGGGTTAAGATATTTCAATTCTGGAATCGTTCAGTTTATGAAAAAACTCTAATTTTTTTCTATCATCGATGGTGGATATTCATACTTGTATTATTGTGCATGATCTTTGCCCGTTCCGCCGCCATGGCCTTCAACCGCTGGCTGGATAAAAATTTTGACGCAAAAAATCCCCGTACAGCCATAAGAGAAATCCCGGCAGGAATCATCAAATCAAACAGTGCCCTGTGGTTTGTAATTATTAATTGCCTGTTATTTATTGTATGCTGTTTCTTCATCAATAAAATTTGCTTCTATTTATCACCAGTAGCTTTGTTTGTGGTGCTGTTTTACAGTTATACCAAACGTTTTACGGCCTTATGTCACTTAGTGTTGGGTGTTGGCTTAAGCCTTGCTCCTATTGGCGCATACCTGGCAGTAACCGGGCAGTTTGCATTATTACCAATCCTGTTTTCATTTACCGTTTTATTTTGGGTAAGCGGTTTCGATATTATTTATGCCCTGCAGGATGAAGAGTTTGATAAAAGCAATCAATTACATTCTATACCGGCAGCATTGGGCAAATCAAAAGCTTTACAGGTGAGTAATCTGCTGCATGTGCTTTCTGCTATCTGTGTAATTACTGCAGGTGTATATGGCCATTTTGGTTATTGGTACTGGATTGGCGTAGCCTTATTCATCGGCTTATTAATCTATCAGCATACACTTGTAAAACCAAACGACATTAGTAAAGTAAATATGGCTTTCTTTACAACCAATGGCATTGCCTCAGTTGTTTTTGCCATCTTTGTAATACTTGATTTATTTTTAACATAAAACATGTTCTTCTCCATGTCCTCCCCTTTCAGGGGAGATAGAGGGGGCATATGGCACGAATTCTCTCCATAGACTACGGCGGCAAGCGAACCGGGCTGGCTGTAACCGATCCATTGCAGATCATTGCAACCGGCCTGGAAACAATTGATTCCAGAGAACTCATCCCCTGGCTGAAAAAATATGTAGAGCAGGAAGAAGTGGAACTCATCATCATCGGCCTGCCTAAGAACTGGGACGAATCTGATACACACGGCACCCCACTTGTGGAAGCTGCCATAAAAAAAATACAAAAGGAATTCCCCAACATGCCCCTGAAAACCGTTGATGAACGCTATTCTTCCAAAATGGCCAAAGATGCCATGCTTGAAATGGGCATGAAAAAAAAGGACCGAAGGGATAAAAAAAATGTGGATGTAATTGCGGCTACCATTATTCTTCAGGAATATTTGCAGTCAATTGCTTAATTGCAAAAATTGTTGAACTGTTAAATAACTGAATTGAGTTAAATTTGCAGCAATCTATTTATCAATACAACAATTTAACAATTTAATGATTCTTCCAATAGTAGCATACGGTTCGCCGGTTTTACGCAAGATTTGTGATGAGATAACGCCCGATTATCCCGAACTGGATAAACTGATGGCTGATATGTGGGAAACTCTGTATAACAGCAATGGTGTAGGACTGGCAGCTCCACAAATTAATTTACCCATACGTTTGTTTATAATTGATACCGAACAGATATTTGAAAACCAGGATGAGGATGAAAAAGATGACTACCCTGATGCTCCCGGTTATAAAGGAATTTTTATCAATGCGCATATTGTTGGACTGAACGGAAAAGAATGGGCATATAATGAAGGCTGCCTCAGTATTCCTAAAATACGTGAAGATGTAAATCGTAATGAAAAAGTCACTATTCAATTTGAAGATGAAAATTTTCAGACACATACCAAAACATTCAATGGCATATCTGCCCGTGTTATCCTGCATGAATATGATCATATTGAAGGGAAACTCTTCATTGACTATATAAAGCCCCTCAAGCGGAAATTAATGAAGCGGAAGCTGGACGATATTTCAAAAGGAAAAATTAAAGTTGATTACCGGATGGTTTTTCCCAAATGATAAGCAGGTTTTAAAGAAGACTGTGTACTAACTTTGCAGGTATGATCAAAAAAATCATACCTGTTGTTTTTTGCTTATGTTGCTCAAGTAAAAGTTTTGCACAAAAAATTAATGACAGTACGGTTACCGTAGGGCAAAAGATCATTACACTCAGTGAAGTTGTCATCAACAATAAATTAAATATCCCTGCATTTATTGAGCACATTAAAAACGACACTTCTTTTTATAAAGCTTTTCGAAATCTCCGCATCCTTGGTTTTACTGCCATAAATGATATACGGATGAATAACAGCGATGGTAAGGTTAAAGCAGGTTTACGCAGCACAACCAGACAAATCCGCACGGATAATTGCCGTAAAATGGAAACCCTAGAAGAGCAGGTTACCGGCAACATGTTCGATGATCAGCACAATTTTAATTATTATACCGCTCAAATGTATGCCTCCCTTTTTTTTACAAAAGATTCTGTTTGTGGTGAGGATAATATTGTAGCAGGCCGGGAATTCAGTACCGCCGGCAAAAGCGGTATGGAAAAACACAAGGAGCAGTTGAAGATGTTGTTTTTCAATCCAGGTAAACGGATTAACGGCCTGCCGTTTATCAGCAATAAAACAGCTATTTACGATGATGATTTGGCAGATAAGTATGACATGAGTATTGATGCAGCTATTTTTAATAATACCAGCTGCTATGTTTTTAAACAAAAAGTAAAGCCGGAAAGTAAGAACGGGGTTATTGTTGATGAAATGACAACCTGGTTTGATGATAAAACATTTGAAATAGTAGCCAGGAATTATACTTTAAACTATGATGCTGCCGTTTATGATTTTAAAGTACAGATGGAAGTGGTGATGACAACATTTGGTGAATACCGTGTTCCATCGCTCATCCGTTATATCGGGAACTGGAAAGCCATCTTTAAACCTCGTGAAAGAGGGGTATTTACGGCAACACTATTTGATTTTAACTGATATGGTTTGCAGTTTTCTTAACTTTTAGATGCGTAATTTTAGTACATGAATGTTTTATTAAAAAAATTCTTATTTCTTTTATTCACTTTTTTTTCTTTTAACCTGTTTGCTCAAACAGATGGCCGGGATTTTAAAGCAATTGATGCCTATGTAAAAAGCCTTGGTTCCCTGGACAGCATGAGCATGGGTACCATTAATAATGTTGTCAGTAATCATTTTGAAGATAAGATAGACAAAGCCAGGGCTATTTACGACTGGATAGCCGGTAATATTGAATACGATGTAAAGTCTGCAAGGAATAACAGCACTTCAAAAAACTCACCTACCGAAGTTCTTTTGCACCGCAAAGCAGTAGGGATTGGTTTTGCAAGCCTGTTCCAGGATATGTGCAGCAGTGCCGGCATCAGGTGTTTAACGGTTGATGGTTTTGTGAAAAACAATACCGAACAGATTGGAGAAAGAGGAGTTGAAATTAATCACAGCTGGGCTGTTGTTCAATTGGGTGAAAGCCCCGACAGCTGGTACTATGTGGACCCGGCTTTTGGCAGCGGTTATGCAGATGCTGATATGAAAGTTTTTACAAAATCTTTTACCGATGCTTATTTTTTTACAGATAAAGCGGTTTTTAACCTGCAGCATTATCCCGACAATGAGGCCTGGAAACTGGGCAGGGGTCCAAAAAGTAAAAAAGATTTTTTTGAATTACCGGTTATCAGGTATGCCGCCATGGAGTATGGATTAAAGAGCATTTACCCGGGTAACGGAATGCTGAAAGTAAAAGTAAATAAAGCGATAAGTTTCAGTTTTACCTTAAGATCTGTGGAAGATATAAACAAAGTAGAATTAGCCACAGGCGAAAGAAAAAAATATAAGGTAGAAGAAATTCAATATTCCAATTCAGGAAGTACAATCAGTTTTACTTATAAGTTTGAAGTGGAAGATAATTACCCGGTTACAGTTTTGATAAATGGTAAGGAATTACTGTCTTATTATGTTGAAGTATATTGATAAAAAAAAGCCTCAATTTTCATTGAAGCTTTTTTAAAATTTTTATTTATGCCCTTTGTTTTGCAGGAGTTTTTTTCTTCGACTTTCTCAGAGCTGATGCAATGTCTTTACTCAGGTTCTCAAAAGTTGGCTTGCCGGTTACCATTTCTCCGTTTACAAAAAATGCCGGAACATCCCTTACACCTCTTTCAATTCCTTCGTTCAAATCATTACGCACCTGCCAGCCATAAGTTGAGTTGATCAGGTCATCCAGGAAATGCTTGTTAACGATACCCGCTTCTTTTGAGTACAGTTTTAAACTGGTTGTACCCAACTGGCGGCGGTTATCAAACAAAATATTGTGCATTTCCCAAAACTTACCAACCTGCGATGCTGCAACAGCAGCCTCACCTGCTTTCATAGAGCGCTGGTGAATTCTTGTTAACGGAAAATGACGGAACTGAAACCTGATCTTACCATCAAACTCATCCAGTAATTTCTTTACCACTTCATTCGCTTTCGCACAATCTTCGCTTTCATACTCTCCAAATTCCATCAATGTAACTGTTGCATCAGGATTGCCTACAAAGACATCCTGCGGTGGGATAATCTCTACCACTTCTTTTACTTTCATTGCCATAATATTTGACTTTTTATCTGTTGTATTTAAACAACTTTTATTAATGTATTGTTCTGTTTACTTCTTTGCTTTTGAACTGTTTTCATTTACCGGTTCATTCCTGAATACAACTGTTCCGTCAAATACATCTACCAGTACCGGTCTTGTCTTATCAATATCAGCAGCTAAAATCCGTTTGCTTAACTGATTAACAATTTCCTTTTGAATTAAACGCTTGAGGGGCCTTGCACCAAATTGGGGATCGTAACCGTTTTCGGCTAAAAACTCCAATACATAATTGCTGAACTGTAAGTTGATTCCGCTTTGTGCAACCAGTTGCTTTAAACTGTCTAACTGCATTTTGATGATACCCTTGATCTCTGTCTTCATCAAAGGCTGAAACATGATCACTTCATCAATACGGTTTAAGAATTCCGGCCGGATGGTCTGTCTCAATAAGCCCATCACTTCAGTTTTGGTCTTTTGTACTACTTCCTCCTTGTTCTCTTCTGTTACATTTTCAAAATTATCCTGTATAATATGGCTACCCATATTGGAAGTCATAATGATGATCGTATTCTTGAAATTGACTATACGACCCTTGTTATCAGTAAGCCTTCCGTCGTCTAATACCTGCAAAAGTACATTAAAAACGTCAGGATGTGCCTTTTCAATTTCATCCAGCAGTATAACACTGTATGGTTTGCGCCTTACAGCCTCGGTTAACTGGCCTCCCTCATCGTATCCAATATAGCCCGGAGGAGCTCCCAAAAGCCTGCTCACAGCGTGTTTCTCCTGGTATTCGCTCATATCTATACGGGTCATCATGCTGTCGTCGTCAAAGAGATAATCTGCCAGGGCTTTTGCTAATTCCGTTTTACCAACCCCCGTTGTACCCAGGAAAATGAAGGATCCGATGGGTTTTTTGGGGTCGTGAAGGCCTGCACGGCTGCGCCGGATGGCATCCGATACTGCTTCAATGGCTTCATCTTGCCCTACTACTCTATTATGCAGTTCCTCCTCTAAATGAAGCAATTTCTCATTTTCGCTCTGCATCATCTTCATAACCGGAATTCCGGTAGCTTTTGCCACGTTTTCAGCTATATCTTCGGCATCTACTTCTTCTTTTACCATACGCTTTTCGGTACTTTCTGATAACTGGCTGGTAAAATCTTCGATTATCTTTTCCTGTTCCTGCACTTTTCCGTAGCGTATCTCTGCCACTTTTCCATAATCCCCTTCCCTTTCGGCTTTATCGGCTGCCAGTTTCAGGTTTTCTATTTCGGCTTTTGCATTCTGGATTTTTTCAACCATTTCTTTTTCCTGCTGCCACTTTGCTTTAAACGTATCTCTTTCAACAGAAAGATTAGAAATATCGGTGTTTAACTGCTTTAATTTCTGCTCATCATTTTCTCTTTTGATGGCTTCCCTTTCAATTTCAAGCTGACGGATCTTTCTTTCCAGTTCATCAAGTTCTTCTGGCATGCTGTTCATTTCCAGGCGGAGTTTGGCTGCACTTTCATCAATCAGGTCAATGGCTTTATCCGGCAGGAAACGATCCGTGATATATCTGTTCGATAATTCAACCGCCGCAATAATTGCTTCGTCTTTTATTAAAACATGATGATAGGTTTCGTAGCGGTCTTTTAAACCACGTAAGATAGAAACGGCATCTTCAACTGTTGGTTCATCAATCATTACTTTTTGAAAACGACGTTCCAGTGCCTTATCTTTTTCAAAGAATTTCTGATACTCATTTAAAGTTGTTGCTCCTATTGCTCTTAACTCCCCTCTTGCCAATGCCGGCTTTAAGATATTAGCCGCATCCATAGCACCATCGCCGCCACCTGCACCAACCAGTGTATGTATCTCATCAATGAATAAAACAATCTGTCCATCGCTGGTACTAACTTCTTTTACTACTGATTTTAAGCGTTCTTCAAACTCTCCTTTATATTTTGCACCGGCAATCAATTGTCCCATATCCAGGGCATAAATAATTTTTGATTTCAGATTTTCAGGCACATCGCCATTAACTATACGCATAGCCAAACCTTCTGCTATGGCTGTTTTACCAACACCAGGCTCACCAACTAATATTGGGTTGTTTTTACTTCGTCTTGATAAGATATGCAGCGTTCTTCTGATCTCTTCATCTCTTCCAATCACCGGATCAAGTTTTCCGGCACGGGCCATTTCAATTAAATTTTTGGCGTATTTATTCAGCGCATTAAATTGTGTTTCGCCTGTTTGAGATGAAACGGTAGAACCTTTTTTCAGGTCTTTGATAGCTGCAACCAATCCCTTTTCGGTAAGGCCTGCATCTTTTAATAATTTGGCTGTATTATCACTGCCCTGCAGGATGGCAAGCAATAAATGTTCAACACTTACAAATTCATCATTAAAAGTTTTTAGTGTAGATGCAGAACGCAGTAAAACATTATTGGCATCACGGCTTAATGATTGTGCCGGTTCTCCGCTTGTAATTTTTGGAAGTTTCTCAATAGCTGCATCCAGTTTTTCATCAACATAATTAACATTTACATTGTTTTTCTTGAGCAGATATTCCACCGGCGAATCATTATCATTCATCATTGCCTTTAAGATATGCTCCGTTTCAATATTACTGTTGTTAGCAGTAAAAGCCAGTTGCTGGGCCTGTTGTAATATTTCCTGCGATTTTATGGTTAGATTCTGTAAACTCATTGTTCTTTATTTTAGTTTTCAAATGCAAAACCCGCTCCAAGTTAAAACATGCGCTATTATGACACTACAAGCGTAATTCAACTGCCGCAAAAGCAGTCAACAAAGCGTTTATATGCTAATGTAACAGGTAACCGGCAAGGGCAACAAAAACAAAAATGTAAATGATTAAGCCGGATATAGTAAATTTGTTCAGCAAATATTAACCGGACCGGTATTAATCAGTTTTTTCGTACCTGCCTTGTAAAACCTATTAATGAAAAGATTCACCGTACTTGCTTTTTTAAGCATTTTAACATTTACAGCTTTCGCACAAAAAAAAAACAGGATGCTTTCGGGCATGTATTTTCAATGGGGATATAATACAGAATGGTATACCAAAAGTAATATTCATGTGTTAATGCCCAATGGCACCGATTTTACATTACACAATGCAAAAGCCACCGACCGGCCCGACCTGGATGCAGTGTACAAAGCACCGATGGATGTTTCAATTCCTCAATACAATTACCGCATAGGTTTTTACCTGAATAAGAATCATACAAAAGCTCTTGAGATAAATTTTGATCATGCAAAATATATTGTTACCGATGGACAGACAGTGAGAGTGACCGGTACAATTGATGGCATTCCTGTTAATGCCGACAGTGTTTTAAACCCGCAAACCTTTTTACATTTTGAACATACAGATGGGGCAAACTGGTTGCATATTAATTATGTTCAGCAACAAACATTGCTGATGAAGAGAGATAAAAAAAACCCGCTGATAAATTTCATCTGGAAAGCGGGTGCTGGTATCAATATTCCCCGGTCGGATTTTACCTGGAGAGGTGACGAGCATAATAATGCGTTTCACATTGCCGGATATAATATTGGTGCTGAAGCAGGCTTTAGAATATACCCTGTTAAGAAGTTCTTTTTTGAATTTACCGGCAAATCAGGATATGTACGATACCTGAATGCGTTATCGAACAGTAGTGCCATTAAAGGAGTACGGGTACGCCATGGCTTTGGATATTTAGAGCTGATTGGCCTGATTGGTTATGATATAAATTTTTAAATAAAAGAATTATACCTCTAAGCCCTGTTTCAGTAAGCAGGGCTTTTGTATTTTTATACAAACAGAACATGAGTACAAATCTAAATCATACAAACCTTATTAAATCCTTTGCGGCGAACCTGGGATTTAATTACTGCGGCATTGCAAAAGCACAGGTGTTGAATGATGATGCCAGGCGGCTGGAAAGCTGGCTCAGTAAAGGCATGCATGGCAGTATGCAATACATGGAGAATCATTTTGACCTTCGTGTTGATCCTTCTAAATTAGTTCCTGGTGCAAAATCTGTAATCACCTTACTGCTTAATTATTTTCCAGAACAACAACAACCGGAAACAGCGCCAAAAATTTCGAAATACGCTTTTGGCAAAGATTATCATGAAGTGATAAGAAACAAGCTGAAATTTTTTCTGCAACAGATAAAAGAGCAGGTTGGCGAAGTGCATGGCCGTGGATTTGTAGACAGCGCTCCTGTTTTGGAAAGAGCATGGGCACAAAAAGCAGGCATTGGCTGGATCGGTAAAAATGGAAATCTCATCAACAAACAAAGCGGTTCATTTTTTTTTATTGCCACATTGATTATTGACCTGGAATTAATGTATGATGATGTTTTTGCAAAAGATTATTGTGGCACCTGTACCAAATGTATTGATAACTGCCCTACAGATGCCATATTGCCTGATAAGGTTATTGATGGCAGCAAATGTATTTCCTATTTTACCATCGAATTAAAAGATGCGTTGATTCCTGACAGCATGAAAGGTAAATTCGACAACTGGATGTTTGGCTGCGATGTTTGCCAGGATGTATGCCCCTGGAACCGTTTCTCAAAACCTGCCAGTGAAATTGAGTTTACTCCAATTCCGGAAATTTTAAATTTTTCAACAAATGACTGGGAAGAGCTGACAGAAGAGAGTTTTAAAACCATCTTTGCCAACTCAGCTTTAAAGCGAAGTAAGTTTTCGGGATTGAAACGTAATCTTAAATTCATTCAACCTTAAAACTGGTACCCCGCTTTAAAGGCAATACGGCTGAGTTTATACTTTGTTTCATAGGTATAAGGAAATCCGGTGTCAAGCGATGTTTCAGCCTGCCTGATTTGCTTTACCGAATTTCCAATACTAAAATAAATACTGCTCCTGTTTGTCGTTTTAATTTTATACCCTGCCCCCGCTTCGGCATAAAAGCCGCCTTTTGTTGATATGGCAGTGAAACCATTTTTTGTTTCTTTATCTTTTGCTATAAAATTCCCACCTGCATTTACGTATAAAAACAAACTGTTCTTCTTAATTAAAAATTCTTTTTTTACAGCAAGGTATAAAGGCAATGTTTTTATAAAATAATTATCCATTCCAAAACCTGCGCCCAAAAACCAGTTACTATACTTTAAGCCATTCTCAGTTTGAGCCGCAAATGCAACAGGTGATTTACCGGCAACAAAACCAATTGAATTGTATGAATTAAAAACGACTGGTTGATTATGTTGTGCGTAAACATTGCAGCAAAATAAAATACAGGTTAACATTAAAAGCAGGTACTTCATAGCCGTTTAGTTTTGAACAGCAATTTTTGAAATCAGTTTAATATCCGCTGGATTGGAATAATCATATTGATACAACCCATCCTTTGCTATCACCAATGCAATATCATTGAAAGCTATCACGTCGCTGGCTTCGGGCATTGCGAACTGTTTCATCAACGAAATTGAATTTGGATCAGCAGCGTTGAATACTTTCAGCCCGTCATTCCCATCACAGATAAAAAGAAGATTGCCGTCTTTACTGAGTCCTCTCGGGTTGGTTAATAAATAGGTTTTAATCAATTGCGGATTCTGGATATTTGAAATATCCAATACGTCCAGTTGATTTGTAAATCCTGAACACCGGGTACCTGAATGAAGCGTAACATAGGCATAATTATCATCAGCAATTACCGGATCACAGGTTCTTACATGATTAAAAGTTCCCTGCATTGCCGGTGATACCGGATTTTGAACACTGTAAATAAACATCCCGGTATTAGAGCCAATGAACAGTTTATCTTTAAATGGAAAGATCGTTTCAATTCCCCAGCCCAGGTTAACAGTATTTACTACAGCCGGGCTTTCTGCAACCGCTACATCTATTACCCTTAGAGCAGCATTGGAAATTGTGTACATATAATTGCTGATGAGCGCAAACCTGGCCAGCGAACCACTTATACCAACTGGTGAAGCACCTGCTCCGGATTTAATCATTCCGGCATCTGCCGAATTAAAGAGAACTCCGCCCCAGTTAACAGGATTTTGATTATTGCATCCTATATCTATCGTTTCAGTCTTCTTAACCCAATCGTAAATTATCATATTCGAATCAACGGGAAATCCATAATAGAAACGCTCGGGAAATACATTATTTACAAACTTTTTAACGACTACATTCAACGGGGCTGAGATATCAATGGCTACCAGGTCAGTATAAAAATCTGCATACAGCATATTATTCCTGACAGCAATATCTACATTGCCCGGCAAATCAATAAAGGCAATATTTTTGGGTACTGCAGGATTGGAATTATCGATGATATGAATGCCTTTATTTACCTCGTTTAAAAAAATATAACTGCCCTTGATATAGATTTTGCCGGGATTTACAACAACCCGGGCTGCATTACTTTTAATATTCGCTCTTACTTCTTCAGCTGTTTTATACAATGGTTCAAACCATGTATAAGTATAAGTCTTTGTGCAGGTATCTTTAACACAACTCTGTTGTGAAAACAAAATAACAGCAATATAAAATAAAGCAATTGGTTTAATAATGTAATTTTTCATAATCAAATATTTACAGGATTGACAATAGATTTTAAAACACCGTTGCATCATGTAAATTATTTTTTTAGAGGAACTCTCAGATAAAACAGCGAATTCATGATATGCTGTTTCCCAAACGGGTCCTTTATTATTGACCCTATACTGTATTTGAACTGGTACCCGATCGTAAACGGAAACTTCGATTTTTCTGCCAGGTTAAAACCAGCACCTATGCTCATTGATAACAGCAACCTGTTGAAGATAGCGTCATCGGTAAAATAAAGTCTCTGGTTTGCTTTATAAACCATGGCATTGGAATTAAGCAAATAAGCAACAGATGGGCCAGTTTTAACATATACCGGGTATTTTTTTGAGATCCTGTATTGAAACAAAACTGGTATTTCCAGCAAATGAAATTTACTTTTATACTGAAGTGAATCCCCGCTGAGGTAATAGGAATCAACCTTCAGGCTTTTGGTTGTAAAATAAAAATTGGCCGTAGAATCAACCCTGTTACCGGTACGTATTGTATTGGACTGATACAGGTAATTCAGTCCTGTATTGAATTTCCACCTGCTATTGATATCCTTTTGAACATAAAAGCTGAGATTAAATGCAATGCCTGCCGAAGGATTATCTGGTATGTTATTCACTCCGCCCGGATTGGGTGACCCGCTTGAAAAACTGCCGGCAAATGATGCAAAAACCGGTGAACTGTTAAAAAGGCTATTTTTTACTGTTGAAATACCCGAAGCTATTCCCACACCGTACTGCCAGTTTGAATTTTCTTTTTTCTTAAAAGATTTATCTTTAACGGGAATTTCAGTTGTATCTGTCGTTTTAATAACTATTGAATCTTTTTCGGATTTTGTATCTGCTGTAATTAAATCCTGCGTTTCAGCAATTGCAACTTCATTTGTTTTAACTGTTTTTATTTCTCCTGTTTCACTTCTTCTCAATGAGTCTGCTACAAAATCTTCCTCAGTATCAGAAACCGGAACAGCGGCTTTTATTTTTGCTTTGACAACTGCATCTGCTTTTAATAACTGTTCTTTAGCAGTTGCGGTATTTTCACTCTCTGGAATATCTGAATATGCTGTTGTCCCATTAGATATTTTTACTTTTACTGATGCTGGTTTTGTTAAATCCTTTCTCCTTTCATCATCACCACTTATCGATCCGGCAGGTTTTTCAATTTTCAGCGATACCGTATCTGCAGAAATGCCAGCTTCAGGACTCACCGGATTTTTGCTTATTGTATTTTGTAAAACTGTTTTTTTTGCTATTGATAAATCTTCCTCTGCCTGAGACTTTGCTGTATAAAAATGATTCCATAAAATAAGTGCCCCTGTTGTTAATCCTGCAAACAATAAAATAAAGATCATCCAACGGCGGGGCTTTTTTTCAGGAGGCAGACCTGCTTCTATTTTATCCCATACATTATCTGCCGGAGAAAGTTTCAGTTCCTCCATTTTCTGCTGCATTTTTTTTTCAAATTCACTATTTTGCATACGACTGGAGTTTATTATCTGAATAATTTTTTTTTATCCATGTTATCAAAAGTGCTCTTGCCCTTGCATATTGCGACCGGGAAGTGCCATCTGTAATACCTAAAAGTTCGCCGATCTCAACATGTGTATATCCTTCAACAGCATGTAAATTAAAAATGGTTTGATAGCCTGTGGGGAGTTGCTGTATCAGTGAGGCCAGTTCTTTAGTGTCTAATTTAATTTCAGGATTTTCCGTTGTTACCGGGTGCATTTCAATTTTATCAAAGTACAGATCAGCCTGGTACTTTGCATTTCGTTTCAGATAGGTTAAAGCTGTATTTACCATTATCCGCCTGATCCAGGCTCCCAGCTCACCCTCCCTTTTATACTGATGCAGGTTTTTAAACACCCTGATAAAACCTTCCTGCAAAACATCTTCCGCATCGGCCAGCGATTTTGTATACCGATAGCAAACCCCCAGCATCACATCGGCAAACCGGTTGTACAGTTGCTTTTGCGATACCCTTTCATTTTTTAAACAGCCTTTTACCAGCTTTATATCCTGCTCCATTTTATGGCATTCACTGATTTGACAATAAGTTGATCAATAGCGTTGCATGCAGTAAATAAAAAATCCCGGCCACATTACTGTAACCAGGACTTTTTTTTAAACGCTATATGAAAATCAAAAGGGCGGATCGGCTGGTGTATTGGGATTATTATCTCTTTCGCGGAAAGGATAAGGCATCAGGTTTCTCTTCCTTTCAGATGTGGGCCTTCCAAAGCGGCGCATATCTTCCAGTTTCATTCCACTCATATAAAGCTCTATGCAACGGTTACGGTAAATCTGATCCAGCAGATTCGCATAAGAGCCTACACTTGTAATTGCAGGCTGATTGGCATTTACACCAAAAGGGTCAGTTGTTTTAGTAAGCACAGCATTCAGAAATGTTTTACTGTTTGTACTATCATTCTGACGGGCATACACTTCGGCTTTGATCAAAGTCATTTCTCCCGGAAGGTAAACAGGAATTTGAGTTGCAGCACCTGCACCAAAACCATTGATCCTGAAACGTGGTGCAATAGTAGGGTTAATACTGGTATAAAAAGGCACCCTGCCGTCACTTAATGCAGGTTGAAGCGGTACCACTAATCCCAGGGTTGAATCTTTAACCTGCACCACATTATTGGTAGATGTGGCAATTTCAAAAACCGGGTTTAGTGTTAATGCATCAAAATTAAATGTTGATTTTTTTGTTAGGTCAACAGCATTAGCCGCAGTAAGCGCTGCAGGTAAATCAGCAGCGAAAAGTGAGTACCTCGCTTTAAGTGCCTGCAATGTATTACTGATATCAATTCCAGTGGGCACACTGGAAATAAAACTTGCACTTACCGGGTTGGCAGCTACAGCAGCAATGGCATCATTCAAAACCTGTACTGCTTTTTTAAAGCCATCAACCCTGGATATAAAGCTAACATTAAGTCCTGTTCCGGCCGGTACAAATTCCCAATACATGGCCATATTACCGATGCTTAAAGCCTTAAATATACTGGCATAGGCAATTAAACCGCTGGCATAATTTTTATCGGCCAGGTTGGGTGCGTTGGCTAAAACCAGGTCGGCATCATAAATAACTTTATTATTGCTTGTCCAGTAAGTAGCCAGCATGGTATGTGTAGGATCAACTGCAGTACCACCTGTTTGCAATTGTACTTCTGCGGTATTACCGGTGTTTACTACAAAAAGTTCGTTGGTTACCAGGCCATTGATGGTAATGGAATTATACTCCGAGCTGGCACGACCGGCAGTATATACCCGTTGTAAACCAACTACAACTCCGGTTAAACCTACTGGTGAAGAAAACACCTGGTCTTCCGTTGCTCTTCTCGGGTCTGAATAATCTTTTTTACAACCCTCAACAGTTATTAATGCGGCAATTACCACACTGAATAAACTGATTTTTAAAAATATATTTTT
>Ga0138256_10004569_pt1 | contig 14706 bp, 19 predicted proteins | sample KNB2016incub_MG_FD_105486 | JGI IMG/M metagenome (GOLD analysis project Ga0138256, IMG submission 105486) | Active sludge microbial communities from wastewater in Klosterneuburg, Austria - KNB2014incub_MG | ecosystem: Engineered > WWTP > Activated sludge > Unclassified | place: Austria... | reverse complement strand
TACTACATCAATGTCTTTTGCAGTGCCACGTTTCAACATAAAATCGCGCACAAAACCACCAATAACGTAGCTATCTAGACCTAATTCTTTAGCAGATTTTGAAATTATTTTAAAAATGGGATGCTGTAGGGCTTCTTTGTAATTCATTCTTTTACCGCAAATTCGCAAATTTTTTATTAGTTTTCTTCTTTAAAATATATAATCTTAGTAAATAACAATTTGCTAAGTAGTGGTTATAAAATTTATCACAAATTCGTAAATTATTTTTTCTTTGAATCTATGATGCGTTTGTACTCCAAGGAAATTGAGTTAAAATTGGCTAAAAGAGCTAGTTTAAAACCTGAAATTTTTAAATAATTAAGACATTGATTATAATGACTTGAGTTAAAACACTCAACTGTTTTTATTTCCAATATAATATTATTAAACACAACAAAGTCAGCATAAAATTTGTGTTTTAGGTACGTATCTTTGTATTTCACTTTAAATTCTTTTTCTCGCTCAAATGGAATATTGTTTTTATTGAATTCATATTCTAAGGCATCCTTATAGACGATTTCTGAGAAACCTTTTCCAAGATTTTTATGAACTTCAAAAAGAATACCGACTATTTGATAATTTTCCTCTTTGAATAGGTAATCGTCTTCCATTATACTAAAAATAATTTGTGATTATCATGCTAATGTTATTTAAGTTTTACCGTCAATTCACAAATTAAATTTTTCAGAATTGTATTCAGTTGTAATAAAAATAATTTGCGAATTTGCGGTTGTTTTACTCACGTATTATCTTCACAACCCCATTATTACTCAATTTAATAATAGACGACGGTTTTGCACAAATTTTTTCGTGATGCAAATTTACAACATAGTCCACACCTTTTAAAATGGCAGGCGCTATTTCTTTAAACGATTTTGGCGTTGCTTCACCACTAATGTTTGCAGAGGTAGAAACAATGGCACAGTTTAAGCGTCTGGAAAGTTGGTAACAAAATTCATCATCAGGAATTCTAATGGCAATAGTACCATCTTCAGCAATTAGATTTGAAGCTAAGTTTTGAGCATCATCATAAATAATTGTTGTTGGTTTATCAGTTACTTCAATAATGTTTAAAGCGACTTGCGGCACATTTTTAACATATTTTTTAAGCATCCTATCATCGGCAACTAAGCAAATAAGTACCTTACTATCAATACGTTGTTTTAGTTTGTAAACTTTGCTAATTGCTTCAACATTTGTGGCATCACAGCCAATTCCCCAAACAGTATCGGTTGGATAAAGTATCAAACCGCCATTTTTTAAAGTTTGTAATGCGTTATTTATTTCTTCATTCATTTTATGAGCCTTATATTTGCAATGCTGCAAATTTACAACAGAAAATTAATATGATTTGTTTTAAATTGAAGTAGATTGCAGTATCGTGTTTTTTGTAAGTATATTTTGAAAATGAAAGAAAATAAGGTTTTTAATAAGAATTTAAAAGATGACTTTAAAAAGGAGTTAACTAGTGTAATTCATAATTTTGACGCGTTTGAAGGTGGTGTTGGTAAACGAAATATTATAAAAATAATTCCTATTGAAGGTTTAAGTTTAAACATAAAAGCCTTTAAAATTCCGAATGCGGTAAATAAAATAGTTTATAATTTTTTTAGAAAAAGTAAAGCACAGCGTTCGTTTGAATATGCTAATAAATTAATGGATTTGGGTGTTGGAACTCCAAAACCCATTGCTTATTTTGAGTTTAAATCGCCATTTTTTTTCAATAAAAGTTTTTATGTGAGTGAGCAACTAGATTGTGATATGACTTACAGAGAGCTAACCAAAAATTTTAATATACCCAATTACGACGCTATTTTAAGAGCTTTTACCAGATTCACCTATGGGTTACACGAAAAAGGCATTCGTTTTTTAGATCATTCACCAGGAAATACACTAATAAAAAAGAATAAAAATGGTTATGATTTTTATTTGGTTGATTTAAACCGCATGGAATTTAGACCCTTAGATTTTGAAACTAGAATTAAGAATTTTGCACGTTTAACCACTCATAAATCGATGGTTGAAGTAATGAGCGATGAATATGCAAAATGTTCAGGTAAAGAATACAGCACTATTTTTAATTTAATGTGGCAGGAAACCGAAACGTTTCAGGAAAAATTCCACAGAAAAAAACGATTGAAACAAAAGCTTTTAAAAAAATAGACTATTGTTTTGTTTTCCAAAGTCTGTAAAGCTTTGCATATTTTAAAAATGTAACATTATAGGTTTGAACACAAATTATTAATCCGTTTAAACCATCCAAAAATCCCAATCTTAAAAAATAAGCTTTAAAAAATGCCCAAGTTGGTCTGTAAATGATTTTCCAGATAGACGATTTTTTTCCCAATTTAAAATAAGCTTCAGAAGCAATTGTTGAGAAAAGTTCTACTTTTTTATTATGGTCTGAATAATCGCTATAAATCCAATGTAGTAAATCGCCTTTAAGTTTACCCGGTTTAATCCCTTTGTTTAAAGTGTAGCAATCATGTGGATTAATGCCTTTCCATTCACCACTTCCTTTTTTAAATAATCGAAGTTTCCTATCGGGATACCAATCGGAATGTTTTATCCATTGTCCGCAATAATTATTTAATCGGTTGGAAAAATACCCATCAAATTGCCAATTGGATTTAACGTTTATAATACTAGTTCTTAAAGTTTCAGAAAGCGCTTCGTCACCATCAAGCGATAAAATATAGTCGTTATTTGCTAAAGAAACCGCATAATTTTTTTGTTCAATATAGCCTTCAAATGCATGTTGAATGAACGTAACGTTGAATGATTTGCAAATTTCGAGAGTATTATCGGTTGAAAAAGAATCGACCACAATTATTTCATCGGCAATACCAACCAATGAATTTAAACATTTTTCTAAATGTTCTTCTTCATTATAAGTTACAATAACAGCTGAAAGTTTAATCATTATAAGTAGGTTTTTTATTGGTAGCCTAAAATTTATTGGCTTTTTATGGTGTACTGTTTATTAAAACTTTTTAGTGTAAAATACCCCAAACGTTTTCTTATTTTATATTTACGAAGTAAGTTAAGTGGTTTGTTTTTTAGGTAACTTTTGTCTTTATTTAAAAATGAAATACAAGCAGCCACTACACGTTTACTTGATTTTCCATCAAAATATGGATGTAGGTTATTTATATAAACTTCTATTTTTTCCATCAACTCTTTTGAAGGATTTAAGGCCGTTTTAAAAGCGGGTTCAATAGTGTTAGCATCGTCAATATTCACTAAAAAATCCTCGTGTACTTTATGTTTGAAAGTTACCACCGGTTTTTTTTGAAGCACAAATTCTTGAATTGCTGAAGTGGTATCGGCAAAAAGAATATCAGCTTTAAAAAACAACGGTGTTAAATCTGTCGTATCAAAAAAAGTGAAATTCTTATTTGTTAGCGATTGCCATTTTTTAATAATTTCAATAGGCAATTTTGGGTGCAAAACCATAATGAAATTATAAATGTTTGTGTTTGAAAGCCTTTTAATTTCGTTAAAAACAGTATCGTTATAAGCTAAACTTAAACGTTCTGTAAACGTTGAAGCAATCATTATGGTGGGAAGTTGTGAAGAATTATGTTGCGTTAAATCCCTGTTTTTTTCTAAAGGAAACATGGAATCTACTTTGCTCCATCCAGTTTCAATAACCTCAAAATATTTTAATTCTTTTGAAAGTCGGGTAAATTCGCTAGTGGTACTCGGTCCTTGTGTACAGTACAAATCAAAAAACCCACGAATTCTAAAATGATAAAATCCGCCATTTTTTAAAGGTCTCTTTTTTGCAAAAAAACCATGGAATATTTGCACTTTTAAACCCGTTATAAAATCGGGGACATCATCAGTTGCAACCAAAACGATGTCTGGTTTATAAGCAACAACATCTTGAATGGTATCAAGTAAATTGGTTTTGTTTTTCAGGGCTTTTTTACCATTATCCAAGTCGCTAAACCATTTTACAGTATCGCCACCACTTATAATTTCTTGCTCCAATGGGTTTCCAATGGGTACTGCATAGCTATATGAAATGTATATTAAAAACTTGTATGGCATTGGCTAAATTGGTTTTTATTTTCTAAAAATAATAAAATTTGTTTCTTGTAAAAAGTATAAATCGATTTTAGCTCATTCGCTTTCCTAACCATTGTAATATGTATTTTAAAATAGTTGGAGAGCAAATATCTAAACTTTGTAATCCTAAAAACAATTTTTCTTTGCTAATAGTGTTAAATTTAAACTTGTACCAAAATAACGGTTTTTTATAAGATCTGAAATACATTAATTGTAAATCATTTTGTAAAACACAAGTTTCATTTTTTATTTCAAGATGATTTATTAAACTTTGAAATAAGAATTGATTGTCATTTCTAAATTTATGGTTAATATTATCTAAAAATGCTTTTTCATTGGCTTTTAAATAATTTTCAAAAGTGGATTTTCTGAAAGGATGTGGCGTGTGTTTAAAATTATAATATTTATTAAAGCCAGCTATTTGTGCAGCTTTTTGTTGCGCTGATTTATGGCCAAGTTTTGATTTACTGAACTTTTTATAGAAGATGTCTCTATCAAGTTTCAACCACTTTCCTCTTAAAACAGGAAGTCCGTTTTTAAAAAAATCTGTAGGTTTTGTTTCATTTATTAAAAAGAAATCATCATTTAAGTAAACAAAATGTTCAGCTAAATTTGGGATTCTAAACATGAATGTTTCTATTGATCTACTATTAAAAGTTGGTAGAAACGCTTCGTAACCAGAAAATATAACACTATGATCTATTATGTGAACATTATTATAGGTGTTTTCAATGTTTTTGTTGATTAAAAATGCAGGAACTTGACCATCTGTAATAATATATACATTCCTAATAAATGACGCGAATTTTAAAATAGAATCAACAGTAAATTTTATTTCATCTACTTGGTGAAATCGGGCTTTAAATTTTTTAGATTTTAATTCATTGGTATCTTTTAGATATGGCAGCATTTTTATTTGCTGCTTTTCATGATTTCCATCAACCCATAAAATCACTGCATCTATATCTCCTTCTGCAGTAGAATTTGGTACATTATATATCAATATTTAAATGTTTTAGTTTCAAACTAATTTATTTCTGTAATTACTTTTTGACCTTTTTCTAGTTTTGGCAGCTTAAAATAATCGCCAATAATTTTATTGTATTCATCGGGATAAAATTTACTTCTAGCATCTGCTGGATAGAAAGTCATTTCTCCAAAAATAGTTTTTCCATTTACAGAATATAAATCAATACGAACAAAAGGAAGATTTTTGGCTAAAATTTCAGATAATTGCACCATCTCTTTTAGATTGGTTGGTTTATCAATTTCGGATGAAATGTTTTTGTACCTAGCACTTTTTCCAAAGGGTAAAGGATTAAAATCTAAATCATAACATTCCTGTTTGTGGTCATCATCCCTGTCTAAGTGAACATCAATAAACTTTGCAATGCCATCAAAGCAATAAAACTTATAGTCAACCAACGTATTTTTGTCATCTTCTTTTAAAAATTTCTCTACTATTAATCTTGGTTGAACATCTTTGTATGCCCATTCTTGCCCCATTCTATAGTATTGATTTTTGCTTAGCCATTTAGTAAATAATTTAGTTGCTTTTGTTTTATCAAGTTTATCTTTGTCTTTTACTATTAGATTATAACTACTAGCATGTGTGCCTTTTATAACAAATTTGTTTGGTAACTCATCAAAAGGAACATCTTTAGCACTTTCATATACACCATAAATTTCATTAAGATATTGCGCACCAATTTTTTCTTCCACAAATGGTCTTACAGCATATTTATCCACAAATTGATTTAAAATTTTTGGATGATAAAAAACTTTATACCATTCAATTTTCTCGTTAAATTCTTGTGGATTGTCTAAATTTAATTTTTTGCCATTAAAATATTCATAATGAAAATGTGCATAGAGCTTAGGTGGTAAAAAGCGCATTTTTCGAATATGTCTCAAGAAAAAACGACGTATTTTATTTGACATTTAGAATGATATTTTTCATATTAAGTTATTATGCTTTATTTTATTTCCAAAGGTTTTCCCAACTTAAACCCTTAAAACAAGGACCGGTAGTGGCTTCACTAAGAATAATCCCATTATTGAGACCATTCCATTCTATAAGCTGCACTTCTCCAAGTTTATCAACAGCTAAGTCCCAACCTATGCAACCCATAAAAGGTATCTCATGATGCATATGCACAGCTTTTTCTATGCACTTTTCGAAATTTGGTATTTTTTTATTTTCAAATAAAACGTTACTATCTGGGTGCGAATTAAATTCTCTCCAATCTTTCATGTAAGCTTTAGAATGTAATACTCCAGTTTTAATATTTACAGGAATATTTATAGCAGAACTTGATATGACATGAGTATCTTCATTACGACCTAATCTTAAATAAGATGCTTTTGCAGATATGTTTCCTAGTTCATCTGATGTTGTAGTGATTCTAATTGTCGCTACCGAATTGTCTGTAAACTCTAAAAAAAAAGGATGTTGTTCAATGAATTTTTGAAAAACACCGTTACTATTTGCTTTTAAAAGAAAGGAAGATGCATCAAAATTATTTTTATCTATTATGAAAATTCCTTTTCCTTGTTTTGAATTTTCTAACTTATAAACTAATTTACTATTTGTTTTGAAAATATGATTTTTAAAATCTTCATGATTTAAAATTTTATTATCAGTTGTACAAAACTTACCGTTAATGAAATATCCAAGATTTAAAGTATCTATTTTTGAAAACAATAATGGCGTTGTGAAGTTCCTATTCGCAAGTATTGCATAATCTCCTTTTTGTTTGGGTACGACTTCTTTTTTGTAATAATTATCTGGAATCCAACCTTCTTCAAATTTTTGTTGAAGTGCACTGTAAACATAAAGCCAAGGTGCATAAGCTTTATTTCCTAAAATATCTTGTGCATATTCGTTGGATAGTTTTATAAATTTAGGGTTGATTTTTCCTTTGTAACGTTCAATAGTATGAAGCGCCTTTAGAGCTCTGCTTTTCTCACGTTTATGTCTAAAATGCCATTTTATGTTCTCTTTTGTCTTTTCTTTAATCATCAAGTTAAATTATAATTTTTAACTAATAATAACACTTAGTATTAAATTTGAATAGCAATTTTAATAAGTAAATTTATGAAATACAACTAGTAATGTTTAGGGATTTTGGGCAAATATAGTATAAAATTGTTTTGGTATAAAAGAGACATATTAACCTTCTTGTAGTAACTACACTAACCGTAATTTCTTGCTTCAATAAGGTTTACAATAGATTTTTATTAGCTAATGCATTTTAAAAACTTGTATGGCATTTATTTATTCTATTTTTTTATTTAACCAATTTAAAATATATACTTGGGTTTTCCTGTTCGCCATTTCCAAACTTTGAAACGTCATAAATAATTTATTTTTATTTATATCGTACCACAATAATTTTAGCTTAACAATAAAATGGCTTTTATAAGATCTAAAATAAGTTAATTTCGTTTTTCGTTGATAATGAAACGTATTGTTTTTTATTTCTAAATGATTTGCTAGCGTTTCCGTAATGAATTGATTGTTGTTGTCTCTAAATTTATAAGCGATGTTACTTTTTAGTAGCTCATTTTTATCATTAAAAAATTCAATAAGGGTAGATTTCCTCATTGAAACAGGTGTATGAAATCTTTTTAAAAATCTTTTTTTGCCATCATTTGCCAATTTTGCACCAATTTGCATCGATTTTCTTAAAGTACCTTTTTCCCATCTTTTTTTATCTTTTTCCGAACTAAAAAAACGGTAATACAATGCTTTTATTTTTAAATCTTCATAATATTTTTCCCATTTTCCTCTTAAAACAGGAAGTCCGTCAATGAAGAAATCTTCAACAGTTGCATCTTTCATAATGAAAAAATCATCATTAAAAAGTACATAATGTTCGGAAAGGTTTGGAATGCGATGTAAAAGCGAAATGATGGAGGTTGAATTGAAACACGGTAGAAATTCCTCAAAACCTTGAAATAGAATTTTATGGTCAATTATTTCTAAATTCACTCCAGATGATTTACCCAATGCTTTTAAACTTTCAAAAGCATCGGGTGTTTGTTCATCGGTAATTAAATATATGTTTTTAAAAAAAGGCGCGTATTTAATGATGGATTTAATAGCGATATCTATTTCGCCAATTGAATTAAACCGAACGCTTTCTTTCTTTTTATTGAAATCTATTTTTACTGCTAAATGCTGATTTAGTTTTTCCTGCCATTTTTTATCGTTACCATTAACCCATGGAATGACTGCATCAAGTTGAATATTTTGATTTTTTTCTTTCATCTATATAATGCGTTTTGTAATGTCATTCATTTCTGCAACCCACTAATTATGGCAAAAAGTTAAAATATTAAACCGCCACATCATTCTCACGAAGTGCATTATTTAAAGAGGTTTTCTTGTCTGTACTTTCTTTACGTTTTCCAATAATTAATGCACACGGTACTTGAAACTCGCCGGCAGGAAATTTTTTAGTGTAACTTCCAGGAATTACTACTGAACGTGCAGGTACACGACCTTTCATTTCAATAGGTGTATTACCCGTAACATCAATTATTTTAGTGCTCATGGTTAAAACCACATTAGCACCCAAAACAGCTTCTTTTTCTACATGTACACCCTCAACCACAATACAACGTGAACCTATAAAAACGTTATCTTCAATAATAACTGGAGCTGCTTGTAACGGTTCTAAAACACCACCAATACCAACGCCGCCCGATAAGTGTACATTTTTCCCAATTTGCGCACAACTTCCAACGGTAGCCCAAGTATCAACCATCGTGCCTTCATCAACATAAGCACCAATATTTACATAACTTGGCATCAAAATAGTACCAGGAGATAAGTATGAACCTTGTCTTGCTGAAGCACCCGGAACAACACGAACGCCTTGTTCTTTATAATTGGTTTTTAAAGGCATTTTATCGTGATATTCAAAAATACCAGCTTCCAATGTTTCCATTTTTTGAATTGGGAAATATAAAACAACGGCTTTTTTTACCCATTCGTTTACTTGCCAACCACCATTAATAGGTTCTGCAACGCGTAGTTTTCCTTTATCTAATAAATCGATAACGGTTCTGATTGCTGATGTAGTTTTTTCTTCTTTTAAAAGATCTCTATTTTCCCAAGCTTGTTCTATGGTTTTTCTTAATTCGGTCATTTGTATTTTGTTTTTGGCAAATATAGTAGGTATCGGTCAAAAAAGGGAATGAAAAGGGTATAATGTGCACTTTTAAAAACTATTAAAACGTGTTGATAAACGAGTGATTTTGAAAAATGAATGGTGCGTTTCATCTTTCAAAGAAAAAAATAATCCGATGAATTACATTTTTAGTGTATTTAATCTTTTTAAATATGCATTTCGTCTATTCATCGATGAAAATTTGTCGCTCCACTACTAATCGAAAATACACGTGCTATAACTAATTTATTGTGTACAAGCTTTGATGTGCCTATATATTTGCTTCATCAAACACTGATAAACAGATGAAAACAAATTTCTACATAGTATTAACTTTCTTATTAGCTTTCTCTTTCGGAAACGCACAAAGCACCACCGAACCTGTAAAAGTTGAAACTAATACTACTGTTTCAGTTTCTGAAAATAACAAACAACTAACTGTTGAGACTACAACTGCAAATGAGGTGATTTTAATTGACGCTTCTGAAATTAAAGAAACTATTGCACGTAGTACTAGCGATATTAAATCGTATTTCAACCGTTTGAGAAATGTAGATAATTTAAACTTGTTATTCCCTAAAATCAACAAAGCTGTAAAAGCTTAATTAAATTGCAAGTTCACATTCAAATATTAAAATAAGGTTATTCATTTTAAAAAGACTTTCTGAAAAGAGAGTCTTTTTTATTTAATGTCTATTTTTGCAATAAAGAAATGGTATGGCTCGTATTTTAGCAATCGATTATGGTATGAAACGCACAGGTTTAGCAGTAACTGATGTGCTTCAAATTATCGCATCCGGACTTACCACGGTTAATACCAGTGAATTATTAGCGTTCTTAAAAGATTATACATCTAAAGAAAACGTTGAATTATTTATAGTTGGCGAACCGAAACAAATGGACAACACAGCATCAGAAAGTGAAGTGTTAATTGTTTCGTTTTTAAAAAAGTTGGAAGTGGAATTTCCTAACATTCCTATAAAGCGTGTTGATGAACGATTTACATCAAAAATGGCATTTCAAACGATGATTGATAGCGGTTTAAAGAAGAATCAACGTAAAAATAAAGCTTTGGTTGATGAAATTAGCGCGACACTTATTTTGCAAAGTTATTTGTATTCTAAATAATTTACGAATAACGATTTTTGATTAAGGATTAACGAGTATTGAATTAGGAATTAACCAAAAACTAACAACCAACAACCAAAAACCAAAAACTAAAAACCACTAACTAAGCGCTTCCCTATAAACCCGCAAACAGCGTTCTCTAGCAAAAGCGTGATCAACCATAGGAGTAGGGTAGGTGAGTTCTTGAAAATCGGGTACCCATTTTTTGATATATTGTAAGTCTTTATCGAATTTTTCTATTTGTGTTGTTGGGTTAAAAATACGGAAATAAGGTGCTGCATCAACCCCACAACCTGCAACCCATTGCCAATTGCCTATATTACTTGCCATTTCGTAATCGTGCAATTTTTCGGCAAAATAGGCTTCACCCCAACGCCAATCAATAAGTAAATGTTTACATAAAAAGCTACCAACCAACATACGAACTCGGTTGTGCATAAATCCAGTTTCGTTTAATTGACGCATACCAGCATCAACTAACGGATACCCAGTTTTACCTTCGCACCACAAGTTAAATTCATTTTCATTATTTCGCCAAACAATTCTGTCATACTTTGTTTTGAAACTTTGTATCGCAGTATGCGGAAAATGCCATAGAATATGCATAAAAAATTCGCGCCAAATAAGTTCTTGCAAAAATATCTCGTTTTTTTCTGCAATGGCTTTTTGTACCATGTTTCGAATACTCACTGTTCCGAAGCGTAAATGCGGACCGAGTTTTGAGGTGCTATCTTTAGCAGGGAAATTACGTGTAGCTTCGTAGTTTTGAATGAGAGAAGCATTCACTGTAAAATCTTCAATTTTTTGGGTAGAAGGTTTAAAGCCAATATCACTTAAAGATAAATTTGGTAACTGCGTGTTTTTTATTGAATTATTTAGAACAGTTTCAGTGTCATAAATTTCAAGAGCAATTGTTCTAAAACGCATTTTCCACACTTTCATGTAGGGCGTGTAAACCACATAAGGCGTGCTATCGGATTTTAAAATGGCATCTTTTTCAAAAATAACCTGGTCTTTGTATGTGTTAAATGAAATTTGCTGTGTCTCTAAAAACGAATCAATTTCTGCATCACGCGTTTTAGCATAGGGTTCATAATCATGATTGGTGTAAACTGTTTTAATGCTGTAATTTTCAATAAGTTGCTTGTAAATCTCTATAGGTTTACCATGATAAAAGGCAACACTACTGCCATACTTTTCTTGAAGCGTTTTGCGCATTTTTTGCAACGTTTCAAAAATGAACGTTACGCGCGCATCATCTTCAGGAAGATTTTCTAGAATTTCGGTATCAAAAATAAAAATGGGCAATACAGGAAAATCACCTTTTAAAGCTTCATATAAGCCGTGATTATCGTCCAGCCTTAAATCACGACGAAACCAAAAAATGTTAACAGTTTGTTTCATTTAGTATTTGCCAAAGAGTGTTTCCAACTTTTTGGTTCGGTAATTAAAAATTTCTTCAAGTTTCGGTTTTACTAAAATAGGATGAACTAATTGACCTAAAATTCCGAAAGGCACTTTATAGTCGATAATATCTTCCATTTCAACACCTCCATCAATTTCTTTTATAAAATGCTTATGATGCCAAAGCGCGTAGGGACCAAAACGTTGTTCATCAACAAAATAATGTTTGTCAACAACATGCGTAATTTCAGTAACCCATTTGGTTTTTATACCTAAAACGGGCGTTACGATGTATTGAATGATTTGTCCTGCGAACATGGGTTTTTCAGCTCCCGAAAGAATATGAAACCCCATATAATCGGGTGTGATGGTTTTTAAATTTTTTGGATCTGATAAAAAATCCCAAGCCTGCTGCAAGGTAATTGGCAAGTTTTGTTTTTTGTGCAAGGTGTAAATGCGCATTTAGTTGTAAAGTAAAACGTAAAGGTTAAGAGATGTGGCAATACACAACCATAAAAAATAAGGAACAATTAGCAATGTTTTTAATCCTTGTTGTTTTTTGTAATCATATAAAAACAGCATTACAATGCTAGTAAGTGCAAGAATTACAATAAGACCTAAACCCACTAAATGCTGATTGAAAAAAATAAAATTCCAAATAACATTCAGGAAAAATTGCACTGTAAAAAGTATTTTAACCTTTGTGTTAGGAAGTGCTATATACAAATAGGTCATATAAAATGAAAAACAAAGCATGATAGCATTCCAAGTAACTCCAAAAACCCAACCCGGTGGCGTCCATGGCGCTTTGTTAAGTTGTAAATACCAATCTGTTTGCGGGCCATTATTCATTAGTAAAAATCCAATTCCTAATGCACCAAAATTGATAATTAAAAAAATAAAAAATATTTTTATGAATTTCATTTTTTAAGATTTTCAATTCTTATTAAAATAGCCTCTGCTTCGCCATAAACTTTATCGCTTTCACTTCTGTTAATGCTTGAAAGCTGATGCCATTTTTCCATCAAAGATTTGTATTTTGAATACAATTTTTCTTCTTCTGATTTGTTTTTGAATAATCCGAACATATCTTATTTATTTTAAATAATTTGTAATTTTATCACTCAAAGGATTGGTGATTGAATAGTAATAATCTACCAAATGCCCTTTGCCATCAACTAAATATTTTTGAAAATTCCATTTTATGGTTGAACTAGAATTTCCATTTTTTTCTTTTTGGGTTAACCATTGATAGAGTGGGTGTTGCTTGTCGCCTTTTACATCTATTTTCTCTGTCATCAAAAAAGTAACACCATAGTTTTGTTGACAAAACGTTTGTATTTCTTTTACGGTTCCAGGCTCTTGACCTCCAAATTGATTGCAAGGCAATCCAATAACCATAAGTTTATCTTTATGGGTATCGTAAAGTTTTTGTAAATCTTCGTATTGTCCTGTAAAACCGCATTTTGAAGCAACATTTACAAACAAAATATACTTGCCTTTGAAGGTGGATAAATCAATGGGTTTGCCATCTAAACTATTAATTTTTATATTGTAAATAGATTCAGAAGGATTTGTTTGTGCTCCTGATTTTGAGAATAGTGACACCATGATACTTAATATTATTAGTTTCTTCATAATTATTTTTTTGTTATATTTTGAAAGAGGTAATGCCACAATCCATTTGGAAAATTTGTCCAGACATGGATGCCGCTTTCTCAGATATTAAAAATACACCCATTTCAGCAACTTCCGACGGATTTAAGAATTTTTTAAGAGGATGGCGCTCCGTAATGGCTTCTATCATTTTTTCATTTCTTAATAATTTTGAAGCTAGTTTAGTATTGGTAACTGTTGGTGCAATAGCGTTAATTCTGATGGTTGGCGCTAATTCAGCTCCCAACGATTTTACCAAACCTTCAACTGCTGATTTGGCTGTTGCAATGCTAGCATGATAAGGCATTCCTAATTTTGAAGCAACGGTGCTAAAGAGTAAAATTGATGGATTTTTCCCTTTTTTAAGAATATCTACATACTTATTTATTGCTTTTACAGCGCCTAAAACGTTAATTTCAAAATCATCTCTAAAATCATCTAAACTTAATCTGGAAATTGGTTTAAGGTTGATGCTTCCTGGGCAATAAATTAAACTGTCCATAAATTCAATTTCAGGTAATTCATCTGCTAAAATATCACAGTTATAATGTGTTAGGTTAGGGTGTGTTTTTTTAGGTGCAGACCTACTAATATTTATGACTTTGTGTGTTTCTAATAAATTTTCAACAATAGCATGTCCTATACCTTTGCTACCACCAATTATAAATATTGTCTTCATACTACTTAGATATTTGCTACTAAATGCTTGCCGTTTAATCGCTTTTCAACTTTGCGTTTTATGGCTGTTAAACGCTTCATGATGTCCATGATTTGTTCATCTTTTTTACGTTTGTAAATCTCATTTAAACCTAAAATTAATGATTTTGCTTTTCTGGAAATTTCGATACGATCGCTTGTTGAAAGTGATTTTAGTTTTTTTTGTTCAAATGCGAGTGCTTCATCTATAATATCCATAATTTTAATCTTTAAGGTAGTTTTGTAATTCTGCAATTTTCTCAGGTGAATTAAATTTTCCACCATAAAAACACGTAACAGTTGCAGATGATTCATCTTTTATACCTCTTGAGGATACGCATAAATGTTTTGCATCAATGATAACCGCAACATCTTCAGTACCTAAAATTTGTTTTAAATCTTCTGCAATTTGGTTGGTTAAGCGTTCTTGAACTTGCGGACGTTGTGCATAATACTGAACTATTCTATTTAATTTTGAAAGCCCAATAACTTTTCCAGATGAAATGTATGCCACATGCGCTTTACCAATAAT
>Ga0138256_10004565_pt1 | contig 14714 bp, 8 predicted proteins | sample KNB2016incub_MG_FD_105486 | JGI IMG/M metagenome (GOLD analysis project Ga0138256, IMG submission 105486) | Active sludge microbial communities from wastewater in Klosterneuburg, Austria - KNB2014incub_MG | ecosystem: Engineered > WWTP > Activated sludge > Unclassified | place: Austria... | reverse complement strand
CGTGAGCACGATATCCCGGGACGCCAACGCGATAAGCCGCGCCTGGGTACACGATGGCACGACTCTCACGCCGCTCCCCCTGTGGAACGCAACGGCCGGCAGCTCCGCAAGGGCACTTAGTGGTTCGGGCGATGTCCTCGGTTCGAACGGTACCCAAGTGCTCTGGACCGGCGGAACCGTGCAGAACCTGCGCACGACCTACCCCACACTGGTCGCCGCTCGCGACCTCAATGACGCCGGCACGATTGTCGGCGCGTGCCGCGTTCCCCGCTCGATCTACAACTTCGCCTGTGTCCTGAACGCGGGAACCACGACCCTGCTGGACACGACCGGCTACCGGTATTCGAGCGCGACGGCGATCAACCACTCAGGCGTCGTCGTCGGATCCCGTGCCAGTACCGGGCGCACGCAGTTCGGCGCGTTCGTCTGGACGGGCGGTAGTCCGCTCACACTGCCGCCACTCGGCCAGAGCACGCACGCAGAAGCCGTGGCCCTCAACGACGCCGGAACCGTCGTGGGACGAAGCACGCTGTACTCGAACTGGCGGGCCACGCTTTGGCGCAACGGCGTTGCGGTCGACCTCGGCGCCGTGCACGGGAACGCGAGCTGGGCACTGGGAATCAGCAATGGGGAATCGGTCGTCGGCTTGACCATCCCGATCATCAACGGAACGCCTGGCAACTATCGGCCGTTCCTCTGGCGCAACGGCCGCATGCGCCTCCTTCCGACCGGTAGCAAACGCATCGAACAGGGTGAGGCCCGCGCCGTCAACGGGCGCGGTGAAATCGTCGGCTTCGTGATCTACCCGAACAAGGAGACTCGCGCGGTGGTCTGGCGCAAGCCATAGGGGCGCCCCACCCCGAGGTCGCCAGTCGCCCGGAGGGGTGTGCCTAACGCCGGTCGGCGGGCACCGGCGGGGGAGCGCCTACCGCTGCTCGGCGAGCGCCGCGCTGGCAACACGCGCGCACTCGGCGAGCACCGCCGCGCCCACCAGAATTGCGCCGTCGGCGGCGTGGAAGCGCGGTGAATGGGCCGCGACCGACTCGCCGCCGGCTTCCCGTGCCCCGATCCGCAGGAAGCACCCCGGGATGCGCTCCATGTAGAAGGCGAAGTCCTCGCCCCCCATGTTGGTGATGCCGAAGGGGACGATGGCAGCGTCGCCGAGCACGGTCGCGGCGGCCGTGCGGGCCCATGCCGCCTGCGGCGCCGGGTTGACGATGGGGGGGGTGCCGTGCTCGACGGTCACGTCGGCCCGTACCCCGTAGGCGTCGGCGACCGCAGCGGCGAGCCGGTTGACCTCGTCCACGAGGCGCTGGCGCGTGTGCGCGTCCATGGCCCGCAGCGTGCCGGTCAGCACGGCCTGCTCGGGAATCACGTTGGACGCCACACCCGCGTGGATGCTGCCGACCGTGCAGACCGCCGGCACGGCGGGGTCGAGTCGGCGGGCGACGATGGTCTGGAGCGCCGTGATGACTGCGGCCGCGGCGACGATCGGGTCGGCGGCTTCGTGCGGACGGGCCCCATGCGCCCCGCGTCCGTGCAACGTGATGGTGAAGGCATCGGCCGACGCGGCCAGCGGGCCCGCCTCGGCCACGACCTGGCCCACGGCGAAGCGACGGTCGACATGGGCGCCGAAGATGGCCGCCACGCCGTCCAGGGCCCCGCTGGCCAGGATGGCCGGGGCGCCGGCCCCGATCTCCTCCGCCGGCTGCAAGACGACGAGCACGTCGCCGCGGGCGGGGCGACGCGTGAGCGACATGGCTGCACCGATGGCCCACGTGGCGTGCACGTCGTGTCCGCAGGCGTGCATCACCCCGGGCACCGCCGACGCGTAATCAAGGCCCGTCGTCTCCTGGATCGGGAGCGCGTCGATGTCGCCACGCAGCGCCACCACGGGAGCGGTCGGGTCCTCGCCGCGGAACCGCGCCACGACCCCGGTATTGGCCACCCGCACCACCACCCCGCCTAACGACTCGGCGACCGCCGCCAGCCGGTCGCTGGTGGCGTACTCCTTCCACGACAGCTCGGGGTGCCGATGCAGCTCGCGGCGCAGCGCGAGCAGTTGGGCGACCTCCTCATCGCCGAACTGGTCGCGCGCCCCCGACGGGGCCTCGACGCGGACCGGGATGCTGCTCGAGGGGGTGACGCGGGTCGCGCGTGGGTCGCTACGCACCCAGGCGCTCCAGACGGACCGTGAGGTCGTCGATCCGGTCCAGGTCCACGGTCACCCCGATCCCCGGCCGGTCGAGCGGGACGTTGACCTGGCCGTCGGGAGTCATCGTCCACTCCGGGGTGACGACGTCGCGGGTCCAGTACCGGGCGCTCGGGCTCACGTCGCCCGGCTTCTGGAAGTTGGGGAGCGAGGCGAGGGCGACGTTGTAGGCACGCCCGACGCCGCTCTCCAGCATGCCGCCGCACCAGACCGGAATGCCATGCGATGCGCAGAAATCGTGGATGGCGATCGACGCGGAGAAGCCGCCCACCCGTCCCGGCTTGATGTTGATGATGCGACCGGCGCCGAGGGTGACCATGTCCTGCGCGCGGGCGAGCGAGGTGATCGACTCGTCCAGGCAGATGGGGGTCTTCAGGCGGCGCTGCAACTCGGCGTGCCGCACGATGTCCTCCCAGTCGAGCGGCTGCTCGAACATCATCAGCCCCAGGTCGTCCATCGCCTCCAGCGCGCTGGTGTCGTCCAGCGTAAAGGCGTTGTTGGCGTCGACCATCAGCGGGGCATCGGGATACGCTTCTCGCACTGCCCGCACGAACGCCACGTCCTTGCCCGGCTTGATCTTGATCTTGACCTTGCGATAGCCCTCGGCGAGCGCCGCGCCGGCCTTCTGCACCAGCGCCTCGGGCGAGTCCTGGATGCCGAGCGAGATGCCGACATCGACCTGCTCCCGCGTGCCGCCGATGAGGCGGGCGAGCGGCATCTCCAGCCGCTCGGACTCGACCCCCCACATGCCCATTTCGACCGCCGCCTTGGCCATGTTGTGCCCGCGGAAGTCGCGCTCCAGCGCCGCGTGCACCTCGCCCGGGCCGCTGAATGGCGTGTCCAGGATGCGCGGGGCCACCCACTTCGCGATCGCCATCCACGCGGTCTCGACCGTCTCGGACGTGTAGTTAGGCGTCGCGTCGGCGACACATTCACTCCACGCCGTCGCGCCGCTCGCGTCGCGCAGTTCCAGCAGCGCCACCCGGCGCTCTTGCATGGTGCCGGAGGAGATCTGGAACGGCTCGCGGAGCGGCAGCCGGATTTCGCGAAGGGTGATGCTGGCGATGCGAAGCATGAGCGAGGCGGAGGGAGGGGGACGAGGACGAGGACTCAGGACTCAGGACTCAGGACTCAGGACTCAGGACTCACGAGTGGGCGAAGACGTAGTACGGCAGCCCGCGTGCCGAAGGGCGCACGAACCGCTGGACCTGCATGCCGCGCGCGAGGAGCGCGTTGAAGGCGCCGCGCACGCTGAGGCGCCAGCGCATCGCGGCGTCGCCGCCGGCCTGTTGCACCGCGACCAGGTCGACCGGCACCTGCACACGGATGGCGTCGGCAGGGCCCGGGTCCACGAAGTGCGGGTGCGCCTCGCCATCGAGCGGATTCGCCAGCGGGAGGGTGGCGTCGCCGGGGCGCTCCCTGGCGGCCCCGGGCACGGGGGCGTGCACCTTCGACAGCTGCCACGCGATCACCGTGCGATCGGTGGGGAGCGCGCCATGCAGCGTACTCCCGGTATTGGCGCCGTAGATGTTCTCCACGTACTCGACCGGGAGCGCGCCCAGCCGGTTGATGTTGAAATGGGCGTTGCGGGCGACGAGCGGATCGGACGTCCAGAGCATGACATCGACGCCGATGCGCTGCACCTGCTGCCGCTGGAAGTGCTTGAGGCGGTCGCCGATGTGGCGTCCGCGCGCTTCCTCGCGGACCGCCAGCATGTCGGACCAGTGCGCCGGCCTCCCCTCGCGGATCCCGGTCATGCCGAACACAAACCCGATCATGCGATCGTTGCCGTCGAACGCCCCGGCGGTCACGCCGCCGATCTTCTGTGACACGCGGAGGATGGCCGCCGGGACCCGCTCGGAAAAGCCGCGCCCCCACGTCTCCTCCTGAATTTCGCAGCACTCGGCATACTCCTCGAGCGTGCAAAGATCGCGGATACTGATGCTGTCGAGCGGGTCGGTCATGCAGCAGGCCTCACGGGGCGGGAATACTTGCGCCACATTTGTCAGCGAAATAGATACTCACAAGGAGCAGAATTGTATACAAATCGCGCACGATCGAGAAGGGTCGGATTTTCCGGGCGACAGGAGGGGGCGTGACGACAGCGGCCAGGCGCGGGACGCCGCAGCGAGCGGCGCGACCAGAGCTCGTGTATCGCAAGCTGCGAGAACTCATCGTCCGCGGGCAGCTCGCCCCGGGCTCCCGCATCGTGGAGACCGATGTCTCCCAGCGCCTCGGCGTCAGTCGAACCCCCGTGCGAGGCGCCCTGCAGCGTCTGCAGCAGGAGGGCTACATCGTAGACTCGCCGTCCCTGCAGCAGTCGCGTCCCACCGTGGCGCCCCTGACCAACGAGGACGCGCACGAACTCTTTTCGATCCTCGCCGAAGTGGAGGGGCTCGCGGCACGATTCGCCGCCCAGCTCCCCGCCGCCGAGCGGGAGACGCTTGCCGCCGAGCTCACGGAGATCAACGCGCAGTTCAAGAAGGCCGCCGAAGCCAAGCAGCCGAATCACAACCGACTGTGGGAGCTCGACGAGCGCTTCCATTGCCGCTATGTCGAGGCGGCGGCCGGCCCGCGCCTGCTGGCGCTCTTCGAGGCGGTGAAGCCGCAGGCCGAGCGCTACGAGCGCATCTACGTCAGCCTGCTCGTGCGTGACCTCAAGTCCTCGGTGAGCGAACACGCCGTCATCGTCCGCGCCATCAAGAGCGGGAATCCCGACGCAGCGCAAGCCGCCGTGCAGACCAACTGGCGCAACGCCGCCCAACGGCTCGGCGCTGTTATCACCAACGTCGGCGAGCGAGGCCAGTGGTAGTGGTGCGCCGCCGCACATCCGCACTCCGGCCGGCCCCGCCTGGCCGGCGGGCTACCCCACGCTCCGGTCTCCGGCCTTGACATCCCGTCGCGAGTTTGTGCACAAATTTAGCGTAGCCGCCATCGGCACCCCGTTCCTCACACGGGGACGCTACCGGCTCTTTTCCGACGACGCGACCGAGTACTCGGCGCGGTGCATCCGGCTGGTGCAGGAATCGATCGTGGTCGACATGCTCGGCGTGCTCTCGATCGGCGCGGCGGGCAACAGGTGGATGAGCGACCCCGACAGCTTCACCGACGCCGACCTGCAGCGCTTTCGAGATTCAGGGATCACCGTCTTCCATCCGGCGACAGGCATCGGCGGGCCGACGGCCTACGAGAACGCGTTCTGGTTCCTCAGCGCGTTCACCGGCTTCATCTCGGCGCACACCGACGCCTTTGCGCGCATCGATAGCGCCGACGACTTTGCCCGAGCCAAGGCGGCGCGCAAGATCGGCCTCATACTCGGCGTCCAGAACTCGGAGCACTTCCGCACCCTCGCCGATGTCGACCGCTTCTACGCCCTCGGGCAGCGCGTCTCGCAGCTCACGTACAACACGCGAAACATGTGGGGCAACGGCTCCACCGAGCGGCGCGACGACGGGCTGAGCGACGCCGGCGTGCGGCTGGTGCAGAAGATGAACGACGTCGGCATGGCAGTCGACGTCTCCCACTGCGGCGACCGCACCTCCCTCGACGCCTTCGAGGCGTCGTCGCGCCCCGTGCTGGTGACGCACTCCAACGCGCGCGCCCTCAACGCAGGTCACCCGCGCTGCAAGCCGGACGAAGTGATCCGCGCCTGCGGCAAGGCCGGCAGCGTCATGGGGATCACCGGGGTGCGCAACTTCGTGAAGGACCGGGAGCCCACGACGATCGAGGACGCGCTCGATCACTTCGACTACGTGGCGAAGATGATCGGGGTGGAGCATGTCGGGGTCGGCAGCGACGTCGACCTCGATGGCTACGACGACCTGCCCCCCGAGCAGTACAAGCGGCTGAAGGAGAGCTACAAGGGGAGCTACGCGTTCCGCGACAAGATCGACATCGAGGGACTCGATCACCCCAAGCGCATGTTCGACCTCACCGAGGGACTCATCCGGCGCAAGTACAGCGATGCCGACATCACGGGCATCCTCGGAGGCAACTTCGTGCGCGTGCTCGGCGAGAGCTGGCGGAAGTCGGCGAAGGAACCGGCGAACGAACCGGTGCGCTGACGCGGAGGGCGGCCTGCCTGTGGGCAGCCCTCCGGGAGATCCAGTCGACGCGGCGACCGCGCGGCGCCTGAAGAAGCGCGTCCGTCGCTCGCCACGCGCGGGACGACTTACGGCTTCACGATCGGCTTCGGTACCGCCGGAAAGAGGCCGGCCTCGAGCAGTCGTGCGTAGAACGGCTTGAGCTGCACGATGAAGGCATTGACGTCATCGATCGCCGCCGGGACCTCGGTCCGCAGCTCGTTCCACTGGTCGAGGTCTGTGGTAGTCAGCGGCATCGTCGCGCCGCCGACGCCACCGACGAGGCCACTCAACTTGAACGGCAGGACGGTACGGAATTCGAGGCCCTCGAACTCGGACTCGTCGTCTCCCTCGGCCATGAGGTAGAATCGCTTCCTGAACGGCGCGAGTTGCTTGTCGAGCGTGTCGAACGTGGCGCGCAGGTCGGCCGGCACCGTGGTGGAATCGGCGAGGATTCCCTTGAGTTGCGCGAACTGCCCCTTGGCGGTTCGCATGGCCGAGACGGCCTCGGACAGTCGCGCCTCGAGGCGCTGCCCTTCCTTGAGCACCTCGAAGCGTTGCTGCCGATCGGCGTCGGTGATCGTGATATCCCGGTCGCCCACGACGGTGAATCCCTGCGACGCGACCTGCCGGCCATTCACGACCAGGGTGGCGGTGAACGGGCCTGGCAGGACCCACGGGCCCTGCGTCCCGCGATTGGGGCCGCCGCCGCCGAACGGGGAGGATTGGGCGATGCTGTCCCCCTTTGGTGCAGGGATCGGCTCGATGCGAAGGTCCCACAGCACGCTGTTCATCCCGGTCCGCGCGGCGTCCTTCATGTCCGCGCCCTGGAGCGTGCGCACGAGGTTGCCCGCCCCGTCGGTGATCGCGACGCGCGTGCTGTCGGCGCGTGTCTTGAGCCAGTAGCGGATCGGCGCGCCGAGTGGAGGATTGGGGCCCAGGTACTGCATGTCGCCCTGGAAGAAGTAGAACCGCAGGTTCGCGGCGGACTGCTGTTCGGTGGGGGGGAGCGTGTACAGGTGCGCATCGGCGAGTTGGGCCTTCGCGCCTTCCTGGAACGGTGTGAGGTCGTCGAGGATCCAGATCCCGCGCCCGTGGGTGGCGAGGATCATCGCATTGTCTCGCGGATGCAGCGTGATCTCGTAGACCGGGACGGTCGGGAGGTTCGCGCGCACCCGCGTCCAGCGCTGTCCGCGATCGAGCGTGACCCAGAGTCCGGTCTCGGTGCCGAGGTAGAGGACGTCGGCGTTCTTCTGGTCCTCGGTAATGCTGCGCGCGACCTCGCCCTTGGGAAGGGTGCCGGCGATGGACTTGAAGGTCGCGCCGAAGTCGGTGCTGGCGAACAGGTAACTGCCGTAGTCGCCGGTGCGATGCGCGTCGAACGTGACGTACACCGTTCCGTCGGCAAAGCGCGACGGCTCCACGCGAGAGACGTACGCCCACCGAGGGACGCCCACCATACGGGAGGTGAGGTTTGTCCACGTGGCCCCGCCGTCGCGCGTCACGTGCACCTGGCCGTCGTCGGAGCCGGTGTAGATCAGCCCTGCCACGCGGCGGGACTCGGCGACCGTGAACAGGGTGCCGTAGTCCTCGACCCCGTCGTTCTTCGCCAGCTTCACCTCCTTGAGCCGCGTCCCCATCAGCTGGAGCGTGTCACGATCGACCGCGGTGGTGAGGTCCGGACTGATCGGCGTCCACGACGAGCCGCGGTCGGTGGAGCGAAAGAGGCGGTTCCCGCCGATGTAGACCGTGGATGGATTGTGTGGCGAGAGCAGGAACGGCGTATCCCAGTTCCAGCGATAGCGCGCCGCGTTCGCGGCGGCCTCGGGACGAATGACCTTCTGTTCGCCCGTCACCTTGTCCATCCGCGCGACGTACCCCTCCTGCGACGAGGTGTAGATCAGGCGGGCATCGGTGGGATCGATGAGGTTGACGAAACCGTCGCCACCCGTCAGCGACCACCAGTCGTGGTCGCCGATCCCCTCGCCATGGCGCACCCGGCTCGGGCCACACCAGGAGTTGTTGTCCTGCAGTCCGCCGCAGACGTTGTAGGGGACCTGCATGTCGTAGCTAGCGTGGTAGAACTGCGCGACGAGCAGGTGCGGGAACCATTGCCACTTGCGTCCCTTGTCGCGTGACATTGCCACGCCGCCGTCGTTGCCGATCAGCATGTGGCTGGGGTTGCGCGGGTTGATCCACATCGCGTGGTGATCCACGTGGATGCGCTCGGCGCCGTCGAACCGGAACGTCTTGCCGCCATCGTCGGAGATGCCGAGCGGCGTCTCGGGGAGGTAGACGCGCAGGTCGTTCGTGGGGTCGACGCGAATGATGCCGAAGTACATGGGCCGGCTGTTGTGCGATCCCATCTTGCGCCAGCTCTGCCCGGCGTCGTCGCTGCGGTACACGCCCCCCTGCTTCTCGTGCTCCACGCGCGCATAGACGATGTTGGGGTTGGCACGGAAGACATCGAGCCCGATGCGCCCCATCGCCCCGTCGGGGAGCCCGGTCGTCAGGCGCGCCCAGGTGCGCCCGGCGTCGGTGGACTTCCAGAGCCCGCTGTTCGGTCCCCCGCCGTTGAAGCCGAACGATGCGCGGCGGCGCTGGTAGGTGGCCGCGTAGAGGACCTTGTTGTTCTGCGGATCCATCACGAGGTCGGTGCCGCCGGCATCGGGACCGACATCGAGCACGCGTGTCCAGGTGAGCCCACCGTCGGAGGTCTTGTAGATGCCGCGGTCACCTCCGGCGCGCCACAGGTCGCCTAACGCTGCGACGAAGACGACGTCGTGGTCCACCGGATCGATGACGATGCGTGCGACCTGGCGCGACTCGCGGAGCCCCATGTTACGCCACGACTTGCCGCCGTCGGTCGACTTGTGGACGCCGTCACCCCACGAGGAGCTCTGCCGGTTGTTGTTCTCACCTGTTCCGACCCACACCAGGTTGGGGTCGTCCGTCGGGATCGTCACCGCGCCGATGGACACGGCGCTCGCCGAGTCGAAGACGGGGGTGAGGGTGGTCCCGCCGTTCTCGGTCTTCCACAGGCCGCCGGTGGCGGCGGCGATGTAGAAGACGTTCGGGTCGCGTTCGAGCACGGCGAGGTCGTCCACCCGCCCGCTCGGGCCGGTGGGGCCGATGTTGCGGAACGACAGGCGGTCGAACGGGCCCCCCTTCCAGGAGGTGTCGGCGGGCGCGGGAAGCGATGGAGCCTGCGCCAACGCACGCGCGAGCGGGGCAACCAGGACGAGGAGCGAAACGGCGACGACAATGAGCGGACGGCGGCGCAATGACACCGACGACCTCCTGAGTGGGTGTGGTCTACACAAGTGACGCGGCACAAGCTAGCGCACCCCTGGCACCTTCCGCGATGCACCGGAAGACGAGAGGTTGCACGGAGAGCACGACACGCCCCCCGATCGATCATCCACGCCCTTCCCCCGACGCCAATGCGCATTCGTCCCTGCTCGCGCTGGTCGTTCGCCCTCTTCGCCCTGATCGTCGCGCCCATGCATCTGGCGATGGCGCAGGAGCGGGCACAGGACCGACGCCGCTCGCTCTCGCCGACGCAGGAGGTGAGCGACGATCCACGACGCGTCCCGGTGCCGCCGGGTCCCAAGGGACCGGACGGCACGATCGTGCTGCGCGGCGGGCGGGTGTTCGACGGAAGCGGGAGCGCCGCTCGGCTAGCCAGCGTGGTCATCTCGCGCAACAAGATCGCGCGCATCATGGACGCCAGCTCGACCGACTGGCCTCGCGACGCGCGCGTCATCGATGTCAGCGGCAAGACGGTGCTTCCGGGCTTGATCGACCTGCACACGCACCTGACGTATGTCGACCCGCCACTGTCCACCATCGAAGATGGGAACGATGCCGACGCCACGCTCCGGGCGACGCAGCGTCTGCGCTACTTCATCGAGAGCGGGATCACCAGCGTGCGGGACGTGGCGTCGGCGGGCAGCATCACGTACCGGCTGAAAGAGTGGGTGCGGCGCAACGACCTGCCGGGTCCGCGGGTCTTCGCCGCCGGGCAGTTGATCACCGCGCCCGGCGGGCACGGGTCCGAAGGAGGACTGCAGGTCAACGATGTTGGATCGATCGTCACCGTGACCGGCGCCGACGCGTGGCGCGGCGCGGTGCGTGACATGTTCCGCCGGGGAGCCGACGTCATCAAGATCGCGTCGCACTTCGCGCGCGATGAAGTCCGGGCTGCGGTGGATGAGGCGCATGCCCTGGGCCTAAAGGTCACCTGCGACTGCGAAACCTTCTACATCCAGTGGGCGGTCGAGGCGGGGGTCGACATGATCGAACATCCGCTGCCGCGCACCGACGAAACGATCCAGCTCATGGCCGCGCGCAAGGTGGAGGCCGTCCCCACCGTCTACATCTACACCATCCTGTTCGACAAGAGCGGCGGCGGTTACTTCGGCTCCACATCGCGTCGATTCAATTTCAACGACTCGCTCAACCTCGACGTGATGCGGCGCATGCACCGCGCCGGGGTGAAGCTCGGCGTGGGGACGGACCTCGTGGTCGACTGGTACCGGCAGCTACCGGCACCGTACATCAATGAATTGAAGTACTTCACCGCCGTCGGCTACTCGCCGGCCGAGGCATTGGTCGCCGCCACGAAGACCAACGCGGAACTGCTCGACATGGACGACAAGCTGGGGACGCTGACGCCGGGCAAGCTCGCCGACGTGTTGGTGGTCGACGGACGGCCCGACGAGCGGCTCGACGACCTGGCAAAGGTCGACCTTGTGATTCGCGACGGTTGGGTGGTGGTGCAGGACGGTCGGATCGTCGTGCCGCGGCACGTCCCGGTCGCCGCACCCAAGCCGTTTGGCGTGCGGTAGACCCGTCGGCCCTGGTCCGCTCGCGGCCGAAGCGTTGCGTGGGCCGCGCCAATTTGTATACAATTGTCGACGTGGGGCGCTCACGCAGCTCGTCGGCGGAGATGCCGCAGGGGTGGCGCCGACGTCGCGCCGCCACACCACCAACGTGGCGCCGCGCCGCCGCGGAGGCTCCTCCTTCCCGATGATTCCGATGGTCCGTCAATTCTCCGCTCGCCGCTGCGTGGCGATTCCCCGCAGCGCGCGCCTGCTGGGCGCCGCCCTCCTCGCCGCTGGCTGCGCATCGACCCGGCCGACTCCCGCGCCGTCGGGCGCGGTCGTCAGGCAGGCGAGCAGCGAGGCGCTCGATGGGAGCGCGCGCGTCGGGGCGGCCGAGTACGACGTCGTCATCCGCAACGGTCGCGTGCTCGACGGGATGGGGAATCCGTGGATCCTCGCCGACGTCGGTATCCGCGACGGGCGGTTCGCCCGCATCGGCAAGATCGACGGCCGCGGGGCGCGCGAGATCGACGCGAAGGGGCTGTACGTGTCGCCAGGGTGGATCGACATGATGGACCAGTCGGGGGGCGTGCTGCCGCGCAACGGGCTGGCGGAGAACAAGCTGCGCATGGGAGTCACCACGGCCATCGGCGGCGAGGGGGGCTTCCCGACCTCCGCGTCCGGCATCCCCCAGTACTTCGCCAACCTGGAAAAGCAGGGCATCAGCATTAATTTCGGCAGCTACTACAGCGCCACGCAGGCGCGCATCGCGGTACTCAAGTCGTTCAATCGTGCCCCGACGCCCGACGAGCTGGCGCGCATGCGCACCAGCGTGGACAGCGCCATGCGGGCCGGGGCAATGGGGATGACCACCGCGCTGATCTACCCGCCCAGCTCGTACAGCACCACGGAGGAACTGATCGAGCTGGCGAAGGTGGCGGCGAAGTATGGCGGCGTGTACGCCAGCCACATGCGTGACGAGGGGCGCGGGGTCGTGACGGCGGTGCGCGAGCTGGTCCGCATTGCCGAGGAGGGCGGGCTGCCGGCGGAGATCTTTCACCTGAAGGCGGCGTATCGCCCGGGGTGGGGAATCCTGATGGACAGCGTGCGACAGGTCGTCGAGGCGGCGCGCGCGCGCAACGTGGACGTCGCGGCCGACCTCTACGTCTATACCGCGGGAGGGACTGGGCTGGAAGCCACGATCCCGTCGTGGGCCGCCGACGGCGGGCGGGACTCGCTCCTGGCTCGATTGGCCGATCCGGCGACCCGTGCACGCCTCAAGCGCGAGGTGCAGACCGGTTCGCCCGGCTGGTGGAACATCATCGAGGCGGCCGGTGGGTGGGAGGGCGTGGTGCTGGTCAACGCGCAGAACCCCGCCAACACCAAGTACCAGCAGAAGTCCCTCGCCCAGATTGCCCGCGAGATGGGGAAGGAACCCGCCGACGCCGCGTGGGACCTCGTGGCCCAGGGACGCGGACGGGTCATGGCGATCTATCACATGATGAGCGAGCAGGACATCGAGACGGCGCTGCGCTTTCCGTGGACGAGCATTGGCAGCGATGCCGGGGCAGCGCTCAGCCCCGGTCAGGTGGACCAGACCGGGCTCCCGCACCCGCGGATGTACGGCAATGCCGTGCGCGTGGTCGCTCGTTATGCACGCGACCGCAAGGTGCTCTCGGTCGAGGAGGCGATCCGCAAGCAGACGTCGTGGCCGGCGACGCGCATGCGCCTGGCGGGTCGCGGCTCGATCAAGGAGGGCAACTGGGCCGACGTGACGATCTTCGACCTGGAACGGTTGGACGACAAGGCCACGTACGACGCGCCGCTCGAGTCGCCGGTCGGGATCGAGTTCGTGCTGGTGAACGGCACCGTCACCATCGAACGCGGTGCCCACACGGGCGCGCGAGCGGGGAAGGTCCTGCACGGGCCAGGATACGGTCGGTGATCGTGACCGTCGGTCAGTCTCTTCCCCCCGCTTCTGCCGGAGCTTCCGCGGAGTCGCGCGACTGCCATCCACTCGAGGTGAATCACATGTCATGGATATCGGGGCAGCTCTCGAGCGCTCGCGCCGCCGCACGGCGGTCCTCGCGCGTCCTGCGGCTCGGCGTAGTGCTGGCGCTGTCCGCCCTGCCCGCGGAGCGGATGTTGGCCCAGCGGGCAAAGGCTCCCGCCACCAAGGCTGGCCCGCGCTTCGCCGACCTCGATGCGTACATCGCCAGGACGATGCAGGAATGGAAGGTCCCCGCCGTGGCGATCGCGATCGTCAAGGACGACTCGATCGTGTACAGCAAGGGCTACGGGACGCGCACGGTTGGGAAAGCGGAACCGGTGGACGCGAACACGGTCTTCGCCATCGGCTCGGCGTCCAAGGCGTTCACCGCGGCGCTGGTCGCCATGGCGGTGGACGAGGGGAAGATGAAGTGGGACGAGCGCGTCTCGGCGTACCTGCCCGGGTTCCAGCTCTACGACACGTACGCGTCACGCGACCTCACGATGCGCGATGCCCTGTCGCACCGCAGCGGACTGGCACGCGGTGACTTCATGTGGTATGCCGGGGGATTCCCTCGCGAGGAAATCCTGCGGCGCGTGCGCTACCTCAAGCCGAGCTGGGGGTTCAGGTCGCTGTTCGGGTACCAGAACATCATGTTCCTCGCCTCGGGAGAGGCGGTGGCTGCGGTGCAGCAGCGTTCCTGGGATGACCTGATTCGCGCGAAGATCTTTGCGCCGCTGGGCATGACGTCGTCGTCCACCTCGGTGCGCGAACTGGCGGGCAAGGCCAACCTTGCCACGCCGCATCGGGAGCAGGACGATTCGGTCGTGGTCATCCCGTGGAAGAACATCGACAACATCGCACCAGCCGGTTCCATCAACTCGAACGTGCGGGACATGGCGCAGTGGGTTCGCCTGCAGCTGGGACGCGGGAAGTACGGGACCCAGCAGCTGATGTCCACGGGGAACCATGGGGAGATGTGGCTCCCCAACACGCCGATCCGCCTCGAGGGACCGACGGCCCGTTTCATGGCCCCGGGGGCGAACCTCGCGGCGTACGGGATGGGGTGGTTCCTGCAGGACTTCAACGGGCACCTCGCGGTGCACCACGGCGGTAACATCGACGGGATGTCGGCCATGGTGGCGATGGTCCCGGACCAGAAACTCGGCGTCGTGATCCTCACCAACAAGGATGGGACGCCCGCGCCGGGCGCGATCTTCCCGCACATCTTCGACCTCTACACGCGCCCTGCAGCTCGGGACTGGAACGCGGAGTACCGCGCGATCATCGATCCGCTGGTCAAGGCCGGCAAGGAAGCCGAGGCAGCGGTCGAGAAGGCGCGCGTCGCTGGGACCCGTCCATCGGTCGACATGGCGAAGCTGGCGGCGACCTACTCGGATTCGCTGTACGGCGACCTGGTGATCGGCGTCAACGGCGGGACGCTGGCGATGAAGTTCGGGATCTTCGAAGGGACGCTGGAGCACTGGCACTACAACACCTTCCGCGGGAAGATGAACAACCCGTCGGCGGGGAAGCCCATGGTGACCTTCGTGCTGGGCGCCGACGGGAACGCGTCGGAAGCGACGGTGCAGGGGTTCGAGGAT
>Ga0138256_10004563_pt1 | contig 14721 bp, 11 predicted proteins | sample KNB2016incub_MG_FD_105486 | JGI IMG/M metagenome (GOLD analysis project Ga0138256, IMG submission 105486) | Active sludge microbial communities from wastewater in Klosterneuburg, Austria - KNB2014incub_MG | ecosystem: Engineered > WWTP > Activated sludge > Unclassified | place: Austria... | reverse complement strand
GGGCCCGCGCATCGGCCGCGGCGCCGAGGCCGGCCGGCTCTCGCTGGGCGTCATCTCGCCCGAGACGATGAACCTTCGACGACGGATCAAGGAGAGCAAGCTGGTCGCTGCGAGCTCCCTCCCAAGGCCTGGTCTGATCGGCGTGAAGCGGATCAGCTCCACCGCCTCGGCGGGGCTCCCGCGCGAGGTGGTCGACCGGGTGCTGCGCGCCCAGTTTGCTCGCTTCGGCCACTGCTACGAGCGCGACCAGCATCCTGCGCCGCGCGGCCAAGTCACGCTGAAGTTCGACATCGGCCCTGGCGGTCGGGTGACGGCCATGGCTGCGTCCGCCGGGGATGTCGCCGGCTCGACGGCGCTGTGCATCGGCAACGCCGTGCGCGGCCTGAGCTTCCCCTCGCCCGAGGGGGGGCGCACGGTCAAGGTCACACACACGCTGGGCTTCGAGCGCGGGAAGTGACGGGTCGACGGTTGCCGGCGGCGGCCCCAAGATGGCGCCATGCTGATCCCCGTCACCGCGCTCTACGGCGCGCTCAACGCCATCTTGAACATCGGCCTGGCCGCCAACGTGTCGCGAAACCGCGCCAAGCACAACGTGTCACTGGGGAGCGGGCAGTCCAATGAAATGGAAATCGCCATGCGTGCCCACGGCAACAACGCAGAGTTCGTACCGCTCGGCCTGGTGATGCTGCTCATCGCCGAGCTGTCGGGCGGGGCAAGCCTGTGGCTCCACGTGCTCGGGGGGTCGCTGCTCCTGGGTCGGGTGCTTCACCCCATCGGGATGCCGCTCAAAGCGCCGAACCCTCCGCGCTTCATCGGCACCACCCTGACCTGGGTGATGATCGTGGCCACTGCGGCGTATTGCCTCGTCCTGCGCTACCGGTGAGTCGACGCAGCGCTTCCCAGGAGCGGCCTCGGCTCGTACTCTGGCTCGACTTGGAAATGCAGGTCGCGTCCGTCACTGCCAGCGTTCGCTCGCCGCTTCGCGCGGCGTGGCTTCATGCGCTGATGCCTCTTGCGGCCGGCTCCTTGGTTTACCTTCTGGCGCGCCCGCCTAGCCTTCGCATCTTCGGCTGGGTAGAGGGCGTCGGGCTCTCTGACAGCCTCGGGCGTGCGCGAGAGGTCGGCCACTCGGTGGCGCTCGGGCTGCCGGCGTGGGTCGTCTTCAGCCTGCCGCACGCGCTCTGGGTCTACGCCTTCGCTTGGCTCATCTCGGCCCTCTGGGACCACCGTGCGACGCGGCAGAGCATTCTCTGGCTGCTCGTCGCGCCGGCGCTGGGCGTCGGCTGGGAGCTCGGGCAGCGCGTGGGCATCGTTCCCGGGACCTTCGACTGGCTCGATCTGGTGCTGGCTCTCGGGGCCACCGCCCTCGCGCTGAAGAGACCCCTGATGCCACTTCTTCTGGCGAAAGCGAGGAATGCCCCATGCGACCGATGATCCGACACGTGCTCTCGCTCCTGACCACGGCCGCCTTCGCCGCTCTGGCCCTTGGCACCTCCAAGCCGTCGCCCGAAGAAGAGAAGCGAAGAGCCGACGAGAAGGCAGAGCTTCGAGTGCTACACGACGACTGGGTCAAGAAGGTCGGCAGCGCGTACGGTAAGATCGCGAGCATGGCCAGCTCCGGGTTCACCGAGAAGGCCTGCGACGGCCCCGCAATGCTGGCTCTCGCCAAAGAGGATCACCAGCTCAGGCTGCCCACCGTCTACGGCCCGTTCCTGGCCCGCTTCGCCTCGGCGAACAAGAGCGACTGGCAGGAAGACAAGGGGCCCTGGGCCTTCCTCACCGACAGCACCTTCCGCGGTCACTTCGCACAGCACGCCAGCGATCGCGACGCCTACGCGATCGACGGCACCGCGCGGTTCATCAAGAACGACTGGCAGAAGAACCGCTTCTTGATCGTGCTCTGGCCGAGTGACGAGAAGTCCAACCGCTTGCCCTTGCTCAGCGAGAAGAAGTCGTTCGAGTCGGGCATCTTCAAAGGTTGGCTCGTGATGCTCGACTCCGTGGGCGAGAACATCGTCTGTCAGAAGCCGCTCTCGGTGGAGAGCAGCGAGAAGGTCACCTCGGGTCAGACCTTCAACAAGGACCCGCAGAAGGCCATCGTGAAGGACTTCCAAGATCGCTTCGAGGCGCAGATCGAGGCGGCGCTTCCGTCGAAGGTCAAGAGCACGAACAACATGGGCTCGCTGCTGAAGTAGGCCCACGGAGCCGGGCGCGATCACCGCGACGCGGCCGGGCTCGGCACCGGCGCCGCCGAGGGTGCCGCGCGCCCCCGCGCCCTGGCGCTCACCACCACGGCCGCACAGGTGCTCACGCCGAGCGCGATCACGACCAGCGCCGTGGCTCCGGCGATCACCAGCAGGGCGGGGGGAGTCAGGCCGCCGAGGGGCGGCTTTTCGGTTCCCGCCGCCGGGTGGGGGCGCGTGGGCGGCTCTTCGGAGAAAGGCGCGGCCGCCCTCGGGTCGCTCTCGCCGACCGGCTCGTCGGGCAGGCGCATCACCCGCGTGGGTCCCTCGGGCTCGGAAGCAACGATGGGGCTCGACAGCGCCCCGGACAGCTCGAGGTCGAGGTTGGGCCCCCGGCCAGCGCCGCCGAGCACGCGGGCGGCCACCCGACGCAGCTCGGCCTGCATGCCCTTCGCGTCGGAGAAGCGATCGTGTTTGTTCCAGGCCAGAGCCTTGTCGACCAACGCCACCACGCTCGGATCGAGGTCGGGCAAGACGCTCGCCAGCGATCGCGCCGGCGTGGTCGCGGCGAGGAGCATGGATTCGTCGGCCGTCCGGGCTTTTTGCACGTGCTCTCCGCAGAGCAGGGTGAAGAGCGTCGCGCCCACTCCCCACACGTCGGTCTGATGATCGATCTCCGAAGTCATGCCCCGTGCCTGCTCCGGAGCCAGGAATCCGGGTGTCCCCAGCATGGCGCCGACCATGGTGAGGCTGGTGCCGGGCTGCGACGACTGCAGCCGAGCGATGCCGAAGTCGAGCACCTTGACCACGCCGTCCGAAGTGAGGAACAGATTCTCGGGCTTGATGTCGCGGTGGACGATGCCCTGCTCGTGCGCGGCGGCGAGCACGTCGAGCACCTGATCGCCGAGCGCGAGCACCTCGGGCAGCGGCACGAAGCCTCCGAGCCGTTCGCGGCGGGCCTCGACGTTCTCGCCATGCAGAAGCTCCATCACCAGGAACGCCGACCCGCCCGGGGTGACGTCGTCGTCGAACACGGTCACCGCACCGCGATGCTTGACCCGGTTGGCGACGTAGCCCTCGCGCTGGAAGCGTTTCTTGATGCCTTCGTCCTTCGAGGCCTCGGCGTGCAGCAGCTTGATCGCGACCTCGTTGCCGTTGCGGTGGGTGGCCTTGTACACCGCTGCCATGGCGCCGACTCCGATCAGCGCGTCGATGGTCCAGCGCTCCCGGAGCACTGTCCCCACGCGTCTTTCGGCCTGTCGCCTCAGGTGATCCATCTCGGACGAGCGAAGCACTTTAACACCGCAGCGGCGGCAAGTGCGCGCCCCTCTACTCGAGCCGGATCGCTCCGCAACCGCGGTTCCACACCGTGCTGATCGCCCGGCCGCCCGCGATGTTGTCCCGCCGAAACGCCACCGGCAGCTCGGCAGGTCGCCCCGCGGGCGCGAGGGTTCGCCAGGGGACCCTGAGCGTCACCACCCACTCTTCGTCTTCTTGAGCCGCGCTGTCGACGTCGCCGTCGACGCTGAACGCGGCCTGGATCCCGAGCGCGCTGCAGCTGCCCTCGGCGCCCAGGCGGCAACGGAGCTGGCGATCCGGCGACGCTTCGATGCCGAGGTCCGGGCCGAATTCGACCCGCACCCGATCGGTCGAGCGCATGTCGTCGTCGGCCACGTACAGCGCGATGAACAGCGCTTCGTCGTCGAAGCTCGCCCGCGCTTCGGTGTGCGGCACGGGAGCCGCGCGCCGTGGGTCGACGAAGGCGTCGGTGGCGCGAGCCGCGTGCCACACCGGTTGGTCCAGCTGGCCATCGAGCGTCGGAGTGCCCCGCTGGGCGACGAGCGTCGCCGGTACGCATCGTGGCGCCGCCGCCGCTGCGCTCGGCGCAGGCAGCGCGACCTCGGCGCTGGCGGCGACCTCGTGCGTGCCGCCGTGATCCTGACAACCCAGGGCCAGGGCCAGGGCCGCGATCAGCGGCAGCTCGATCAGCTTCGTGGCGCTCACGGCACCGTGAAGCTCCCGACCACCTGCTTGGTCTTGTAGTCGTACTGCTTGATGCGGAACCCGCCGCCGGCCAGCTGGCGCACCGTGGCGAAGCCATGGTTGTGGGTTCCCGTCAGCGGAGCGCCGCCCACGCCCTCGATCAGCTGCTTGCCCGAGTGCAGGTACTTGTGAACGTGTCCCACCATCAACAGGTTGTACTTGGCGCCATCGAGCATTGGCGCCATGTCGGCGCTGCACGGCGCATCCGACCCCTTGGGCTGGTGCCGCGCGATGAAGGTGTAGGTCGTCGGCTTGGCGAGCTCGCCCTCGAGCCAGCTCTTCTGGGCTTTGCTCCAGGCGTTGCACGCCACGATCAACAGCTTCGCCGTCCACTTGCCACTCAGATCGTTGATTGGAACCTTGTAGTAGGGCTTGGTCTTGCCCAGTGGTTTCACCAGTCCGTCGAGGAACGCGTTGTAGCTGTTGTTGCTGGTGACGCCGGCGCAATTGGCGTTGCCACCGCCGCACTCGTGGTTGCCGAGCACCCCGAACACGGTGCCCTTGTAGTGCGCGCGAGCCTCGAGATAGAGCTTCATCTGCTTCGGGCCCTCCTTGCCGCTGGGCGACGCGAACATGTAGTCGCCGGTGGTGACCACGAACTGTGGCCTGGGGCTCATCGCCTGGATGTCGTCGTAGATCTTGGTGATGATGGCGCTGGGGTAGTGGGCGGTGTCGTTGCTGCCGGGCGGCCGCGTGTCGCCGACCACCGCGAAGTAGAGGTCGTCGACCTTGCCTCCGTCGGGGCCGACGTGAGGCTCGGTGCTCCCTCCGTCGGGCTTCGAACCGGCGTCGGGCTCGCCCGCATCGGGCTCGCCGGCGTCGGGCTCGTCCGGGCCGCCGTCGTCGCCGCCGTCCGGCTCGGGCTCGACGCAGTTGCCAGAGACCAGATCGCAGCTCTCGCCGGGGGGGCACGTGCCACAGCCGTGCTGCCCACACGAGCCATTGCTCGGCACGCAGACCTCGACCTCTGCCCCATCTTCAGCGACCGTCTGAAGGCACGTTTCGCCGTTGCCGCAGTGCCCGAGACCACACACTCGTCCGCAGTAGTCACTGCCGGCGTATTGCGCGCACACCGCTCCAGGGCCGCAATCCGAAGACTCTCCGCAGGGGGTGCAGATCACGCTGGTCGCGCCGTCGACCGCGGCGTCGATGCCCGCGTCCCGAGCGTCGACCTCGTCGTCGCTCGCCTGCCCGCAGCCGGCGAGGGTGAGGGCCAAGAGCGACACCATCCATCGAGTCATCACGACTCCCACCACAGCAAGCCTCATGCCGGCGAGCCGTGCCCCACGGGACCCGCGAAAGCCGCAGCGCTCGGGTCGCCGCGCACCCGTCGCGTCAACCCGTCTCGCCAACCGGGGGTTGGCACTCTGCACTCGGTCGGTCAGCGAGCGTCAGAACGCGCTCTCGAGCTGTTCGATGTCCTTCCCGAGGTCGTAGGCCTTGCGCGGGGCGGGGAGCGCCGGGCTGCCCGGACGGGCCGCCGCCGGGCTGGCTTCGGCCGCCGCTCTGCGCTTCGCCTCGAGCACCAGGGTCGGCGGGTACTCGATCTGGTACTGGATCTCGATCTTCCTCTTTTCCTTCGGCTGAAGGGTCAGCGCAAAGTGCAAGATGCCCTTGGAGTCGGGCTTCGCCTCCGGGCTGATCTTCACCCCGCTGATCACGATGTCTTTGTCCTCGGACACGGGGACGCGATCGGCGAGCTTGAAGGACACCGGCTTGCCGGAGAGGTTCTCGATGGTGACGATGAACGCGAGCTGCATCTGCGTGCGCTGTTTTCGGACCAGCGCACTGCGCTTCTTGTCGAGCACCCGCGAGAGCTTGAGCTGATCGGCCACGCTCAAGAACACCGCGAAGTGCTCGCCGTCCGCGACGAAGTCGAGGCTGGTCATGCCGAGAAACGCCCCGGCCTGGTAGAGGGCCACGTTTCCAGGCAAGAGAGACTGCCCGCTGTCGTTGACCATCTCGAGGGTCTGGGCCGCGTTGAGGGACTGCTCGGGAGCCGCGACGACGGCCTTCTTCGCTTTCAGGTTCGCGCGGCCGAGCGGCACTCTCACCGAGCGGCCATCCGCCCGCACCTTGGTCGCGCTCATCGCCTTGAACTGCGCCGTCGTTCCGCGCTGCTGAAGGCTCTGGAAGATCTGGACCGTCTTCTCTTGAGTGACCTGCAACGACTCGAAGTTCGCCTGGTAGCTCTCTTCGAAGTTGATGCTGCGGTCGGTGCTCTGCACGCGCTTGTTCCAGAGGCGGTTCTGCCCTTTGAACGCCGCCTCGGCGCGCCGGAACGACGCCGAGTGCCGCTCGATGGTCCGGGTATGAGCCCTGCCGTCGCCGAGGGTCAACGCCTCGAGCTCCGGAATGCGCACGGCTGCCGTGGACGACTGCGTCGAGAACGTGAGCTCCGCGTGGTCCCAGTCCTCGCCGCTCGCCTGGGTGACGACCGCGAACGACGTCACCTCGACCGGCGTGGAGTCGCCGCCGGTGGCGCGCAGCTCGTGCGATGCCTCCCAGGTGGCGCCCGGGAGCATGTAGCTGACCTGGAGCTGGCCATCCGCCGCCGCGGTGCCTTGCACGGTGACGAACACGTTCGTCTCTTCGAGCTGGGTCAGACCGCGAAGATCCTCGAGCCGGCGCTTGCTCGCGTCGACCACCGGGGCCAGCTTCTCGCGCTCGGCCTTCACGCTGCGACGCCCCTTGGCGATCTCGCGCATCTTCGTGGCGATGAAGTCGACGACGGCGGCGTAGGTGCTGACGCCGACGCTGCCGGGCACCACCGCCTGGCCCGCGGCGGGCGGGCTGCCGGCCGCCACGTCCTTGTGGAGCTTGTCCAGCGAGAATGCCTTGATGTCCTCGATCTGCTTGGTCTGGGCGTCGAGCACCTTGAGCTCGTCGTCCAGGGCGAGTAGCCGCTCGGCCACGGCGCGGGCGTCGGCTTCGGCCTTGCGGTAGCTCTGCTCGCTGGCCCGGGCGAGGTAGCTCCTGCCCACCCGTACGTCCAGGATGCGGCCGGCGGTGGTCGCGGCGCGCACTGAGCCCTCGTCCACCCAGCCGGGGAGATGCCGGATGGCGTACACCGTCGGTGCCGCGGTGAGCTTGACCGTTCCCTCCCGCGACACGAGCGCGCGGTCCGAATAGACCGTCACCTTCCGGATCGAGGACGAAACGGGCACCGCGTTGGGATCGTCCGCCACGAGCCTTGCCTGCGGGGCGGACGGGTCGACGCTGCCGGCGGCAGCGCCCGGATCGTGGGCCGTGGCGGCGGGTTTCGCCGTCGCGCCGGTCTGCGCGCAGCCGGCGGCCATCGCCAGCCACCCTCCGACGCAGAGAAAGGCCAGTTGCCGAATGCATCGTGTCGCCGACATGGTCATTCCTTCGAATTGTGGTGGGGTCGCGTGCGTGTACGTTCGAGGAGGTGCCGCGATCTGATGGGGCGTGACGATTTCGGTCAGAGCCGCGCGCCCAGCTCGGACCCTTGGGCGATGGCGCGCTTCGCGTCGAGCTCGGCGGCGACCTCTGCCCCGCCGATCAGGTGGAAACGCGGGTCGTCGACCCAGAGATCGCGCACCGACTCTTGCCCGGCGCAGGCGATCACGTGGTCCGCCTCCAAGACCTGCTCTTTGCCCTCGTGCCGGATGACCAGACCCGCATCGTCGACGCGCAGGTACTCCACGCCACCCAGCATCTTCACACCCGCGCGCTTCAGCGTGAGCCGGTGCGCCCAACCCGTGGTGCGCCCGGGCCCGGTGCCCATGCCCCGCGGGGGCTTGCGCTGGCAGAGCCAGACGCTGCGCCGCGGCTGGGCTGGCGCGGGCGGAGTCAAGCCGCCTTCGCTGGCGCTGGTCAGATCGACGCCCCACTCGGCGCACCAGTCCTTCAGGCTGATGTTCGGCTCGTGCAGCAGGTACTCGCACACGTCGATCCCGATGCCGCCCGCGCCGATCACCGCCACGCGCTCGCCCACCGGCCGCTTCTCACCCAGGAGCTGGGCGTAGGTCAGAACCTTGGGGTGATCGATGCCGGGGATGCGCGGCACGCGCGGCACCACCCCGGTGGCGATCACCACCTCGTCGAAGCCCACCAGATCCGCAGCCGAGGCGCGCTGCCCGAGCTTCAGCTTCACGCCGGTGCGCTCGAGCTCGTAGCCGAAGTAGCGGATGGTCTCGCGAAACTCTTCCTTGCCCGGCACGACGGCGGCGAGGCGGAACTGCCCACCGACGCTGTCCGACGCCTCGAACAGCGTCACGTCGTGCCCGCGCGCGGCGGCCACGGTGGCGCAGGCGAGCCCCGCCATGCCCGCGCCCACCACCGCAACCCGCTTTTTCTGAGCCGCGCGAGCGTATTCCAGCTCTGTCTCGTGGCACGCCCGCGGGTTCACCAGGCAGCTCACGCGCTTCATTCCGAAGGCATGATCGAGGCAAGCCTGGTTGCAGGCGATGCAGGTGTTGATGGCCTCGGGCTTGCCGGCTGCAGCCTTGTTCACCAGCTCGGGGTCGGCGAGCAGCGGACGCGCCATGCTCACCAGATCGGCGTCGCCGCTGGCCAAGATCTCCTCGGCCAGCTCCGGGGTATTGATCCGATTCGACGCCACGACCGGGATCTTCAGCGCGCGCTTGATGCGGGCCGTGACCTCGCGAAACGCGGCGCGCGGGACCGAGGTCACGATGGTGGGGATGCGCGCTTCGTGCCAGCCGATGCCGGTGTTCAGCACGTCCACGCCGGCGCCTTCGAGGGCCACGGCCGTGGCCTGGATCTCGGGCCAGGTATTGCCGCCCTCGACCAGGTCGAGCAAGGAAAGCCGGAAGACCAGCAAGAAGTCGCGACCCGCGGCCCGGCGCACGGCGCGCACCACCTCGACGGACAGGCGCATGCGCCCTTCGATGTCGCCGCCCCAGCGGTCAGTGCGGCGGTTGGCGCGCCGGCAGAGGAACTGGCTCAAGAGGTAGCCCTCGCTGCCCATGACCTCGACGCCGTCGTAGCCGGCCTCGCGAGCGAGCTCTGCCGCCCGGGCGTAGTCGTCGATGGTGTCCGAGATCTCCGAGTCGGTGAGCTCGCGCGGCGTGAACGGGTTGATGGGCGACTTGACGGCCGAGGCCGAGACCGAGAACGGATGGTAGGCGTAGCGGCCCGCGTGGAGGAGCTGCATCGCGATCTTGGCGTCGTGCTCGTGCACCGCCTCGGTCACGCGCCGGTGATTCAGCACGTCGACCCGTCGGTTGAGCGTGCCGGCGCCGGGGGCGAGCCACGCGCGGCGGTTCATCGCGATGCCGCCGGTGATGATCAGGCCCACGCCGCCCCGGGCGCGCTCGGCGAAGTAGCGGGCGAGCTTGGGGTAGTTCCAGAAACGGTCCTCGAGCCCGGTGTGCATCGAGCCCATGACCACGCGGTTCTTCAGCGTGACGAAGCCGAGGTCGAGGGGCGCGAGGAGGTGAGGGAAGGCCGGCACGCGGCGGAGATAGCACGCTCGGCTCGCGATCTGCGTGTCTCGCGGTCTGCCCCTGCCAGCACCTGCCCGACCGCGCGATCCACCGCGGCGTAGTGGTCCCGGTAGAAGCTCTGGAGAGCCTGACGGTCCCCGGCGTGGAAGCTCTCGAGCCAGCCTTGCCCCGGAGATTCTTCGGTCATTTGCGGGTGGAGGGCGATGAGTGACAAAGCCGTATCCAGGAACGAACGGCCGAATGGAAATGGTCGAAGTGAGCGCCCCCGCCGCCCCCGGTCCAGCAACTACAGCCCTTCGGGCTCGGGATATCAACCCGGCAGGGCCTGCGCTGCCCGTCGGCCTGGCCGGTGCGGTGGCTTCCGTGCGCGCGGGCTCGATGACCGGAGGCTGGGTTGCGCGTGCTAGTCTGAGCCCATGCCCCGCTGGCCGGAGGTCGATCGCGCGCTCCGGCAGCGCTTGCTCGACGAGATGCGCCGGCGTCAGAACCGCGAAGCGAGCCTGCTCACGCCAGCGCTTCCGAGAGGCCGATGGGCTCTGGGAGTGGGGAGGGGCGGCGGCCGTCTCTCCGAGCGTCTGAGGCTCTACTTCGGCGAAGAGCCGTGAGGTCCACCGTCGAGGTCACAGGCAGAACCACGGCAGCGCGGTTACGCGCTCGCTGAGCGCCAGCGGTCGCGAGCAGCGACAGATGACATAGCCATGGTCCGCCCGACCCCGGTGTTCGTCGAGAAAGGCGGACACGTGACGCGCGTCACGAAGGGTAGGTCGCTCGGTGCTCTTCACTTCCACAGGGGTGAACTTCCCGCTCCGCGTGACGACGAAGTCGACTTCCGCGCCGTCCTTGGTGCGGAAGTGCGACAGCGAGCCGTCGCCGAGGTAGGTGAGGCGCTTCCACAGCTCGACACCGACCCACTGCTCGAAGCTCGACCCCACGTTTGAGCGCGCGACATCGCGCGAAGGTGTTAGTCCCGCCGCCGCGTGGCGCACGCCGAGATCGAAGAACAGGAACTTCGCCGTCGAGAGCAGGTTCTTCCTCGGGCTCTGCGAGAACGCGGGCACGCTCACGCCCACGAACATGTCCTCGAGGAGCTGGTAGTACGACTTCACCGTCGGCTGGCTGATGCCCGACTCCTGCGAGATCGCCGCGAAGTTGAGGAGCTGGCCGGACTCCGCTGCCGCGAGCGCCAAGAACCGGACGAAAGCCCCCCAATCCCGCACGCTCGCCTCGCGCCGGATCTCTTCTTCGAGGTGGACTGCGGCGTAGGCCTTGAGCAGGTCGGCGCGATCCGCGGTGCGAGCGACCGCGATCCCGGGCAGCTCGCCGTACGCGAGTCGGTCGAAGAGATCGGCTGGCGGGAACCGTCTCTTGTCACCCGATCGCTTGGGCCAGGGCAGGGGCAACGGAGATCGGTACCCGGCAGGCGGATCGTCGGGGGGAGGGCGCTCACCGAGAGTCAAGGGCACGATTCGGTGCAACATGCTCCGGCCCGGCAAGAGGTTCGCGCCCGTTCGCCGCAGCTTGCGTGCCGAGCTCCCGCAGAGCACGAAGCGCCAACGCCGAGGATCGGAGTCGTACAGGTGCTGCACCGCATCGAAGAGCGCGGGCACCGCTTGCACCTCGTCCACGAACACGAACCACGGCTTGCTCCGGCGGCGGAGAGCACGGCACGCCTGCACGAATTCACCCGGGTGGGCAGCCAGATCAGACCGCTGTTGCGGGTCAGCGAGGTCGAAGATCAACGCATCGTCCGGGAGCAGCGACCGAATCAGCGTGGACTTGCCGACCTGGCGCGCGCCGAAGACGATGTGCGCATAGGGACGCTGGAGCTTCCGGCTGAGCGTCGAGGCGTACCAGCGGTCGAACACGCCCCGAGCCTAACATAAAGTGACCTTTAGATTCCTCGCCCATTTCTAAATGGGCCCATTTCGCCCCTCACACCGCCGCCAGCGTCTGCGTCAGATCCGCGATCAGATCCTCGGGGTGCTCCACGCCGATGCTGAGGCGCACCATGCACTCGCCGATGCCCATGCGCGCGCGCTCGGCGGGGGGGATGTCCGAGTGGGTCATGCTGGCGGGGTGCTCGGCCAGCGACTCGGTGCCGCCCAGGCTGACCGCCAGCTTGAACAGCTGCAGGGCGTTCAAGAAGCGGAACGCCTCGGCCTCGCCGCCGCGCACGTCGAAGCTGACCATGCCGCCGGGCGCGATGCACTGCCGCTTGTAGACGGCGTGGGCGGGGTCGTCTTCGGTGAGGTGCCCGAGGTAGTGCACGCGGTGGACCTTGGGGTGGTCCGCCAGGAAGTCGGCGACGTAGCGCGCGTTCTTCATCTGGCTGGTCATGCGCAGCTTGAGCGTCTCGAGGCTGCGTAGCAGCAGCCAGCCGGTCCACGGCCCGCACATGGTCCCGAGGAAGGTGCGCATGGCCCGCACCTCGGTCAAAAGCGCGCGCGATCCCAGGCACACGCCGGCGATCACGTCGCTGTGGCCGCCGATGTACTTGGTGGCCGAATACAAGACCAGGTCGGCGCCGTGCTTCAGCGGGTGCTGCCAGAGGGGGCCCAGGAAGGTGTTGTCGACCGCCACCAGCACGCGGCGCGCTTCGCTCGAGTGCGCGCGGGCGATCTGCGCGCATGCGGCGATGTCCACCAGCGTGTTGGTGGGGTTCGCCGGGGTCTCGATGTAGATCATGCGCAGGCGGTCGGCGTGGCCGCTGGCTGCGAGCCGCGCTTCGATCTCGGCCGGCGTGGCGCCGGCGGGGAAGCCGACGGGCTGGATGCCGAAGCGCGTGAGCACGTGCTTCAAGAAGTAGTCGGTGCCGCCATACAGCGGCTCGCTGTGCAAGAGCACGTCACCGGGCGAGAGCAGCGCGAACAGCGTGGTGCTGATGGCCGCCATCCCCGACTCGAACACGGCCGCGCTCTCGGCGTCGTCCCAGAGCGTCAGCCGGTCTTCGAGGATCTCGAGGTCGGGGTTGTTGAGCCGCGAATAGATCAGCCCCAGTTGCTCGTTGCTGCGCGGCTCGCGCAGGCCATAGGCCAGCTCGAAGAACCCCTTGCCCTCTTCCGCGCTCTTGAACACGAAGGTGCTGGTCTGGAAGATCGGGATCTTCAGCGAGCCCTCGCTCAGCTTCGGGTCGTAGCCGTAGCTCGACATCAAGCTCTCGGGGCGGAGCGCCTTGCCGTGGATGAACGCTTCGGGCTTCCTGGCGGACGTCATGCGTCGCCTCGTGCCACGGCCCGCGCGCGGGCGCCATGACGGGTGGCAGCGCTACTTGCGCGTCAGCTGGCGGGTGAGCGCCGCCACGTCGGTCAGCGACCACACCTCCGCAATCTTTCCGTTCTGTAGGCGGTAGACCGCGAAGTTTGCCGCCTTCACCTTCTTGCCGGTGGGCTTGATGCCGGCGAACTCGCCCTGGTGCGTGCCCTCGAGGGTGACCCGCGCCGCGAGCCGATCCTTGTCTCGGATCACCTCGTCCACCGTGAGCTTCACGTCGGGAAAAGCGGCGATGAGGTTCTTGGCCAGGTCCTTCAAATACGCGGTGCCTTCGCCGCCGTCGGCGTCGGGCGCCACGCTGTGGATCTTCACGCTCGGAGAGAAGAAGCGATCGATGGCCTCGGGGTCGTGCTTGTTGTAGACCGCCTCGATGTACGCCGCGTAGTCGAACGCCTCGGTCGGCTGTGCACCGGCGGACTGCCCGTCGGCGACCTGCGGCAGCGGCTTGCAGCCCAGCGTGAGCCCCGGCACCGCGAGCGACAGGGCCGCGAGGAGAAGGGCGCGAGCCATCGTGGCCCTGACGGTCGCACGACTCGCCCGGCCGCGGCAACCGGCGCGCCGGCGGCGCCCAAACCGTCGCGCTTGCGGCGCCCGAACCGTCGCGGTACGCGCCCCGCCATGGCCCGATCGCGCGACTCTTTTTCCACGAAGACCACCCTGGAAGTCGACGGCAAGAAGCTCGACTATTTCTCGCTGCCGAAGCTCGCGGCGAAGACCGGGAAAGACGTCGCGCGCCTGCCGTTCTCCCTGCGCATCTTGCTCGAGAACCTCTTGCGCCACGAGGACGGCAAGGTGGTCAGCGAGCAAGACGTCGAACGCCTGCTGGCCTGGGACCCCAAGGCCCAGCCCGACAGCGAGATCGCCTTCCACCCGGCGCGCGTCGTCTTGCAGGACTTCACCGGCGTGCCCGCGGTGGTGGACTTGGCGGCCATGCGCGACGCCATCGCGGCCCTGGGCGGTGACCCGAACAAGATCAACCCGCTGTTCCCCAGCGAGCTGGTCATCGACCACTCGGTGCAGGTCGACCACTTCGGCACCGCCGACGCCCTGGTCCGCAACACCGAGCTCGAGTACGGGCGCAACCAGGAGCGCTACGCGCTCCTCCGCTGGGCGCAGAAGGCGTTCCAGAACTTCAAGGTGGTGCCGCCGTCCACCGGTATCGTGCACCAGGTCAACGTCGAGGCGCTGGCGCGGGTGGTGTTCGAGGGCGACGGCCTGGCCTATCCGGACACCTTGGTCGGCACCGACAGTCACACCACCATGGTCAACGGCATGGGCGTGCTCGGCTGGGGCGTGGGCGGCATCGAGGCCGAGGCCGCGATGCTGGGCCAGCCCATCAACATGCTGGTGCCCCACGTGATCGGGTTCCGGCTCCACGGCACCCTGCCCGAAGGCGCCACCGCCACCGATCTGGTCCTGACCATCACCCGCATGCTGCGGGACAAGGGCGTGGTCGGGAAGTTCGTCGAGTTCTTCGGCTCGGGGCTGGACAACCTGCCCCTGGCCAACCGCGCCACCATCGGCAACATGGCGCCCGAGTTCGGCTCGACCTGCGGCATCTTCCCCATCGACGACGAGACGCTGCGCTATCTCCGCCTCACCGGTCGCAGCGAGACGCAGGTGAAGCTGGTCGAGGCGTACGCCAAGGCCCAGGGGCTGTTCCGCACGTCGACCACGCCGGATCCGGTCTACACCGACACCCTCGAGCTCGATCTCGGCACGGTCGAGCCGACGCTGGCCGGCCCGCGCCGGCCCCACGACAAGGTGCTGATGAAGGACGTGAAGCGCTCCTT
>Ga0138256_10004561_pt1 | contig 14726 bp, 18 predicted proteins | sample KNB2016incub_MG_FD_105486 | JGI IMG/M metagenome (GOLD analysis project Ga0138256, IMG submission 105486) | Active sludge microbial communities from wastewater in Klosterneuburg, Austria - KNB2014incub_MG | ecosystem: Engineered > WWTP > Activated sludge > Unclassified | place: Austria... | reverse complement strand
TTAATACAACTCTTGCAACCTTCTTTGAAAGCCAGAGGTGATCCACACTGAGGACAGGAGTTGTTGATATCCAGTGTCATAACTTTGCTTTCTAATGGAGATTTAATCTCTAGAGCAAGCGGTTCTTCTTTGATAAGCGGTTCTTGAACAGCCTGAACCTCATTGTGTTGCGCATGGCCGTTTGTAGTGTGTCCGTTTGAGTGACCATTAGAAACTGCCTCTTGTGGTTTATCGTCAGTAATCAGAATGTCCTGAGACAAAAGATTAAGCTGTTTGGCGGAAGCTATTTCGGCTAGCGACTTACCGACTGCGTCAAAAGCAGAATAAATAGCGTTTGGACCAATCCCATACTGTGTACCACAACTAATTCCGACTAGCTCGGAAGCAACTTCTTCGAGGGTTGCACCGTACTTTAAGGCAAGGGAGGACAATCTTCCGGTGACTTCTGCAGCTCCAGAAACATAGGCTCCTGATTTGCCGATATTAATGAAAACTTCGACCGGCTCGTTTTGAGCGTTACGGAAAACGGAAGTATAAACATTACCTACATCGGATGGTTTCCTAACACGCATACCCCAAGCTTCGATTGGAGTTGGTTTGCGCATTGGCAAAACTGGAAAGTGAGCCTCTGAATGTCCGTTACTATCGGATTTTTTCTTGCCCGTCATCTGGTCGTAGTACGAACCTTCTTTTTTGGTTTCTAGAACCTGTTTATCGCGAGACCCGTCACGATAAATAGTAATTCCTTTGCACCCTTGCTCATAAGCAAGCCAGTAAGCATTCCTCACATCATCAACAGTAGCATCATTATTAAAGTTGATTGTTTTACTAATTGCATTGTCTGTATAGCGCTGAAAAGCGGCCTGCATTTTTACGTGATCCAGAGGAGCAATATCACCAGCAACCACGAAGGCATTTTGCAAATCTTGTGGAACATCCTTAAGGCCTTGAGCGGAACCTTTGTTGTTTTGGATTTTTTCTAAAAGTTCTTCAGAATAAATTCCTGACTTCTTGGCTGCTTTAACAAACTCTTCGATGGTATTAAAAAGTCTCTTGCCTTCGACTGTGTTCTTGGCATAAGTTAAAGCAAAATGTGGCTCAATTCCACTTGAACAATCGGCCAACATTGAGATTGTCCCTGTTGGAGCAATGGTTGTTCTTGCACCGTTGCGCATTGGACGAACACCGTCATAGATTGAACCAACGTAAGCGCCAAAGTTGCCACGGATTTTGGCCAAATCTTCTGAGGCGTTGTCGCTTTCTTCTTGAAAAAATTTCATTATTTCTTCGGCTTTGTCAAAACCTTCTTGAGTGTTGTAACCGATTCCAAGTCCAGCGAGTAAGTCAGCAAAACCCATAACTCCGAGCCCGACACGGCGAATCGCACGAGTGGTTTTGTGAATCTCTGGAAGAGGATATTCGTTCATATCTAAAACGTTGTCCAAGAAGTGAATACTTTCATGAATGGCAGTTTTAAGTCTGTCCCAATCAACATTTTTACCTTTTTTGAACTTGTTTAGATTGATTGACCCTAAAGTACAAGCATCATAAGGATGTAATGGTTGCTCACCACAAGGATTGGTGGCTTCAATCATGCCGAATTTAGGCACAGGGTTGGCTTTGGAATTATTAATTCTGTCAATCAAAATCATACCTGGGTCGCCGTACTGCCAAGCTAAACGAGTGATAAGATCAAAAACTTTTTTGGCATTAAGCTTGCCGGCAACTTGGTTGGTACGAGGGTTAATTAATTCGTAACCTTCGCCATCTTGAGTTGCGCGGGTTAGCTCGTAAAGTTTTTTGACACCCTCTTCGACCTTTACTAATTTAAGATCAACGTCGCGGATTGCTTGAGCGGCTCTTATTTCTGAAATTATTTCTTCAAGCTCTTCAACATCGAAGCTTTCGTCGCCTTCAATAAACCGACTATCTGATCTAACTGTCTCCATAAAATCTTCTGTGACAGTCACTGAAATATTGAAGTTGGTTAACGAAAATTCGTCAACTTTGTGTACAGCAAATCTGAGAATGTCTGGGTGAGTAATGTGAAGAATACCCATATTGGCACCACGACGTACTCCGCCTTGTTTTATTTGAGTGGTAACATCGTTATAAGCTTGCATAAAAGATACTGGTCCAACGGTCGTACCGCGTGATGAACCAATAACATCGCCGTATGGGCGCAGTCTAGAAAAAGAAAATCCAGTACCGCCACCACTCTTGTGAATCATGGCCATGTCAGACATTGTCTTAAGAATTGCTGGCATACTGTCCTCGACTGGAAGAACAAAACAAGCTGAAAGTTGTTGATTGGGCTTGCCCGCATTAACCATGGTCGGAGTATTAGGAATGTACTCTTGGTTTGCCATCATTGAATAAAAAGTACGTGCAGTGTTTAGGGTTTTTTCTGGGGAATTGTTGTTGTAACTTCTGTCGGCGGTGGCAATGTTGTAAGCCACTCTCCAAAACATTTCTTTGGGAGTTTCTACTGGAGTACCGGCTTCGTCGCGCATTGCATATCTGGTCTTTGCAATATATGCAGCATTTTCTGACAAAGTAGGCTCGGGAAGATCCAATGGCGGAGCAGGTATTTCTTTACCGAGTTTTTGAAGTTCATTTGCCTTCAATTTTGATTTTGGCAGCGCCATTTTTATTTCCTTTCTTTATTTTTATAGACTTTTTATTACCTGCGTCGAAAATATACAAACCCGAGGCAGGAAAAACAAAATCAGCTTTTAGTTTTTGGTTGTTGAGGCTTTACGAGCCCGTAGATTGTTGGTCAAAGAAGCAAGTTCTTTTTCAAAATCGTTTAGATCAGTAAACTGTCTGTAGACTGATGCAAAGCGAATATAAGCAACCTCATCAACTTTTTTTAGATGTTTCATTACTAAGTCTCCAAGCTTCTTGGAGTGAATCTCATTACCAGTTAATCTTCTTAGGTCTGTTTCGATTTTGTCTAATGTTGATTCGATAACTTCAGCAGGGACCGGTCTTTTCTCACAGCTTTTGACTATTCCGGAACGAAGCTTGTTGCGGTCAAAATGTTCGCGGCGGCCGTCTTTTTTGACTACCAACAAATCAATGGTTTCGACACGCTCAAAAGTAGTGAATCTTTTTGTGCATTTGAGACACTGTCTGCGTCTGCGGGTAATCCGCTTATCATCAGACTCTCTTTTGTCGACAACCTTGTTGGAACTAGAATAACAGTAGGGACATTTCATGATGTAACAAGCGTGAAAACAAGGTGATTAAAAAAGCTTATTTTGTTTTTTAAATTGCTTTAAACACCTCGAGTAACTTTTAACAAGATATACAATATCTTGTGTATAAATCCAGTTTAAGTACAAGATATATCGAGTGTCAAGGGTTAAAAAGTCCTTTAGCTTTGAATTAAATATACACGAAATTAACCCGAAAATAAAGTCTCGTGAAAATATCAATCCTATAAACAAAATAATTGTAAACTATAGTCTAATTAGTTGGATATAAAACCACTAAAACAATCTTAGTGTTACTGCTAACTTATAATTTTATGTTTTATTTTTATTAATGATTTTAGGTTAAAATATTAGAAATGAGTATTAAAATACTTTTGGCAGATAACTATATAGAGACGATTAAAAATTCTGAGGGAGCAAAGATTTTTAAAAATCTTTGGGCTGAGGTTGATGGAGAAACAAAGGATATTTTAAATGACGGAAACTTAAGTTGTGCTCAATTCGTATCAGGAGTTTTGTATTTGTTTAAGCTAATTACAGATAGGCACGCAACGGTGGATGGAACTATTAAGGATCTTGAAAAATCCAACTGGACAGAAATAACCACAGCTAAAAACGGATGTATTCTAGTTTGGGAAAATATAATGTATCCAGACGGAGAAGAACATAAGCATATTGGATTCTATATTGGAGATGAGCTTGCAATAAGTAATAGCCCAGAAGCAAAATCACCTCAAATTCATCATTGGACATACGGCAAAGAGATAGAAAAAACTTACAGAAAAATAACTGCAATGTATTGGAACAAACTCCTTGATTAGGAAACGAACCCTAATTGGGCTTTGGCCAAGTCAGTAACCCTACTAAAATCCCAAGGCGGATCAAAAACAATTCTGACATCACTACTTTTAACACCATCTAGATCGGCTAACCTATCTCTTATATCTTTGCGAAAAAATCCCCCCAAGGGACACCCAGGGGTGGTTAAGGTCATGACAATATCAATGTGGTTTTCGGGAGAAATATTGATTTCGTAAAGCAGTCCCAAGTCAACCATATTAACACCTAGTTCGGGATCGATTACTTCAGTTAAGACTTTTTCAACCTCAACTTTGGAAACAGCTTTCATATAAAAAATTACCTACTTTTCTCAAGCAAAAGATATAAAGCAAGAATTACTGATACTACTCCCAAAACCATCTGTAAATTTAATGAACCAATTGCAATACTTTGCACAATTGGCGTAAATAAACCTGGGAACGCATTCATGACTCCGCCGACAAGCAGTAAAAATGCACAATAAATGTCTGTTTTTTGGAATCTTCTTTTTTTATTCTCAATAATTTTCATGATAAGTTAAGTAGATAATTGTTACGATATTATACTTTATTTTATTTGTCGCGACTTATTATAAAATCACAAAATTCAGATAGAATATTTTTGTGTTCTTGGTCAATATTTGCTTCCGATATGTAATTCTTTGACTCGTCTGAAAGCCCTAAAATTTTTGCTTCGATTTTTGCTTTGGCGCCCGAAGAAGTAAGAATATCTTGAACAACTATTAAATCGTTTTCATCTGCGTTTTGTTTGCCTAGAATTGAGTTTAGCTTGGTTATTTGATTAGCATTAGCTAATTCCATAGCATATCTAATTAGTAATGTATTTTTTCCCTCTCTGATATCTGACAAATTAGATTTGCCGATTGTTGTGCTTTTGGAAAAAATTCCCAAAATATCATCCCTTAATTGAAATGCAATTCCTATTGGGGTAGAAAATTTGGCAAAAAAACCTAAAAGTTCGTCAGAAGCTTGTCCCAGTAGGCCTCCAAACTTTAGTGGAAATTCAACCGTATACTCTCCTGACTTCCATCTTAAAGTCGACATAATCATTTCCTCACTAGGTCTATTTGGGTCAAATGATTGATAAACATCTTGATATTGTCCAAGGATTAAATTGACAAACATATCCGCAAAAGCGGTATTTAAATTCTGTTTTGTTTGAGGATCAGCCTCAATATTTGAAATAATTTTTGTAACGTATGCAATTAACAGGTCTCCCGTAAGAATTGCCATTGAAGTTCCAAAATGTTCAGAACTACCTTTTAAACTATTTGATGTGTGGACTTCATTAAATAACACATGGGGAGTCTTTTGACCCCTGCGTGTCGATGATTGGTCGATAATGTCGTCATGAACGAGAGCAAAGGTGTGAAAAATTTCAGCTGAGAGTGCTGCATCAAGAACAGATTTGGCATCAAACGGCTTGTTTGATGCCATTTGATAACCCAGACTGACCAGATAAGGCCTTAATCTTTTACCACCACCTTGAACAGCAAGTGAAGATACTTCAATGAGTTTCTGTGTACTAACATCCTTATTCTCCAAATCTTTAGGTAATGAATCAAGATATTTTTTAAGATGTAATTCAAAAATACCTAAAAATTTTTGGTAGTTTTCGAGAAATGTCATAAGATTAGTATAGATAAAATAATATGATTAAAGGGTTTTGGGCATTATTCTACGAGAAAGCATGGTTCTATATCAAACAGTACGACCAGCTATATTCTTTTATTTTGTATCTGTTGGTCATGGGTATACTGACTCCAGCCGTATTATCCTTTACAAAATATAATTTTGTAGCTCTTTTGTTTTTTTGGCTGGTTTCGATTGTTGTCTGGTTCTTACTTACATTAATGGGGGTTAAAATTTTCAGAAGGTAAAAATAAGTTTAACGAAACTTTACTGATTTTAGAAAATCTCTAAATTCTGTTTCGTTGGTTTCAAAGTTTTGATAAATGAATACCTCAAATGTATAAAATAAGCCGTCTTTTTCTAAATTATTTACAATCACACTACGAATTTTCCCTTGATCTTCCCAAATTTGAATTTCGCCTTCAAGGTTGGAGATTGTAATCTTTGCTTTAGAAACTAACTCCCCGTCGACTCCATGACCTGTAAAGCTTTTTGAAGTAGTTACGACAACTTCAGCATCTGCTTCTTTTTTGAATGTTAAAAATAAGTTTGGGGTAACAATATTCTCACTTTCAAACCAACTAGAAGGAATCGAAAACGAAAGCCCGTAGTCATTGTAGTTTTTTGTTTGCAATAGGGGAGTTTGATTTTGAGATTTGGCGGGGGAGACTGTTGGAACTTTGCTTAAGTTTTGTTTGTTGTCTGGCTTGGATATATCTGCTTCAGTTGTAATACGGCTATTAAGAGTGTTAAGGATTAGCACAATTGACACTGCAACCAATAAAACACCTGCAAACAACGTTCCGTGATGTTTGCTTTTTATGTGTTTATGCAAGTTAGCCAAATCTAGTTTGAAATTTACGCTTTATTATCAGTTGTTGACTCGGGCGTTTCAGAAACTGCGTCAGGAATTGCTGGCTCGGTCTCGGTGACTTCTGTAGAGATATGTACAGGTTCGACTGCAACCTCCGGAGCTGGCTCAGTTTCATTAGTATTTAATTCAACTGGTGTTTCTTCCACAGAAGGAGCCTCTGTTGTATTTTCAACTACAGGGGATGCATCGACTGATACTGGGGTTTCTGTTGGCGCTGGTTGTTCTGGAGCAACCTCATCTGGTCGGGGTTTGGCAAAAGCTACAATTATTTTGCGACCTTCTTGTTCGGTGTCGTTTAAGGCATCAATGGCTGCCTGTGCTTCAGGGTTAGTAGAATATTCCACAAAACCAAAGCCTTTTGATCTGTTTGTCAGTTTGTTGATTACAACTTCAGCTGAAACTATTTCTCCGTAAGGGCTGAATATTGTCCTCAAGCTATCACTAGTCGTTGAGTATGGTAGGTTACCTACAAAAAGTCTTTTATCCATAATTATTTTTTAATCAGCTGGTTATAAATATTAGTACTGACTAAGTTAAATATAGAGAAAAAATATTCTGACTGTCAAATTACTTAAGAAAATATTTAAAACTAATAATATGGATGTAGTCCAAAATATAAATTAAGTCTGATTATTCTTGGTCGAATTGTGGAATATTATCTAAATCAATATTTGGTAGTGACGACCCATTCGACCCACTGGGGTTAGTGAAAGAATTCATCATTTGTGAAAAATCCTGAAATTCGACATCTGTTGGTGGAGTAAAATCAGAGTCACTTAAAACTGCGTTCTGACAATCTATTTTTTCTTTAGCGTCTAGTTTTTCTGGATTTAGGAATTCATCAAAATCATTGTTAGTATTCGTGGTGTCCTTAGTGTCTGTTGGTTTGGACGCAGGATAGAAGAAACCTTTTTTCTCACCTGGAGTCCACATATACATTCCTTTTTCGTTAACGATTACTGAAGACTTTTGGCCATTAACCTCTTGACCGTCAACCCTAAAGCTTTTGTTTTTTACGAGATATTCCCCTGTTGAGTTATCGGTCGTATTAGTATATTTACACCTAAAACTGTCACCAGAAATTAATGCCGCAGCAAGCCCTCCAGCTTTTGATGCTAAGGAGTTATTGTCTGAAGAATTTGTTGAGCCAGCTGGTTTTTTGCAGCTAACAAGAAATATAGCGAGAATAAAAACTGTGGATAGTAATAGTCTTTTTTTGTCTGTAATAGCAACCATTAATCTTTTGTAACAATATAATACTAAAACTAATGGAAGAAAAAATCAAGAAAAATTGTAAATGTCGACTATTTTTTTTACTTGATTTAGTATGTTGTTTCCGTCGAATTCGCGCCCAATAACAATTAAACCGTGAACGTTTTTGAATTTGTCAGTTTGCCTAAAATGGTCTGCATAATAATCAGAAGATTTGATTTGAAATCCAAAAAAATTCTTTCCATCCTTGGATAATAAAATATCCACACCTTGATGATCTAGCTCACGAGAAAAAACTGTAAGATATTTTTTGGATAAATATTTCCAAACCTTATCCTCATTATAAAATCCTTTTACGCTCTTTGAAAAATCTTGATATTTTTTAGTACCAAATAGCCTATCCCAAAAATTGATTGAGTTTTTATTTGCAACTTCTTGCTTGGAACTCTCAGAGTGAGATGAAAAGTCGCTAATTAAATATGGGCAAGAGATTGAATTGTTTATTAAATTAACTTTAGTAATTTTGTCGTTAACGCGCGTATAAATAAAATCTGGTTTGGAAATTTTTTTTTCGGTGTTAAAAAATAATTTAAAAATATTCATTTTGTTCGATAAATAATTTTTATAATATAAATATTCCAAATTGCCCAAAACCCCCCAATAGCCATCGCAGCCACAACGTCAGAAAAATAATGTAAGCCAAGCGCTACTCTAGACATTGCGACCGACATTGTCACAAGAAAAAAGAAAAATGAATAGACTATTTTAAGTGTTGGATTTTTCTCAAAATTTACAACCAAATACCCTAATACGCAATAAAAAACAGTTGCGCTCATTGCGTGGCCTGATGGAAACGAATAATCCTGCCAAAGTAGATGATAATCCGTTAACTCTGGTCTGTCTCTAATAAATACAGACTTTAAGGCACTATTAATAAGTACTGTCGATATCGTACTAAAAGCCAAAATAAAGGCACCTCTACGAAAATGGTTTTTGATTAAAAAAAATACTGCAACAATTAGTAAAGGAATAATAAATATTGTTGAGCCTAGAAAAGAAGTCGTTTCGGCGATAAAGTCTGTGGTGGAAGAAGCGACGTGTCTAAATAATTGATAAATTCCTTCATCAAAATAAACAAGCCTTGGTTCGGTTAAATTACCGGCAATTTTTCGAAAAACCAAAATTAACCCAACAGCAATTATTAAACCTATTGAGGAATAGAAATAGTGAAAAATATCGCTTTTTTCTAATATATTAGATATTGATTTTTGTGACTCTTTATTAGTTTTTGCCATTTACTTATAAGGATTGGAAAATTTTGGGAATAAAAATTAATAGGCCATTACACATTGCAATAACTGCTGCAACCAGAACGAACCCGGCAGAAATATCTTTTATGATTTTTACTTCGTCTGAGTAGGCGGGAGAAATAAAATCCATTAGGTCTTCCAATAAAGTGTTTATCATTTCGCAAACAAGAACTAGTCCAATCGAAAAAGACACGATAGCCCACTCAATATAATTGAGGTCATAAAAAAATCCAAGAATTATTATTGAAACCGAAATTAGTAAGTGGAAACGAAAATTACGTTCTTGTAAAAAAGCATATTTGATCCCTGAAAAAGCGTAACGAAAACTATTGTAGTGTTTTTTGGGATGATGGCTGGAAATAATTTTTCTGGTAGTTGAGGTCATAAAACTATTCTAGTACAAATGGGTAAAATCATATTTGCTTTTTAGGTATAATCTATAATAATTATAAGTTTTAATTAATATTTATGGCAAAGACAGCAGTCAGTAAGCCTTCAGTTAAAGCTGAAGCATATAGCGACAAGAATTTTTTGGTCGCGGTCTTATTATCAGTACTTGTGGGCGGTTTAGGAGTAGACCGTTTTTATCTAGGATATATCGGACTTGGAATCCTTAAACTCATTACTCTTGGTGGTTGTGGGGTATGGACGATAATTGATGTAATTCTAATCGTAACAGGCAACCTACCAGATGCCGACGGTAAAAAACTTAACCCAAAAGCCTAAAAATTCTTACTGGCAATTAGCCAAAGAAACAACAAGCCTTTCCACGTCTCATGGGAGGCTTGTTGCTTTTGGTGTAGTAATTTTCATTCTATCTATAGTTCCCACGGATAAGCTGCATTATTTTCCTATTAAATCTGTGTATGAATCAGTGTTTGGGTGGGTTCCTTATTCGAGTGGTATGACCAGAGGTGTTTCTTCAATTCTGCATGGCAAAATAGATAATGCTTGGGAGTTTAATCCTTTGTCTTTTTTGACTTTGGGTGTGGTTCTGGGAATTATAATATCCGACTTAATCAAACTAAAACGCTGATTTGCCTAATTGCCAAACTTGCTGTTTTGTTTAATTAATCTTGCAGTATAAACAATTGTACGAACCTCTCCATCTTCGCCCTCTATTTCGTTAAGTCCAGACAGTTGCTGAAACTGAGTTAGATAGTCGGACATTTTTTCTTTAAGCTCTTTTATCTCTGACCTTTTGCTTTGAACTTTGAGACTAAGATCGGCAACATCGGGTTTTTTGAGAATTTCTTTTTTGGCGGCAAGTTTGTCTTTTGCGGCTGCTTTGGCATTATCATCAAACTCTCTATAGATAGTATCAGACTCAAAAGCACTTTTAAGCATATCTGCTTCTTCTTTTAGCTCTGTTTTGAGCATTTCCATTCTAGAAATAACATTTTTCAACATTGATTCAACTGCCATTAAGGTTTGGACGTCACTAGCTGGAATTGCAGGACTAACTACATCAGCTGAAGACTGTGGGTTGGCAATCTCGTCTGTAACGATTTCTTCTACTGGGGGGTTATTAAAGTCTGGTTCGACTGGTAAAGGTTTATCACTCATAAATATCTACTATATATGAAGTTATCAATAAAAATAAAGGCGGAGATTTATTTGTGTGCTTGTCGATTTCTCATTTCTATATGCGTTTCAATTATGGCTAGATTTTTGGAATTGGATCTATAAAAAAGGTCACTAATATCTCCTACAATTGGGACAAGGCCGATTAAAAAGTCAGAAATAATATTAAAGATAATAAGTAGAATTCTGTGATAGGGGAGTCGTTCGTCTAAAGCGATGTAGAGCAAATAAAGAGATAAGCAAAAAGCAACAGTATCCCCTGCCCATGGAACAAGTCCGATTAAGAAGTCGACACCAAACTTAATACCAAAAATACTATATTGGTTCTCGAGAATTTTGGTTAAGATTCGCGCGTTTTCTATGTGGCTTGTCATACAATGAATTATAAGCAAAATTAATTATGACAGGACGAACTCACGATTTGGCGGCATTTACTGGTCTTAGTATTTATTTTGTAATTTTTCCACTGGTTAATATGTCACTTGCTACATTAATAACGGTGTTGGCAGCTAATTTTATCGGTGGGCTTTTTCCAGACATTGATCAATCAACAGGAACTCTATGGCGCAGATTAAGAGGTGGAAGTTTTTTGGGTAAACTTATTTCCCCACTGCTTGGTGGCCACAGGCTGCTGACTCATTCAATTGTCGGACTAGTTGTTACTGGATATTTGCTGAAATGGTTTTTGGGGATACTTCACGCCGTATTATTGGTCGATATGAATGTGGTTTGGTGGGCTTTTATGATTGGTTTTGTAACACATTTGTTTATGGATATGCTGACACGGGACGGAATACCACTATTATTCCCAATACCTGTTAAATTTGGCATTCCACCTATTAAAACCATGCGGCCAAAAACGGGAGGTTTTTTTGAGAAGGTAATAATGTTTCCATCCTTATTGGGTATAAACGCGTTTTTAATCTACACAAACTATGAAAAGTTTTTAACTTTTCTGAAACTATTTGTAACATTCAAATAAACTACTTTACACTGAAAAACTTTTCCACCTCTTGAGGAGAATTGACTTTTTGCCTTTGTACTTGCCCACCCTTGCCGACTATAACAATATAATTAACACCTAAATCTTTTAAAAACATTTCATCGTGTGTAACTGTAATAACTGCCCCCGAATATCGCTTGAGTGCATCTTCTAAAGTTTCAATAGTATAGATATCAAGATGGTTTGTGGGTTCATCTAATACGAGCAGATCTGGATTAGAAACGAAAAGTGCAACTAATTCGATTCGGCGGAGTTCACCAAAACTAAAATCTCCGACTGTTTTATGTGCCGAATCGTCTAACAACATTCGCGACAAAGCCTTATATGCATCCTCAACAGAAACTACGGCTTTCCGACGAATGTAATCGATAATATTTTGATCCATTTTCAGTTTCTCGGCAGTTTGTGATAAATACCCAATTTTTAGACCAGTCACAAAATCAACTTTCCCTTCTTTAGGAGAAAGAGTACCCGTAATTAACTTGAGCAAAGTACTTTTGCCTGCTCCATTTGCTCCAACAATTCCTAAACGTTCTCCTCCATGGATAGTCAAATCTATGTCGGTAAATATAGCTGGGGCTGAATTTGGATAACCAAAAGAAACATCTTTTGCACTTAAAAGCACCCCAGATTTAATTTGCGGCACTTTAACCTCGAAAGACGGTTTTTTGGGGAGTACAGGTTCGGGTATATCAGATAACTCTCTTTCAATTCGCACAAGTTGAGATTTTGCTCGTTTGGCTAAAGCGCCGCCTTTTGCTCGGTAGAATGAATCATTTGAAATTCCTTCAAATCTTTGCGCCTCTTGTTTTAGTTGTTTAACAGAGTCCTCTAATTGTTTACGCTTTTTCATCTGCTCATCATAAAGCCTCATTTGGGCTTCGAACATTTCTTGTTTTTTTTGTCGGTAAAAAGTGTAATTTCCGCCGAATTTAATTAATTTCTTGGTTGCCTCATCTATTTCAAGTATTTGAGTTACGGTTTCATCAAGAAATTCACGGTCGTGAGAAACAAGTAGCAATGAAGTGTTTGTCTGTTTGACCCAGTCCTCAAGAAACTTCACGCTTTGCGGGTCAAGATTGTTCGTTGGCTCATCTAATAGTATTAGATTCGGTGAAGAAACTAATATTCCTGCAAGGGAAACTTTTGTTGCTTCTCCACCGCTTATTTCTGTCATATCCCTATCAAGATAATCGGCAGTCAGCCCTAATCCTTCCAAAATTATTTCTCTTTTTCGGGCAAAATCCCAAGCATCATATTTGGCCATGTCTTCGAGAGCTTTTCCGTAGTCGTCCATTAGTTGATCGTTGGTCTCACCAGCCGCCATTCGTGCAGTCAGTTGTTCATAGACCTCGATTGCCTTAGCGACTTGGTCAGAGCAACTGTCTAAATATTGTTTAACGCTACCGTCAAATGTTACCTGAATATCCTGATTTAAATACCCAACAGAAGCTTGCGACAAAACTATATCGCCCTTGACATCCAAATGGTCAGGTGGTGGATTACCATCTGCAACAGTCGATATTAAATCAAGGATAGATGTTTTGCCGCTTCCATTACGACCAATTAGCGCAAGGCGTTCCGATGGACCGATGGTAAAGTTACCATCTACGACTAACTCCTTTGTCCCGATACCCAAATTGAGATTTGTGATAACGAGCCTGGAATTTTCTGTTATTTTTTCGTCCATTCTTACCTCCGGATTTACTCTTAATTTTTCATTTGACATATTAACCTATAGCAATTGAATATATAGCTTTCTCGTTTGTTCTGTCAATTCTAAGTAACTTATTAAGCTTGTCTTCGTAAAAACCACCAATTGGACAAGTGTGAATTTTATGTTTTTCAGCCAATAATAAAATATTTTGACTAAGATGCCCTGCTTCAATAAAAATATATCTGAGTGATTTGTTAGCATATTTAATTGCGCTACGTCCTGGAATAGCGGTGATGACCAAAAAAACTGACGAGTCTGCGACCCAACTATCCACGAGAGTCTCTTTGAGATCTAATTTAAAATCCTTAAGTTGGAGTATTTCTAAAGAATTGTTTTCAAATGAGTAGTGGTACAAACCACTTTTTAAACCTTTGACATTATTTACAAACAGATAAATTTCTAATGGGTACCGTGCGCCACCAGATGGATATGCTCGATAACTGCGCCCATCGATAGTTGCGGCAAAATTTGCGAAGGAAATAATTTTTTTTAGTTTCATGCATGATATGACACGATTTGTATTCCTTTGACTTCTTCTAGATACAATAACTTTTTCTAGTTCTGATGATGGCTTAAGTACGGGCAGCTTGATATAGGGAAACCTTGGATAATTTTTGTAATGAATTGTTTTCCAAGCAATTGGCCATTTATCATACGGGATTGGCTTGGGGGCCGTGACTGAATGCGTTCCTGTTTCGATAAAAAATTTGTTTATATAATCTTTCATAAAAATGGTTGTAAAAATGGTTTTAGATTTTTAATCTTATGTTTTGCGATTTTTTCAATACGACCCACTTCAAGATATTTATACTCTTCTTCTAAATATAAAGGCTGAGCTTGGGGAATAATGATTTTGCATGCAAAAAATCCTAATTTTTTTATTTCTGGGTCATCAAATTCTTTTAAGTAAATATCAAAACCTATTTTTTTAAGCTTACTGATTAATTGGTTTAATGAAATTTTTAAATAACTTGGTTGGAGGATAAGCTTAGTGGTTTTTTTATTATTTAACCAAAAATTAATGTATTTGAGTACTAACGGCTGGCTCCAAATTAATCCCCGATCTTTGAGCTCATACGTTTTGTTAATGTTTTTTAGTAATGACTCAATATTCTGTTGATTAGATTTTGCGAGCTCATCGCGCATCCAGCCACGCGTATGAAATGATTCTTCAAGACTACCCTGTATTGCGCGATTTAAATCGGTATGACATTTTAATCCAAAAGTAACGACGGGTTTATTTTTTGTCCGATCAAGGAGAATTGTTAAAATTACCGGAATATTATAATCATTATCTAATTTGATTATTATTGGCTTAAGCTTGTAAAAAGCGAATT
>Ga0138256_10004560_pt1 | contig 14728 bp, 13 predicted proteins | sample KNB2016incub_MG_FD_105486 | JGI IMG/M metagenome (GOLD analysis project Ga0138256, IMG submission 105486) | Active sludge microbial communities from wastewater in Klosterneuburg, Austria - KNB2014incub_MG | ecosystem: Engineered > WWTP > Activated sludge > Unclassified | place: Austria... | reverse complement strand
TCCTTGATGCTGATCTCGGGCGTGAGCAGCCAGTTGATCCAGGCGTGGGCGGCTTCCGGGTTCGGCGCACCGGTGGGGATGCAGTAGTTGTCCATCCACAGCTCGGTGGCCGGCGAGCCGAGCGCCCAGGCCCACTCGTCCGGGTTGCCACCAGCGTCGGCGATGCGGACGAAGGCTTGGCGAGCATCGCCGTTCCAGGCCATCGCCAGGTCGAAGGATCCCTCGGCGAGCGCCGTGCTCGGGTAGCTGTCGAAGCCCTTGATGTGCGGAGCGATCTCCTCGACGAGGTACTTCTCGCAGGCGTCGAGATCTGCTGCCTCCTCGGTGTTCCAGTTGATGCCGTTGGCCCAGAAGTACGGGCCGACCACATTGGGCGACGAGTCGAGCCAAGCCACGCGGCCGCTCGCCTCACCCTTCGTCGCGTCCATGAAGTCCTGCCAGGTGATGATCTCCTTGGTGATCACCGACTTGTTGTAGATCCAGCCGGTCGAACCCCAGTCCTTGCACACCGAGTACTCGTTGGACGGGTCCCAGTCGCGGCCGAGGTACTGCGGGTCGACGTTGACGATGTTGGGCAGCAGCGACCTGTCGAGCTTTTGCAGCAGACCCTTCTCCAGCATCTGCGGGAGGTATGGGCCGGTGGGCACGACGATGTCGAAGCCGCTGTTGCCATTGGCAGCAGCCAGCTTCGTGATGAGGTCCTCGTTGCTCGGGTAGTAGTCGACCGTCATGGTGACGCCCAGCGAACTGTTGGCGAGATCTCCCACGATGTCGGGATCGTTGTAGTCGCCCCATGTGAACATGGCGAGCGATCCGGAGGACTTGTTGACCACGTTGCTGTACTGGCTGAGCAGATCGCTGCCCCCCGTGCTGCCACCGGTGGTGCCATCGGCGGCAGTCGTACCATCGGAGCTGCTGCTGTCGTCGCTGCCACATGCGGTGGCGACGATGGCGAAGCCGGCGGCCGCACCACCTGCCTGGAACAAGGCACGACGGCTCAACATGTGGCGGAAGCTCGAGGGAGCGAGGATCTTGATCGGTTCAGGCTGGGATGCCATGTGGGTGGTGCTCCTTGTAATGGGTCCTGTGGGTATCAGGCATTGGCTTCTTCCGCTGGTTCGGCAAGCACGAGGCTGGCCTGCGCAGCGGAGAACGAATAGACGTCGGCGGGCGTGAACGTGCACCACACGTCGTCGCCGAGCGAGAGGCGAGGGGCGTTGGCCCGGGGCGTGAGCACCAGCACGTCTCGGCTGCTGGTGCGCACCACGTACTGGAGCGTGTCGCCGAAGTGCGCCACGCTGGCGATCGAGCCTGGAATCGAGTTCCGCGACGTGCCAGGATCGTCGGTGACCAGTTGGAAGTTCTCCGGGCGTACCGCGGCCAAGGCCGGCTGGCCCGGAGCGACGTGCTCGTCGGGCATCGAGGCGATGAACAGCGTGCCGTCGTCGGCCCGCACTCCATCAGCAGTCGCGACGCCGCGCCAGAAGTTGTTGCGGCCGATGAAGCCGGCAACGAACGCTGACGACGGCCGTTCGTACACGGTCTCGGGATCGGCGAGCTGCTCGATGTGGCCATCGAGCATGATGGCGATGCGGTCGCTCATGCTCATCGCTTCTTCCTGGTCGTGGGTGACGAAGATGAAGGTGATGCCGAGCTGGCTCTGCAGCAGCTTCAACTCGATCTGCATCTCCTCACGCAGCTTGCGGTCGAGCGCGCCCAGCGGCTCGTCGAGCAGCAGGACACTCGGTCGGTTCACCAGGGCGCGGGCCACCGCGACTCGCTGCTGCTGGCCGCCGGACATCTGCTTCGGCTTGCGCTCGGCGAGCTTGCTCATCTTCACCATGTCGAGCGCCTCGCTGACCCGTGTGGCGATCTCGGCCTTCGACACGCCCTTCTGGCGCAGGCCGTAGGCCACGTTCTCCGAGACGGTCATGTGCGGGAACAGCGCGTATGCCTGAAAGACGGTGTTGACGTCGCGCTTGTACGGCGGGATGCCCTGCACGTACTGACCGCTGATGCGAATGAAGCCTTCATCGGGCTGCTCGAAGCCGGCCAGCATGCGCAAGGTGGTGGTCTTCCCGCAGCCCGACGGGCCAAGCAGCGACAAGAACTCACCGGGCTGCACGACCAGATTGAGCTTGTCGACCGCGACCATCGAGCCGAAGCGCTTGGTGACGCCCTGCAGCTCGACCGAGCCGCGTTCGCCGGCCAACTCGTCGCCGACCGCCATCGGTGCTGCGTCCGTCACGTTGTCTCCCCCGAGAGCTCGTGGTGAGCGAACCGCTCACCGGTGGCGCCGGCCGACCGACCCCGGATGAGGCCTGTGCCGATGTGCTGTGCGGCCAAAGTGTAGGCACATCGGCCGGCGCGGGAAGGAAATGTGTGGAGGCCCAAGACCACCTACGGTGGCATGGACGCCCGGCAACCTGCAAGGAAATCGTTGATGAACAGCGTGCGCGCTGCGGAATCCCTTGCGCAACCTGGTCATCAGCGCCAGTATCCGTACCGATGGACAAGACGGGAACCCAGATCGACGAGACAGATCGAGCGATCATCGAAGCGCTGCAACGCGATGGCCGCACGCCGTACACCCGCCTGGGGGCCGCCGTTGGGCTCTCCGAGGCGGCCGCTCGGCAACGAGTGCAGCGATTGCTCGACTCGGGCGTGATGCAGGTGGTGGCGGTCACCAACCCGCTCTCCCACGGCAAGCGGCGGATGGCGATGATCGGCGTGCGCACCGAGGGTGCCACCGACGACATCGCGAAGACGTTGCAGGCGATGAGCGACATCGACTACCTGGTGGTCAGCGCCGGCTCGTTCGACCTGATGGCAGAAGTGGTGGTGGCCGACGACGGCGACCTGCTCGACCTCACCAACCGCATCCGCAGCGTGAAGGGCGTACGCAGCACCGAGACCTTCATCTATCTGGATCTCGTCAAGCAGACCTTCACGTGGGGCGCGCACTGAGGCACGCCTGCGTCATCGATCTCGACCGGCAGCGTCTCACTGTAGATTCACCGCGAAACTGAGAACGGGAGCTCCGATGCAACAGACCCTCACCCCCCACCGCAACACACGCCTGCTGGCGCTGGTCGCGGCGACGGCCATTGCGCTGGCCGGATGCGGCAGCGATGGCGATGGCGGCGGCGGGGGCGGGAGCGGCACGGCCGGCGGGGGCGGCGGCGGCGGCGAGACCACTCAACTCGTGCAGATGTTCGCGTCCGACTTCGAGCCCGCGTGCCGCAACAACCCAGTCGAGGGAGCGACGCCCTACACCCCTGCCACGCCGGGCATCCACAAGGTGGTCACCCAGCAGGGCACCGATGCCGACGAGCTCAACGAAGGCTTCCTCGATCTCCCCAGCGAGTGGACCATCCTGTTCGATGCCGCCACCGACCAGTACGCCACCGCCGAACTGGTGCTGTGCGTCATCCGGTCGACCACCACGCTGGTCGAGGAGTGCACCGGCTACCAGACCGATGGTGTCGACACCGGCAACGTGGTCAACCTGTACTCCGCCGACTACGCGGTCTCGGTGCACGAGGCCACCACCGGCAAGGAGCTGGGCGCCACCACCATCACGGCCACCGCCACCGAGTGCCCCACGTACGTCACCTTCACCGACGGCGAGAAGGAGACCGACTGGTACCAGACCGACGACGGCGCGATCACCGACTTCGCCCGCCCGTTCGTCGAGACCTGAGCCGGCGGGCGCAACGCCCGCCGGCGCTGCCGGTCAGCTGTCGGTGCCGTTCAGCTGTCGAGGTTGGCCATCACGTGCTTGATGCGGGTGTAGTCGTCGAGCGCGTACGCCGACAGATCCTTGCCGTAGCCGCTCTTCTTGTACCCGCCGTGCGGCATCTCGGCCACGAGCGGGATGTGCGTGTTGATCCACACGCAGCCGAAGTCGAGGCGCTTCGCCATGCGCATCGCGCGGCCGAAGTCCTTGGTCCACACGCTGCTGGCCAGCGCGTAGTCGACACCGTTGGCCCAACGCACGGCCTCGTCCTCGTCGCTGAACTGCTGCACGGTGATGACCGGGCCGAAGATCTCGTTCTGGATCATCTCGTCGTCCTGGCGCAGGTCGGCGATGACGGTGGGCTGGAAGAAGTAGCCATCGCCACCAACGGCACCGCCGCCGGCGACCACGTTGGCGTGCGACGGTGCACGATCGACCAGCCCGCTGACGTGTGCCAACTGGTTGGCGTTGTTGACCGGCCCGTAGAGCACGTCTTCGTCGTCGGGCGCGCCGGTGCGAATGCCCTGTGCCTGCTCGGCCAACGCGGCGACCAGGTCGCGGTAGATGCCGGGCGAGGCGATGACGCGAGTGGCAGCCGTGCAGTCCTGCCCGGCGTTGAAGTAGCCGGCGATGGCAATGCCTTCCGCCGCGGCGGCGAGGTCGGCATCGTCGAACACGACGACCGGCGCCTTGCCACCGAGCTCGAGGTGCACGCGCTTGAGGCTGTGCGACGCACCTTCGGCCACCTGCATGCCGGCACGCACCGACCCGGTGATGCTGACCATCGCGGGCGTGTCGTGCAGCACCATCTGGCGGCCGGTGTCGCGATCGCCGCAGATCACGTTGAACACGCCGGCCGGCAGGAACTCGGCGGCGATCTCGGCCAGCAGGCCGGTGGTGGCGGGTGTGGTGTCGCTGGGCTTGAGCACGACGGTGTTGCCGGCAGCGAGGGCAGGGGCGAACTTCCAGACCGCCATCATCATCGGGTAGTTCCACGGGGCAACCTGCGCGCAGACACCGATGGACTCGCGGCGGATGATGGAGGTCATGTTGCGCATGTACTCGCCGGCGCTCTTGCCTTCGAGATGGCGGGCGGCGGTGGCGAAGAAGCGGATCTGGTCGACCATCGGCGGGATCTCCTCGCTGCGCACGAGGTGCGTGGGCTTGCCGCAGTTCTCCACCTCCAGGCCGATCAGCTCCTCGGCCCGCGCCTCCACCGCGTCGGCGATGCGGAACAGCGCCAACGAGCGCTCGCTGGGGGTGGTGTCGCGCCAGCTCTCGTAGGCGGTGGCGGCGGCGCTCATGGCGGTGTCGACATCGGCCTGCCCCGACAGTGGCGCCGTTGCGTACACCTTCCCGGTGACCGGGTTGACCACGTTGGTGGTGCGGCCATCGGCCGCCTCGACGTGCTGACCGTTGACGAAGTTCTTGAACGCCTTCACGCGTATCGAATCCCCTTGTGTGGGAGCGCCTCAGTGCGCTCGCACCTGCGATCGTAGTCAGTCCACCGGGTGCCGTCAGATGGTGATCGGGCGGAGGACGAACTTGCTCTCCGTGCGGGCCACGCCTGCGTCGGCCTTCAGCCAACGGATGAACGCGTCGAGCCCCTCGGCGCCCGCACAGTCGACGATGATCGTGTAGTCCGCAGGGCCGGTGACGTACATCGCCAACGCCACCTCGTCGCGCTGAGCGAGCGTGGCCTCGAACTCGGCGGGGTCGGTGCCCGGCGGGAGGGCAACGTCGACGACGGCTCGCACGTCGTGGCCCAGTGCCCGCGGGTCGAGGCTCGCGGCATAGCCGCGGATGACGCCGGTCTGTTCCAGCCGCCGCACGCGATCCGCCACCGAACTGGGGGCGAGATGCACCCGGTCGGCCAGCTCACGCCAGCTGATCCGACCGTCGGTCTGCAAGATACCGATGATTCGTCGGTCGATTCGGTCAAGTACCGGCGTTTCGATGGTCACGTGAGCAGTCTGCCAGAGAAACAGCCGTTGACCAACGGCTCCACCAGGCCGAAGATGGCGCCCATGATCATGACCGTCGGCGTGCCCAAGGAGATCAAGACGCAGGAGTACCGGGTGGCGATGACCCCCGACGGCGTGCGCGAGTTCGAGCGCCGCGGCATCGGTGTGTTCGTGGAGACCGGCGCCGGCGAAGGTGCCAGCTTCCGTGACGACGACTACCGAGCCGCCGGGGCAACCATCGTTCCCACCGCTGCCGATGCATGGGGCCAGCAGATGGTCGTGAAGGTGAAGGAGCCCAAGGCAGAAGAGTTCGGCTTCCTGCGTGCCGATCTCACGCTGTTCACGTACCTGCACCTTGCCGCCTATCCGGAGGTCGCGAAGGCCCTCACCGCTGCCGGCACCACGGCGCTCGCCTATGAGACGGTGCAGTTGCCCGGCGGCGCACTGCCACTGCTGGCGCCGATGAGCGAAGTCGCCGGGCGCCTGGCGCCACAGATGGGCGCTCACTACCTGGAGCGCCACAACGGAGGGCGCGGTGTGCTGATGGGCGGTGCACCTGGCGTACAGCCCGCCAAAGTGGTCGTGCTCGGCGCCGGCAACGTCGGCTGGAACTCGGCCTGGATCGCCGCCGGCATGGAGGCCGAGGTCGTGCTGTTCGACAAGAACCTCGACCGCCTGCGCTGGGTCGACCAGATCAACAAGGGGCGCATCGTCACACTTGCGTCGAACCGGGGCGCGTTGGAGCGCAACATCGCCGACGCGGATCTCGTCATCGGCGCAGTGCTGGTCGCGGGCGGCCGCGCACCGGTCGTCGTCACCGACGACATGGTGCGCACGATGAAGCCTGGCGCCGTCATCGTCGACGTGGCGGTCGATCAGGGCGGGTGCATCGAGACCATCCACGAGACCACGCACGCCGCACCCGTGTACGAACTGCACGGCGTGCTGCACTACGCGGTCGGCAACATGCCGGGTGCCGTGCCGCACACCAGCACGTACGCGCTCACCAACGCCACGCTCCCCTATCAGCTCGACCTGGCGGTGCACGGCGTTGCCGCTGCGTGCGCTCGCGACGGCGCGTTGGCGCTGGGGCTCAACACGCACAACGGCCACATCACCAATGCGCCGGTGGCCGAGTTCCTGGGCAGCACCTTCGTCGAGCCGGCCGCCGCGCTTGCCTGATCCGTGCCACCGCCTGGCGCAGGCGTAGCGTTTCGTCATGGCCACACCGGTGCACGAACTCGACATCCCGACGATGGTGTTCAACGAAGGCAACGTCGCGCAGCGCTTCGGCTCCGACGTGGTGCTGCCGTCGGACACATGGATCGTCAAGAGCCTGTTCGGCTACGCGGTGTGGCACTACGACGACGTCACCAGCGTGCTGCGCGACAAGCGATGGCACAGCGCTGCCGGCCGCATTCCCGAGATCATGGGGATCACCGACGAGCGGTTCCTGCAACGGCAGGGCATCAGCATCCTGTCCGCCGAGGGCGACACCCACCTGCGACTCCGTCGCCTCGTCGCGCCGGCGTTCTCGCCTCGCCAGGCAGACCGCCTGCGACCGTTCATGCGCGAGGTCATCAACGGCCTCGTCGACACGGTGGCCGCCGCCGGCAAGGCCGACGTCGCCGTCGATCTCTGCGAGCCCTACCCGATCCCGATCATCTGTGAGCTGCTCGGTGCACCCAAGAGCGACTGGCAGCTGTTCAGCCGTTGGGCCAACGACATCCTGGAGATCTTCTCGCTCGACGTCGCGAGCAAGCTCGATCTGATCATGCGCACGCAGGACGAACTCGACGCGTACACGCGCGACCTGATCGAACAGCGGCGCAGCAAGCCGGCCGACGACCTGCTCACCGATCTCATCGCCGCCGAGGAGGCTGGCGACAAGCTGAGCAACGACGAGCTGGTGATGATGGTCAACGCCGTCATCGTGGGCGGCACCGACACCACCCGCAACCAGTTGGGCTGCGCACTGGGCCTGTTCGCCGAGCACCCCGATCAGTGGGCGCTGCTCGCCGAACGACCCGAGCTCGCACAGCGCGCCGTCGAGGAGACGATGCGCTACTTCGGTGCAGTGCGCGGCACCGCCCGATTCGCCAGCGTCGACATCGAGTACCGCGACGTGGTCTTCCCCGCCGGCACGTTCGTGTCGGTGGGCCTGGCCGAAGCCAACCGCGACACTGCGGTCTTCGACGAGCCGATGGTCTTCGACATCACGGCCCAGAAGAGCGAGCAACCCCAGCTCACCTTCGGCTCCGGCATCCACTACTGCCTCGGTCAGGCACTCGCACGCGCCGAGCTGCAGGAGGCACTGCCGCTGCTGGCCCGGCGGATGCCCAACCTGCGCCTCGACGGCCCCACCGAGTGGAAGCCCGACGGCGTGGGCATCTTCGGCCCCGCGCACATGCCGGTGACGTTCGACGCCGGCCACTGACTGTGCAACTGAACGACTGTGCAACTGAACGACTGGGCCGGCGCTCGCGTCAGCGAGGCTTGCGCCACATGAGCCACATGTCGGGGCCTTTGCGCAGCGTGAGGGTGCGGCGCACCTCGAACCCGAAGCGCCCGTAGAAGCCGACGTTCGACTCCTTCGAGCTCTCCAGGTACAGGCCGACGCCTTCGGTGTCGGCGCGCTCGACCATCGGCTGCATCAGCGCCGACCCGAAGCCCTTGCCCTGGTGCGCCGGATCGGTACCGATGATCTCGAGGTAGTAGTGCGGGAAGTCGACCTCGCCGTGCGCCTTCTCCATCATCGACAGCACACCGAGGTTCGGGAACAGACGCACGCCGTACAGCTTGAGGAAGGTCGGCGAGTGCTTCAGCACCGTCGTGAACGGGATCTTCCATTGATCCGGTGGCGCCCAGATCGCTGCAGCTTCGTGGCCGGGCGTGGTGTACACGTGCCCGTGCGGCAACTGGATCTTCTGAAAGGTGGTGAAGAACGGCTCGACCTTCGCCTGCGGCACCGACTTGCCGCCGAGCAGATGCAACTTCACGGGATCGTCGTGGAACGACTTGGCGAGGGTGGTCGCGATGCTGCCGATGTCGGCAGGGGTCGCTGGGCGGATCGGCGTTGGCATACGGTCGCACCCTATGGCACGTGACATTCAGCTCGGGTACAACAGTGGCTATTGGGGCAGCGGCCCCCCTGAGGGTGCGCTCGAGGCGATTCAGGAAGCCGAGCGACTGGGCTTCACCTCCGCCTGGACCGCCGAGGCGTACGGCAGCGATGCGCTGACGCCACTGGCCTGGTGGGGCGCCCACACCGAGTCGATCCGGCTCGGCACCGGCATCGTGCAGATGAGCGCACGCACCCCCGCTGCCACCGCGATGGCGGCGATGACGCTCGACCACTTGTCGGGTGGCCGCTTCATCCTCGGGCTCGGCGCCAGCGGCCCGCAAGTGGTGGAAGGCTGGTACGGCCAGCCGTACCCGAAGCCGCTCGCCCGTACTCGCGAGTACATCGAGATCGTGCGTCAGATCGTGCGCCGTGACGCGCCCGTCGACTTCCATGGCGAGTTCTACGACATGCCGTTCAAGGCCGGCACCGGGCTCGGCAAGCCGCTGAAGAGCACCATCCACCCGCTGCGCAAGGAGATCCCCATCTTCCTCGGCGCCGAAGGCCCGAAGAACGTCGCGTTGTCCGCCGAGATCTGCGACGGATGGCTGCCGCTGTTCTTCAGCCCCAAGGAGGACGACTTCTACCGCCGATGCCTCGCCGAGGGCTTCGCCAAAGCCGACGACCCCACGAAGGCCGATCGGTTCGAGGTGGCCAGCACCGTGTTCATCATCCCCGGCGATGATGCCGAGAAGTGCGCCGACTTCGTGCGCCCGTTCCTGGCGCTGTACGCCGGCGGCATGGGCGCCCGCGGCGCCAACTTCCACTTCGAGGTCTTCGCCCGCATGGGCTACGAGGATGTCGCACTGAAGGTGCAGGAGCTGTACCTCGCCGGCAAGAAGCAGGAGGCCGCAGCGTCGATCCCGTTGGCAATGGTGGAGGACGTCGCGCTCGTCGGTCCACCCGACAAGATCCGCGGCGAGCTGGCCCAGTGGAAGGAAACCTGCATCACCACCTTCATGGTCGGCGGCCCGAAGCAGATGCTGCCCCTCTACGCCGACCTCATCCTGGGCTGAGCCCGTTCCCCCGCCGCGACTAGCGGTTCGAGCGGAGACGATCGACGTAGGCCTGGGCGCTGGCGCGACCCTCCTCGTCGCGCAGGCCGGCGTACAGGCCGTCGGCATCGGCCCAGCTGCGGCCGGTGCCGACCATGCTCTCCGTCACGGCATTCACGTGTGCCTTGGTCTCCAGCAGCGCCAGCTTCGGCTTGGCCAGCAGCACCTGCACCAATGCCTCGACTTCGGTGTCGAGCGCGGCCTGCGGCACGACCCGGTTGAGGAAGCCGGCGGCCTTCGCCTCGGCAGCGTCGAACGGGCGGCAGGTCATCACCAGCTCCTTGGTGAGCGCCGGCCCGATCTCGCGCACCAAGCGCGGGATGCCGCCCCATGCCAGCGGAATGCCGAGATCGACTTCCGGGATCGAGAAGCGAGCGGTATCGGCCGCGATGCGCAGGTCGCAGCCCGCGGCCACCACCAGCCCGCCGCCCACGCACCAGCCCTGGATGCGCGCCACGGTGACGGCGCGCATCTCGTCCATCGCGCGGCCCATGCGCCAACCGACTTGGCGGTCTTCCATCGGCGCGGCCGTGGAGAAGGCGGACAGATCTGCGCCGGCGGAGAACGAGCGTCCGGCGCCACCGACCACGACCACCTTCAGATCGTGGTGCTCGTCGAACCATCGTGCCGCCAGCTCGATCTCGTGCAGCGTGTGGCTGCTGAGCGGGTTCAGCTTGTCGGGCCGGTTGAGGGTGAGATCGCCACGATGACCGTCGGGCGAGACGGTGGCGATGATCGTGTCGAACGGAGCAGTGTCCATCAGTTCGTCCTCAGTCGCAGCAGCTGTCGCGCCAGCCGCAACCACTGCACTTGAAGTGAGCATGCTCGGCGTGCAACGAGCCCCCGCACAGAGGGCACTCGGGGTACGTGCCGAAGCGAGCACACCGATCGGTGCCCGCCGAGGCGCTGGGGGTGACGACATCTGACTGCATGCGCCCAGTGTGACACCGGCCACTCCGTCATGCGGGGACCGGACGTTCTAGTCTTGACCCACCGGTCAAGATGACGAGCACACCCAGCGCCCCTCTCTCCCACGGGCATCGCCCAGGGAGCGCACGTGCTGCGCTCGCGTACCCCGACTTCCGGCGCATGTGGATGGCCTCGTTCTCGTCGAGCATCGGCACGTGGATGCAGAACGTGGTGCTGCCGCTGTACGTGCTCGATCGCACCGACAGTGCGTCGATGGTGGGCCTGATGGTCTTCGCCCAGCTCGGGCCGCTGCTCTTCTTGTCCATCCCCGCCGGCGTGATCGCCGACCGATTCGACCGGCGCAAGTGGCTCATCGCGATGCAGTTGCTGCAGTTGGCGTTCTCGGCGTTGCTGGCACCGTTGGCAGCAGCCGATGCACCGATCTGGGCCATCTTCCTGGTGGCGCTCGGTGTCGGCATGGGTAACGCGCTGAACGCACCGGCATGGTCGGCCATGCTGCCCACGTTGGTCGACCGCGACGACATCGCTGGCTCGGTCTCGCTGAACTCGGCGATGATCAACGGGTCGCGAGTGGTGGGCCCGATCATCGTCGCGGTCCTGCGCTCCTCGGGTGTGTCGATCTCGCAGATCTTCCTCATCAACGCCGTCACCTACCTCTTCGTCGTCGGCGCGCTGCTGCGCACGCGCGTGCCGGCACCCGTGAAGGTGGTGCACGCACCGGGCTGGCGGCAGCTGACGGCGGGCGTGCAGATCGCGAAGGCCAACCCGGCTGTGTGGCGACTCTTGGTCACCCTGTTCACGTTCTCCTTGCTCTCGCTGCCGTACGTGGGGCTGTTCGCAGCAGTCGTACGACTCAACTTCGGCGTCGACAAGGGCTCGACCACCTACGAGTGGCTGTACGCAACCTGGGGCTTCGGCGCGTGCTTCGGTGGTCTGGCCATCGGCACCGTGTTCGTCGGCTGGGACAAGCGCTCGGTGATTCGGTACGGCTTCCTCGCGTTCGCCATCGCGCTGGCGGCATTCGCCGCAGTACGCGAGCCGGTCGGTGCGTTCGTCGTCGCTCCGCTGCTGGGCTTCGCCTACTTCGCGACCACCACATCGATGAACACCGTCCTGCAGAGCCGGTTGGAAGACCACGAGCGTGGGCGGGTGATGAGCCTGTGGTTCATGGCGTTCGGTGGAACGGTGCCGCTGGGCAACCTCGTGTTCGCACCGGTCATCGACGCTGTCGGTGCCCGCTGGGTGTTGCTGGGTGGCGCGCTGTGGGCGCTGTTCCTCGCCTGGTGGTGCGACATCGAGCGCATCGATCTCTCAGCCGAGGAGGGCCGCCGCTACCCGCTCGAGCCCGACCACGCGGCTTGCTTTGACGAGCACGGCGTCTCCGCCGGCGAGTGAGCCCAACGCAGCGACCGGATCATCGGTGGGCTCGATGCCGTAGAGCTCGGTGCCGACGGCCAGCACCTCAATGCCTCGGCCGCGCGCGTACTCGAGGATGGCTCGGTGCTCCGCTTCCGGGTCGGAGATCTCGGCCATCAGACCGAGCACGGCGATGCGACGAGTTGCCGGCAGGTCGGCCAGCGCATCGAGCGCCGCGCGCACGCTGGTGGGGTTGGCGTTGTACGAGTCGTTGAGCACGATCGCACCGGCCGCGGTGCGCTGCACCTCCATGCGCATGGCGGTGAGGCCGACCTCGGCCAGCGCCGCGGCGGCCCCTTGCAGATCGCCACCGATTGCCCCCACGCATGCCAGCGCGGCCGCCGCGTTGTGAGCCATGTGCCGGCCGCTGGCCGCGAGGTGCACGCGGCACTGCCCCCACGGCGTGTGCAGCAAGAACGAGGGCCGGGCGATGTCGTCGAGCCGCAGGTCGTCGAGCCGCACATCTGCGTCGGGCGCGTCGCCGTACAGCAGCACAGGGGCTGCCGACTGGGAGGCCATGGCCCGCACGCGCACATCGTCGGCGTTCAGGATGGCCAGCCCGTCGTGCGGCAACGCGGCGATCAGCTCGGCCTTCGCGCGAGCCACACCTTCGATGCCGCCGACCCGGTCGCTGTGCGCCTCGGCCACTCGGGTGATCACACCGATGGTGGGGCGGGCAATGCTGCACAGCTCGGCGATCTCGCCGAGGCCACGCATGCCCATCTCCAGCACCAGCACCTCGGTGAGATCCGGCGTGTTGAGCAGCGTCGTCGGCAAGCCCTGCTCGTTGTTGAAGCTGCGCTCGTTCGCCCACGTCGGCCGGCCGGCGGCCAGCGCCGCCCACGCCAGATCCTTCGTGGAGGTCTTCCCCACCGAACCGGTGACCGCGATGACCGGCCCTGCGAACGACGACCGTTGCACCGCCGCCAGTGCCATCAGCCCGCGCAAGGTGTCGGGCACCTCGATGGCGGTGCCACCCACTGGCGGCCGGGTGGTGAGGTAGGCAGCAGCACCTCGCGCCAGCGCAGCAGCGATGAACTCGTGCCCGTCGCGCTCGGCGACCAAGGGCACGAACAGCTGGCCCGGCTGGATGCTGCGCGAGTCGAACGACACTCCGTCGATCGCCACATCGGGGCCATGCAGTCGGCCGCCGGTTGCCGCTGCCACCGCTTCTGCTCTGAATCGCATCGCCGCACACGGTACCGTCGAGGCTGCATGGCCGCCGCAGCACCTGGTTCCGAGAACGCACAGTCCGATGCCGCCGGCATCGACGACACGCGCGTGAACCTGATCGTGCTGTTCGGTGGGCAGTCGGCCGAGCACGACGTCAGTTGCACCACCGCGGCCCACGTGCTGAAGGCAGCCGACCCGCAGAAGTACCGCATCACGCCCATCGGCATCTCACGCGATGGCACGTGGGCAGTGGCCGGCGGGGCGCTGCTGGCCCTGGCCGAGGGGTCGCACGCGTTGCCCGGCCGGCTCGATCCCGCCGGCGACGCGCTCGCTCCCACGGCAGCCATCTCGCCGGCGGCGGCGGGCCGGCCGGCGACGGGCCGCACCGTCGTGGTGCCGCTGCTGCACGGCCCCCTCGGCGAGGACGGCACGGTGCAGGGAATGCTGGAGCTGGCCAACGTGCCGTACGTGGGCACCGGTGTGCTGGGTTCGGCCCTGGCGATGGACAAGGCGATGGCCAAGCAGGTCGCCGCGGCGAACGGCATCCCGCAGGCTCGCTACGTGGCGCTCCGGGCACACGAGGTCGGCCCCGCCACTCCGGCCCGTGTCGTCGAGGAGCTGGGGCTTCCGGTGTTCGTGAAGCCGGCCAACATGGGCTCGTCCGTGGGGGTCACCAAGGCCAAGACCGTCGAAGCCGTGCGAGATGCCATCGGCATCGCGCTGAGCTACGACGAGTGGATCGTGGTGGAGGAAGCGATCACCGGCCGCGAGATCGAAGTCGCAGTCCTGGGCAACCTCGACCCGCGGGCAAGCGTGCCCGGAGAGATCGTGCCCGGCGCCGAGTTCTACGACTACGCCGACAAGTACGTGGAGGATGGTTCACAGGCGCTGGTGCCCGCCCCGCTCACGCCCTCCCAGACCGCTGAAGTGCAGGCGCTCGCACTCCAGTCCTTCACGGCATTGCGTTGCGAGGGCCTGTCGCGCGTCGACTTCTTCTTCGAGGAAGGTGGCCGTGGCTTCCTGCTCAACGAGATCAACACCATGCCCGGCTTCACCCCCATCTCGATGTACCCGAAGCTGTGGATCGCCAGTGGCATCAGCTACAGCGACCTGATCGACGAGCTGGTGCAGCTCGCGCTCGAGCGCCACGCTCGGCAACGCCGCAACACGGAGCACTGAACCGGCCATGCAACTGCCCGATCGCCGGACGATGCTGCTCGGCACCGTCGTCATCACGGTGGCGGCGCTGGGCGTGCTCGGCTACTCCCGGTTCCGCACCGACGACGAGTCGTCACCGGTGCCCACCGTGCCGGTCGCCAACACACAGGCC
>Ga0138256_10004559_pt1 | contig 14728 bp, 13 predicted proteins | sample KNB2016incub_MG_FD_105486 | JGI IMG/M metagenome (GOLD analysis project Ga0138256, IMG submission 105486) | Active sludge microbial communities from wastewater in Klosterneuburg, Austria - KNB2014incub_MG | ecosystem: Engineered > WWTP > Activated sludge > Unclassified | place: Austria... | reverse complement strand
TTCGAGGCACTGGTGATCGAGGCACGCAAAGATGGCATAGCGATTCCGTAGCCTGATTGCGGACTTACAGGAAAGCTTCAAATGAGCAAGCCCGACAATCAACCGGAACCAACACTCGCACTCAACGAATACGAGCAGCGTCTGGGCCAGCTTGCGCTTGAACTGAAGGGAATGGGGGTCGACGTTGAAACACTGCTGGACCAGGCCACGGGCGAGCTGCCGCTGACCCAGCCCACGGGATATGCTGACCTGGTCAAGGTGCTGGGCAACGAAGCAGCCATACCTATTTTCCAGTATTTGCGCGTGAACCTCTCTGAAGAAGGGACCCCGTCAGCTCAACAGTCCAGCGCCCCACCGGAATTTTCGATGCCCAGCGGAAAAGTAGGCCTCAATTCGGCCGCCGTAGCTGGATTCGTTGCATCCCACCAGTCGCACATGCTTGAACTGATGCAACTTGAACTCGCAAAACTCGGCGTTGACGCGAGCCAAACCAAAGACCTGCTGGGCCTGCTGACTTCCAATATGAAGGCGGAAAACGAAGCCGCGAAGGAATCTGCGCTGGCCGCGGCCAAGAACCCACCCAAAGAGGCGCCGGGACCTCAAACTCCGGAAGCGATCCAGGTTGAAGCCAAGAAGAAGCTCAAGGAGCTCGAGAAGGGCTTTGAAGCAAAGCTGAAAGAAAGCGGCCTTGAGATGCCCAAGGAAAACGAGCAGCCGCTGCCAAAAGAAGCACCCAAAACAGAAAAGGGCCCCGCTTCAGAGCAGGAATTCAAAGACGCAGGCAAGAAAGTTCAGGACGATCTTGCGAAGGGCCTGGATGCCGAATTCAAGAAGTTCGGCATGGACGCATGGCCAGGCGGCGGAGCGCCCGCTGCGAAATAGGCTTTACGAAAGAACTCATGCGGGTCGTCAACGAAAGTGGGCTTTCCATCGGCTGGTGTGTCAGCCGTGTGCCCCCGCATAAGTTGACAGCCAGCTGCATCGTCAAGGGCACCTATTCGCTTAAAGCCGGTGACGTGGCGCAGCTGCTTCGCGAGCAGCCCTCGCTGAACGCCGATATCCACGAAGATGACAACATCGAGAAAATGCTGCTCGTGCCCGGCGACTTCGCGCACTTCAAACCTGCCTGCGATGTGCTTCTGACTGGAACCTGTTACGCGCGCGGTGGCAAAGCCGCGCCGCTTGAACGCGTTTCCTTTGGTCTGGGGCGCTGGGAAAAGTCGCTGATGGTTGTGGGGGACCGGACCTGGAAGCCCGGCATGCTCGGCGCAAAAATGTCTGAACCGGTGCCCTTTGTTTCGATGCCGCTTGGTTACGATCGCGCCTTTGGTGGACCCGGCTTTACCGCCAACCCATTTGGGCGAGGATATGTTCCCGTCGAGAAAGACCTCGTGGCGGGAAAGCACCCGCTGCCGAACCTCGAAAATCCCAGCCAGCAGATCAGCGCACCGAGCTCGCGCCCCGCACCTGCGAGCTTTGGCCCCATTCCGGCGATCTGGCTTGCGCGCGAGGGCAAAGGCGGCACCTACGACAAGAAGTGGCTCAAGCAGAACTGGCCCTTCTTCCCGGATAACTTCGACTGGAGCTTTTTCAACTGCGCTCCGGCCGACCAGCAGCTGAAGGAGTTTCCCAAAGGGGACGAGCTGCTGCGCATGCGACAGATGCACCCGACAATCGCCAACTACGAAGCCAGGCTTCCGGCGATCCGGCCGCGCTTTTTTCTGCGGGAACATCTTGGCGCAAAGATCGAGTTCCGCGAGGCGATCCTGCAGCTCGACACCATCTGCGTGGACATGAACAAAGAGCAATTGACACTTGTGTGGCGCGGCGTGGCTCCGGTTGCCTCCAAGCGCCTACGAGAGGTGAAAGACGTTCTGGTGGTTTCCGAGCCGCTAGGCAAACCGCCCATGCCCGCTGCGAGTTACGAGCGCCTTCTCAAGGGCGAAGAGCCGGCGACCTCCTTTGGGAAAGCCGGCCCTCGTGAACGGCCGGCGCGCAAAGAATCGGAGCAGTTTCCAAAGCGCGTCGCGAAAATCATGGCCGCCGCGCAAAGCGCTTCGAAAAACAATAAGCTCTCGCCCAGGCTCATCGACTCCCTGAATTTTCTCGCAGCCGCGCTTGAGCCGCACGCCAAGGAAAAGCCCCCCGCCAAAGGCACATGGACACGCGAGCGCGTGCTGGCCGCCAATCAAGACGAACTCCGAGGCGCGAACCTGAGCGAGCTTGATCTTTCGGGCCTCAAGCTGGCCGGCGCCAATCTAGCGGGCGCGGTGTTGACGGGCGCTGTGCTGGCAAAAGCCGATTTTTCCGGGGCGGACCTTTCCTCTGCTATTCTGGCTGACGCGAACCTGGGTGGCGCAAACCTGAGTCTGGCCAAGCTGTGTAACGCCGATCTCGTCCACGCTGATGTCGCCCGCGCCAACTTTGCAGGGGCAGACCTCACGGGCGCTGACTTCAGCAACGCCAAGGGCAAGGGCGCACACCTGACGGGTGCCAAGGCAGAACGAGCTCGATTTGCCGGCGCTGATTTCGAGCGGGCAAATTTCATCGCAGCCGGACTTGGCGGCGCTGACTTCAGCGAGGCCAGGCTGCTCAAGGCCGATTTCATGTCGGCTGACCTCGAGTCTGCCGCATTTGAAATGGCGGATGCGTCGGGTGCCAACTTCTCTGATGCCAATGCCGTCAAGCTCAAAGCCGGGCGCGGCGCGAATTTCGCCGGTGCGAACTTTTCTGGCGCCAAGCTGACGGGCGCGACCTTTCACGAATCAAGGCTCGAAGGCGCTGACTTCCATGATGCGTTTCTGGATCGCGTGCTGTTTGACGGCGCGAACCTGGCAGGCGCGAATTTTGCGGGCGCCTCCGCGGCCCAGGCACGTTTCGATTTCACTTCGCTCAAAGGCGCAGTCTGCTCCAACGCCAACATGCTCAAGGCTTCATTTGAAGGCGCAAACCTGATTGATACTGATTTTCGCGGCGCCAACCTGTTCGAAGCCGAGTTTCTCGACGCCACCGGCTCCAGCGCCAAGCACTTCGAGGGCGCCAACTTGAAGAGGACGAAGCTTGCCTGAGGCCGCTGCCAAAACGCCGGCATTCAAGCCCGCCGAGTTTGCGAAACTCGCCCGCGCCGGTACGTTGCCGGCCAACGCCGCGCTTGAGGGCAAAAGCCTGGCGGGCGCTGATTTACAGGGCGCGTTGCTTGCAGGCTGTGAACTCGCGGGCCTGGATTTCAGCAACGCCAAGCTGCGTGGTGCGAATTTGGCCGGTGCCAATCTCACCGGCGCCAGGTTCGACCAGGCTGATCTTACCGCGGCCGATCTGAGCCACGCCCGTTGCGAAGGGGCCGTGTTTAACAAGTCCCAACTCAGTCAAGCGCAATTCAATCAGACCGGGCTCAAACGGGCCCAGTTTGCCCAGGCCATCGCTTCGGGAACCATGTTCTTTTCATGTGCCATGCAGGGCGCTGATTTCGCTGGCGCGCAGTTCAGAGGTTGCATGTTTGATGGTCCTGAACTGACGGGCGCGAAGTTTTCACAGGCCTCGCTGGATGCCTGCAGTCTGCGAAGTGCGGTTTTGCCCAAGTCTGATTTCACAGGCTGCAGCCTTGAGAACTCTGACTTTGCCGAGTGCAACCTGGAGGCAGCGAGTTTCAAAGGGGCCAGCATCAAGGGTGCGGATTTCACAAACGCCAACCTGAAGTCTGCCGTGTTCGCCGAATCCAAGGGCAGGTCAGCCAATTTCATGTCAGCCAATCTCTCGGGCGCTTCGTTTGTTGGCGCGTTGCTGCCCAACGCGATTTTCATGGAAGCGAACCTTGAACGGGCAAACTTCGCCGGCGCGGACTTGAGTAAGACCTTTTTTTCGCAGGCGAACGCGGCTATGGCGAGCTTTCTCAAGGCGAATCTTTCGTTTGCAGACTTTTCCTATGCGCGCTTTGCACAAACCCGCTTCACCGGAGCAGATCTGAGCTTCGCCTCGTTGCACGCAACGATAGAGAGCGAAGCTGATTTCAGCGGAGCGACAATGAAGAGCGTGAAGCACACTGATCAAGAGTTGTTCGCAGCGGAAAACGTGAAGAAGAAATAGGAGCCGTCATGTTCAGCCAGACTCAAACCGCTGTTCGCCCCGCTCACGTGATTGCGATTGATGGCGAACGCCTGTTGCTGCAAATGCCGGAACACCAGTGCTGGGCTTCGCTGGCACTTGCCTATCCCTACGCTCCGCAGGTAGGCGACGTGCTGCTTGCGATAGGCGACGACGATGATGTCTACGTGATTGGCGTGATTCAGGGCCGCGGCAAGACGCGCTTTGAGGCGCCCGGCGACCTGGAGATAGCCGCGCGCGGGAAACTTGACCTGCACGGCGAACTGGGCGTAACGCTCCGCGGCCCCAGCATTGAGGTGCAGGCCGACAAGCTGGAGCTGGTTGCGCGCCAGGCCTTTGAGCGTTTTGTGGATGTGTACCGATTCGCCAAGGGTGTGGTTCAAAACAGCGCAGCACGTGTTCGCACTCTCGTGAGCGGCACCTACACGGTTCAGGCGGAACAGGTTGTGGTTCAGGCCGACAAAGACGTCAAAATCGATGGCGAACATATCAACCTGGGGTAAGCCATGTTTCCAGTAACGACTAGAGGCGGCGGGATGTGCATGGCTATGCCCGATACCTGCCTGGTGCCCGCGCCGCCAGCGCCGCCGGTGCCCACACCGTTTCCGAACATCGCGCAATGCACTGATGGCAATCCGGGCACTTGCACTCTGAAGATAAAAGTCGACAGCCAGCCGGCCTTGGTGGCGAATTCGATGCTAATGCGTTCTTCGGGAGATGAAGCCGGGGTCAATGGCGGCGTCATGTCGGGCGTGAATATGGGGCCGGGGACCATTAAAAAGGGTAGCGTAAAAGTCAGCTTCGAAGGCAAGCCCGTGTGCACATTGCTGTCAGTATCGGCGCAAAACGGGCCATCGGCCAATGCGCCCGCCGGCGTTCAGATGTCGCCCTCTCAGGCCAAGGTGCTCTGCGCGCCCTAGTTTTCAGGTGTACAGGTCAGGGTGCATCTGCCGCAGTTGTTCTTTGAGCGCGGCCAGAATTTCAAACAGGAATCTTTCGGCAAACTGCGGTGTGATGGGCTGGCTGTAGTTCATTTTGTTGGCCAGCCCTGCCGCTACGGCCATGGCGGCCTGCATGCGTGTGGGCTGAACGAAGAAGCGTATGCGCTGTCCGAACTCGTTCATCTTGACGTAGTCTTCTGAGCCCAGGCGCGAAAGCTCATTGCTTGAAAGCGGGAACAATCGATCCGGGATCTCGAAGTAGCCCGGAACGCGAACATCGTCGCCGAAATCACGCGGAATCTTCAACGTGACGACCAGCGTTCCCGCCAGAAAGTCACCCAGCCTGCGGGCGCGCTTGTCGACGAAGATGAAGAACGAGAACAGGCAAAACGGAGCCATGCTGAAAAGCAGGTCAATGTTGAACAGCCCAATCCAAAGCAGCGCCGGAAACACACCGATTTCAGCCAGACGCGTGAATGCCCGAATCAAGCCTTCTCTTGGGCCAATCTCAAGGCCGTCTTGACGGATGACCCGAAGCTTGCAGATGCGCTTTCCGGGTGTCTGGCCGGAATAGAAACCCTCGAACACGAAGAAGTAGCCCAGGTTTACAAAACCAATCAGCAGGAACACGATCACTGCCATCCAGATTGACCCAGACAAGGCCGAGCCAATCAGGACGATAATCAACACCAGAATCGCCAAGCCTTGAAACAGCAGGTCAAGGCACAGTGCCGCCAGCCGCAGCGGCGGGCTGGCCAGTTCAAAGCTGGCCTCGACATCTTCGGGCAGCGCAATCGCGTGGGTGTAGGTGAGTGTGCCCACGCGCAGCACGTCCATGTCAGGGCGTGTGGCGTCTGTGAAGATGGGTCTGTAGACTTCACTCATGGCCTGGGCTCGTCCTCAACAGAATAACTTCATCCCGCCCCGCGATGACCGCCAAATGGGAGTTCACCCCCGCGCTCGCTGGCGCATCCTGGCAGAGCAGGGCGCTTACTTGTCTTCCGGGATGGCACGGCCGAAATCACAGGCCGAGGCGGAGCGCTTTGCGGCGCTGTTTCGCCAAGGTGCAACGGAGCTGGCCAGAGTTCGGGCGTTTTCACCCAATCGGAAATTGGCGGAATCCCTGGAACAGGCGGTTGCAACAGGCCACTTCGCCATGCACCGGGGCGAACGTGCCAGGTTATTGGACGCCTTGCTCGGATTCGTGTTCGAAGTGCCAAGGCTCGTGCGCAAGAACTGGCGCTACATGGCGGCCAGCGCGGCACTGACCCTGGGGCCCGCGTTGATTGCGTTTTTTGCAGTCCTGTATGACCCGGGCATGTTCTACCTCTTCATTGATTCATCGCTGGCGGGAGGGCGCGATCCCTCAGCCAGCAAGGAATTCCTGCAGGCTTCACTTGAGGGCGAGCTGGACAGTGTGGGCGAAGGAGCGTTCTTTTCGTCCTTCCTGTTCGTGCACAACACACAGGTGAGCTTCATGTGTTTTTCCATGGGTGTGGTACTGGGCTTGCCCACGATCTACCTGCTGATCAAGAACGGCTTGATGCTGGGGAGTTTCATCGCCGTCTTTTGGGAAAAGGGACTTGCCGTCGAGGTCATGGCCTGGCTGCTGCCCCACGGCGTTCCGGAAATCGGCGCCATCATGCTTTGCGGAGGATGCGGCCTTATGCTGGGGCATAAGCTTCTCAACCCGGGCAATCAGTCGCGCAAAGTCGCGCTGCCCAAGGCGGCAGGCGAAGCCTGCATTATCGCGATAGGCTGCGTGCCACTGTTGTTCAGCGCAGGCATTATTGAGGGCATTTTCCGGCAGAGCGGCGCGTCGCTTTGGCAGCGATACACGTTGTTTGGGGTGATGCTGGCGTTGATAGGGGGCTGGCTGCTTTTCGCCCGCCGCCGGGCTCCTGAAACAGTGGTTGAAGACTGACTCGCGATACAGCCGGAATTCCTACAACGAACCCGAGTTGATAATACGCCCGTAAAGATTCAGCAGCGGTCCAGAGATTTCGTGGGGTTCGGCGTCAATCGTGTGCACCCCACCTTGCTGGATACGCTGCAGTATCTGGTTGCGCTCATCCAGCAGCGTCAACGCTGCCAGTTGGCGATAGGCGCCGGTTGTGGATTCGACCTCGGCCTCAACCACCTGGTGATAGACGGGGTCACGCACGCTGCAAACCACGACGGCATGCCGGCGCTTGATCGCGGCGATGTTGCGTTGAAGCTCCCAGCCTTGCGCTTCGTTGTCAAAGTCTGTGGCCACAACCACAAGAGCACGCCGACCCAGCGCGTGACCCATGGCGACAAAGGCCGGTGTAAACGCAGTTTCCCCGTGGTTGGGTTTCACCTCCAGGGAGGCGCGAATGATTCGCGCCAATTGCCCGCCCGATGCCTTGGGTGGGATCAGCACCCTCACGGTTTGGTCGAAGATCATCAGGCCCACCAGGTCGCCGCGCTGCAGCGAAGCCGCGGCCAGACGCGCGAGTGATGCCAGGGCCAGATCGACCTTGCGTTGACCTCCGACACGACCACCCATCAGTCGGCCCGCGTCGCAGCAGAGCATTACGTGGCGGCGGCGCTCAGGCTCAAAGCGGCGAACGGCGAGCGTGCCGGTGCGTGCGTAGGCTTTCCAGTCCACGCTTTGGGGCGGATCGCCGGGTACATAAGGCGCGAGGGACTCGAACTCGCCGCCGCGTCCAACGCCGCGTGCACGATTGACACCGGCATCGGCGTCGCGCATGGCCATCAGCAGCAGGCGGTTGCTGTGCAGGAGTTCTACGCCCGGGATGCCAAGCAGAGTGGCTTTGGCCGAGAGGCGGATGATCCGGCGCATGAGCCACAACGGGCCAAAGGCCTCAAAGGTTGCAGCATCCAGGTTGTATTGGCCGCGGTCGTGAACCGTGAGCGATTGGTCAAAAACACCTTGCTGACCTGGTTCAAGCTCAAAATCGACAACGCCTGATCCTCCCTCCAGCGCCGGTGGAAGAACGTCCCACAGGCTGCCTCTGAGCTTCCGGGTGCCACGGTTGGTCAAGGTGAGCTTGAGTTGAACCTGAAGGCCAACGCCGCTCTCGGCGGGAAGATGGCGTTCAAGCTCGACATCATCGCGGCGGGGCAGCATCAGCACTTCGGCGCCAAGAAACAGAGCGAGCGTAAACCCCGCAATCAGCCAGGCAAACACCAGTTCAGGCACCCATAGGGCGCTGACGCCAAGAGCCAGAAGGGCCAGCGCGCAGAGGAGCAGAGTCTTGGTGGGCGAAAAGGACATGGGCTACCGGGGTGCGGGAATCCGTCCGACAATGTCCTCGAGGATAGTGTCGCTGCTCACCGCCTCGAGTTCGGCGGCGGGTGTGCGGAAAATGCGGTGATGCAGGCAGGGCACGACCAGTTCGCGTACGTCATCGGGAATCACAAATCCACGGCGATAGGTCGCCGCCAGCGCTCTGGCCGCGCGCAGGAGCATGACACCGGCTCGGGTTGATGCCCCCGCACGCAAAAACGCGTGCTCGCGTGTTGCCCTGAGAATGTTCAGCGCGTAGGCAGCAACCGGCGGGCTGACTTCCACGCGATAGATCAATTCGCGCATGGAACGCAAGTCGATCGCGCCAAACGCGTCGACGGCTCCCAAGGCCGCCAATTCGTCTGCGGATTTTGGGGCTCCGTGCAGCTGCATGATTTCAAGCTCGCTCTTGGCGTCGGGGTAGTCCAGATTCAGCTTGAACAGGAAACGGTCCAGTTCAGCTTCCGGCAGAGGATAGGTGCCTTCGCTCTCGAGTGGATTTTGAGTGGCGATCACGCAGAAGATGTCTGAAAGTGTGTGGTCGTGTCCATCGGCCGTAACTGTTCGCTCCTGCATGGCCTGAAGTAACGCGGCCTGCGTGCGTGCGGGCGCCCTGTTGATTTCGTCGGCCAGCAGCAGCTGAGTGAAGACTGGGCCTTTGCGGAACTCGAACTCCGCACGGTCAGGCCTGAAAATGCTGGTGCCCGTGATGTCGCTTGGCATCAGGTCTGGAGTGAACTGGATTCGCTTGAAGTCCAGGTTGCAAAGCCGCCCCACCGTGCGGACCAACAGCGTCTTGGCGGTTCCGGGATTTCCCTCGAGCAATACGTGGCCCTGCACCAGCAGACCCACCAGCAGGTGACGAACGATGCCAGATTGGCCTTTGACCACGCGAGCCACCTGTGACTCGACGCTATCACAGAACTCCCCAATCCGGGCAAAGTTCACCACGCGCGGCTGGTTCAGGCCGGGAAGGGCTGACCCAGCTGTGTTTTGAGCACCGCCGACGTTCAGGGGCGCCGAAGTCTCTGGCCGGATCGGCATGGGTTGCGACTGCGGAAATCCTTCGGGCGTTCCACTCATCCTTGCTTCCTTTGTTGAGCCTTACCGGGCGATGCGGGTCCAGGCACTGACTTGGAAAAGGTTTGCTCGCGTTTGAGCTTGGCAATTGAAGTGGCTACGGCCACGAAGTTCTCTTCGCTGCCGCCCGTCAACTTGATTTCGCCTAAACCTGTTTCTGTTTCCTTGGGCAGAGATGTCGGGGTGGAACCCGCCATTCCAGCGGCGTGGACGTGGGCTTTGGATGGCGACAGGGCGTGTTGTGCGCGCTTGATCAGGGCGCGCGATGCCGGACCATAATCGCGGGCGCGCTCCATGAGTTTTGCGACGCCTTCGACCACGTAGGCTCGCGAACGACGGGTGTCGCCCTCCTCCAGCGCCGGCTGCAGGACTGTGGTTTCGCGCCATCCAAAGAGCCCCAACAGCAGCAGCAGTGAGAGCAGGCTCCAAAGCGCCGGAGGCCTGACGGCGAGGTACTCGAGTGAGGCCTGTGTTGCCAGTCCGTGCATAGCCTCGTCGATTACAATCTCGCGGCTTTGGCACTGGACGAAAACGTTCTTGGCCAGAACAGCCGCGTCGCCCTTTGCCAGATAACGGTTTGACAAGAAATCGGGGTCGGCGACCACGATCAGCTTTCGCATTGCGTTGTGTATGGCTACGGGTTTGCCGTCACTTGTTTGCACCAGGATACGCCAGCCCGTGGGCATGAAGTTTTCCACCGTGACTTCGGCGGGTTTGGTCAGCACGAAGTACTGCGGGTACCCCACCCAATCGTGCAACCTTGTTCTGTGCTGCCCCTGCGAATCAGTCAACGCCAGAGTCTCGAGGCCGCGACGCAGCGAGAGGTCGGATTTGAGATCGGCGACCTCGAGCAGGAACTCAATGTCGGCAAGGGAATGGATGGACTCCTTTAACACGACCCTGCCGTCTTCGTCGGGCTTGGTGGGCGAATAATGCCGCTTGGGCAGCACCAGAATGACGTTGGGGCGCCGCTCGTCCCTGAACAGGGCCCTCATCTCGACTTCATGGTCCGCGACCTGCTCAGGACTGGGTTCAAGCAGTGCCAGTGCGCTTCCCCAGGGCTTGAAGTAGTCATCGTCAAGTTTGTCCAGGCGGTCAACGGATGTCCTGACGGTGAAGCCGTTCTTGCCAAGGAGTTCAACGAGCGCCCTATGGCCCCCCGGCGATGCTGAGGTGCTGTTGGTGAAATTGTCTTGAGCCTCTGGCTTATCAAACAGGCCGCGGCCCAGAACAAACAGCGTGATGGCCCCCATGGCGCCGAGCAATATCAGGCGGAAGCGGGTTTCATGCCCACTACGTTCAGTTGAGTTTAGGCGCTGGATGATTTTGGTCGTGGCCTGCTTCATCCCAGCACCGCCTGGGCGTCAATGGTTTCAAGCTGACTATTCCATTGCTGGTATTCCTCCGCCCTTGGTACATGGCGGCCATAGCGTACGGATTCAACCAGGAACAGGAGCCTGCGAATCTGCCTGCGCGTTTCTTCAACTTGCACCAGACGCAGTGCATCGCGCCAGGTTTTCACTTCAGTTTCGTTGACGGCACCCTGCCAGCCTGCAGTCAGCCAGAACAGCTTGTAGCGCAACAGGGCTGCCAACGCGTAGTTGCCGGCCTTAAGTGCGGCATTCAGCTCGGCCTCCAGCGCCGGGAAGCCTTTGGGTGCGTCAGCAGGTGCTTCTTCAGGCGAAGGTATTGACTCGACCGCAGATTGGGTCGCCTTCTTCTTTCGGGGTTTCCGATCCAAAAATGCCCGCACGATGAAGACCAGTGCGATCACTGCCGCGATCCCGATGACCATCCAGAAAACGACCTGCAAGACGGCAGGGTCAAGGCTGGGCCCATCGCCGAAGTCAGCGTTTCCGGAATCGGAGTCCTGAGCCCCCCGGCGCGACGGGCGCTCCGGCGATGCAAAGCGGCGATGGCGCGCACCGTCACGGGGTCCAGAGGAAGTCTCGCCATCAGAAGGCTGCCCACCCCCTTGGTTTGACGGATTGGGGTCTTGGCCTTCGGTGCGGTCAACATCGGCAGGCTGGGGATCCTCGATGCGGTATCCCGCGTATTCGGGGCGTGAAAGTATCTCGCGTGCGTCCTGGCTTTCCTTTTGGGCAGTCAGCGGCATCGCAAACATAACCCCCAGCAACGCGAGCGCGGGCAGGTGCAGTGTTCGGAGCTGTCGTTGCCAGAAGTTCATTTCGAGCCTGGAGGAATCAGCGACTTACACACCCGGAGGACGTTTTCGCGTCAGGGGCATCCTGGGCGGTGGAGGCGCGAAATTTTGCGGCGCATGGCCGGCAGGCTGGGTGTAACCGCCCGGAGCGTAACCCTGAAATGCGAAGGGGTTTCCAGGTTGGGGCTGCGGCACCGCCTGCTGCTGCATTGCCACCACACTTTGCGCGGCACGACCTGCATCCCAGCCTTTGGGCAAGTAGCCGGGAATGTCATAGGAGTATCGCCCCTGCGCCTGCAGAGTTGCCATGAAATTGGGGTCGACGCCGAAGGTGGCCGCCAGTACTGACAGGTCAAAACCCTCTTTGCGGCAACGCAGGTCAAAATAGTAAATCACCGGCGGAATGGCCAAAACCGGCGCCACAAGAGCGCTCCAAGCCGCAGAGATGAGCGCCCCAGCCAGCTGCACGCCTGGGTTACCCCCGGACATTGCAGACTGCAGCACCAGGCCCGGGAGGCTCACGAGCCAGAAGCAGAGATACATGACCACGAAAATTCCGATCAGCCGCCAGGTGTAGCCCGAAGTGAGCCTGGCGCTGCGGGAGAACGCCTCGTCGGCATTCATGTCTTCGAGCATGACCACTGAAAAAACCAGGCCATAGCGACCGTAGAGGAACAAAGCCACGGGCACCACGGCCATACAGAGCAGCACGGCCCAGCCGAGAGCCGCGGGCTTGTAGTCGGTCATGAACATGACGAAGGGAACGGCCACGAGACCGATGAGAATTGCGCACACGACGAGAACAATCACTCCGGTGGCCAGAAGCGCGCCGCTTTGGCGAATAATGGCTCGAAGAGCCTCGCCAATTGTGGTCTTGGCGCCCAGGTAGACGCGTGAAACCAGGTAGTAGATTCCCCCGCCCGCCAGCGCCCAGGAAAGCACAGTCTGAAGCAGCCAGGTGCCAACGTTAATGAACGCCGCGCTGCCGTCGAATTTGGAATTCACTTTGGCAGGAGTGGAAAACGCGAACTTCCCCAGTTCCAGCAACGCGGTAGGCACAAACACGAAGATCAGGAACAGGCTGGCAAACAGCGTGAAGTTGGCAACGTAGAGAGCAAAGCTTCGGCTGAGGATGTCGCCGAATTCAAGGGGTCTTAGGTCGAATGCCTTGCGCATGGCCCAAGGTTACTTGCGAACATGAAACGTTGGGACGAAAAATGCAAGTGCCAGACCCCCCTGGTCGGCGATGGCTTCAGGCGGTTTCCAGCGGGATGGTTCTTTTGGGTGGGGGGTAAGCGGATTCGAGTTCTGAGAAGTCCTGCTCGGTGAACTTGATGCGCGAGGCGCGGGCGTTCTGTTCAACGTGACGCGGATTGCTTGACTTCGGAATGGCGATCACATGCGGGTGGCGCAGCGTCCAGGCCAGTGCGATAACCTCAGCCTTGACTTCGTGGCGCGCCGAAACTCGCGTCAGAGCCTCCTTGATCGCCAGACGCGTCTGGTCCAGGGGCGAGTAGGCCATTAGCGCGATGCCTAGCTGCGCAGAAAGCGGGAGGACGTTGCGTTCGATGCCGCGACGTTGCAGGTTGTAGATCACCTGGTTGGCAGCGATGTTCTTGCCCAAGGGCAGTTCCTGGGCTTTGCGCATGGATTCGATATCAAGGTTGCTGACGCCGTAGTGCTTAATCTTGCCTTGAGCTCTTAGCTGCTCAAACGCCTCAAGCGTTTCTGCGAGTGGGTACTCGCTTTCCCAGTGCAGCAGATAGAGGTCAATGAAGTCGGTTCCAAGCCGCTTGAGGCTGCGTTCGCAGGCCGCGACGGTGCCTTGGCGCGAAGCGTTCTGGGGCATGACCTTGCTGACCACGAAAATCCGCTCCCGGCAGCCGGTGATGGCCTCGGCGACGACACGCTCGGCGCCGCCATTGCCGTACATTTCGGCGGTGTCAATCAGCGTCATTCCAAGTTCAATCCCCACGCGCAGGGCCGCGACTTCATCTTTGCGCCGAGCCGGCGACTCGCCCATCTTCCAGGTGCCTTGGCCGAGAACCGGCAATATTGCGCCGGTACGAGTGGTGAATGTGCGCATGCTCATGGGGGTCTCGTTTAGCCGTGCTCCAGCGTAGAAGGGCCACCGCAAAATAAAAGGCGAGCCGCTCGCGGCTCGCCGGAGAGGTGAGTTCAGCGCCTACTTCTGTTTTTCTCCCTGCTGGCGTACGGCTTGCTGACGCTGGGCTTCCTTCTCGCACTCTTCACTGAAACGCCTGATGTGATCCTTGATCATTGACCGGAATTCAGGGGTTGTGAGGTTCTTCTCGAAGGCCTTGAGCATCAGGCGCACGGGCGGCGGAATATCCGATTCGCGAGTGCCATACTCAAGAATTTCGATGATCTTCACCAGCGTCTGCCGGGCTTCTGTGTTGATCTCTTCTTCACTGATCTCATTGAGCAGCCCCGAATCCAGCATGATGCGCATGAACGCTGCATTGGTGGCCCGCTCCTGCGGCTTAGCGGCAAGTCCCGCGATGAACGAGTTCCAACGCTTCAGGTTCAAATCGTCAGGCTGGACACCGGCTAATTTGGCAACGTGGCGCTTCAATTCATCGGCGCGGCCAGCCGCTGCCCAGTTATCCAATTGAGGCCGGCTGCCTTGCTGCACTGAAAACGCCCCGTTGTCCTGAATCACGGCGAATTGCTTCTCGTTCATTGAGGCAACAACGAGCCCATGACGCAACCGTGCGTTGCCATGGCTGGGCTCTGCGAAATACTCGCAGCCGCGCCGGCGCAATGTCATGCCGCCCTTTTCGACGCTGACGGAAACATCTGAAACCTGCGCGTCCATCACGCTGTCGGCATCGGCTTCCATGTAAATGTCGCCGTCAAGCGGTTGCATTGAAACGCCTTCAGGCCGCTGTGTGAAGCGGGCCCTGGCGCCAGGAGACAGTACGGCGGTGCCGTTGCCGATCTTGACTACGGCGTGCGTGTCTGCAGGAGCCGCAATATCAGCAGGCAGGGCGATCTCACGGTTGATGCTCTTGTTGACCGTGATCGAACCCGCATCGGCGATTCGAACGTCACCGGTACTGTAGGCGAAAACGGAAGTAAGCGGCTTGACCTCGCTCGGCGTTTGAATGGGCTGTTTGGTGGCGTTTCCATCTGTTGCGACGCCCT
>Ga0138256_10004558_pt1 | contig 14728 bp, 17 predicted proteins | sample KNB2016incub_MG_FD_105486 | JGI IMG/M metagenome (GOLD analysis project Ga0138256, IMG submission 105486) | Active sludge microbial communities from wastewater in Klosterneuburg, Austria - KNB2014incub_MG | ecosystem: Engineered > WWTP > Activated sludge > Unclassified | place: Austria... | reverse complement strand
TATCAACCATTTAAATGGATCATGAAATTATCAAATCATTCAAACAGCTTGATAACCACCCCGATCCAGAAATCAACAAAGATATTCTCTTAATATCTTTATTGGAAAACATTATGGAATCAAATAAAAATCCAACCTTATTCAATGCATTTTGCGATTATCTGCATTCAAAAAATATAATCCATCATAAGAAATTCTATTCCGACAAGTACGCTGAAACCAGGCATGAATATATCAACAAATTGAAAAGTTTAATTGATTCTAATACACAGGAAATAACCTCAACCGAAAACAATCCCATCTCCTTTTATCAATCCAGATATATAAATGATTTTGTTGAATTAGAAAAGATTAATACTGGCGGTTTTGGCAGTGTACATAAGGCTACCAATAAATTAGATGGAATGGATTATGCAATTAAAAAGATTCCAGTTAAAGATATCCAATTACTCAATACAATTAAAGTAATTAATGAAGTGAAAATCCTTGCCAAGTTAAATCATGATAATATTATCAGGTATTACTCAACATGGATTGAATCAACTAATGACAAATCAGTATATGAAGATGTTTATGATTCATCTTCTGATTTTTCATCAAACTCCAATGAGATAGTCGCCTATCCATCTGATCCAGATTTTATGGTTATTATGTATATTCAAATGGAACTTTGTCAAATGGATTTGAAAGAATTCATATCTCAACACATTTTAACTAAAAAGGAAGCTAATACAATCATGCTAAATATACTTAATGGAATTCAATATATTCATTCTAAAAATATTGTTCATTGTGACTTGACCCTAAAGAATATTCTCATTGATCATAATAATAATATTAAAATTACTGATTTTGGTCTGGCTAGGGAATTAAATGACCAAGACCATCATATCGATCCTCATGCTTATGGTACACAACTCTATATGGCACCAGAATTGCTTAATCATGGGAAAATATCAACTAAAACCGATATTTACAGTCTGGGGATCATTTATTTTGAATTAATTACCAATTTCAAGACAGATATGGAAAGGAGTAGGATGATCCTTAAATTAAAGAGAGGTGAATTGAAAGATGATAATTTAATGATTATTAGTCAAATGATCCAACCAGATGATAAATTAAGACAATCCATAGAAGAGATTATTAAAAAAATTGATTTATGAAATGTTTGATAGGAATAATTAAATGATTATAATATTCATTCAGAAAGAGCAACAATTCGCATTGAAATGTGTTATGATTGTGCCACTTTGAAATTTTGTTGCAAGAGAACTTGTAATTGTAGCAATGCATACTTTTATGTTCCAATGTGGATTATTGGATTTACTTCAATAGTTATTGTAGGCTACTTCATCATCATAGGTTATGGATGTTTGTGGGATCAATATGTTTGGAATAATGTCTTTGGTCATAACAGTTCATGCACTCCGTTCAATCCTGATAAATTTTTTGCATGGGATATTATTTCGGGTGTCGGGGCTCTTCTGACAACAGCCGCGGCACTTGCACTTGTTGCAGCTGGTTTGTTTCTATTTGGTTCGGGGATTTACGGATTGTACAAGTTAATAACTGGATGTTGTAGATGTTGTACTGAGAATTATGAAGCGGCTCAAGTTGATGCCAAAGCACATAAAGCAACTGAAAAGGCACCATTGCTTCAGGTCAACGTAGATGTTAAATAATTTATTTATGTGAAAAAAATTGAAATTGTAATTCATTATTAAACTTTATTAAAATATTAAAATTATATTGTTTTGTGCTAGTATTTTGGCATAAATGTGCGATTGTCAGACATTAACACTCTTTTGTAAAAAAATATTTAATTGGAAAAATGCTTTATATCGATATACAATGATAGTGTTGGGAATTATTTTACTAGTATTTGCCGTCTATTTTGCAATTTTTGGCTATGGATGTTTATGGAGTCAATATATTGGACCTAAATTGAGTTTTCAGGGTTTTTCCCCATGTGTTCCATTTGATAATTCTTATTTCTTCTACAAATTCTTTGTAGGAATGCTTGGACTTGTGATGACGGTAAGTCCAATTGTTATTGGAGGTTTGGTGATTTTTGGACTTGGTTATGGACTTTATTTGTTAATATTTAATTGTACTAAGTGTTGTAAAAAGAGTTACGAAGAGGCAAAAAATGAAGCACAGGGTTATCGTATTACTGAAACTACTCAATTAATGCATGTTAATGTTACTTCTTAATTATTTTATATAATCTTTGTAAAAAGATGAAAAGCAGAACAAATAAAAATATATTGATAATTAAAATCATTATAAGAAAATGTTCAGATTAGTTTATTATAAAATTTTCAATTAAAATATAAAAATTAATTGATTAAATAAATAAAATAAATGTTTTATTCGTCTTCGGAAATAGATTCATCGTCGTCAATCTCTGGATCCTCATTTGATTCATCTTCTTGTTCATCTGGTACTACTTCGTTATTTGAAGTTTCTGTATCTTTCTTAAAATCGGAACTTACTTCACCAACCTTATACAATTGTTCAAATTGCTCTTTAGTCAGAGGTTCTTTGGTCTTAGGATGAACATAAGTGATGTTTTTAGGATCAACTAAAATAGCTCCACCAAGTAATCCCTTTATGACTTCTTGATCATATTCTGTTTGAGCTCCATACATTTTATTAAGTTTCTCAATTTGTTGTTCAAACTTTTGAATCTTTTGTTTCATGAATTCGATACGACCTTCCAATTTGACTTTATCTGGTGGACTAATGTATCCTCCAGCTCCAGCCAATTTGACTTCCAGATTTTCGAGAATCTTGACCAATTTAACTAATTTGGTCTTTTTGCTTGCACGAGTATCTGGTTGTTCTTCTTCAATATCGATTTTTGGTACGATGAATCTTGTTGGATTTGGTTCATTGAAGTATGTGACTTCAATTTCTAATTCTTCTAGCTTCTTAAATTTACTCAAAACCGATTCACGGTTTCGATCACGATAATATTGCCAGACCAAATCCCACTTTTCACGACCAATTTTGGTGAATTTCTTACGCCAAATTTCCTTAACAAACTTACCAGTCATTGGGCATCTGGCATTCTTAATGAATTTCTGATTACGAATGGCCTTGTTACCTACCATTACAACCTGTTTTTCTTCTTTGGGTTCCAGATCTTTCTTGACTTGTTCCTCTTTAGTCTGATCAATCATTTTCATTCGTTGTAGAACAAATTCACTTGGTTGAAGACCTTCTTTATCCATTTTCTCACGATAAGCTTGAGTTAGTTCACGGATCTTTGTAATCTTTTCCTTTCGATCAGCATTCTTGACAGCTTTTTTCTCTTCACGAAAAGCTTTACGACGTTCTTTGTCATTATTGACATATTTCTTTCGTTCTTTGATTTGCGTTTTCATAAGCTTGCGCTTTTCAGGATCATATTTGTCCTTATTCTTGTGCTTGCTTGGATCCGGGGGAGGATAAGATTCATCAATAGTTCCTTGATGAGCTTCGGTAATAGGTTCGGTGTATTCAACCTTGACGTGAGGATCCAGTTGTTGTTTTCGAACTGGACCTTGAGCACGCAATGGTTTGTAAGGCCTGTAGGGCCTGGCTTCCCGGGATTCATTGAATCCTCCTCTGGATGCTCCGCGAAAGGCACCGCGGTCTGATCCTCTGGATGCTCCGCGAAAGGAGCCACGGTCTGATCCTCTGGATGCTCCGCGAAAAGAACCGTTGTCTGATCCTTGGGAATAATTTGGTTGGTAAGACGGCTTGTAACTGGCCTCTTCAGATTGATGTTCCTCATTGCGTTCATAGTGTTGTCCACCATGTCCGCCTCTGGAACCTCTGGTTGCTCCTCTAAAAGAGCCACGACCAGATCCTCTGAATGAGTGAGTACCGCTTGTGTGTGTTTCTGTGTTCATGTATAATTGTATTATACTTATTCCTTTAAGTATTTTTTCATTTGAATATTCAATTTTTTAAGTCATTGAAAATAAAAATAAAAATTGATTTATATTATGGTTGAATTTGATGGTCTAATAAAATGCTTATATGGTGCATTTAGGAATAGTTGGATATAGAGGATTTACTGATTACGAAAAGTTTAGTCAATTAGTTGATGAATATATTGAAGAAATTGGATCTCCTGAATTTATTATAAGTGGTGGAGCAAAGGGAACCGATACAATGGCTGAAAAATATGCACAAGATCATAATATCCAGACAAAAATTTTCAAACCTGATTGGGAAAAACATGGTAAAGGAGCCGGCATTATGAGAAATACAGATATTATTCAAAATTCAACTCACGTCATCGCTTTTCTTAGTCAAAAGAGTATTGGTACAATTGACAGTATAAATAAAGCGAAAAAATTCAATAAACTATTAAAGATAATTGATATATAGTAACATATGGACTTAAGAACCGAACTTAATAAATTTACAAAAAAGATAACTAAAGAAATAAATTATAAAAATAATTATATCAAGCTTGATCTTATTGACTATCATGATAAGAAGGTAATTGACATATTAAACGAATGGAAGATCTGTTTATCATTCATGGGGAAAAGTAAATTACTAAAAGATACATATGTTGCAGAAATAATTTTTTGTTTATTAAGCGATTATCATTATGTTCATACTATTGGTCGAAAAGAATCACCGTTACATTTATATAATCCATTTTTAGATGATTTAACTAATTTGGTCGTTGTTGACCAAAACCGTTGTATAAAATTTAAATTATTCAATATAAGTAATACATTGATAGTCTTTGATTTCAAAAAAGATCATTATAAAATTTATAAACTTTATGGGTTGGACGTAATTAAAGAGTATTATGAAACAAAACAAATTAAGTTTGATCATTTGGTTAAGGATCTTCAATTAACCCCTATTTTTGAAAGTAATCTAGATAATATTGAGAAAGATTATCAAAAACTATCATATATAAATTATACAAAGGCTATTGTATTAGAAATAAGATATAATACTTTGATGCAATATTATCAATTATATGAAAAGATAGATCAAAAAATTGAAAAAGAAATTGATCTGTTATATAAAAATCTGTTACATGACCGAGATATAATTACCGGGGGCGTATGAACTCATGTTAAAAGGAAACCAGGCTTGTTGTGTAATAGGAACATCACCGCGGAGATCATACGACATGTTGCGTGTGTGTCGTGTTGAGGCATTCCAATATGGATAATATGGATAATACAAGTAATCTGACGCATCTGGAACATAAACATAATTTTCTATTTTTGGCGACGAGAAGAAATATAATATGAAGAATATAATTGCAATTATAATTACTACAGGAATATATGATATCATTTTATTTATATCATTACAACAGAATATAAAAAATTTGATTTTGCGATTTAATCTAATCATAAAATATACTAATATAGTTTAATGGCATTTAATAATATGGATGCATTAGAAATAGCAAAGAGTGCTGCAATTAGAAGAGAAAGTAGCAAACTCATTAAACAGAAAGCATGTGAGCGTCTTTATAAAGATATGTATAAATTAATTAATGATGAAACACATCAAATTAAAGAAAGAATTGTCCAACAAATGGTTATTAACAAGAACAATGGTAATAAAAATCATAAATATAATAAGATAGCATTTTTTTCAGGTAAAACTTATGGAATCGATGATTATGTAAAAATATTTGAACATTGTAATGAAAACGATCTTGATGATCCGTTAATTGATCAATTGCACAGAAAATTTCCAGTTTATAAAGTTTATAGCAAAGTCAAAAGAGAATATAATAAATATGATGAGGCGTTTGATGTTTATTATATTTACATAAAATGGAAAAAGAATCAAGCATTATGAATTAAGTTTATACAATGTAATGTAAATCTTTTCTTTATTGGCAAAATCTTGAATAATATTATAATATTCATCCCAATTTCCACCAGCAGAACCACATCCAATATTGAAAGGCAATGCAACAGTTTTCTTTTTAATATCTTTTATTTGACTAATTTTCTGCAAACATTCGTTGAACCATTGTAATCGGTTTTTAGGATTATCGTTTGTATATTTTGATTTTGAAGGATAATACTGAGCATAAGCATTAATAATAAATCTTTTATTGATACCGTCTCCCATGATGTCGATAGTTCCTGGTGTATGATGCGTGTTCTTGTCTTTGGATCTTGTTTTATATGTATTGGCGTGAGGAAATGCATCAAATACACTTTTTGCAAGGTGTTTGCTATGATTTGTGACACAATTACATTGATGAACAATATAGTCTTCCGTAGCTTCTAATAAATCACCATTAATTTGTGTTAGATAAATCATAATAATTTACATAATATAAATTCTTAAAAGTTTTAAATGATAAATCAAATTTTCTTAAGTGTCACGTCCCAGTTATCATGTTCGTAACTTATATCAATAATTTCAATTCCAATTATTAATTTTAATAGATTATCTATTTCTTTTCTTGAAAATAGATGATAAAACCGTTGGTTAATTATTTCTCTAGTATCTTTGTCTTTCCATGTCACAAAATAATTACCATTGTCATCAATTGGAATAAATTTCTCAGTTAATTCTTGCTCTCTAGCCCAAACCGTGAAATGTATCAATCCATCTTGTTTAAGCACTCTAATAATTTCTTTCAATGCGTTAACCAAATCATCTTGTTTATAAATATGATGAAGTACAGCGATGGATATGACTGCATCAAAAAAATTATCTTGAAATGGCATTTTTACAATACTTGACAAAATAACATTAAGACCTTTTTTACGACATATTTCAATTAAATTTTCGCTTATATCACAACCAATAAATTGCATATTTTCAAATGACATATTTTTACCATTTCCACAACCGGCATCCAGAATCAAACTGTTTTTTGGTAAGGATTCAATGAACTTTTTTACTGAAGACCAATGGTTATATCTAGTTCGGTCAAAATCTTTTGCAATTAGATTGTATGACTCTTTGACATATTTGGTCTCAATGTTGTCCATTGACAGATTAATCAAATATAATATTTATGAATGAATAAATAGTTAATAATTCAACTTTTTAATAAAAATTGAATTTCAAAGACTAAGTCAATCATACCCTTTATTTATCTATATTAATTCACGATATGAGTGCGAGTATTGGTAATTCTCTCACTGATTTTTTCAAAACTAATACATTTACTGGAAACCAGTATATTGACGGGTTAATACTTGCAAGCGTGATTCCTGTAATTTTAGCATATGTTAATAATGTGTTTACATGGATGACCAAATTTGTAAGTTATATATTTACAATGATTGTTAGTTATATTACAGAATACATTAAAGCTAGATTTGTTGGTAAGGTATTATGTGCCATTTCCATTTCTGAGGAAAATCGAATTTTCAATGTTATCAAAGAGCTTGTATTTAAACCTGACGTTCAATCAGATGTATCGCGATACATTATGACTAGAATAACCAATATCAAAGATGATAATGATAAAGATACAGATTTCAAAATGTTTCGTCGTTGGACTGATTATGACAAGTTTGATGTGACAATTGATCATACCGGTGAAAAATTATTTCAAATGAGTAAGAGTTATAGTTCGATTGATATTGATATGAAAGCATTCCAATATAAAGAATATTATGTTAAGTTTACCCTTAAATATGATTCTGTAAAAGACAGGAATGATAAAAGTAATTCAAAAACAGGTAATATGATGACCATGGAACTAATTACAATGAAAAATATCACTAAACCTCAAAATGAATATGAATATGCAAATATGATCGAGGACTTCTTAAAAACAAAGTTTAAAGTCAATGATTTTATTACTTATCATTATGCTATTAATACACGTAATCAAACTCTATGCCGTTTCATACGCAAATTTATGGAAAAAGGTGAGAGTGATACAGGTGGTTTGTTGAAATATGGTGATGGTAAATTCGAATTACTCAAGGAAACAGTTAAACCAAAAGTATTACCAAATAAATTAATTGTTAATCTAACAACTCAAAATATTGTAAACAATGATACCGAATTATATGATAAAATTAATTTGACAGGTAATTATACTGAAGCAAATGGCATAGGAAAAAGTGGGTTCAATGTTTTATATGACCAATTTATTGGCAAACCAAAAATGCAACAAGTTACCCAATATAGCTATTATGTAGATAATAATAAGATTATCTTTATGGCATTTGAAGGAAATAATAATCTATTTATAGATATTGTTTCTGCTGGAAAAATTTTAACAGAAAATGATATTAAAGAAATTATTAGTTTTATGATTAAACATGGTAATGTCGCATCTCAAAAGAAAGAAGTTGTTGTTGAGAAAAAACAAGTTAATGTTTGGAAATATTATAATAGTGATGAAGGTTGGTATAAAAATCAATTAGACAGAAGAACATTTAATTCGATTTTCCTCAAAACAGAAACTTTAACACAAATCAAGAAAGAAATCGAAAACTTTATGCGTGTAGAACAATTGTACAAGTCATGTGATTTCCCTTACAGAAAGGGCATACTCTTTTATGGTCCGCCAGGTACTGGAAAAACGTCTCTAGCCAAAGCTATTGCCTATGAATATCAGATTGATATGTATATTATCAATGTGAATGACAAGGATGTTAATGATGATACTATTTGTCAAATGATGAACTCTATTGGTGGTTCTGGTAACAAGATCTTATTGTTTGAAGATATTGATTCTGCTTTTGCAGATAAAGAAAAGATTAAGTTTGAAGAAAAGACTGATAAAATCAGTGGTATTGCGCAAGCTAATAATACTGATCGCAAATATCTTACATACGCAGGTCTTCTTAATGCGTTAGATGGTGTTCTTTCAAGTCACCACGGCGTCATTACAATTATGACCACTAATTATATTAATAAATTGGGTGAAGCTCTTATAAGACCTGGTCGTATTGACCATAAATATATACTTGGAACATGTGATTATGAACAAATTTATAACATGACTCGTTTTATTGTTAAAAAAAGTTTAGATCTGATTAAAACAAACCAACTTGAAAATTTGTCTGCAGAAGCTAGTAAATTTGATGATGAATATTTAAAGAATCATATATATGATTTTGCAAATAGTTTGGTTGATGAGAAAAAGAATAGTAATATTAAACCGTGTCAGTTACAACAATATATATTAAAATATATTGAGAATCCAGATGATATTTTTAATAATTACAAAGAATTATTAAACTCTTAATATAAATAACTTTATAGAATTCTAAAAATTTTGTTTATTAATTAGCTCGATATTTTTATGTTTTTTAGTATTTTTATGTATTTCAAAAGAATCCAACGAAAATGTTCCATAATCGCATAAAGTACAATAGTATTTAAATTTTTGTTCTCTCTCTTCTTTTGTTGAATGTTGTGTTAACTTATGTTTTAATAATGTTGTTTTATTTTTTGTTTTATAATTACATTGTTCACAATTAATAGGTTCCTTATAATCAGATCTTTTTTTACGTATTCCAGTTTTATGTAATTCTGTATTTATATGAGTTTCCCATTTTGCTTTAATATTACATTTAAAATTACATTTTACACATACATATTTGTGTTGTTTATTGTCCATATTTTATATATAATAGTATAATATTTATATAATTTAAACAAATGATATAATTTCAGAAAAGACTTAAAAAGTTTTTTCTATATAATATATATAGTAATGGTAAAATCAAAACTTCTGAAGAATGATAATATTAGTGATGAAGCTTATCTTTGTAAAATGATTAACGTGTACAAAGCCCTAGAAGACAAAATACAATCGCTAACTATGTCTGTTGGATCGTGTATTGTAGAGAAAAACCCGATGCACTTATATTTTAGATTATCATATGATGGAATTGAATATCCAATAGCAAAATTAGTGTATATTAATTTTAACAAAAAGAATGTAAAATGTGTAAAAAGAAATTGCGTAACAAAAAGATGTATAAATCCAGAACATTTGATTTCACAAAAGCTAGAAATGAATTTTGATATTGCATGGCAAAGATTATTATCAAAAGGTAAAAGAGATACTACTACTAGTTGTTTATTATGGCAAGGAAGCATAGAAAAACATAGCGGATATGGTATAGTAAGTTTTAATGGACGTAGTGATAGAGTTCATGTTGCTTCATATAAAATAAAAGTTAAAAAAACTGTTCTTGAAAAATTTAATGATAATAACGAATTATTATATGTAAGACATATGTGTGATAATAAACATTGTTATGAGCCAACACATCTGGAACTTGGTACTGTTAGTCAAAATAATTATGAAGATAAAATAAAATCAGGAACAATAATTAGAGGTTCAAAAAATGTATGGGCAACAATAAACGAAGAAACTGCACGTAAAATAAAATTATCAAAATATCCAATGGACCATGAATTATATAAGAATGTACCAGACAGAGCTAAAGAATTTAATGTATCTGAATCAATAGTTTATGCAATTGATAGTGGCAAAAGTTGGGGATTTATTCCAGATGCAAATGGAAATACAATAGACATGCGCAAAAATAGAAAAATCATTAAAATAGATACATGGACACCTGAAATGTTCGAAGTTGCAAAAAAATATATAGAGTCGAATTATATTAAAGATGAAGTTACTGGATGTTGGATATGGAAATTAGGTAAAAATAAAGCAGGTTATGGAAAACTTACATTATATGGGAAAAGAAAATGCGCACATATCGTATCTTGTGAAATTAAATATGGTTATCATAAACCAAAAGATAAAGTAACAAGACATTTGTGTGATAATAAAGCATGTGTTAATCCAGATCATTTAGAATTTGGTACACAATCACAAAATAATATTGATACTATTAAATCTGGAAATAATAAAAATTATACAACCGAAGAAATTGTAAAGGAAATCAGAAATACATATAAAAAGGATGGATTAACAGGGGTTAACAGAGCTAAAAAATATAATTTATCTATAAAAGCGTTACGAAATATAGAAAAAGGTAGGACATTTTCTCATATGTTATAATAGCGAATAAAACATTACAGGAAGGGCATACTCTTTTATGGTCCACCTGGAACTGGCAAAACTTCCCTAGCTAAAGCTATTGCATATGAATATCAGATCGATATGTATATTATCAATGTGAATGACAAAGACGTTAATGATGATACTATTTGTCAAATGATGAACTCAATAGGTGGTTCTGGTAACAAGATTTTGTTATTTGAAGATATTGATTCTGCTTTTGCTGATAAAGAAAAGGTTAAATTTGAAGAAAAAGTAGATATGGCTATAAAATCATCTGGTACCACAAATGGTATACCACAATATACTCAGAATCCTGATCGCAAATACCTCACCTATGCTGGACTTCTTAATGCATTAGATGGTGTTCTTTCAAGTCATCATGGAGTTATTACAATTATGACAACTAACTATATTGAGAAATTAGGCGATGCGCTTATTCGTCCCGGTCGTATTGATCATCGTTATATGCTTGGTACTTGTGACTACGAACAGATTTGTAAAATGACTCATTACATTGTAACTAAGAGTTTGGAATTGATCAAGACAAATCATCTAGAAACATTATCAACAGATACCAAAAAATATGATGATGATTATTTGGAAAAACATGTGGGATTATTTGCTGAAAAATTGGTTGATGATAAAAAAGAAAGTAAAATCAAACCATGTCAGTTACAACAATATATATTAAAATATATTGAGAATCCAGATGAGTTATTCCAAAACTATGGAGAATTGCTAAAAAATTGAAATTAATTTATCTTGTACTGTTTATTTAACATATAATCAATTTCTACAATGTGGGGTTACGTTCTAGTTGGTCTTGTTGGTGTTACTAGTGGGATGTATATCTATTCCAAATTATTTGGTACGTCAAAGAAACAACACGTGCATCTTCCTACGACTGGTATTCTATACCTTGTTGATGGAAAACTAGATCATCTCTTCAGTGTGTCTGATCTGATTTCTCCGACAGCCGATGCTTTTGATAAACCATTTGAATTTTGCAAATATATTGATCTTGTTCCTAAGGATCAACATATTAAACTTGTCATTTGCACAAAAGGCGGAGCGCTTAGTAGTTTAGAGAAGATTCTTAAGAAACTTAAAAAACATCCGGCTGGTTATACCGCATATATCAAAAATGAATGCTTTTCAGCGGGCGCAATGATTGCCCTTGGTGCCAAAGAAATTGTTATGAATGATGATTCGTATCTTGGTAAAGTTGACGTGCAAATTGCTAGTATGACTGAATCGTATTCTGTTATTGATTATTATAATCTTGATGAAAAATATATTACAGGCGACAATATTCAAAAAGTTAAGTCATGTGAACAACTAATAAATTATACAAATGACATTCTTACTCTTATTTTTGGTGACAACGAACAATTGAAAGATAATGTTCGGAAACAAATGATTTTCAGCAAATATCCACACAGCAAGACTTTTGATTACACTGATTGTCAGAATATGGGTTTGACTGTCCGCAGACATACAGAAGATGAATTAAACTTGTTCATCTAAAAAATTGATTTATTAACTATTTACTTATTTTAGTTAACATATCCAATTATTCAAGACAATGCAAAAGATCCTTTTAACATCCCAAAGTGAATTAAAAATCAATGCTCTCAAACAATTCTTAGATGAGAAAGGTATTCAATATGAGCTCACTATTGTAAATTGTGATGGCTGTAACCTGCCTCCACAGCCATTTATTGATACTGATCATGATGGATTTTATTATCCAAAAGAAAGAATGAATTACGCAGCCAAATCATACAATTTAAATAATTATGATTATGTTGTTGCAATTGAAAGCGGAATTCGTTGTTTCAAAGATGTTTTTTCAAAGGATCTCTTTTTGGATGTTTCTTATGTCCTCATTCTTCATCAAGGAATCTTAAGTAAAGGTTGGGAAGGAACTTATCCAATTCCAGGTTGGGAAGGAACTTATCCAATTCCAAAGGAATATTTACAGAAACTCTTTAATCAAAAATTGATTAATTACAATGATCATATGCAAGGTTATCCGATCACTATAGGCGAGTTAATACATCAAGATAAACCATATATTAATCCAAAAAACTGGTTTAATACCAGACCTGAACAAATTAATTCGTCACTGACTGCCTGTTTTCAGGATTTGATAAAAAATATTCAATCTAAAAATGAATTATTGACTGTTTATAAATCATATGACAATTATCCGAAACCAGGAGTTAATTTCCATGACATTTTCCCTCTGTTCAAAAATCCAAAAGTTTTCAAGAAAATGATTGATTTTATGGTTCAGCGATACAAATACGATCAAATTGATTATGTTATTGGATTAGAGTCGAGAGGATTTGTTCTAGGTACTCCGCTAGCATATGAATTAGGTATTGGTTTTGTGCCTGTAAGAAAAGCCGGTAAACTTCCTGGTGAAGTGATTCAGATTTCCTACGGTAAAGAATACGGTGTTGATGTATGTGAAATGCAAAAGGATATTCCAAAAGGATCCAGGGTTTTGCTTGTAGATGATTTGATTGCTACTGGAGGAAGTTTGCAGGCAGCAGTGGATTTGTGCCAACAATTAAATTGTGAAATTGTTGACTGTTGTGTTTTGAGAGAGGTTAAGGAATTAAGAGAGAAATGTCAAAAGACAATGAAAAAATATTATACTGTGTTGTTACAAGAATAAAAAATTGAATATATTTTAATATGGTTTATTAATTTATTTAATTATTAGTATACATGGATCAGCTTTTTAATTTCTTCAACCCTCCAAAACATTCTTATCATATTTTTAAGAAGTTTGGCGATGATACTTATTTGGCATGGTGGCCTATATCTGGTTTTGGAGAATATTGTTCTAATATCAAGATTGCAGAAAAACAATTTGAGAAGGAATGTGATGATGGATCTTGCAAACTTATACAGTATGATGCTGTTGTATCAAAAGGAAAAATTATTGGTATAACAGGCGAACCAATAATTCTTAAATTATGTGATAAAGAAAATAATTAACTGTTTGATGCCTTATATTCCGAATAAGAATGTTGATCAATTTCATCATACATAGACATTTCATTTGGAAAATAGGCAAACGCATCAACCTTTTTATTACCTATCATTATTTGAAGAATTTTTTTATTAAAGCCAAATGCAACTTGATCACATATATTAAATAGTTCAGTCATTTTATTTGGATTACATACTTTAATGACTTGTCCATTGACATAATCACATAAATCATAAGTTGGTATTATTGCAGGAGTATTATCTGTTTTATGTATTGTCAATTTCATTCCATAAGCAATTGCTGGGTTAATCTTACAAGCAAAATTATTGAGAGTGTCAACTAAGATACCATAGACAAAAAGATATTTAACCATATATTAATAATAGAGTTATAATAATAATGAGTTATTTATAATTTAAATCAACTTTTTATTAATGCGATTTGAAATGTAAAAAAAAGTTTTCAGGTTCACAACCATCTTTAACAACAGTGATATGGCTAGTTGGATCTGTAACTCTAAAAGCTATATCCCATGCTTTCATCATTTCCTTATAATCGCTATGTTCGCCAATCCAAATATAAGTTGTTAGTGATGTAATAAGAACATAAGCATCATCCGAACTAAGTAAATCATGAGTTAGTTTTTGTGTAATTTGTTCGGTTTGGTCGTTGATAATTCTGTATAATTTGTTGTTATTATAAAAGGT
>Ga0138256_10004557_pt1 | contig 14728 bp, 10 predicted proteins | sample KNB2016incub_MG_FD_105486 | JGI IMG/M metagenome (GOLD analysis project Ga0138256, IMG submission 105486) | Active sludge microbial communities from wastewater in Klosterneuburg, Austria - KNB2014incub_MG | ecosystem: Engineered > WWTP > Activated sludge > Unclassified | place: Austria... | reverse complement strand
GTCAAGGAAGATAAACAAAAGGGACAGCGCCATATGGCGCTGTCCCTTTTAAGTTGCGGACGAAAATAGATTACGAAGCAATAAAGAAATTATCTGGCACGTGGAAGGAGAAGCCGACGTACGTGATCAACGCGGCGGCAAAAGCGATCCAGAGGAAGGTTTTGGCTATGGGGCGGAACTCGATATTTTCCAAGGTGTCGTCCAGGCTAAAAGCAAAAAGCAAGCCGACGAGGGTTATCACCAGCGAGTAGACAAGTTCAAAACTTCCGAGATTCAACCCCAAGGCTTCGGGGATAAACCAGATCGCAATAGACATCCACGGGAAGGAGGCCGCGATCAACATGCGCGAATACCAGAAAGCGGGTTTCAAATCTTTGCGGCGCAGGAAATAATCAATACCGCTCACAATCAGGTAGGCGTAGAAATACATCTTCATGTGGGCATAGATCGACTCAATGCCCTCGCCAAGGATCGCCGCCAGCGTCCCACCGCCCATCAGATCATAGATCTGATGAAAGAGGACAAAGAGCAGATAGCCCGCGATCAGTTTCCACCACGCAAATTTTGATTTCATGACACCTATCCCAAGTAGAATTTCCTCCATTATATTTGCGGCGGCTGGATTGAACAATGGTCTAATTTCAGAACGTTGGATCGAAAAAACGAGGGTCTTTACGAGTTGCCGTGATGAACCGCCAGTTCCGGCGGCAGTTGCACTGCCGCCCGCCAGCAGTGCAACTGCTGGCGTAACAATCACGGCAATTCCCAGAGAGCCGAAAACGACAAGGACTCATCTTGCATCGTGTATAATATATTAGACGGTATCGGTAATAAGCCAACATCCTTTTATCAGACGCGGGCGAGCGCGGATCAGAGAAGAAAAAAATTCGCGCGCTTCGCAGTCAGTGTTTATCCGCGTCCAACAATAATTTCTGATAATGCCTATTCATCAAACAGACGAGCAAGCCTGTAAATTACGCGCCTTTTTTTACCCACAGATCAAGATCGCTGATTGCTGACCCAAGAGATACGAAATGGAATGGTTCCATAAGCATCGAAAACAAATCCTGTACGTCGGCGCGTACGCCGCGCTCGCCGTGCTTTTGGATTTGGCAAGCGGGGCATTTGTACTTCAAACAGGACTCGCCATCTGTTACCCTCCTGCCGGCTTGTATCTGGCGGCAATCCTCCTGCTGGGCTGGCGGGCATTGCCGCTGGCTTTTATCAACCCTGTCTTTTCAGTGCTCGTCACGCTTCATTCCCCCGATATCCCTTTCATCGCAGTAGTTGGCATCGGACTCGCGTCCATGACCTCGCCCGCCATTGCGCTCGTCCTGTTGAGAAAATTTTCCCCCGCCGCGATTCGCCTGCATACCGTGCGGGATGTGGCATCGTTTTCCTTTGTCTTATGTTTCGCCGTCCTGGTCGAATGCCTGATCGCCGCCTCCGTTTACGCGCTGACCGGGCTCGCCGAGTGGGAGGCGTTCGGCACAATCGCCACGGGCTGGTGGATATCCAACGTTATTCCCTACCTTACGCTGGCGCCGGTTATTCTCCTGTGGCATCAGGGATGGTCCGCGCGCGAGTTCTTGCAGGATTATCGGGCGAAAATTCAGACCGCGCTGATTTTCGCAAGCATACCTTTCGCCATCCTGATCGCGTTTTCCACAAAAGACATCATCTCTGTATCGCGCCTGTACGTGGCGCTCCTGCCGATTCTATGGGCGGCTTTAATCGGCGGTATTGCCGGCGCGGCATGGGCGTCTCTGGTTATGACTGCGGGCGTTCTTGTGTTGTCTCCGGGGGTACTAATGGAACCGGAACTCATTATCGAGGCGCAATTCTTTCTGCTTGCCGCCACGCTGGCTGGGTTGTTCACCGGGAGCATTGTGACAGAACGCAGGCATGCGGAATCTGCCCTGCGCGAAAGCGAGGAAAAATACCGCGCCATCTTTGAGAATGCCATAGACGGTATTTTTCAAAGCGCGCCCAATGGTCGCTTCATCAAGGTTAACCCCGCTATGGCGCGCATGTACGGCTATGAATCGCCGGGGGCTATGATCCGCGAAGTAACCGATATCCCCTCCCAACTGAATGTGGCATCGCGCCAAAGGGATGAGCTTGAACGCTGCGTGATGGCTGGAGAACAGGTCGCCGCCTTTGAAATACTCAATTATCGCAAAGACCGATCGACATTCTGGACATCCATGAATCTCCAGGCGGTCCGCGATGTCGATGGCAATATTCTGTACTATGAAGGTACCGTGGAAGATATCACCAAGCGCAAACAGGCAGTGGAAAACATCATTGCCAGCGAGGAAAAATACCGCTCGCTGGTCGAAAACCGCGAGATCATCATCATGACGATCGACCTCGATGAGAAACTCCAATTCATGAATCACACGGCGGAAGGCTTCACCCTGGAGCAGGTACTGGGCTCAAGCATTCATAATTTCATACCGCCCGAATTCCAGGGCATGGTGAAACGGACGTTCAGGAGCGTGATCGAAAATAAAAAAGCCGAGTCCTTTGAATTACAGGGACCCGGCGCGCGCGGTCTCCTGACATGGTATTCCACCAACGTCAGCCCTATCTTTGCAGATGGGAAGGTGGTCGGCTTGACGCTGTTGACCATGGACATTACCGAGCGCAAACATGCCGAAGCGGAGCAGGCGCGCTTGATCGTGGAACTCGAAAGTAAAAATGCCGAATTGACGCGCTTCGTCTATACCGTATCGCACGATCTCAAATCTCCATTGGTAACCATCAACGGCTACCTGGGTTACATCGAAGAGGACGCGCGCTCCGGCAACCTGGAGCGATTACAGCAGGATACCCGGCGCATTCAAGCGGCAACCGATAAAATGCACGCGCTCCTCACTGAGCTGCTCGAACTTTCGCGCATTGGGCGCGTGATGAACGCGGCGGAAGATGTCCCCTTTGCGGATATCGCGCAAGACGCGCTGGACATCGTGCATGGACAGTTGGAATCGCGCCGCGTCTCGGTTCATACCCAGCCCAACCTGCCCACAGTCCATGGAGATCGTCAACGCCTGATGGAGGTTCTGCAAAACCTGCTCGATAACGCCGCCAAATACATGGGCGACCAACCCAACCCGCAGATCGAGATCGGCTATAGCGGCGAAGAAAACGGGAAAGCGGTCTTATACGTCAAAGATAACGGCATTGGCGTTGCGCCCGAATACCACGAACGCATTTTTGGGCTCTTCAACAAACTCGATGCAGATTCGGAAGGGACGGGGGTCGGGCTGGCGCTCGTCAAGCGGATTATCGAAATCCACGCGGGCAGAATTTGGATCGAGAGCGCAGTTGGGCAAGGCTCCACTTTTTATTTCAGCCTGCCGATGAGATAAAACCCGACACTTTCTTTTTTGGACGCAGACGAACGCGGATGCGCCTGTTTTTTTTTGAAAAACCCGCGTCCCATTTTGAAAACGGTCAGGTAGGTAGAAACCCTAAAAGTTCGCTCAAAAGAGACAGTCGCCTGCGAGGCGACTGTCTCTTTTATTTACTACCGAATACCTTCCGCCAGTTTTACAAGCTCGTCGCGGGTCTGGTTCATGCCGCCGACCAATTCGAAGAGCATCGTGTCGTTCTTCCAGCGCAAGGTCTTTAGGAAGGGCGTCGGCTCCCAAACGGGACCGTTATCGGTCAGATTCCAGACGCCTTCCACGTACTCGCCCGTCAGGTCGCCGATTTGCGCGGTTTGAATATCGGCGCTATTGCCAGCGAGGTTGCCGCCCAGCATGTTATCGCACGGCTGGCTGATCTCGCCGCAGGGGGCGTAATATTCCAGCGGCTGTTGCCAGAGCGAGAGTTCGGTAAACTCGGCGCTTGGACCGAACGCCTGCGCCACGATGTGATACTTTTCATCGTAGGATGCGCCGACAAAAATCATGCCAGACGGTTCGTCTACTGGGCTGAGGACATCGTATCCCGCAAGCGACTCTGCTTCCTGCACCGAATACTTGAAAGGCGACTCGGAGGATGTTTGCGCGGGCGGAGTCATCTGCCAGTCTTGAAGCGGGTAGCTGTCTTGATCGGCGCGGGTGAAGAATTGGAACATACTTTGCGCGAGGGCGCGTCCCTGCGGGGTGACGAAGGCGAGCGCCAGCACAGCGGCAATTGCGAGAGTCGCGTATGCGAGGCGCGATTTGGTTGTTTTCATTATTGCTCCTTGTTGGTTGGGGTTCTCAACCAGGCGGGCTTTCACGGTCTGCCAAAGATGAATCTCGGAGGATGGAATTTCCTTTTCCAATTCATCCTGCAAAAGGGCTTGGATGTTTTTCTTATCCATGATTAACTCCTGTCATCGGCGATTAATTCATTCAGGCGTTTGCGGGCGTCTCTCAGCCACCACTTGATGGAACTAAGCGGGCGCGCCATCTTTGCGGACATGTCCGCTTCGCTCATCTCGAGGTAATAGCGCATCACGACGACGGCGCGTTGTTCGGGCGGCAGGCTTTGGATGGCTTGCAGGAGGCGCTCGCGGATTTGATTCGCTTCCAGCGATGGCTCAGGCTGGGGAGCCGAATCAACCAGCCATGTAGAAAGAGCCGAAGCGTCTTCATCCAACTCGTCCAGCGAGGTTTGACGCTTCATCCGCTTTGCAAGTTTGAGCGCGTCGTGGATGACGATGCGGAAGAACCAGGGCGAGAAGGGGCGCTCGTCGTCGAATTGATGGATGCGCTCGGCGGCTTTGACGAATGCCGATTGCGCCGCGTCTTCGGCTGAGGCGCGATCGCGCGTGATTAAATACGCGGCATGAACCGCCTTTGCCTGATAGCGATTGACAAGCGTTTCGAGACCGTTTAAGTTGCCTTGTTTGATCAGCGAGATTGCGATTCGATCTTCCATGCACGGACCTTTCGGGAGAATTCTCTACTTATACTATCCGCCAGATCGGGAAAAGATAGTAAAACGCCCGCTTTCTGAAACCTGAAAATAATTTCTGATGGCGTCTAATGAGTTATGATGTAGTTCGAGTAGCCCGCCAGCGGTGATGCGGAAAAATTGCAAAAATAAATTCGGGCTTGAAGCGGACACAACTGTGGAGTAACATATTGCCCGATACGAAATGATGAGACTCAAGTATAAAGCCACAGCCAGCCCCAACCCGGCGGCGATGAGAAGTTCACGGCGTAAACCAATGCAACCTACAGATCGTTCGCGCGCCCCAGATAGCGTCTTTCTGGAAATCTTCGACAAAAACCCGGTGGCGATTGTCGTTTCCAACGCGACGGGTCAGATTGTCTTTGCCAACGCGCAATCGCACCGCCTGCTGGGGTACGAGGCGGGTGAGTTGATCGGGATGGGCATCGAGCAATTGGCGCCCGAGAATATCCGCGCTTCGCACGCGCACAGCCGCGAGGCTTTCAACCGACATCCTTCTGCCCGCGCGATGGCAGGGCGGGAGCTCACCGCGCGGCGCAAAGATGGCGGGCAGTTCCCGGTCGAAATTGGGCTGGTCCCGTTAACCCTGGGCGGAGGAGACACTCTCATTCTGGCTTCGATCGTGGAGTTGACCGAACTCAAACGGTTGGAGGAGGAAGCCAAACGGCGCGCCAATGAAGTGACCCTGCTGTACCGCCTGGGGCTGACGCTTGCCGGCGGGGATGATCTGTATCATGCCTTGCGCGCGTTTGCGAACGAACTGAAACAGGTAATGAGCGCGGATGCCTTTCACATCGGGCTGTACGATGATGAAACCGATGTTTTTTCCTACTCCCTCTTCCTCAACCTGGACGAAGATGTTCAGCCGCCGTCGCGCAAACTGCGCGAGAAGCCGGGGCTGGCGTTGGAAGTCATCTCTAATAAAAAAACGATCTACCTTGAAGACATTACCGACCCTCAAACGCAACGCGACCATCACATCCTCGTCATTGTCGAAGCGCCGATCCGCTCTTATCTCGGCATTCCGCTCTTGTTGGATGATCGCGTGATCGGCATTATGTCGGTGCAATCGCTTCAACCGGGGGCGTATACGCGGGAACAGATCCGCCTGTTGGAAACTATCGCGGCGCAGGTTGCCATGACCATCGAGAGGTCGCGTTTGTTCGAACAACTGCAACGGGAACTTGCCGAGCGCAGGCTGTTGATCGAAGAACTGGAGAACAAGAACGCGGAACTGGAGCGGTTTACCTACACGGTTTCGCACGATCTCAAATCTCCGCTGGTGACCATCAACGGTTTTCTTGGGTTTCTGGAGCAATCTGCCGTGTCGGGGGATATGGCTCGCTTCAGGAAGGATAAGAAGCGGATAGAAGGCGCCGTCAGCCGGATGCAAGACATGCTCGGTGAACTGCTCGAACTTTCACGCCTGGGGCGCGTCATGAACGAACCGGCAAGCATCCCTTTTGGCGACTTGACGCGGGAGACTCTGGAACTGGTGCGCGGCAGGGTGGACGAAAGAGGGGTGGTCGTTTACATTCAGCCAGACCTTCCCTCTGTTCGAGTGGATAAGCCGCGCCTGATCGAAGTCATGCAGAATCTGCTGGATAATGCCGCCAAATATATGGGCGCGCAGGCAAAGCCGCATATCGAGGTTGGGCATCAGGGCGTTGAGGACGGGAAACCTATTTTTTTTGTGCGCGATAATGGGATGGGCATCTCGCCGGAACACCACGAGCGTATCTTCGGGCTGTTCAACAAACTCGACCCTGTCAGCGAAGGCACGGGCATTGGGCTTGCCCTGGTGAAACGTATCATCGAACTGCACGGCGGCAGGATCTGGGTCGAGAGCCAAGCGGGGCACGGCGCCACGTTTTATTTCACCCTGCCGCGCGGGTAATTTTCTCTAACCTCTCACATGCACACACCCCAAGAGGCTGTTTCTTAACTCTTTCTTTGCCACAGAGAACTCTGAGAAAAACATTTAGGAGTACGCAGTTGAGCCTGTTTCGTTGAAGTTGCGCTATGATGGCGACAGTACAACTGCCCGCCAACTGCGTACGCCCTAACATTTTATTATCTCTGTCTCTACCGTACAAATCCGTTTTGGGGACGCAGAAAAACGCTGATTTTCGCTGATCCGAAAAGAAAAATCTGCATTTTCAGCGTGAATCAGCGCCCCATTCTTAAGATGTACGGTAGAGAATTATCTCTGTGAACTCGGTGTTCTCTGTGGCGGAGGCTTTTTTTCATGCCTTTAAGAAATACTCTCTAGCCACATTGCAGATTAGTTAACCGGTGTCTCGAAAAATCGGCGGGTGATACAATCGATTACCGAGGCAACCCTATGCCGCCTACAAAGCGCAAACCCAAACCCCAGCCGAAAAGAACACCCAAGCCGCGCGCAAAAAACGCCGGTGAGATCGAGTTTTCGATCAAGCCCGGCACAAAGACCACCTTCACCATCGAAGCGGGAAGGGAGAGAGCCGGCGAGGTGCCGGTGCGCATCCGCATGGAGGGAGGAAAAGCCCGCCGCCTGGCGACGCAGGTTGAAGCGCGGAAGGAAGCGCCCGCCTGGAGGGAACGTCTCAACCGGTTGGCGGATGTCAGACCAGAATCGCTTGCCAAATGGTTATTCATCGGGGCAATCGTCTTGTATCTTGCCACGCGCCTGATCGGGTTGAATATTTACCCCATCTATTTTTTCACCGACGAAGCGTTTCAAACGCAAGCCATGGATGAACTCATCCAAATGCATTACCGCGATGTGAACGGCGCGTTCCTGCCCGCGTACTTTGGCAATGGCATGGGTTTCACGGTGTATTTGCAGTGGCTTCCGCTGTTGCTTTTTGGCAAGTCGGCGGTGTTGACGCGCGCCGTCTCTACCGTGGTGACGGTGATCGCGGCGCTGGCTGTGGGGGTCATCCTGCGCGACATCGCGCGCGCCAAATATTGGTGGGCGGGGATCATCTTCCTCTCGTTCACCCCTTCGTGGTTTTTGCACTCGCGCACGGCATTCGAAACGGGCGTGTTCGTGGCGTTCTATGCCGCCGCGTTCTGCTGTTATCTGCTATACCGCTATCGTTCTCCGCATTATTTTTATTGGACTGCCCTGTTCGGCGCGCTGGCGTTCTATTCCTATAACCCCGCGCAGTTGATGGTGCCGGTGACGGCGGCGCTCCTGCTCGTTTCAGACTGGCGGTATCACTGGGAACAGCGCAACACGGTGTGGAGGGGCGGCGTTCTGCTCGCGTTTCTGGCATTTCCCTACATCCGCTATCGCATCGGGCATCCCAACTCGCCGGGCGATCTCTTGCATTTGCTGGGCTCGTACCTCGTCAGCGATATGCCGCTGGTCGAGAAAGCGCGGTTATATATCTCTGAATATTTCTTTGGGTTGAGCGCGTTTTACTGGTTCATCCCCAACGACCGCGACCAGATCCGCCATATCATGAAGGATTACGGTCACATCATGCTCGCCACGCTTCCGTTTTTCATTGTGGGGCTGGCGCATATTCTGCGGAATCTGCGCGATTCGGCAAACCGCGCGCTCCTGCTCATCATGCTGGTTTCACCGATCGGCGGCGCCATGGTGCAGATCGGCATTACGCGCAGTCTGGTGTTCGTTATCCCCGCCGCAATCCTGACGACGCTTGGGATGGAACTCGTTTTACGCTGGATCGAAAATCCCGCGGAAGCCTTGCAGGAGTCCGAGCCCGCTTCTCCTCCCACAGTGAGTCGGATTGCCTTTTTCCTCGGCATTCTCCTCGCTTGTCTGTTTTTCATTAGCGCGTTCCAGAAAAGTATCGACCGGCTCTTCGTTGTCACGCTGGTTGCGCTTCTGGGCGCGCATGGCTTGGGGCTTTTCTCATACCTCAAGCGCTGGGCGCAAGGCTGGCTCCCAACCTGGAGGTTGCCATCCACGGTGATCGCGCTGTTCGTGTTTGTCACATTGGCGGGCGTGAACATCCACGTGCTTACCGACTCGTTGACGAACGGTCCCTTTTGGTGGAAGGACTACGGAGAGACGCAATACGGCGCGTTCCAAATCTACGACATTATCGAAGAATATCACCAGGAACACCCGCAGGATCGGATCATTTTCACCTCCAGTTGGGCGAACGGCGCGGATATTTTGAACCGTTTCTTTATTGGTAACCAGGCATGGCTCGACGGCGGCAGTATCGAGGGCTACATCCAGCGCAAATTCCCCGTGGATGAGAACACCGTGTTCATCATGGTGCCGTTGGAATATTCGATAGCGACTGGCAGTGAGAAACTCACCGATGTCCGCCTCGAAGAAACAGTCGCATACCCCGACGGCTCGCCCGCCTTTTACTTTGCGCGCCTGCGCTACGTGGACAACATAGACGAGATTTTCGCGGCGGAGAGGGCGGTGCGCGCCGTGTTGCAGGAAGGGACGGTAAACATCAACGGGCAGGAGGTGGGAATCCGCTTTTCATATTTGGATGCTGTGAGTCAATCCGACACGATCCGCCTCATCTTCGACGATGACGAGTACACCTATATTAAAACGCTGGAGGACAACCCGTTCATCATCGAGTTGACCTATCCCTTGCCGGTCACGGTGAACGGCTTTTCGCTCATCATCGGCTCGGCGAATATACGGGTAACGCTTACCGCATCGGGCGCGCCCGGCGCGGAGCCGGTGACGTATACCTTCGAAGGGAAAGGCTCGGAAAATGAGCCGGAACTTTCCTTCGACCTGCCGCAACCGGTAAATGCCCAAGTTTTGCATATCGAAGTGCTTGACCCGTTCTCGCCGCCCCCGGCGCAGATCCACATCTGGGAACTAACCCTGCGGTAGAGGAATCGGATTCAATACCTTGTCTGAAAAACGAACCGGGATGGAGCAAGGCTCCATCCCGGTTAAATTTTGAAACTGGGTACGCGTCAGCGCTATACGGGTTTCCACTGACAATACAATTCGCTGACGATCTCAAACTCAACTTCCCAACTCTCAGCGGAAGATTGGACTTCCTCCAGCGTGCTTCCCTGTATGAATACCGGAAAACTGTCGCCAACAAACAATACATCCGCGCCTGAAACCTGCCCTTCGGGACAAACAAGCGGGGTTTCCTCTTGTGTCGGAGTAGCCTCCGGTGGGGAGCCTCGGTGAGGGATGGTCACGTAGAACATCTGCCCAGCGAGGTAGATGATCGCGGTCTGCCCGGCGAATTGCGTCAGCCCGCCCTGCGCGTTGCACACGATATGTTGTTTGTCCGTTGTCACCCAGCAGAACAGGTTGTACAGATCGGAGCCAACATAGATTGACGCCCCTTTGACGTCCCTGGTGCGATGCCCCGCCGCGGAAAAGATGTAAACGATCCCCTTGCCATACACGAAGGCGCTTTCCTCGTAGGTGATCCAGTCGGCGGCTTGGGCGCGAGTGGTCCGCAAGCCCAATAACGAGGCGGTCACGACGAACACCATCAAAAATAAAAATAACTTCTTCATATCGCGCGCTCCTTTTCGGTTGATGATCGGCTTTGAGCCGTCACTCGCAAGACAATGTAGGGACATGATAGGTTACACGGGAAGACTTGCAATCACCTTGCACATCTGCCGGGGCGGGCGAGGCAGGCAGAAGGTCCGGGGTGACGCGGCGGGTTGTCACTCGCACATATTCGGGAATGGGGTCAGCCGGTCGTGATCCTGATTCGGGGCGAAGTAACTTTCATCCGCCAACAGGGGCAGATTGGACTCAAAATACCGGTTCAACACGACGCGGAAACTGTTGACCGGTGTGATGGTTGGATACAACGCCTCAGCCGCTTCGATATCGGGCAGGTAATACGCGTTCAGGATGGGCATGCGCGCGGCGGGGTCGTTCGTCAGATCGGGCGGCGGACCGTGATCTCCCTGCACGATGATGACGGGTTGCGCATCCGATTCGCGTTGAAGCGTATCAATGACCTGCAAAATTTCGCGGTTGATGTAAATGATCTGGTTGATGTACGCGTTGGCGATCTCTTCATGCGACGCGGTGTTCGAGTTGATCTCCAGCCATGCGCCGTCTGCGCCGAATGAGAACGGCGGATGAGGGATAACGAAATGCGCGAAGACAAAATATTTTTCTTCGCGCGAGGGGATTTCTTTCAACGTTTGAATCATCGAAAGGACGCGCAGTCTGCGGGCTTGGCTGTACGGTGTGGTCTTTGAAGTGAGGCGGTCGTAGTCCGTCCACACGCGGAGCATGGTTGTGTCGAGGAAAAGAGTTTCAAACTCGGTGAGCGTGGTAAACGATTTGCCGTAGTCCGGGTAGATGTCGGCGTCCGTCCATTCGGTCATGCTCCAGCCGGTGGGGAAGGCGACGATGGAATATCCCCGCTCCTCGAACGCCGCGCGGATGGCGCTATGCTTTAACAGTGAAATCCGTTCGGCATCGTCCGTCGCGCCGAGGGTGTCGAGGTAATCGTAATTCAACGAGGAAGCCAGCGAATACAGCGTGTGCGCATAATTGCTCTCACTGCAATCCGCCACGTAGAATCCGCGCGCGCGCAAGGCGTGGATGAATTCGGTGTTATCGAATCCGTATTCGCGTTGCAGAACATCCTGCCGCCCGTAGCCGTCGAGGATGATGTAGTACACGTCGGGAGAGTTCGAGTTGGTCGTTGTAATTGCGGAAGAATTTATCGACGAGGCAGTCGAGGCAGATTGGCGAAGGATGGTGGAGGAAATAGTAAACAATGGATAGATCAACAGAAAGATCGAAACAAGGTTCAGAGAATACGTGAGCGACGATGTTTGTTTGATCTTTCGAACGATCCAGAAAACGAGAAATGCTCCGAGGATACAGAAGGCGGGAAAAAGAATTCTATGGCGGAACAGCCCCACGCCTAAAATAGTTTGCCCTTCGAACGCGGAGTAGACCTGCCCGTAGGAGAAAAATAAAAAGAGAAGCGAGGCAGACGCAAGGGCGGCGCAATGCGAATTTCGCAGGAGGCGATGAAGAATCCAAAAGAGAATCCCCGCCAGCGCCAGTGAGAACGCCAGCGGACGCATCATCTCGCCGATGAAGATCTGCCCGATGTTGTGGGCGGTCAGCGAGAGAACGGAAAACAGCGCGAACAGGATGGGGTAGAGGGGATATTTTTTGAGCATGCGCAGCGCTATTTTACACGGTAACAGTGTACAATCTGCGTATGACGATTTTCAACACTCCCATCCTCAGCAGGATATTTCACTACACCGCCCGCTTCTTTATGAGGCTGTTCGGCTGGCGCGTGGACGGAACCTTGCCTGCCCTGCCGAAGTTTGTTTTGATCGGCGCGCCGCATACGTCGAGTTGGGATTTTGTGTTGTTCCTCGGCGTGATCTTTACCTTGAGAGCCAACGTCAAATTCATGGGCAAGGCAGAGCTGTTCCGCCCGCCGTTCGGCTGGTTCTTCTATTTCTGCGGCGGCGTGCCGGTGGATCGGAAAAAGCCCGGCAGGCTGGTGGAGCAAATGGTGGAGGCGTGCAATAAATCATCGCAGTTCATCCTCACCATCGCGCCCGAAGGGACGCGGCACAAGGTGAAGGAGTGGAAGCGCGGTTATTATCACATCGCCAAAGGCGCGGGCATTCCCATCGTGATGGCAAAAGTGGACGGCAGGCAAAAGACCGTGCATGTCGGGCAAACCTATCATCTGACGGGGGATGCCGAAGCCGACATGAAAGCCGTTACAGACGCCTTCGATGGTTTGGTAGGTATCAACCCGCGCAGGAAATATATTACGTTGAAGGGGTGAGTTATTTTTCTTTTCATCGAATGGTGAAACATGCGGGATAAGGAATATATTCTTTTCTGCGATGAATCAGACAGGCATGGCACGTATTACCCCAACTTTTACGGCGGGGTGATTGTTGGCTCGTCGCAGTATCAGCGCGTTACCGATCGGCTAAATAACGCGAAGGCTGATTTGAATCTCTATCAAGAAGTAAAGTGGGAAAAAGTTACCGAAAAATATCTTGCGAAATACGAAGAATTGATGCGTGTTTTCTTCGAGGAAATTTCCCGAAACAACCTCCGCGTCCGTATTATGTTTCGCCAAAACGCTCATCTACCACGCGGTCTTAGCCGGGAACAAGTCGAATGGGAATATTACCTACTGTACTATCAATTCGTCAAACCCGGCTTTGGGCTTGAACACATTTCAGAAAATATCCGTCTGCGCCTCTATTTTGACACATTCCCTGATACTGCCGAAAAGAACGAACAGTTCAAAGGCTTTTTGCTTGGATTAACCAAAACCAAAAAATGGGAAACTATTGACATCAAAAAGGGAGAATATCACGGAGGTCCATTCGCACGACCATGTTCTTTTACAATGTCTGGATATCGCGCTTGGCTCGATGTCATTTCGCTTGAACGACAAGCACAAGGAAATACCTAAAGGAGCCAGGCGAAGAGGGAAAAGAACAGTTGCGAAAGAGAAATTGTATAAAACAATCCTTGCAGAGATTCGCAATATCCGCCCTGGTTTCAATATCGGCGTAAGCGCGAGAATTGAAACACTTTCCGATAAGTGGAGGCTGCCTTATATGCGCTGGTCGTTCGTGCCCAGCGACGAGACTTTTGATTCGACCCTGACAAAACCACGCCATAGGAAATAAAAAACCCCGCCTGACCTACATCAGTATCTGACGCATAACGTCAGACTTCGGTCAGACAGGGGAACATCCACAATCCTTATAATGGGTTACAAAATTTTGTCAAATCTTGTCATTTTTTTGTTACTATTCTCTCAACAAAAAATCTCCGCCATCCAACACGCCCTCCAAAATTACCTTCACCGCCTCAGACTCCAGCAATTCATCCAACTCAAACGATTTCAATCGCGCTTGCGTCGTGCGAACGGACGGCTCAAGGAAATCTCCAAACGGCAGCGAGGTTCTGAACAACTGATAATATAAAAACCGCCGCGCGTTGCGCTTGAACTCAACGGGGACTTCGATTTCCTCCGCTGCTAAAAACTCTTTCATCTTTCTTCTTACATCGTCCACTGTCTGCGGAAAGAACACGGTGGGATATTGCGTGAACCTCGCCTTGCCCGCGCATAATACCGGCATCCCCATGATCGAAGCCTCCAAGCCAATCGTCGAGTTGTAGACCATCACAAACTTGGATTTTTGAATCAACTCATACGAGCTCAACGTCTCGCGCGGACCAACAAATACCACGTTCGCTTCATTTCGGACCTGACGGCTGTCCACCCACCCTTCGACCGTCTCGCGGCTCGACTTTCGGACGCGTAATTCATCAGGGTGCGCGCGGATGATGAACAAAGTTTCTGGATGTTGTTTGATGACATCCAGAGTCATACCCAGCCAATCGAACATATCTTCAAAGACCGTGTTCGCGTGCGGCTGACTTGTATCGAAGATAACATTCGTAAACACAGGGACGATCTGTTTGAACTGCGCGGCTTTTTGTAAGAACGACTCATCAAGTCCCTTCATGTCTGCCCAGAATTTGATGCCCGCCATGCTGAAGTCGCCTTGAAAGCGCTTTGCCAAATACGAATCTAATTTCGCATTTTCTTCATCGTTCAACTCAAACTCGTCAGGGATGTGAATCGGATACGCCGTCGCTTCACCGTCAGTGAAAAACGCGGAGGCGGGTTGCAATCCCACCTCATGCGTGATGACTCGTATGCCGCGCTTCTGCGCCACAAAACGCGCCGTCGCCTCGGGGAAGAATTGTCCGTTGAACACGATCACCGCGCGGGGATTCGTCTGATCCAGAAACTTTTCAAACTTCCGCGCCACATTCCACGCGGACAAAATGTACTCACGCAACAAATAGCGAGTG
>Ga0138256_10004554_pt1 | contig 14733 bp, 9 predicted proteins | sample KNB2016incub_MG_FD_105486 | JGI IMG/M metagenome (GOLD analysis project Ga0138256, IMG submission 105486) | Active sludge microbial communities from wastewater in Klosterneuburg, Austria - KNB2014incub_MG | ecosystem: Engineered > WWTP > Activated sludge > Unclassified | place: Austria... | reverse complement strand
TTCCATAACCACGCCAGCGCTGACATGACGCGCATGTTCTCCGGAAGACGATATTTCATACACACGCTTCCAAAGCCGCCGGTTAAACAGAAGATCCTCGGCGGTCCGCTTGAACTTTTCCAGCTGCTTCTGATCTTGAATCATATTGTTGGCGGCACTCACCAAATGCGAACCAATATTGTATTCATCGATTTTTGCGTAAGCAACCGGGTCGACCGGAAGCGTCCAGCCTCTAAGGCTACGCGACAAAAATTTGATCATTGCTTCAGCAGCGACCGATGTTTTGTGAAAATACAGCTGCAAATACATGGACTGGCGGGCGCGCAAATAGTCTTCAAACGCAGCCAATCCGGACAAATGAATGGCAAGGTGCACTGATTGGTCCACGGGATTGAAATAAACCCCCAGTGAATTCAGGATGCGGCTTTCGTCAAAAATTCCGTACACCACACCACATTCTCTGGAATCCCGGAGCAGGTAGTCCATTCGGTCGATGTCAAACTCCCCCGACAGAAGTTCATTACAAAGCCTGAAGGCACCATATTCTTCGATAGGCGAACCTTTGACAGGTGGAATGTCCGGCGTAATGACCGATGCGACATCCTGAGGATCGACTTTAATTAAACGGCCAAAATTCCTGGCCCCGTAGGTATCACGCAAAACCTTGTCAACCAAAAGCAACGTAAATATCTCATGGCGCACCGGCACGGTCGCCGGATCTTTGCCAGCTGCCTTCATCCGCTCAACCCGCATGGAAAGGTATGCTTTCAGGTATGCCGGAGCGGCCCCTGCACCATCAAGAACCTGCCGCCACGTTGGCATAAACAACTCGCCACTGTGGGAGAATGGCGGATGCCCCAGATCGTGAAGGAGCGCAGCTAAGCGCAAAGTCTGAAGGGTATAGGCGTTTGAAAAGACCTTCCCCATCATGGGAAACGTCGGAGCAAGGAGCCCGTGCACCTGCCCCATGTAGCCAGCCGCTTCAATTTCCGGGAACTTGGAGTACCGTGATGCCGACTGTTCCAGACGCGCCTGATTTACGCGAAGTTTATCCCAGGCGATGCCGGCAAGATGCATGACCCCCAGGGAATGTTCGAACCGCGAATGACTCGCTCCGGGAAAAACAAACTGCAGGAACGCGAGTTGCTTAATACGACGCAGACGCTGAACCGCCCAATGCCCGATCACGCGGTCTTCCAGAGCAGTAACGTCAATAGTACCGTGAACGTTTTCGCGGATCCGGCGGACAATCGGGAGCTCAGGAAACTGCATCGTAACACCTCATAGATAATAGGACCCAATCGCATCCTGCAGGGTATCAAACCCTTTGAGCTTCAACTCCTCGGTCAACTCCGCCAAGAGGTTAAAAACAACATACGGACCCAAGTAAACCAGAGCGGTGTAAATCTGAACCGCCATCGCTCCGCGAATCATTTTCTGAAAAATATCGGCTCCGGACAATATCCCGCCACATCCGATCATAGGCAGGCGCCCTTCATGAACATGCCATGCCCACTCGAGTGATCTGGTGGAGATCACAGCCAGCGGGTGACCACTTCGCCCCCCGGACTGCGGTCGCTCGACTCTCTGAGTATTTGTCAGGATGATCCCCTGAAACCCAGCCTCTGCCGTCGCAGCAACAACAGACTGAAACTCTTTCCGCGGCAAGTCGGGATCGAACTTGATCCAGGTCTTCCCAGTGTCCTGCCGTAACCCCATCCCTAATTCTGCGATAAACCCCGGATTAGCAAGGTCCCGCAATCCGGGAGTGTTAGGAGAAGAGAGATTGACGACGTAATAGGCAGTCTGTCCACGGACTCCTTCAATAACCTGACAAAAATCGTGAACTGCCTGTGATGGAGGAGTGTCTTTGTTCTTTCCTGCATTGATTCCCAGAGGAACTCGCTCGTTGGGCCAGTTGAGGCGGCGAATCCGTTCCGAGACAACGCCTATCCCTTCACTGTTGAACCCCATCCGATTGATGATGGCTCTTTGGGCAGGTATGCGAAATATTCTGGGTCGTGGGTTGCCGGGCTGAGGCCTCGGCGTAACGGTTCCAACCTCCAGAAATGAAAATCCCATACGTGCGAACCCAAAAGGAGCCCGACACCCTTTATCAAATCCGGCAGCGAGTCCGATTGGATGTGCCAGCTCCCCAAGACCAGGGACCACAACCCTGCATCCGGAGTGAGGAAGTATCCGCCCAGGCTGCGGCAACACATTCATCACACCCGACTGCAGAATTCTCATTCCCAACTCGTGGGCACCCTCCGGAGGCAACAGCCTGAGGGCTGCGGTTCCTGCGGTCGTCAGCCAATAGCTACATCGATCGATCGGGGATAGCCCCCCCATGGCGTTCTCCTATTACACTTGCATTGGATCACGTTCATACATTAGTTCAATGTTATGGCTCCGTCGAATGCAGAATTCGCCCTGACGATGCAAATCTTAACGCGGAAGATGACAAATGGCAGGTAGTTCAGATTCAGTGGTACCCCGGCTGATGGCGCGCCTCGAGCGCAGCGCGACCGTGCATTTGATTATTCTTGGCTTTCTCGGCCTGTTGCTTTTAATTCCTCTGGCTTTCGTCGATTCAGCGGTCAGCGATCGCAGAAACACAAGGTCGGAAGCCATTAGGGGGATCGCCGAGACATGGGGTCTGGAGCAGACCGTTAGTGGCCCCTATATCTCTGTCCCTTATTCTTACACGCAGCGAGATGACAAAGGGGTGACCTCAGTCTATACCGCGGAAATGTTTTTCCTGCCTGAAACTCTCGCTGTCTCTGGCGATGTTGTTCCGGAAGTTCGCTACCGCGGCATCTATCAGGCTAATCTCTACGTCGCTAATTTGCAGATCTCGGGAACATTTGCCGCGGTAGACTGGACAGGAACCGAAATCACGCCGGATTCAATCAACTGGGATGGCGCAAGACTCGTTCTTGGAATTTCGGACCCCAAAGCGATCAGAGATGCTGTTGAAGTTCAGTGGGACAAAAATGCACTGGCCTTTGGTCCTGGTAAAGGAAGAAACCCATTCATCAGCAATGGGGTGTCAGTGCCACTTCGTAATCTTCAGGGCAACAAATCAGGCCATTCGTTTGATTTAAACCTCCGTCTTGCAGGATCCTCCAGTCTGCGTTTTTCTCCCTACGGAAAAGAGACTACCGTGAAGCTGACCTCCACCTGGCAGCACCCCAGCTTTCTGGGTAGCTACCTGCCTCTTGAGCGGGCCATTTCTGAAAATGGTTTCACGGCGAACTGGAAGGTCCTCTACCTCGGGCGAGGTTACCCACAAAGATTTTCAAGCCTCGGCGAATCTGCGTCGAGTTTCGGAGAACAGGACTTTGGTGTCAGCTTGATCAGTGTTTTAGATCACTACATTCTGACAGATCGGTCGATCAAATATGGCATTCTCTTTATCTTCATGACGTTCCTGGCATTTTTTATGTTTGAACTTCTTTCTGGCTTGCGAATTCACCCGGTTCAATACCTGCTGGTGGGTGTGGCGCAGGCCCTGTTTTTCCTCAACCTCCTGGCCATTTCTGAACACGCATCCTTTGTCATCGCCTATGCGGCCGGAAGTGCCGGCGTAACCTTATTGATCAGCGGTTATGCAATGGCTGTTGTAAAACGCACATCGGCAGCCGTTTCAATATTTGCCGGGTTGTCGCTTTTGTACACGACTCTGTACAGCCTGCTCCAGCTGGAGGACTACGCCCTGCTGGTCGGATCACTGGGGCTGTTTTTCACGCTGGCAGTTGTGATGTGGGTAACCAGAAAAGTTGACTGGTATCGCATTGAACTAGGACGCGCCGACACTCAGGGCTAAGCGGCGCCCGGGACCTGGATAATTTTTTCCAGTCGCTGAACCAGTTCCTTAGGATGAAAAGGCTTACGAATGTAGTCAACAGCACCAAGGTTGATTCCTTGCAACACGACGTTTTCCTGGGCAAGTGCCGTGAGCAAAACCACCTTCAGACTTTTCGTCTCGCTATTGGCTTTAATCGAACGCAGGACCTGCAATCCATCAATTCCGGGCATTAAAATATCGAGCAGCAATAAGTCCGGCAGCGCTCCCTCTTTAAGCATCTTCAGGCAATCTTCGCCATTCCCTGCCGTCGAGACAACATGACCCTGCTTCTCAAGCACAAGCTTGATCAGGCGCTGAATGTGTACCTCATCCTCACAAATCATTATACGAGCCATGACATTCTCCCCGGCGCTAAGAAGCGCGTTCTTTCAACCTTCTTCAGGCCGCTCCGTCTGTTTTTTCCTGGTCCTTAAGGCTCAATGGAAACACAAACCTGAACATGCTCTCACCTGGTCTCGATCTTACGTAAGACAAATCACCCAGGTGCTTTTCCGTAAGATACCGGGCCAGGAATAAGCCCAGACCCAAACCACGCTTACCCCGCCGCTGAACCTGTCCGGCCGGATCGCGATAGAACCTCAAAAACACGAGATTTTCGGCACCTGGCGCAATCCCCTGCCCATCGTCCTGAACGTCAACAACGACGTGCCTGTCTGCCGCATAGAGATTGATTGTAATCAATCCCGAAGTTGCATGGAGGGCGGCATTCTTTAGTACTTCCCAGAAGGCCCAACCGAGCATGTCAGCGGACCCATCAACGCGGCACTTATGATCAGTGGTGATTTTAAGGCTGATTTTAAGCCTTTTTGCTGCATCTGCACCTATCAGATCGGCGCTGCTTTGCTTGAGCCGGTCAGAAAGTTGCTGCAGCAGTACCGCAATGTCCACGGTATGGTTTGCGGCTTCTTTGCGATCGCCAGACTTTAAGGAGACTTCACCACCCACAGCAGGTGAAACCAGGGACATAGAAATCTTATTAACCGCTTCTACAGCCAAGTGCGCCTGCTCGGCTATAATTCGGTGAAATTCCGCCGTTTCCTCGGGCGAATTTCCATTTGCCGTCAAAAGATTGGCGTATCCGGTTATTGAAGCCAGAGGCGTGCGAATCTCGTGATCCAAAGCATTGCGCAAATCCGCCCCGATTTCCCGGATATGTTCATGAAACGCAACTTCGCTTACAAAATGACTTAGTTCATCATTTTCCAGCCAAAATGCAATTTTCCTTGCCGAGGCCTCGAGTCCTCCGTCAAGGTCTCCCACGACCCGTCGGCGACCGGGAGGATCTACTACGACGAACAAAAATTTATTGTGCCAAAGATCCTGCACCGGAAAGTAAAAAACGGCGCCTTTTGGCCATATTTTTCGCTGTGCTGCGGTAAATGATGGTTTAAACCACCCCAAAGGGAGATCCTGACGGCCATTGGGTGTATAATTAACATTAGTGGAAACGACGGCTGGCCAATTCGGTTCTTCCGCTCCGGAGTCGGACTGAATAACTAATGTCAGGGATTCATCTCGCATCCTGTAACACGCACCAGCTGAAAATCCAGACTGCCGCACCAAAGCTGTCCAGGCAGTGATGTCGAGAGATATAAATTTTTTCTGCTGATCGTGTTTCATTCAGACTCCATGGTCCTCGTGTCGGTACATCCCGGTGTAAGTTTAATGATTCCCGATGGCATAAAGCTTGTGAGGTAGACAGTGATTCTGACGGCACTCCGTTACCGCGGCCCCACGGACAAAGAGTTTCACACCTGGCGTTTTTCAGCAGGAGTTGGCTCTTTCAGTAATTTCATTGCGTTTCATGTGGAGAGTGCTGCCCTTCCGGACGTCGCTGCCGCTCTCGATTACGCCTTAACCGGCCAACTCAGCTCCCAGGTAACAGAGGTGGCTGCTCAGCTCTCAGACAACGGCGGTGACACCTGGATTATTCAGCGTGCCGGCAAACAAGTGAGATACTTACGAAACAACGCACCCGTCACTGAGTCTGAAGCGCAGACTTCAATGCTTGCGGCGGTTCTGGATTTTGGTGTAACCGGCGCGGAAGCGGGAATAAAGTCATTGCCCAGCAAGGTCCCCACTCCGAACAGCCCCGGAAAGACAGCCTCCACTCAAACCGTTTTCTCGATCAAGGCAACCTCGCGCGGACTGATCCGTGGTCCCTTTGACACCAGTCATTCAAGCGGAGAAGCGGCGTTACAGGAGGTTGCTTTCAAAGAAGTCGACAAATCAGTCGCCGCATGCGTCGAAGAATGCGCCAGGACTTTAAGGGATACGAAATTCCTTATGCCTGCATTTACTGTGCAAATCGCCACCAAACTTCGTTCAATAAGTGAAAAGTATTCTGAATACCGCGACCAATTACGCGATCTGACCCAAAGCGACAAAGTAAATTCTGCGGACGTGCAAAAAAGAGTCGACCATCTGGCTCCCGAATTGGAACTGTTGGCGGAGATGGAGGAGCTTGCTGCTCCTCTGCTAGATCCCGCTCAAAGCGCACAGGTGCTCAGAGATTCATTGGAAAAGATTGAGAGTGAACTTACTGACAGCCTCGCTGCATTTGGTATCGACGTTATCCCGTCCGGCGCAAAAGTTCTGGATTGGCGAAAGCCGATCGACGCGCTGAGTCGCTTTCATATCCAGCGGCAGCTTGTAGCGGTTTCTGAACAAGCCATAAACACCATCCGTGAGCGTATGGAACCTGCCTGGCAGGAATACTTCTCACTGCTTCATAGTTCGGTGACAAAAGATCTTGATATGACCAGCGAACTCGAGAGCTGCGTCACTTCATTACAGGTGCGCACCCGGGAAGCAGAGAGAGTCAATTCGAACGCAGAATCGAAAAAGCGAAGCTCCCCGCTCCGATATGCCCGCACCTGGTTTGAGCGATTTAAAGACGATTCCGAAAGCAACAGTCAAAACAAAAAGTCGGCCGACATTTTGCAAGACCCTATCTCAGCGCAATCGCGCTTAGACAGTGCCCGTATGGCACTGGACCACTCGGTCTCCAGAATGGCAATACTTCGTGCTCAGCTGGAACATCTTAAAGCCGAGCATCCGGGAACGCTGACTGAGATCACAGACCAGCATGAACGCCTGATAAGCGAATTCGGCCGGGCAAGAGATCGCTGGAATGCCATCGCCAGGGAATACAAACTCCCCGAAGACATTCAGATCACGGGTTTGAATGCTGTCGTAAACCGATACTCCACCATGTTTGCATTGGTCGAGGAGCGCGATAGCCTGCGAACAAAGATTCGCGAACGCAAAAACCGCCTTGCACGTCTGGAATCGCTGGTGGCGTCATGGCGCCAGCACACCGGCAGCCAAAGGAGCGTGAACCTCGCCAACAGCCAGATTCTGCTTTCGGAAGTGCGATCCATATTACGGTATCGTCAGGAAAAACAGGAACAATATACCCGTCTGCTGAATACAGCTGAAGCCAACCGCAACGCGCTCGCTGTAAAAGCCCATCTCGACGCTAGAAAAACAAAGCTTCTTGGCGAATGGCGTCGTATTTTCACCGACGCCGGATTGACTCCGGTCAGGATCGGGGATGAGCGCCTTGCGACCCTATTCGACCGTGCCACCGCATTGCAGGGGCTGATGACCTTAGATGCCAATCTTAAGCATGAGCTGCCAGCAAGTATATTTGATGCTGCTCCGACGGGCCTCCCTATCTGCATCTATGTCTGGGAGGATCCTGGCACGACGTCGGGCCACCGTGAAATGCTCCTCGCACAAATTGAACGCGCAAGCAGTCCACACTTCAATATGATTCTGACCAGTGATGAGGGACTTGCCGCTGTTCTCGCGAGCCGTGGCGTTGGCCGCGCCTACGCGGTCGAGTCTAAAAGACCAGTGCGGCAGCCGCACACGCCGGTCATTTCAGCTCCCAATGGGACTTCAGCACCGCACAGTGCACCAGCGGTGTCCGGGCGGGCAAAAGCGGCGCTGGAAATCCTGACTACAAAAAGGCAATAACCACACGTTTTCATTGCAGTTATGATTCTAATCCTTGCCCATTCGCTGATATATTAAAAAGAGATTGCGACCTTACCCTGACCACGGCATAACCGGTGTTCCAATTATTCTGAATGGGAGTACCGCCTCGTGGTTGTCTATTTGATTTATGCCTGTGCTTTGCTTTCCTTGGTTGCAGCCTTCATTTACTCCCTGAAAGTGCGCTCGGTCGCCGTTGAAGGTGCTGGAGATGCTAAACAGACCGCACGTCTGGTCGAAATCTCCGACGCCATCGCTGAAGGGGCTATGGCATTCCTTTACCGCGAGTACCGCTATGTGACCTATTTCGTCCTTGGTTTTGCGGCTTTAATCTTTTTCACATTGAATAACCCTGCCACTCCGGAAAACGAAGGTGCCTACAGTGCAGTTGCCTTCTTTCTTGGGGCTTTCACCTCAAGTATTTGTGCATTTCTAGGGATGAAAATTGCGACGCTCGGTAACGTCCGCACCACCGTGATGGCAAAGCAGAGCATTTCGGCCGCGTTCAAGGTCGCATTCCACTCAGGTGCCGTGATGGGGTTTGGCCTCGTAGGCATTGCGATTTTTGCGATGATCTCTTTAGTGCTGGTCTTTATGAACATGCTGCCTGATACCCACACCGCGATGGAAATGGTCGCAGGATTTGGTCTCGGCAGCTCTTCGGTTGCACTTTTCGGGCGCGTTGGAGGCGGGATTTACACCAAGGCAGCAGACGTCGGCGCTGATCTTGTCGGAAAACTCGAACAAGGCATCCCCGAAGATGACCCACGCAATCCCGCGGTCATCGCGGACAACGTTGGCGACAACGTCGGCGATATTGCCGGTATGGGAGCAGATTTGTTTGGGTCCTGTGCCGAAGCAACTTGCGCTGCACTGGTCATTGGTGCTTCTTCTGCAGCCATAGTCGGGAACCCCGCTGCATTACTATACCCACTCCTTATTACTGCGGTCGGTATTCCTGTTTGTCTTATTACCGCTATGTTTGCGCGCATGAAACCAGAAGCCAAATCAGCAGAGCCAACCCTCAAATTTCAACTGCTGCTTTCCACTGTTCTGATGACCATTGCGATGGTCGTGGTCACAAACGCGACGATGGTCGAGTCCTTTACGCTTGGTACACAGACGGTGACCAGAAACGGCGTACTCGTGTCGCTCCTTAGCGGTTTATGGGCGGGCTTATTGATCGGACTCGTCACCGAATATTATACCTCTCATTCCTACAAGCCTGTCCGCCGCGTCGCGGACGCCTCCAGAACTGGCGCAGCAACCAACATAATCTACGGACTGTCGCTGGGCTACGAGTCGGCTGTCGTTCCTGTGCTGGCGCTCGCCGCAACAGTTTACGGGTCCTGGTACCTGGCAGGAATGTATGGAATCGCGATTGCCGCCATCGGAATGATCTCCACCATTGCGATTGGCTTGACCATCGATGCCTACGGCCCTGTCTCTGATAACGCCGGTGGAATCGCGGAAATGGCGGAATTAGGACCCGAAATTCGCAAGCGCACCGATATGCTTGACGCAGCTGGCAACACCACGGCTGCCATTGGCAAGGGTTTTGCTATCGGATCCGCAGTCCTGACTGCCCTCGCACTGTTTGCCGCTTTCCTTACCCGTTCGGGAGTGCAGGTTCTCGACCTGCTGTCGCCCATGGTATTTGCTGGCCTTCTCGTAGGCGTTGTGCTGCCGTTCCTTTTTACCGCGCAGACTATGTTGGCTGTTGGCCAGGCAGCTTTTGATATGATCGAGGAGGTCAGACACCAATTCCGGACGATACCGGGATTGATGGAAGGCAAGGCTCGTCCCGACTACCGTCGGTGCGTTGCTATTTCAACAACGGCCGCTTTGAAGCAAATGGTCGCACCGGCAATTCTGGTGCTGGCGTCGCCACTGGTGTTTGGAATCCTATTTGGAATCCAGGGTCTTGCCGGCCTATTGGCAGGCTCCCTCATCACGGGAGTGGTGATGGCTCTGTCAGCGTCGAACTCCGGCGGTGGCTGGGACAATGCCAAAAAATATATTGAAAGTGGTGTGCATGGCGGCAAAGGCTCCGAAACACATAAAGCTGCAGTTGTCGGCGACACCGTCGGCGACCCTTTCAAGGACACCTCCGGCCCTTCGCTCAACATTCTGATGAAGTTGATGGCCATTTTGAGCCTTGTATTTGCGCCGTTCATTGCGGCAGCACACACCTGGCTCGTAGGTGTCCTGGGGCTTTAGACTGAAACGTGAAACCGGAAAAAAATATTTCGGACACTTTCTTCTTTTGTCTTGGGTGTTTTTGAAAAGCGTGCTAAATCCTCCGGCTCGGGCGCTTGCTGGCCACGTTTGAATTGGCTGGGAATTTTCTGACTCTCTTTGTCCTCCGCATTCGCCCGGCCTTTTCTCTCAATTTAGGCACATCTTGTCCGCATCCAAGGCCTTCCGTCATAAGCCGGATTGCGTTGGTTTTTTTGTTAATTTGTCGCACTTTATAAACTTTCCGTGACAGTATCCCAGTGAGCAGGTCTCAAGGGGATCGCTAACCCAGCCGACCCAGCGATCATGGGTTACATCAGCCATAGAAAATCTGCGGCTTGGCTTTTTCGGCTTTCCACATCTGTGATGCCGATGTTCGCAACACTTTCCAGCGGCGGGCCTATCCATGCGGCGGAAGGTGCGGAAGAGTATGTAGGGATCGTTCAGAGTGCAGACGCCATAGGTCGCGCGGAAGCAGTGACCAGCAGCGCCTCACCGACGAGCAGTTCATTTTACAATCCGGCACTGCTACGCCGAAACGAGCTTGTTGAAATGAGGCTACTTGGTGTCGAAGCCTCAGCCGATAGCCGCTCGATAAAAGATGCCCTAACAGCTAACAGCGGTCCAAACCAAAACGGCGCCCAATCAATCGAAGCAGCATACCAGCGTCTAAACAACAACACAGAAGCAACTGCTGCCACTATCAATGTCACGGCATTGGATGTCGCGGTCCCCTGGTTTTCACTTCAGACATTTGGCTCCAGTCGGTTTTCCACAACGCGTGTATCCGATCCGTCCGAAGACTACTATGACATGAGTGCAAAACTGCGCACCGGCGGAATCTTTGGGGTCGGCATCGGGTTCAACCGGTTCTCCATCGGGGTTTCACAATACTCATTTTCAGAGTCTGACTTTCATTCGACGCCCCGCATTTCTGTGAGCGAGGCCATCAGTGCCGATATTGAGAACGGGACCTACTCAAACACCAGTGCGGCTTTTTCTGAATTCACCACCCTAAAGTATGGATACGCAACCGGTCGTAACGTTGGCGCGTTGATCCACTTACGGGACGGAAACCCCACTGCCATCGGCTATTCAATTTTAAATCTCGGCGGAACCAAAATGAACTCGTCTGGCCCTTCTTCTCTTCGCCAATTTCGGGACCAGGAAGACCAATTGCGGGAATCGGCGGAAGCGTATGGCATCGAAGTTACCGAGCCCGCAGATTTACCGGAAATGCGAAATATTGGAGTCACAATCGGATATGGAGGGAATTCAAAATCTATTTTTAAGATTGCTGGATCCGTAGACTATCAGGATATAGGTGGCTCAACTCTCAAGAAGAAGACAGCAGCTTCTTTCGAACTTGGCCTCGATATTCCTGAGGACGTAGCCACCAAGTATGCAGCGAGGTTCAGTACCAAAACCATTTCCGGGTGGGATATACCAATGCAGGTGGGACTCCTAAGAGCAAAGATCATTGCTGGGACACGTCCGGGTTCGTATTCATCCTACGGCTGGGAAACTGTTTTTCATGGAGGTGTCGCGCACCTGTCGTTTCTCCTGCTTTCATTTCAGGGATATGTCCAGGAAATGCAGGATCAGGTCCTGCCCATGCGGCGATACGGGATCAAAGCCACGCTGGGGCTCACTTTGCTGTATTGATAACCTGAGGTTTGCTGGCCAGAGCTTTGGCCAGCCGCACTTTGATTGAGGAATGAACAGGAAGCCTGGCCAGTACAACTTTACGACGGAGTCGATCGAGGTTTCCCAAAAAAGTAATTGCCTGTTCAAAATTCATCAACGCGAGGGAATCCCCAATTCGCAAATTTTTCCCCCTCTCCAGTGCCTCCAGATCAACTGAATTTTCCTGATCATTTGATAAAAGCGCCGGATCTTTACGGCTTATAACAGGGCTTGGCGGAGCTGATTGCGGCCGCCGAATCTGGCGGAGGATAAAAGCAAACAGGAAGAGAATGGCCGTTAACACTGTAAAAGTAGCTCCGGCAAGTGCCCGTCGGAGATCCAGGCTCTTCTCAACAACGGGAACGCTGACCGTCCCCATCGCACTGGCTTCGCTGGTCGCGGCATATACTTCGACATGCGCAAGTGGCCGCGAAGGAACTCTTTTCTCCCCGTCAGCGGTAGTTTGATTTAATACGTATCCCCGGTCGACCAAAAGTGAGGAAATCTCCTGGTATGCAGCAGCAATTAGCTCTTCGCTCATGCCCCTGGCAAAATATACTTCTACAATGACCCGCTGGATCTCCGGGCCTGCCGTACCATCGCTGACGTCGCTGTTAGCTATGAGTGGATCAACATTCAAATCATAAAGCCCCGGCCCGATGGAAATCCCGTTTATTTCCAGCCAACCATTAATCCGCTTTTCAAGTTCCAGCTTTAATTGTTCACTGACGACGGATTCCAATTGCGCAAATGGGCTTGAGTCATCTCCTGCGAAACCATCGATTGCGGGAAGATTTGCAGAGTGTACGGCTACGGACATATCTTCGGCCTGGCCCGCCGATGCCAAAGCAGCCATCACTCCCACAATCAATGCTTTGATTAGCCTCATACCCTATCTTTCAATTCCAGCAAAGTGAACGAGGTATGAAAATCCCAGCTTCGCGAAGGCTGCAGCCTGACTATACGCCGCCGCGTTTGCAGTACTGTCATCTTGCGAATGAATGTGGCGGTTGTACGAAGCAGGGTCCTCGAATGGAAATGCCGCGGGATAGCCTTGGCGTGTCCACGATGCGTGATCACTTGATCCACTCGTAAGCACTTTCATACCCCACGGCACGCCTGCATAGTGATCGACGAGCTTCGCCAATTTCTCGTTCAAGCCGGCATCCGTGCTATTAGTTACAAACCAGATTTTGTCGGCAGTCCCTGCTGCCTTATAAATATTCATATCGTGCTGAACCATCGAAATGACATTTTTGGAGGCGGCCCGGTATTTTTGGGCCATATCTTTGCTTCCAACCAGGCCAATTTCCTCAGCGGCATAACCGTGAATCTCGATCGTTCGCTCAGGACGAATTCCATGCGCCATTAACAATCGAAAGACCTCAAGATTGGTGGCTGTTCCACTAGCGTTGTCGTCAGCGCCAGGAGACCGTCCCGAACCGCCAAAACCATCGTAGCTGACGCTGTCAATATGACTACCCAGCACAACGATTTCATTCGGCAGAGTTTGTCCTTTGATGCGCACAACGAGACTTGCCTGCGGAGTAGCCGACCCATGGGGAAAGGTGGAAATTTCGACATCCTCGCGCCCGGCGCGATACCTCTCATAATCTTGCGCTAGGGTGGTTGCGACAGCCTTTCCAGTTTCCGAAGAATGGTAGCGGGTTGTCAGTCCGGAAAGCTTTTCAATCGTATTCTGAATATTCCCGGAATTCACTTGCGCGGCGATAGCGGCGACTTCATCAATTTTTTCTTCAACCGGCAATATTGGAACCGGCGTCGGGCCTGTCGAAAGCCGAATGGAATGTTCATCTATTTTTTCGAGAGTGCCGCAGGCCATTCCCTCAAAATGCAGAAGCCCGGACAGCTGCGCCACCATTTCAGGCCTCAGCTGCATGACCGCAAAGCGGTGGGGCTCAAAATGGATGACTGACCCAAAATGATGCAGAAAATCCGGAGGGCTATCCCACAAGCTGGCACGAACGACGTAAAGATTGCTCCAATCGACTCCGGGAGTTTTGTTGCTTTCAGAGCCTCCGACTCTTTGGTCCACGACGACCAGTTCGTCAGCTCCCGCCCCATCCCGATATATGACTTTGGCTGCGGCAGCTTCACTTTGATCCACGACGGCGAGTGGATAGACGCCGACAGGCGGTTTATCCGTCGCTTGACCACTGATAGAAAATGCAGAGACCACCAGAACAGCTCCGGTACCTATGAATAACGATCCCCGCATGAGTCACCCCCCTCAATCGGACAGATTTTTAGTCGTTGTTTCGATTTCTTGCTAAAAATCATAACTGGAGTTGGGCAAGTGGTCAAGGAATGCACAGTTCAAGGCACTTCGTTTTCAAATTCGAGCCACTCAAACTTGAACTTCCCAAATGAAAACCCCCTGCTACCAGAATTCCGGAATTCTGGTAGCAGGGGGACCATACAATTTTAAAAAAGAATCAGTAGCCCGAGCTGACGGCAACGCGCTCTAAAACATCCGCATCACGCAGCTGACCCTGAGCACAGCCTGCCCATTCCACCGACTTATTGACCCGCTCGCCCACGGGCGTTGCGCTGCATAGGTCGCCGTCATTGGGTATTCCATCGCTGTCTTGATCTGCACTGCCTTCGTAGCCGTTTTGGGCTAACAGCTGGGCAATGGTGCCATCTGTGTATTGACCACGAGCACATCCTGTATAAAAGCCAGTTTTGTGGACTTCCGCCGTAGCTTCGCCGGTATTAAAGCACTGATCCTGTCCGTCGGCTATTTTGTCATTGTCCGCATCATCAGCGGCCAACCCCATTGCCCGTGAGCATCGCATACCCACACATCCGGCAATATATCCGAATGCACCAAACATGCCTCTAACGACCTGTCCGGTGCTCATGAGGGCCCATCCTAGAGCTCTTCCCGCACCCACGACGGCGCCACGAACCAG
>Ga0138256_10004553_pt1 | contig 14734 bp, 13 predicted proteins | sample KNB2016incub_MG_FD_105486 | JGI IMG/M metagenome (GOLD analysis project Ga0138256, IMG submission 105486) | Active sludge microbial communities from wastewater in Klosterneuburg, Austria - KNB2014incub_MG | ecosystem: Engineered > WWTP > Activated sludge > Unclassified | place: Austria... | reverse complement strand
TGCCGAGCACTGGAAACACCGCGCTCAAGACCTTTGTGCGGGTTGAACCCGTTCAGCGCCAGATCGCGCTGCCGGAACCGCAGCCGCTCAGGTTGGTGGATCTTCCCAAGGGCGGCCGCGTCACCATCCTTCATCTCTCCGACAAGACCTGCAAGTGGCCAATCGGCGATCCAGGCTCGGAAGATTTCTGTTTCTGCGGCCACAGCCCGCGCGAAAAGTCACCCTACTGCGAATACCATGCGAGAGCTGCCTACCAGCCGATGCAGGACCGCAGGCACCGGAAGTTTGGGTAAGTACGAGACACTTGCCATTTTTTAATTCTGTCATCCCGGCGAAAGCCGGGATGACAGGTTGGGGGCGGGCTACGCCGCGCCAAATCTTTCATCGAAGGCATAGCCCATGCTGCGCACCGTGCGGATGGGATCGCTTTCGCGGCCGCGTTGCAGGGATTTCCGCAAGCGGCCCACATGCACGTCAACCGTGCGTTCATCCACATAGATGTCGCGGCCCCAAACGGCATCGAGCAGCTGCGAGCGCGAATAGACCCGGCCCGGATTCTGCATCAGGTGCTCGAGCAGGCGGAATTCCGTGGGCGAAAGCTCGATGTCGCGCTTGGAGCGTGTCACCCGCCGCGCCCGCCGGTCGAGCGCGATGTCGCCCGCCTTCAACACTTCGGCCACCGCATCGGGATTGGCGCGCCGCAAAATGGTGCGCACCCGCGCCAGAAGTTCCGGCACCGAGAATGGCTTCACCAGATAATCATCTGCCCCGGTGGCAAGCCCCCGCACCCGCTCGTTCTCTTCGCCGCGCGCCGTGAGCATGATGATGGGAATATCGCGGGTTTCGGGCCGCGTTCGCAGCAGGCGGCACACCTCGATGCCGGAAATGCCAGGCAGCATCCAGTCCAGCACGATAAGGTCAGGCCGCTCCTCGTTCACCAGGCGGGCCACGTCCTCGCCCTGCGCCGTGGCGCGCACCCGGTAGCCCTCAGCCTCGAAATTATAGCTGAGAAGAATCTGGATTGGTTCTTCGTCTTCAACAATCAGGAGCGAAGCAGACATTATCCCCGTCTCACTTGATCAGGTTGTAGTTGGTGGTGCTGGTTGAATCCTTCTTCGGGCGTTCTTCGATGATCGCCTTGCCGTGCACCAGGAAATAGATGTTCTCGGCGATATTGGTGGTGTGGTCGCCGATGCGCTCCATATTCTTGGTGCCAAACAGCAGGTGGGTGCAGGGGCCGATCATCCGCGGGTCTTCCATCATGTAGGTGAGAAGCTCGCGGAATATGGAATTGTAGAGCGCATCGATGTCCTCATCCGAGCGCCACACCGAGATGGCCTTGTCGGCGTCGTTGCGGGCATAGGCGTCAAGGATGTTCTTGAGCTGCTCCTGGGCCAGATTGCCCATGCGGGTGAGCCCCGACACCAGTTTGCGTGGCATTTGCTCGGAGATGGCGTGGGTGCGCTTGGCCGTGTTCTTGGCCAGGTCGCCGATGCGCTCAAGGTCCGCCGAAATCCGGATGGCGACAATGATCTGCCGCAGGTCCTGTGCCATGGGCTGGCGCTTGGCGATGGTGAGAATGGATTTTTCCTCGATCTGCTGTTCGAGCGCGTCGATCTTTTCATCCCCGGCGATCACAATGTCCGCCAGCCTGGTATCGCGCTTGGCAATGGCATCGATGGCATTGGCAAGCTGCTCTTCCGCCAGCCCGCCCATCTGCGCCAGCATCTGCTTGAGGCTGGCCAGATCGTCGTCATAGGATTTAACTGTGTGGTCCGACATGAAGGTCTCCGTTCTGGGCTCAGCCGAAGCGGCCGGTGATGTAGTCTTGCGTGCGCTTGTCCTTGGGCGTGGTGAACATCTCGTCCGTGTCGCCAAATTCAACCAGGTCGCCGAGGTGGAAGAAGGCCGTGAGCTGTGAAACCCGCGCCGCCTGCTGCATGGAATGCGTCACGATGATGATGCAGTAGTTCTGCCGGATCTCGTCAATTAGCTCCTCAATGCGCGCCGAGGCAATGGGGTCAAGGGCCGAGCAGGGCTCGTCCATCAGGATGATTTCCGGGTTAACCGCAATGGCGCGTGCGATGCACAGGCGCTGCTGCTGCCCGCCCGACAGGCTGGTGCCGGAATGGTCGAGCCGGTCCTTCACCTCTTCAAAGAGGCTGGCCTTCTTCAAGCTGTTGACGACGATTTCTTCCAGGTCAGCCTTCGATTTGGCAATGCCGTGAATGCGGGGGCCATAGGCCACGTTCTCGAAAATGGACTTGGGAAACGGGTTCGGCTTTTGGAACACCATGCCAACCCGGGCCCGGAGCTGCACCACGTCGAGGTCGCGGTCATAGATGTTCTTGCCGTCGACCAGGATGTCGCCCGTCACCCGGCAGCCGTCGATCGTGTCGTTCATCCGGTTGATGGTGCGCAGGAAGGTGGACTTGCCGCAGCCCGAGGGGCCGATGAAGGCTGAAACCGCGCGGTCCGGAATGTCGATGGAAAGATTCTTGATGGCCTGCTTCTCGCCGTAATAGACATTCACGTCGCTGGCCACGATTTTTGTCTCCCGTTCGTTGAGAATGCGGGGAACTTTGGAAAGTGTGGGCATTTGGGGTGAAGCGTCCATGATGTTTCCTTATGTCTTACCAGCGCCGCTCGAAGCGCTTGCGCATGTAGATGGCGGCGGCATTGAGGCCAAAGAGAATGACGAGAAGCACGATGATGGCGGCAGCCGTGCGCGATTGAAACGCGATCTCCGGCAAGTCCGACCACAGGAAGATTTGAACTGGCAACACGGTTGCCGCTTCGGTAAACCCCTTGGGAACATCGACGATGAAGGCCACCATGCCGATCATCAGAAGCGGTGCCGTTTCGCCAAGGGCTCGCGCCACGCCCAAAATCGTGCCGGTCAGGATGCCGGGTACGGCCAGCGGAAGCACATGGTGGAATACGGCCTGCTGGTGCGAGGCGCCGACCCCCAGCGCCGCTTCCTTGATGGATGGGGGCACGGCTTTCAGCGCGGCGCGCGATGCGATGATGATGGTTGGCAGGACCAGGAGCGCCAGCACAAGCCCGCCCACCAGGGGTGCCGAACGCGGCAGGCCGAAGAAATTGATGAAGACCGCAAGCCCAAGCAGGCCAAAGATGATGGAAGGAACGGCGGCCAGATTGTTGATGTTGACCTCGATGATCTCCGTCCATTTGTTCTTGGCCGCGAATTCCTCAAGATAGACGGCGGCTGCGATGCCGAGGGGAACGCTCAGGGAAAGCGTCATGATGAGAGTGAGGAGCGAACCGAAAATGGCGCCGCGCAAGCCAGCAAGTTCCGGCTCGCGGGAGTCCCCGGAGGTGAAGAATCGCCAGGCGAAATGCTTTTCGATCACACCCTTGTCACGCAGGGCTTCAAGCAACACAACCTGCCGGTCATCAATGCGCCGATCGGCCTCCGCACGGGAAAATGACAGGATGTCCCAGGTGCCGGGCGTCAGGCTATTGAGGGTTGCGGGCGGGAGGATGGCTTCAGCCTTGGCAAGGCCGGCCTCCACGCCAGTAATTCTGAGCGCTCCGCCATTGGCGCGAACAATTTGCCCAACGGCGAGTTGCGAGAGGTCGCCGGTGAGAATGAACTCCTCGCCGCTCTGTGCCAGTTGCAGGTTGGTTGTGCCTGGGGTCCGGAACGTCGTTGTGAGCATGCCCTTGAGATACAGGTCCGAATCATCGCCAAGCAATGCGCCGGCCCTGACGGTGGTGCCAATCGACGCCGGATTTGCCGCCGTATCCTGGCGGAGATCATCGGCAGCACCTGCCGATAGCAGTGATGTCAGGCTTCGCACGTCGCCTCGGGTCGTCACGCCAGGGAACAGGCTCCGCAAGCTGCCCCTTACCAGGCCCTCAAAATCACCCTTCAGCACTTCATCGGCAGGGATTTTGCTGGCATCGAGGTTTACCTCGAGCACCACGCGGTGTTCGAAGAAGCTTGGCCACGCCTTGATGCCGATGTCGACGATAAGATAAACCAGGAACAGGACCGAAACAGCCAGCGCCACGGCACCATAGGCCTTGAACCGCCGCTCACTGGCATAGCGCTTGGCGATGAAGGCCGCGTTACCCTTATCAAATGTATCAGTCATACTGTTCACGGTATCTCTGCACGATGCGAAGTGCGATGTAGTTTAGAACAAGGGTGAAGCAGAAAAGCACGAAACCGAGCGCAAAAGCCGAGAGCGTCTTTGCAGAATCAAACTCTTGGTCGCCCACCAGCAGGGTCGCTATCTGCACGGTGATTGTAGTGACCGCCGCGAGTGGATTGAAGGTCAGGTTTGCGGCAAGGCCCGCGGCCATGACCACGATCATTGTCTCGCCAATGGCTCGTGAAATCGCCAGCATGAAGGCCGATACGATGCCTGGCAATGCGGCGGGGAGGACCACCCGCTTGATGGTTTCGGATTTCGTGGCGCCCATCGCATAGGAGCCATCGCGCAGCGCTTGCGGAACCGCGTTGATGATGTCATCGGAAAGCGAGGAGATGAGCGGCACAATCATCATGCCCATGACGAGGCCCGCCGCCAGAGCCGATTCGGACGCCACATTCAAACCCAGGCTCTCGCCGGCATTGCGGACGAGTGGCGCAACTGTCAGCGCGGCAAAGAAGCCGAGCACCACGGTAGGCACACCGGCAAGGATTTCCAGCATGGGCTTCAACACGCCGCGCATTTTCCGGCTGGAGTACTCGGCCATGTAAATCGCCGACAAAAGCCCTAGGGGCCCGGCAACCACGATGGCAATAAATGTGATGAGAAGGGTTCCGGCGAGAAGCGGAATGAGCCCAAAGGAAGGAGGCGTCGAGGTTGGCGCCCAATGGGTGCCGAACAGAAATTCGATTGGCGAGACTTCGCTGAAGAAGGCCAGTGATTCAAACAGGACGGAAAACACAATGCCGACGGTGGTCAGCACAGCCACCGCTGAACAGGCGATGAGCACCAGCATGACAAAAAATTCAAAGCGGTTGCGGGCCCGGAAATCCCTGGTGATGATCCGGTACGATGCGGCTATGGCCCCGGTGCCCAAGAGCGCCGCCGCTGCCGGCATTACCAGTGAATTGGGACCGGCGATGGCGGCTACGGCAAGCGTTGTGATGCCGGCTGCGGCAAGAGCCATGGAAGCCATCAGGAGGCCGTGATAGGCGGGGAGCGAATGGAGGCTGGCGGTGCCGGCATTGCGCAGGCCTTGCGCCTTTGCCTGGCCAACGAAAAAGCCAGTGGCCGTCAAGGCGGCGATGATCAGTAGCGTCCAGGAAGTCATGAACTCATTAGCCCCTGTCTTGTCTTCTTCAATCGCGTCTGTCGCGCGAATTATGATCGAATGGGGCGGCTTGGTACATCCGCAAGGTCCACCCCATTCGCCTAATCAGGTCCTAATTACTTAAGACCGTCAATCGTGAGAACATTCATCGCCAGCGCGTCAGCGCGGGTTTTTTCAGCTTCAGCGCCCGGCAGGGTGATAAGGCCCTTGGCCCCAAGATAGCCGTCTTCGCCCAGGGCCTTGTCCGAAACATACTCGGCCACAAACTCGGCAATGCCCGGAACCACGCCTACATGCTGCTTCTTGACATATACGAAGAGCGGGCGCGACATCTTGTAGTCGCCGGAAGCAACGCTTTCGAAGGTGGGCGTTGCACCGTCAATTTCGAGACCCTTGATGCTGCTGGCATTTTCCTCGAGGAAGGAAAAACCGAAAATGCCAAGTGCCGCCGGATTGGCCTGCAATTTCTGCACGATGAGGTTGTCGTTCTCGCCGGCTTCAACAAAGGCGCCATCTTCACGCATGGACTTCCATACGGCTTCAAAGGCCTTGGCGTCTGACTTCTTGAGCGCTTCTAGCGACTCGAACTTTCCAGCGCCTACTTCCATCGCGAGCTCCATGAAGGAATCGCGCGTACCCGATGTGGGAGGCGGACCCAGAATCTCGATCTTTTCCTTGGGCAGCGAGGCGTCGATATCGCTCCACATCTTGTAGGGATTGTCCACAAGCTTGCCGTCCTTGTCAGGAACTTGCTTGGCCAAGGCCATGAACAGCTGCTGCTTGGTCAATTTCATGTCCGGTGCATCCTTGGATGCAGCAACGGTCAGGCCGTCGAAACCCACCTTGATTTCAACGATCTCGGTCACGCCATTCTTGGCGCAAGCTTCGAATTCGCTCTTCTTCATGGCGCGCGAAGCGTTGGTCATGTCTGGCGTGTCTTCACCGACGCCCGAGCAGAACAGCTTCATGCCCCCGCCAGTGCCGGTCGATTCAACCACCGGCGTCTTCATGCCGGAGGTCTTGCCGAAGTTTTCGGCAACCGTTGTCGTAAAGGGATAAACCGTTGAAGAACCAACGATACGGATTTGATCGCGGGCCAATGCCGGGCCGGCGAAGAGGGCAAGTGCACTCACGGCCAATAGAACTTTTTTCATCTCTGATGTCTCCTTGTCAGTAGAACAGAGCGGAACCTAGAAACCATTGATGATGCTTATGCGACAGTTATATCACACTTTTATGACAGTTTAACATACTGTAATATAAGGGTTTTCAGATAGCGGGGAGGCGGATGGTGAAACGGCTGCCGTGGCCCAGTTGGGAGGTCACCAGAAGGCGGCCGCGATGCCGGTTGAGAATGTGCTTCACAATCGCAAGGCCAAGGCCGGTTCCGCCGCGTGACCGGCTCTCCTGCACGCTGATGCGGTAGAAACGCTCCGTAAGGCGCGGGATATGCTCTTCGGCAATGCCGCGCCCTTCATCGATCACCGAAAGGGTGACAAAACCGTCTTCCCGGGAACCTTCGATATTCACGGTTTTTCCCGGCTCCGAATACTTGATCGCGTTCTCGACGAGGTTGACCACCACCTGCACCAGTTCATCCCATTCGCCCGCCACCTCGAACTTGGCGTCCAGATTGATTTGCAGGATGACTTTTTCTTCCTGCGCCATGCTGGAAAGAAGGTCGCAGACGTGGCGGGCCACTTGTGCCAAGTCAACTTTCGCTGAGGGGCGCAGGTGGACGTTCATTTCGATCCGCGACAGAGACAACAGGTCATCGATCAGGCGTTTCATGCGCTCAGCCTGGCTGCGCATGAGATTCAGGAATTTTTCGCGCGCCGCTTCGTCATTGCGCGCCGCACCCTGGAGCGTTTCGATGAGCCCGGACAGCGAAGCCAGCGGCGTGCGCAGTTCATGGCTGGCATTGGCCACGAAATCCGAGCGCATCCGCTCGATCTGCTGTTCGCGCGTCAGATCCTTGAGGACCAGCAGAACCGCCGGGCTGTCAGACTGGGCGGGCAAGATTGGCGAAACATAGACTTCAAAATTCCGCGGGATGGGCCCGCGCACCTCATAGTCGACGTTGGCGCTGCTGCCCTGCGATATGGCCCGTGTTACCGCCTCAAGCACGGCGGGCGCGCGGATTGCCTGGCTGAGATGCAGGCCCACCGACGTCATCTCCAGCATCTCCTCCGCATTGGCATTGGCCTTGATGACGATGCCGCTGCGGTCGAGGATGAGGATGGGATCGGGAAGGGCTGCAACCAGATGATCGACACCGTCAATCAGCGTGGATTTTTGCACCGCTGCTGCGGCAAGCTCCGGATCTTTTCTGCTCCACGGCCATTCCATAGGTGCAAATAGACTTCTTGGGGTCATTCATGCAAGTCTGGCCGGAAATAATAACAGCAGTGCAACCATGATGACCCAGGATATCGATGAAGGCATGCTCGCCTTTTACAAGGAGCTGTCAAAGCATTCCCCGCCGGAAAGCGCTGATTGGCCCCTGGCCGAGCAGCGCAGGGCCTGGGACGACGTTTGCCGCCTGTTCCGCGCACCTCGTCCGCAGCGCCTGCTCGTTGAGGATATTGATGTGGACGGCGTTCACATCCGCGTCTTCCGGCCCCCGGGAGAGGCGCCAAAGCCTGCGGTGATTTACTTTCACGGCGGCGGCTGGGTCTTGGGCTCTTGTGAAACCCATGATGACATGTGCGCCGAAATGGCGGATAGGGCCGATTGCGTTGTGGTGCTGGTTGATTACCGTCTGGCGCCTGAGCATCCCCATCCGGCCCAACTGGAGGATTCACTGAAGGTCCTGCTCTGGATGCGAAGCGCCGGCCGGGCATTTGGCATCGATCCCGACCGGATTGTGGGGGCGGGCGACAGCGCCGGCGGGCAAATGACCGTGGGCCTGGCCCTGGTGCTCCGCGACAGCGGGGCGCCGCAGCTCCGGGGCCAGGTCCTGATCTATCCGGTTCTGGGCGCCGACGTGAACACACCCTCCTATATCCGTAACGCAAACGCACCATGCCTCACCAAGCCGGAAATGATATTTTACCTGGATTGCTTCCTGGGGCCAAAGGGTAACCCCAACTGGTTTGATCCCCGCGCCATTCCCAATCTGGCGCATGATGTAAAGGGCCTGCCGCCCGCCTACATCTCAGTGGCCGCCCATGACCCGCTGTATGATGACGGCGTGATTTTTCATGACAAGCTGCGGGCCGCCGGAATACCGGTGATCCTCAAACAAGAACCGGCCCTGGCCCATTCCTTCATGCGTGCCCGGCATGTCAGTGATCCGGCAAAAAAAGGCTTCAACGGGATCGTTGAAGCCTTGCGAAGTCTGGGTCACAGGGAGGTCTTGCCGGATTAAAGCACCGTTACGGTGGCGCCATGCTTCACGAACTGGTAGAGTTCCTTCACGTCTTCGTTCAGCATGCGGATGCAGCCCGAGGACGCCGACTTGCCGATTGATGCTGGCTCGTTGGTGCCATGGATGCGGTAGATGGTCGAACCAAGATAGATGGCGCGGGCGCCGAGTGGATTCTTGATGCCGCCTTCCATGAAAGTTGGCAGTTCCGGGTGGCGGGCGCGCATTTCTGCTGGCGGGCGCCAATCCGGCCATTCCGTCTTGAAGCTCACCTTGTTGGTGCCGGACCATTCAAAACCCTTGCGGGCTGTTGCGACGCGGTATTTTACAGCTTTGCCATTGTCGAGAACGTAGAACAGAACGTTCTGCTTGCTGTGAACGACGATGGAGCCGGGGGCCATGGCGGTCGCATACTTTACGACCTGGCCGCGCTTGAATTTGGGCTTGGCATACTCGCGAAGCGCCTTGGGCTGGATTTCATCCATGGGAACTGCGGCAACCAGGACAACGCCTTCAAAAGGCTTCTTGGACTGGGCCTGGGCGGCGGTGGCCAGCAAACCGGCGAATACGGCGGCGGCGGCGATTTTTGTGATCAGGTTGGTCATTTGGGCTTCCCCTCGAAATCAGTTGATGCTGACGGTTTACGGGAATGGGCCTGAACTCATCCTGAGCGCGGCATTTAACTGCCGTTCATTTTCAGGGCTTTGCATACGGGCAACGGGAAGCTAGTCTGCCGCTCCATGCCAAATGCTCATAAAATCTGGCATTTTAGGCAAAAAGACCCTGAAATGCCGACCTTCCGAGGACTCCATGACCATCAAAACCGTTAAGAAATTTCCACACAAAATTAAGGAAGTAGAGAATTTCTGGATACCCCTCTCCGATGGCGTGAAACTCGCGGCCCGCATGTGGATTCCGCTTGATGCCGAAAAGCACCCCGTGCCCGCCGTGCTTGAATATCTCCCCTACCGCAAGCGCGACGGCACCATCGTCCGCGATGCGCTCACCCATCCCTATCTCGCCGGCCATGGCTATGCCGCCATCCGCGTTGACATGCGCGGCAACGGCGATAGCGACGGCGTCATGCTCGATGAATATGCCAGGCAGGAGCAGGACGACGCGCTGGAAGTGATCGCCTGGATCGCCCGGCAGAAATGGTCAAGCGGAAAAGTCGGCATGTTCGGCATTTCCTGGGGCGGCTTCAATGCATTGCAAGTCGCCGCGCGGAAACCTCCGGCGCTGAAAGCCATTGTCACCCTATGTTCCACCGATGACCGCTATGAGGATGATATTCATTACAAGGGCGGCTGCCTGCTCAATGAAAACCTGGGTTGGGCTGCAACCATGCTGGCCTATTCCTCGCGCCCGCCTGATCCCAAGATTGTGGGCGCCAAATGGCGCAAGATGTGGCTGGAGCGCTTGAAGGCTGAACCATTTCTTCTGATTCCTTGGTTGCAGCACCCGCACCGTGATGCATATTGGAAGCATGGCTCCGTCTGCGAAAACTTCTCGGCAATCGACACGCCCGCTCTGATCGTCGGCGGCTGGAATGATGCCTATTCTAATGCCATCCCGCGCCTGATGAAGGGCCTGCGCACCACGCGCAAGGCAATCATTGGGCCTTGGAGCCATAAATATCCGCATTTCGCCGTGCCCGAACCCCGCATCGGATTCCTGCAGGAAATGCTGCGCTGGTGGGACCAGTGGCTGAAGAACACGGAAACCGGGGTTTCGCGCGACCCCGACTACCGCGTTTATGTCATGGATGCCGACAAGCCCGGCACCTCCAAGGCCCATCTGCCCGGCCGCTGGATCGGCGATTCCTATTGGGGCTTCGGCAACACGGAGACAAAGAAATGGTTCCTGACCGGGAATGGCATTTCAGGAGCGCCAGGAACGGAAAAGCCGCTCACGATTTCATCCCGGCAAACAACCGGCGGGGATGGCGGTGAATACTGCATCATCTGGCTTGGCCCCGAATTTCCCGGCGACCAGAAAAATGATGACGCGCAATCCATCACCTTTGACTCTCCTGCGCTGCAGACCGACATGGATATCGTCGGCCAGCCCCAGGTTGAAATCGAGTTTTCCGTTGATAAGCCTGTTGCGTCAGTGGCGGTTCGATTGAATGACGTGTGGCCTTCAGGTGAAGTGTCCCGCATCACCTATCATCTGCAAAACCTCTGCATGCGCGACAGCCGCGAAACTCCTACCGCTCTCGTTCCCGGCAAGCGCTACACGATGAAGATCAAGCTCGATGACATTGCCTGGCGCGTGCCCAGGGACCACAAGATAAGGGTAGCCGTTTCAACCAGCTATTTCCCAATGATGTGGCCGGCCCCCGAACCGGTGACGCTTACCGTCTATGCCGGCAAGTCGGCGTTGCATCTGCCGGTGCGCAAAGTGGTCGAGAAGGAAACTCCAGTCCTGTGGAAGCCCGAGGAGGCCGCCGAGCCGGTCAAGTTGAAGGAACTCAAAAAGCCCTGGCACAAGCGCGAAGCAACGCTTGATCCCAAGACCGGCGAATGGCGCCTGGCCATTGTCGATGACTTCGGCTCGAATGAAATTCAACCGCACAAGCTTGTCACTTACTCGGTGGGCCGCGAGAACTACTCCATCCTGCCCGATGATCCGCTCTCGGCCAGAATGGAAACCCATTGGACCGAGGAACTGAAGCGTGGAAAATGGCATGCCCGCACCGAAACCTATGGCCGGCTCACCGCCACCAAGACCCATTGGCTGGTGTGGGGGAAAATCGACGCCTTTGAAGGCAAGAAGAAAGTCTTCAGCAAGGAATGGAACGAGCAAATTGAGCGGAAGCTGCAGTGATCCGAAAGCCACTGGTTTGCGTATATGGAGGCGCAGGTCCGTCGGACTCGCTGTATGATTGCCGTGTTGCTGCGAATGGCTGAGAAGACCCATATTGCTCTCCCATCTGCCCAGCAGATTGATTTTGCTGCTTTGCTGTTTCGCGTGGCCCGCGAGCGGGACCGCGCCGCCTTTGCGGAGATTTTTGATCACTTCGCGCCGCGGGTAAAAAGTTTCATGATGCGCAAGGGCGCTTCTGCCGAACTGGCCGAAGACCTGGTGCAGGAAACCATGATCGCGGTCTGGTCAAAGGCAGCCCTCTATGTGCCCGAAAGGGGTGCCGCCTCCACTTGGGTATTTACCATAGCGCGCAACCTGCGCATCGACCGTTTGCGCCGGGAGTCTGCGGCGCATTTTACCGACCTTGAGGATTTTGATGCTCCATCCGACGATGTGCCCGGCGACGAGGCCATGAACCGCAGCCAGGAAGACGGCCATGTGGCCAGGGCGCTGGCGCAAATTCCGCCGGAACAGCGCGAGCTACTGATCCTATCCTATGTGGATGACGTACCACAGAGTATGATCGCCGAACGATTGAACCTCCCCCTTGGAACCGTGAAATCCCGTATGCGCCTGGCCTACCGGCGCCTGCGCAAGCTTTTGGAGGCGGTGAATTGACCATTGTTCACCATCTGGATGAAGCCACCCTCCTCAGCTACGCGGCGGGAACCCTCGGCGAGGCCTTGAGTGTCGCGGCCGCGTGCCACATCAGCATGTGTTCGCAATGCCGCAGCGCCGTGCGCCAGGCTGAAGCATTGGGTGGCGAGATCCTCGATGATCTGGAAAGCACCGCAGTGTCAAATGCACGCCGTGCCGCAACCCTCGCCAGCCTTGATGACGCGCCTGCCGTAAGGCCAGTCTTCGTGAAAAGTGATATGCCAGCGCCGCTCCAGCGCCTTTTGCAGGGCCAGGGCTTCAGCCAGCTGCGCTGGCGGAAAAAGGCCCCCGGTGTTTCGGTTTATGAATTGTCACTGTCCAAGGGGGCGAAGGGCTCGTTGAAGCTTCTCTCCATTGCCTCGGGCATGACCATGCTGGAACACGGCCATGGCGGGGAAGAACTCACCCTGGTCCTGCAGGGCGCCTTCAAGGACAAGACCGGCAGGTTCGCCCGCGGCGATATCGCCGATCTCGATGAGGAGACCGAACACTGCCCGGTCATTGAAAAAGGCGAGAGCTGCATCTGCCTTTATGCGACGGAAGCTCCGTCGCACTACAAGACACTTCTCGGCCGCCTGCTGCAGCCGTTTCTGAAAATCTGATTACGCGGGCTTCCGCAATTTGTAGATCCCGACATCCACTACGGACTCGGCAAAGCCCGCTTCACAATAGGCCAGATAGAGCTTCCACAGCCGCCGGAATTTCTCATCGAAGCCAAGCTTGGCGACTTCCGGCCACACTGCTTCAAAACGCTCGTGCCACAGCCGCAGCGTGGTGGCATAGCTTTGCCCAAAGGTTTCAACCCGCTCGAGCACAAGTCCCGCCTTGGCCGCCTGGTCCTTCAGGATCGTCTTGGTGAGCAGCATGCCGCCGGGAAAAATATAGCGCTGGATGAAATCCACGCCCGAGCGGTAGGCCTCGAAATTGGCTTCCGCAATCGTGATGCCCTGGATGGCGGCGATGCCGCCCGGTTTCAGCCGGTCGTACAGGGTGCGGAAATAGACCGGCCAGTGGGGCTCGCCCACCGCCTCGATCATCTCGATGGAGGCAATGCCGTTGTAGCTGCCCTTGGTATCGCGGTAGTCTTCGAAATGAAAACTGGCGTGGGTCTCAAGCCCCGCCCTGGCGATGCGTTCCTCGGCAAAGGCCAGTTGTTCGCGTGACAGGGTTATGCCTTTGACCGTGGCCTTCTTCCTGGCGGCCTCTTCCGCGAACCCTCCCCAGCCGGAACCGATTTCCAGGATACTGTCGCCCTTCTTCAGTTCCAGAGCCTCCATGACCTTGCCATATTTGCGCCGCTGGGCCGCTTCCAGGCTGTTGCCTGTCTGGTCAAAAATCGCCGATGAATAGGTCATCGTCTCGTCAAGCCAGAGCTTGTAGAAATTGTTGCCCAAATCATAGTGGGCCGAAATGTTTTCTTTCGACCCCTCGGCGTTGTTGTCACGCGCCCGGTGCCACAGCTTGTCAAACCAGCTGGCTGAAAAAATCCCGGTGGCCGCCCGGTCGAGCGCCGCCCGGTTGTTCAGATAGAACTGGAAAAACCTGGTCGGATCCCGGCTTTCGATGTCGCCCGCCATGTAGCTTTCGAAAAAGCCGAGCTGGGCCCGCCTGACGCTGGCCCAGATCACCTTGAAATTATGCAGTGTCAGGTCGGCCGCAAAGCCCTCCCCGGGCGTTCCCAGCACGACCTGCTTTCCCGAGGGCAGGGTGATCTCAAGTGAGCCTTTGAGGTTCTTGGGCAAGAGCCGTTTGCCGATCCGGACAATCAGATTGCCAAGAATCCCTTCGTTTACGCGAACGGCGGTTTCCTGATTCACGGCTTCCAGCCTCCCCAGTCTGTCCGGATACGGACCTTAATTCCGATAGGATCAACTGTGAAGAGGCAAAGGCGGAGGCGCTCTTTCCGGATTTATGGTCGCTTTTGTGCGCTGCATGAAAAGGGTTTGGTTCAATCAATTCACCTGTTTGTGCAACCGCAAGCCATTGACGTATTTGTATTTGCGTGAGAGGTTAGGAATTCTAAAGGGACCATCAAAAATCCCTATTGAATAACAAGAAGACGGGGAACGGCTAAGTTAATGTGCGGCACAGGGTTCGCCGCAAGGCTGCTAAAGCTCAGCTTTCCTTCTTCTCCGCCCAAGAGCTATCTGGTCACCAAGGAGAAAACGCATGACCGAATTTGAAATGAAATTGAAGCAGGTTACCAAGGCTGTAAGCCGGGGCAAGCTGTCACGCCGCGACTTCATGAGCTATGCAATGTCCGTCGGCATCACCGCCGCGGCTGCCAACACCATGTTCGCTACCGCCGCCCGCGCCGAACCCAAGAAGGGCGGCATCTTCAAGTATGGTTCCGGCCATGGTTCGACCACTGACTCGCTCGATCCAGCCACCTGGACCAACGGGTTCAACTTCCAGTTCGGCAAGTCGGTCATGGGCGCGCCGCTCACCCAGCTTGATCCGAAAGGCGATCTGATCATGCATGTGGCCGAGTCCTTCGAGCCATCCGATGGCGCCAAGAAGTGGGTCATCAGGCTCCGCAAGGGCATCACC
>Ga0138256_10004549_pt1 | contig 14736 bp, 16 predicted proteins | sample KNB2016incub_MG_FD_105486 | JGI IMG/M metagenome (GOLD analysis project Ga0138256, IMG submission 105486) | Active sludge microbial communities from wastewater in Klosterneuburg, Austria - KNB2014incub_MG | ecosystem: Engineered > WWTP > Activated sludge > Unclassified | place: Austria... | reverse complement strand
GGCTGCAGTGGTACCAGCACTTTCGTGGCGATCTTGAGGATCTCGTCGAGCCTTTTGCCATGCAGGCCGGCGGGCGTGTCCAGCACGACGTGGGTGGTGCCCTTGGGCGGTCGCACACGCAGATCCGCACCGGTGTCCCAGGCACGGATCGACGCGGCTGTCTCCGGCCGCTGTGCCAGCCAGGAGGCCGCCGACTGTTGTCGGTCGACGTCGCCGAGCATCACCGCTTTGCCCTGTGCCGCGAAGTATCCGGCCACGTTGGTGGACAGCGTGCTCTTGCCGACGCCGCCCTTCGGATTAGCCACCACGATCACTGGCATGCCCGACTCCTGATTTCTGTGTTTCACGTTATGTTACCGGCGCCTGATGGACCCGATTCGGCAGGTTGACCCGGCGTTCGCACAGGTCGGGCTTCGAGACCTGTATTCGCTTTACCCTGACGATCGACTTCGCAGTCGTGCTGCAGAAGCGGGGCCTGATCGCGGGGCCGGTGGTCGGCTTCCTTGCCTTGAGATCGCTAGTGCAGTGGACCATCATGGTGCATGGTGCGGGCGATGGATCTGCCGGTGTTGGAGCGGTCGGTCCTGAACCATCCTGCTGGCGCAGGCGACGCGATGCGGTTTGATCTGCTGCGCACCGTCGGCTCCGCCCGCGTGCTGGTGCTGGCAATTGACGACCTGACTGGCAACCAACCTCAGAAGGCTCACGTGATCAGCTACTGAGCCTGGGAGATGACGGCGCTGTAACCGGAGATGCCACATGGCGATGTCATGGTGCTGTACGGAACGTCCAGGGAGCGCGAGGCCGCCGTCATCGGCTGTTGTAGACCTAAGGCGTCTACCTGCCGGCAGCTCGATTGGGCGGCTGATGTTGGGTGCTATTTAGGAGTCCGGAAGGTCAGTCATGCAGACCTTCTTGGCGAAGCGTCGCCACAGACCCACGGACGATAATTGCGGGAGTTCGGGTGAAACTCCGGGCCTTCATCCGGCCTATTTCTACAGGGATCCGATTGTCCAAATTTGTAATTGCCGTTTTCTTGTTGCCCAGCCCGACAAATCAGGTGTGGGTCGGATTGCGGAAAGCTCTTGCCCTCGCGCTTCTACTGAGTGCCCACGCGTTTTGTTCTCTCGTCCTCGGCTCTGTTGCATTTGCAGCACCCGCCGCCGACCCCGCTCCCGCTGGGACGGGCTACGTGGAGCAGGTGCTATGGGTGCCTAGCGCAAGGGAACTTGTCGTTGCCGGTTGGGCTGCGTCGAACCGGGGGAATGCCTTCCTGACGCAGGTCATCATTAATGTGGGGCCGGTCGAGGTATATCGCGGTCGCATGGAACATAGCGATCGCCAGGACGTCGTGCTGGCAACGGGTCGGTCCGACTGGCTATTCAGCGGGTTCAATGTGCGTGTGGCGATCCCGTCCGGCATCACGGGGCTCCAACCGATTTCTGCCCGAATGCGGTTGGGCAATGGTGCCGAGTTCCAGCTCGGCGTCGCAGACTCGGTACAGGCAGTCGACTTTCCGAAAGCGGGACTCGAGCCGTCGTGGCTGGCCAAGGCCGCGTTGTTCTTGGCGGGTGCACTTCCGCTGCTCGCGGTGGTCGGTGCCAAGCGTGCGGCTGATAGGTCATCGTCAACGGGCATTGCCGCCTCCCTGTTCGGAATCGCCGTTGCCATGTCGTTTGTGTTGCTGGTGGCAGGCGGTTGGACCGGTTCGTCAATCACGCTCGGTTTCGACGACCCTGCATTGGCTTATCAAGACGGTCAGCCCTGGGTCGGCAAGCCGCAGTTGATACGCAGCGATGAGTGGCAGGTGATCACCCCGCTCGCGCTGAGCCAGGCGGCGCACCAGCCAGCGTTCCCGGTGGTCAACCGCAACCTCGGATCAGACGGGATGAACATGCTCGTGGTTGGTATGACGGGCATGCCTGTGGCTCACATCTCCGCACTGGCCAAACCTGCCACTTGGGGCTTCTTCCTGTTCGACCTGCGGCGCGCGCTGGCCTGGTGCTGGTGGCTGCCGTTTTTCGGCTGCTTTGGTGTCGTCTGGTTGCTGGTGCAGCGCATCTTTTCGATCGACTGGAAACTGGCCGCAGGCCTCGCGTTGACGGTGGCAGCCTCGCCCTACTCAGTGGTTTTTTCCGGCTGGCCCGCGTACACGGTGTTCTTCCCGGCCACGGCCCTGCTAGCTGCCAATGCGGCGTTGCGCACGAGTAGCTGGTTGAAGGCGGCGGCTGCTGGAGTCCTGTTGGGCGTGGCTTCGGCAGGATTTGCGCTGGTGCTCTATCCGGCATGGCAGATTTCTCTGGCCTACCTCGTCGTGCCTCTTGGCCTCGCGTGGTTTATGGTCGCTCGCAGGGAGCTGTCATTCGGGTGGCCCCAAGTTGCCGCCATGGCGGCGGCAATCGCCGTGGCCGCAGTCATCTTGCTTGCTTGGTGGTTTGACGCACGGGAGGCTGTTGCGGCTATCAGGTCGACGGTCTATCCAGGCCAGCGCAGCCTTGAGGTCGGAGGTGATGCCGACCGCTGGTTTCTCATCAAGGGTCTTCTAAGTCCGATCACGATGTATCGCGACGCGAGCATCATTTGGGGGGCCAGCGACGCAGGCTCGGTGGCCCTCTTTCTCGTGCCTGCGGCGGCCTGCTCACTGTTGCGCTGGTGGGCTGCTCGTCAGATCGACGCAGTGGGCGCTGTACTTTGGAGCTACATCGCCGTGGTGCTGTATTTCATGTTCGTCGGCTTTTCGCCGGAATGGGCACGCGCAACGTTCTGTGGTTCCACCACCGTTTATCGATTGGATCTTGCACTGGGAATGGCCCAAGTGCTGGTGTTCGCTTGGCTCGCATCCCCTGTCCAGCGCGGAGCCAGGACGTACAAACCTGCTCGTTGGCTCACGGCGGGTGTGGTCGCCATCGCAGCGGCGCAAGTGCTCCTCCTCTACCGGCTGCTGCCGCCGTCAATCATGGATGTGGTGCCGCTCTCCCACGCGTTGCTGATAGCCGCAGTCGTTGGCTTAGGCGCTCATCTCTTGATGAGAGGCCGACATGCTGGTTTTTTCGGGGTGTACGGGACGGTCATGCTGGCGGCGTCCATCCCGTTCAACCCGCTGTCAGTTGCGCCTTCCGAAGTCGTCGTCGACCCTGTCTTTTCCCGTGCTGTCGATACGCTTGTTCGCGGAAAGGCGGAAGGCCACGGGATTGCGGTTATCAGTGAGCGCAACTGGGCCATGACGGCTACTGCGATTGGCCTGCCGGTGACAAACACCGTCTTCTACTACCCACCGACAACCCTCATGCACAGCTTGGATCCGTCCGGCGCGCAAGAGAACCTTTGGAATCGTTACCAGCGGGTGCTCTTCACGCTGGCGCCATCGCCGTCGTTCCTGTCACCCGGGGCTACCTATCGCATCGATTCCCCGCGTCTCGACGGAGTGCTCGTGACCCTGTCTCCTGCCCAATTCGACTTTCGTCTTCTAAAAAGTGTAGCGGTACTTGCTTCTGCGGAAGACAGTACCGCACTGGAGAAAAACCCGACGCTCGGAGTCGCACATCGCACTTCCAGTTGGACCCTGTTTGAGGTGCAACGATGAATGGCGCAGACGCTGGTTTCCGTGGCGGGTCGGCCCAGGTCGCGAAGGATGCGAAACCGCATGGTGTTTCTGTATCGCCGACCATCGCCGTTGTCATCCCGGCGTTTCGCGTTGCGAATCTTGTCCTGGGTGTGGTCCGTGAGATAGGGCCCGAAGTCCAGCTCATCTATGTGGTTGACGACGCTTGCCCAGAGGGCTCCGGCAGTGTGGTCCAGGCGCAGTGTTCGGATCCACGCGTCACGGTGATCAACCGGGCGTCGAATGGTGGCGTGGGTGCTGCCGTGATGACGGGCTACAGCGCTGCCCTACGCGATGGAGCTGACATCATCGTGAAGCTCGACGGCGATGGGCAGATGGACGCACGACTGATTGCAGACTTCGTGGGCCCGATTGCCAACGGACAGGCGGACTACACCAAGGGCAATCGCTTCTACAACCTGGAGGGGCTGGAGCGCATGCCCCGCGTGCGGCTGCTTGGCAACGCCGCGCTTTCGCTGATGAGCAAGGTGTCGTCGGGGTACTGGGACATCTTTGATCCAACGAACGGCTACACAGCAGTCCACGCGAACATCGCCCGCGACTTGCCTCTTGCCAAGATTAGCTCGCGGTACTTCTTCGAGACCGACTTGCTCTTTCGACTCAACCTGATGCGGGCGGTGGTCTGGGACGTGCCCATGCAGGCCCGCTACGCAGATGAGGTCAGCAACCTGCACATATCCCACATTGCGGGCGAATTTCTGATGAAGCATCTGCGCAACACGTTCAAGCGCATCTTCTACAACTACTACCTGCGAGACGTCTCCATTGCCTCTTTGGAGTTGGTGCTCGGGCTGGTGTTGGTGATGGGTGGATCAGCGCACGGAATTTTCCACTGGGTTCAATCGGCCAGCCTCGGTATCACCACGCCTGCGGGAACCGTGATGCTGGCCACCTTGCCAATTCTGGTCGGACTGCAACTGTTGCTTGCGTTTGTGAACTACGACATCGGCACAGTTCCGCGACGGCCACTTCATGTGACGATGAACGCCGTCAGAAGAAGCGACTGGCGCAAGGACAGAGACGCCTCATGATGAAGAGGGCTGAGAGTAGGTTCAGCAGCGCGACGTACCCGAATGTGTTCGCGTCGAACGAATCTTAACCCGGGCGTGCGGATGAAAACTTGGACTACCTGGAGGGTAGTTCATGTATTCATACGAGGACCGGCTTCGAGCCGTGCAGCTCTACATCAAGCTGAGCTAGCGTATCGGCTTGACCTTTCCCCATTTGGGCTATCCGACGAAGAACGCGCTCAAGACCTGGCACTTCGAGTACGAGCAGCGCCGCGACTTGTCCGCCGTCTACGTGCACCCGCCGAGGTACTCGCAGGCGCAGAAAGAACGGGCTGTAAGCACTTCCTCGAGCAAGGCCGCTGCATCGCGCCGACGATCAAGTCGCTGGGCTATCCCTCGAGATCTTTGCTGTCCGCGTGGCTTCAAGAGCTGCATCCGCAAGAGTGCGCGCGCGTCGTTGGTCGCTCTCAGGAACTGGCGCCTGCAGCCAAGCAGGCTGCCGTCATTGCCTTGTGTACGCGACCAGTAAGCGCGCAGACGGTGGCTGAGGATCTGGGCGTGTCTCGAGGATCGCTGTACAAGTGGAAGAATCAGTTGCTCGGCCACGACGCATCCACACCCACGAAGCGCCAGCAAGACGCCCCGGCAAATCCTGATCGAGCCGAGCTGGAACAGCAACTCGAGCCGCTTCGGCGAGACATCAGGCGCCTCCAGTTCGAGAAGGATCTGCTGAAGAAGGCCAACGAACTCCCAAAAAAAAGAAGAAATGGGCATCGACCGGCAGCACCTGACAAATCGGGAGAAGACGCTGCTGGTTGATGCCCTGAGACCGACCGAGACGTTGCCGGAGCTGCTCTGCGAAGTGGACCTGCCACGCAGCTCCTACTTCTACCATCGGGCCTGGCTCGAGGTGGGGGACAAGTACACCGAGGTACGTCAGGTCATGACCGACATCTTCGAGCGCAACTACCGCTGCTACGGGTACCGGCGGATCCACGCCAGCTTGAGCGATCGGTCCGTGAACAGCTCGGAGCAGGTCGTGCGGCGTCTGATGAAGCAGGCGTGCCTGGTCGCCGCGACGAGCAAGCGTCGTCGATACGGGTCCGTAGATGGGCGAGATCAATCCTGCACCCGACAACCTGCTGAACCGCGACTTCAGCGCCGTTGCACCGAACTAGAAGTGGTTCACCGACATTACGGAGTTCCAGATCCCGGCGGGCAAGGTGTATCTGTCGCCGATGATCGATTGCTTCGACGGCATGGTCGTCAGCTGGTCGATCGGCACGCGGCCGAACGCCGAGCTTGTCAATACGATGTTGGATGCCGCAATCGACAAGGTGGCCGTCAGCGGCGAGCGGTCTGTGGTGCATTCGGATCGTGGCGGCCACTATCGGTGGCCAGGCTGGCCATCCCGGATCGCTGAGGCGAAGCTGGTTCGCTCAATGTCGCGGAAGGGATGCTCGCCAGACAACGCCGCATGCGAGGGCTTCTTCGGTCGACTAAAGACCGAGATGTTCTTCACGCGCGAGTGGCTCTCCACGACCATCGAGGAGTTCGTGACGGCAATGGACGCCTACATCCGCTGGTACAACGACGGGCGGATCAAGAGCTCACTCGGCTTCCGCATTCCCGTCGAGCACCGCAGGATCCTGAGGATCGTTGCTTAACCAGTCCAAGTTTTCTGCCGCACCCCCCTATTTTAGTCGGGCCCTGCTTGCGGCGAGTGGACAGCAAGGATTTTTGATTCCTTCTTCTAACGCCAACGCTAATGCAATTGCATTAGCGTTAAAATGCAGACATGGAACGTCATACCCGTCAGCGACAGGCGGTGCTCGATGCGCTGGTGCGCAGCGGTCAGGCGCTGAGCCCGCAGGACCTGCTGGGACAGGCGAAATCGGCCGTGCCCAGCCTGAACCTGTCGACCGTCTACCGCCAGATCAAGGGGTTGCAGGACGCCGGTCAGATCGTCCGCGTCGAGCTGCCGGGGCAGCCACCGCGGTTCGAGATGGCCTCGCGCGGCGAGGCGACTGCGCCCCATCGGCATGCGGACCATCTCGTTGCGGATCAGGGCCACGCGCCGGACGAGGCGTCCCGGCATCACCACCATTTTCACTGCGTCGAGTGCGACCGCGTGTATCCGATCCACGCCTGTCCGGGTCCGATGAACGATCTCGCTCCGCCCGGCTTCGAGGTGCAGCGCCACGACCTGACGTTGCGCGGTCGCTGCGCGAGCTGCGTGGCGGGAGCGCCTGCATGAGGGCCGGAAACATGGATGCGGCTTTGCACGTGCACGCCGCGGGGAACGCCCATGGCCATGCGCATGACCATGACCACTCGCACGATGACGGTCACGATCATGCGGCGCATGCCGCCGGCCCCTCCCTGCTGATACCGAAGCCCGCGCCAGCGCCGGTTTCGAGTCTTCTGATGGCTTCGGCGCTGCTGCGGTTCGCCGGAGCCATCGGGCTCATCGCGCTGTTGTGGGTGGCGGTGGTCTGGGCAGTGTCGGGAACGCCATGAACGGCATCGCCGCCCCGGCTCTTCCGAACTCCACCCTGCTGCCGGTGGTGGCTCCACCCGCCATCGCCGTCGAGGACCTGACCGTCAGCTACCGCCACCACCCGGCAGTCCACCATGTGAGCTGTCGTTTCGAGCCCGGCTCGCTCACTGCGGTGATCGGACCCAACGGTGCCGGCAAGAGTTCGCTGCTCGACGCGCTGACGGGTCGCGTGCAACCGAGCACCGGCCGCGTGCGCACCGGTGGTCTGCCGCGCAACCGGCTGGCCTACATGCCGCAGCAGTCGGGCATAGACCGCACGTTCCCGCTCGGCGTGCTCGATGTCGTGATGCTCGGCGCGTGGCCGCGCATCGGGTGGTTCACCGGCGCGACCACGGCACAGCGGGCGCAGGCGCTGCTGGCGCTGGCCTCGGTGGGCCTGGCCGGTTTCGAGCAGAGGCTGATCTCGGAGCTGTCGGTCGGACAGTTCCAGCGCGTGCTGTTCGCGCGGGTCCTGATGCAGGACGCGCCGGTGATCCTGCTCGACGAACCGTTCAATGCGATCGACACGCGCACCACGGCCGATCTGATGCGGCTGGTGCAGCACTGGCACGATGAGGGCCGGACCGTGATCGCGGTGCTGCACGATCTGGCGCAGGTGCGCGAGCACTTCCCGCTGACCCTGCTGCTGGCGCGCGAGTGCGTGGCGCACGGGCCGACCGAAGAGGTGCTTGTGCCCCGCCACCTGATGCGCGCGCAGCAGATGGCCGAGCAGTGGGACGAGAACGCCGATTGGTGCGCAGCCCCTGTGCTGGTGTCGAGGGCGTCGTCATGACGCTGCTGGTGTGGTTGCAGGGGCTGCTGATACAGCCCTTCATCGAATTCGGATTCATGCGCCGTGCGCTGGTCGCCTGCCTGGCACTGGGACTGAGCTGCGGGCCGATCGGCACCTTGCTGGTCTTGCGTCGCATGAGTCTGGTCGGCGACGCGATCGCGCATGCGCTGCTGCCCGGCGCCGCGCTGGCCTTCGTGCTTTTCGGCTTCTCGCTGTGGGCGATGAGCATCGGCGGATTCGTCGCGGCCGTCGCGGTCGCAGGCATGGCGGGGCTGGTCGCACGTCTGACGCCCCAGCGCGAGGATGCCAGCTTCGCGGCGTTCTACCTGATCGCGCTGGCCGCGGGCGTGATGATCATCTCGATACGCGGCAACAGCGTCGACCTGATGCGTGTCCTGTTCGGCACCGTGCTGGCCGTCGACGACGCGTCGCTGCTGCTGATCGCCGGCATCGCGAGCCTGAGCCTGCTGGTGCTGGCGCTGGTGTACCGGCCACTGGTGGTCGAGTGCTTCGACCCCGGGTTCCTGCGCCACCTGGGCAATGCCGGGGCCTGGGTGCACGCGCTGTTCCTGATGCTGCTGGTGCTCAATCTCGTGGGCGGCTTCCAGGCGCTGGGTACGCTGATGGCGGTCGGTCTGATGATGCTGCCCGCCACCGCCGCGCGCTTCTGGGCCGCCGAGGTCTGGAGCCTGGCTGCGGTGGCCGCTCTGTTCGCCGTGCTCAGCGGCTGGGGCGGGTTGCTGCTGTCCTATCACGCCAACTTGCCGTCGGGCCCGTCCATCGTGCTGCTGGCCGGCAGTTTCTACGCGCTGTCTCTGCTGATCGGCCGGCGTGACAGCCTGCTTGCGCGGCAGTTGTCGCGCCGCTCACACCGCAAGGCTTGATGATGCAATTCGATTCGCAACGCATGAAGATTCAGCGCCGCCGCCTGTTGTTGGCGGCAGCCTCGGCGACCTTGGCGCACTGGCCCGTGAGCGGCGCAGAAAACTCAATAGATGCGATGCGTGCGCCCGGGCCGCTGCGGGTGGTGGCGACTTTCTCGGTGCTGGCCGACATCGCTCGCGAGTTGGGTGGCCCGGCGGTCGAAGTGACATCCCTGGTTGGACCGAACGCCGACGCTCATGTGTTCGAACCCACGCCTTCGGATGTACAGCGCGTAGCGCGCGCGCAATTGGTGATCACCAACGGCCTGCGCTTCGAGGGCTGGATCGACCGGCTGATCGCTGCCTCAGGCTACCGCGGCCCGATCGTGGTGGCCAGCCGCGGCGTGACCGTCCGACATTCTGCTGGCGGCGCTGACCCGCATGCCTGGCAAGATCTGGCCAACGGCCAGCGATATGCCGAAAACATTTCCACCGCGATGCTTGCTGCGACCTCTCCGCGCGCGCCGCGATATGCCATGGAGATCCGCGGCCACACCGCGGACTACCTGCGGCGCCTCGAAGTGCTCGACCGCGACATCCGTGCGCGAATCGCAGCGATACCTCCCGAGCGCCGGCGCGTGATCACCTCGCACGATGCGTTCGGCTATTTCGCCGACGCCTATGGGGTCACCTTCATCGCTCCACGTGGGTGGACCACCGGCAGCGAGCCGTCGGCAAAGGCGGTGGCGGCCATCGTCCGACAGGCCCGTGCATCGAAGGCCAGCGCGCTGCTCGTCGAGAACATCAGCGACCCCAGGCTGATCGAGCGCATCGGCCGTGAATCCGGACTGAAGGTCGGCGGCGCGCTCTACTCCGACGCGCTGTCGCCGGTGGGTACCGAAGCCGATACCTATGTGCGCATGTTCGAGCACAACGTCAGGACGCTGGTGGATGCGATGTCTCCTGCGCGGCCCGTCGGTCTCGACCCTGCGACTGCCGCGAGGCCTTGAGCGGCCGCGGTGATGGATCCACGACGCGATGCACATCCACAAGACCTTGGCCGTGCTTTGTCTCGCGTTGGCAGCATGCACTTCCGTTTTCCTCGTCTTCACCTTGAAGCCGACCACGTGGACCGCCCACGTCATCTTCACGGGTTGGCTGTGCCTGCCCTACGCCGCGATGCTCTGCCTTCTGCTGCGTGGATGGAAAGCTCGACTCCCCGGCCTGTCTCGGTCCCTCGCGGTGACGCTGGTCTCGATGGCAGGCCTGCTGTTCCTGCTCGATACGGTAGTCTGGCGACCGGATGCTCAAGGGGCGATCGCGGCTCTGATGATTCCGATGATCCAGGGCGGATTGCTGGCGATCGTTCTGCCGGTCCTGAAACGATGGGTGCCTGATCCGAGTCATTGATCCTTCCGCCCGGCCTCGTGGCATGTCTCCATTCCTTCAAATCAACCGCTGCTCATCGCCATGTCCGAATCCAACCCTGTCAGCACCGAATCCCTCTCAGTCCTCGGCATCAAGACCGGTCGCGCCGGGCCGCGGCTGCTGGTACTGGGCGCCGTGCATGGCAATGAAACCTGCGGCCCCCGCGCCATCGAGAAGGTGCTGGCCGACTTCGATGTCGAGAAGCTCAAGCTGCTGCGAGGCAATGTCACCTTCGTGCCGATCACCAACCCGCTGGCCTACCAGCGGGGCCGGCGCGAAGGTGATCGCAACCTGAACCGCAATCTTCGGCCGACCGACACGCCGCAGGATTTCGAGGATCGCATCGCCAACGCGCTGTGCCCGCTGATCGCGCAGCACGACATGCTGCTCGACCTGCACTCGTTCCAGTCGCCGGGCGAGCCCTTCGGGATGCTCGGCCCGCTGAACAACGAGGACACGCTGCAGCCCTTCGAACTGGCTGCGCACGAGGAAGCGGTGGCGGTGCGCCTGGGCCCGAAGCGCTTCGTCGAAGGCTGGCTCGAGACCTATGCGGCCGGTGTCGCCAACCGCGTCAAGCGGGCCGATCAATCGGTCGATCCGAATGCGCGCGCCACCTTGCTCAACACCGATCCGAGCTACGGCATCGGCACCACCGAGTACATGCGCAGCGTCGGCGGTGTGGCGATCACGCTCGAGTGCGGCCAGCACGACGATCCGAATGCGCCGGAAGTCGGCTATCGCGCGATCCTCAACGCGATGGCACACCTGGCGATGATCGAAGCGCCTCGCCCGGAACCGCGCACCGATGTCGAAGTGTTGCGACTGACCGAGGTCACCGATCGTCTGCATGCGGACGACGCCTTCGTGAAGCCGTGGGCCAGCTTCGATCCGGTGTCGGCCGGCGAGCCCATCGGCCGCCGTCACGATGGAACGCTGGTCACCGCGCCGAGCGATGGGTTCATCGTCTTCCCGAACACCAAGGCCACGCCGGGCAACGAGTGGTTCTATTTCGCCCGGACCAGCGATCGGAAACTGAACGTCGAGTGAGCATTGGTGTCGCCTGCCGCGGCGTGGCGGGCGCAGGACGACCTTTTCGCTGCCGAAAGAGAAACCATGAAACGTATCTCCGCCTGGGTCGCCGCACTTTTCCTGTCCAGCGGCACGGTGGTGCTGGCGCAGGGCCAGCCGCATGTCCACGGCGTCGCCAGGCTCGATGTCGCAGTCGAGGCCGGGCAGGTCGTGCTGCAGTTCGAGACGCCGCTCGACAGCCTGCTGGGCTTCGAGCGGGCGCCGCGAGGCGCGGACGAGACGCGGCGGGCGGAGCTGGCCATCGCTGCACTGAAGGCGGCCGATGCGCTGTTCAGGTTCACGCCGGCCGCCGGTTGCACGCCGGCCCGTGTCGATCTCAGTTCGGCCGCCCTGAAGCTGGGCTCGCCCGACCCGGCCGAGGCGCACGAAGGTCACGCCGACCTCGATGCCACCTACGTCTTCCAGTGTGTTGACGCGGCCAAGGCAGCGGAGGTCGATGTCGGGCTGTTCGAAGCGTTCAGTCGGTTGCAGGGCTTGAAGGTCGAGGTCGTGACGGCGCGCGGCCAGTTCAAGCGCGACCTGAAGCGGCCCGCGAAGCGCGTATCTCTGGCTCGCTGACCCATTGCCTCCCGTGCAAAGCCCACGTCCTTCCTGCGCCGCCGCGCGCTGCAACAGTGAGTGACGTCGCGTGATCGAGGTGCGCGATCTTCGCTTCGCCTGGCCGGGCGCTGCGAGCGACTGCGTGGTCATCGACGCGCTGAGCATCCCGGCCGGCCGCACGGTGTTCCTGCACGGGCCCAGCGGCGGAGGGAAGAGCACGCTGCTCGGCCTGCTGGCGGGCGTGCTGTTGCCGCGCGTCGGGTCGGTCAGCCTGCTCGGCACCCGCTGGGCTGATCTGTCGGGCGCGCGGCGCGATGCGTTCCGCGCCGATCACGTCGGCTACATCTTCCAGCAGTTCAACCTGCTGCCCTACCTGAGCGTGGTCGATAACGTGCTGCTGCCATGCCGCTTCTCGCGTCTGCGTCGCGAACGGGCCGCGCAGGACGGTGGATCTCCCGGCCACGCCGCACGCGAGTTGCTCGAGCGCGTCGGGCTTTCGCAGGGCTTGTGGACGCGAGCTGCCGCACAGTTGTCGGTCGGCCAGCAGCAGCGCGTCGCGGCGGCACGTGCCTTGATCGGTCGGCCCGAGGTGGTGATCGCCGACGAGCCGACCTCCGCACTCGATGCCGTGCTGCGCGACAGCTTCATGGATCTGCTGCTCGATGCCTGTCACGCATCGCGCGGCACGCTGGTCTTCGTGAGCCACGATGAGCGTCTGGCAGCGCGGTTCGACGAGAGACTCTCTCTCTCGGCGGTCAACCGTGCAGCGTCGTCGATGCAGGCCGAGGATTCCCTGTGAGCGCATTGCTGACGCTGGCATGGCGCAGTTCCTGGAGCCGACGTGCGACGCTGTCTCTGGTGCTGCTGTCCGTGGCGCTTTCGACGTTCCTGCTGCTGGCCTTCGAGCAGGTGCGGACCGATGTCCGCGAGAACTTCTCGCAGTCGGTCAGCGGAACGGACCTGGTGGTCGGCGCGCGCACCGGATCGGTCCAGCTCATGCTGTATGCGGTGTTCCATGTCGGCAGCGCGACCAACAACATCCGCATGGACAGCCTCGCCGCGATCGCGCAGCACCGGGCCGTCGATTGGGTGGTGCCGCTGTCGCTGGGCGACTCGCATCACGGTTTTGCGGTGCTGGGCACGACGTCCGACTACTTCAATCGATTCCTGTACGGCGACCGCGAGCCGCTGGTGCTGGCGCAGGGCCGCGCCTTCACGAACGGCGTCGACGGGTTGTATGGCGCGGTGCTCGGCGCGGAGGTGGCGCACGCACGGCGCTACAGGCTCGGTGACAAGCTGACCCTGACGCACGGCAGCGGAGGTCTGCCCGGCTCGGAGCACGCCGACAAGCCGTTCACCGTGGTGGGCATCCTCGCGCGAACCGGCACGCCGGTCGATCGGACGGTGCACATCAGCCTCGAATCGCTGGAAGCGATCCACATCGACTGGGTGGGTGGCGCGCCTCTGCCTGGCGTCGTGATTGCGCCCGAGCAGGCGCGCAAGTTCGATCTGGCGCCCAAGCAGGTGACCGCTGCGCTGGTCGGGTTGAAGGGGCGGGCGGCGGTGTTCAATGTGCAGCGATTTGTTTCCGGGTATGCCGGCGAGCCGCTGATGGCGGTGCTGCCGGGGGTGGCGCTCGACGAGTTGTGGGACGTGGTCGGCTTGGGCGAGAAGGCGCTGCTCGGCATGTCGGCCATGGTCGGCGTGGTCAGCCTGGCGGGGTTGATTGCGGTGGTGATGGCAGGACTGAACGAGCGGCGCCGGGAACTGGCGGTTCTGCGTGCGGTGGGCGCCGGGCCGCGCCACGTGCTGCTGCTGCTGGCGGGCGAGGGCCTGATGGTCACGCTGGCGGGTGCACTGCTGGGTGCGCTCGCAACGGGCCTGTTCATCGCGACGAGCGCGCCCTGGGTGCAGGCTCACCACGGAGTCAACCTGAAACTTTCCGTGCCGAGCGAGACCCAATGGATGCTGCTCGCCGCCGTCGTGCTCGCGGGCGGCGTCGCCAGTCTGATTCCGGCGTGGCGAGCCTACCGACTGTCTCTGGCCGATGGCCTGTCCCCGAGGGTGTGAAGATGAAGAATGGATCGTGGGTCTGGGGCGTTGCCGCTGCCACAGGGCTTCGCGCAGTGGCAACGATGGTGGGTGTCCTGCTGCTCGGTGCTGCGGGCAGCAGCTGGGCGCAGGACGGCGGCGCGGGTGCCGCGGGATCGCCTTCGCTGAGCCGACCTCTCGGAGGCTCGGGCGCGAGCAAGGCTGCTGCGCCCGGCACTTTCCGCGAGATCAAGTGGGATGACCTGGTGCCGCAGGACTGGGATCCGCTGAAGCAGTTCAAGAGCACCAATTTCAGCGTGATGAACGACAGCGATCCGCGCGCGACCGAGATGCTCAAGCGCATGCGCGAGACCTGGGACAACGCGCCGACCAACACCGAGATGGATGGCGTCGCGGTGCGGATTCCGGGCTACCTGGTGCCGCTGGAAGACAACAAGAGCGGCTTGAAGGAATTCCTGCTGGTGCCGTATTTCGGGGCCTGCATCCACTCGCCACCGCCGCCTGCCAACCAGATCATCCACGTCAAGCCCCAGAAGCCGCCGAAGGGCTTCCATTCGATGGACACGGTCTGGGTCAGCGGGACGTTGAAGACGCTGCGCAGCGACAGCTACATGGGGTCGAGCGGCTACCGGATGGACGCGGTGAGCGTCGAGGCCTACGTCGAGAAGTGAAGGGTCGGCTCAGGCCCGGGCGATCCGGTCGCGGCCGCCGGTCTTCGCCTGATAGAGCGCCGCATCGGCGCGCGCGATCAGCGATGACGCATCGTCGTCAGGCCGCATCTCGGCAACCCCGCCCGAGAT
>Ga0138256_10004548_pt1 | contig 14740 bp, 11 predicted proteins | sample KNB2016incub_MG_FD_105486 | JGI IMG/M metagenome (GOLD analysis project Ga0138256, IMG submission 105486) | Active sludge microbial communities from wastewater in Klosterneuburg, Austria - KNB2014incub_MG | ecosystem: Engineered > WWTP > Activated sludge > Unclassified | place: Austria... | reverse complement strand
TCGGCCATAATTTGGGCTATTCTCCTTCAAACAGATGCCTTGATGCATCGAAACTATCAAGAATACCCTTTATTGCACTCGTTTGTCTATCCGTGGACTGGCGTTCGGCGGTAATAATTGATGCCAACTGACGGGCGGCGGTGGGCAATTCCTCATTGACAATGACGTAATCGAATTTCTGGTACTCGCTGACCTCATTAAATGAATTCTTCAACCGTGTACGCAGTTCGTCCGGTTCCTCAGTATTGCGAGACGTAAGCCGTGCCCGCAAAACTTCGAATGACGGGGGAAGGATAAAGATGCTGATGCGTGAACCGTCAAGCTCCGCGTTCGCCATCATCTGCAGAGCCCCCTGTACGTCTACCTCAACGATCAGATCTTTGCCCGTGTTAAATACCTTTCGGCTCTCGGCGAGCGAGGTTCCATAGAGGTTTCCATGAACATTTGCGTATTCGAGAAAGTCACCCGATTCGATCCGTCTCTCAAATTCCTCACGGCTGATAAAAAAATATTCACGGCCTTCTTCCTCGCCAAACCTCTGCGGCCGTGTCGTATGCGAACACGAATAGCCAAGATCCGGCAGCATTTCACGCACCTCTTTTATCAGCGTGCCTTTGCCGCCGCCGGATGGGGAACTGATGATGATTAAATTACCTTTCATTATGTCAGTGGTCAATAGTCAGTGGTCAGTGGTCAGTCGAACAACTGACAACCGGCTACTGACAACCGACAACTATTCCACATTTTGAACCTGTTCGCGAATTTTCTCAATCTCGCTCTTGATCGCGAGTGCATTTTCTTTGACCGACATGTTGGTCGTTTTCGATGTGATCGTGTTCGCTTCGCGGTTTAGTTCCTGTGTTAAAAAATCGAGCCGTTTGCCGACATCACGGTCGTCTTTGACGATGGTGCGAAAATGTTCGATGTGCGTGCGAAGCCGGGCGATCTCTTCGGAAATGTCGGCTTTTTCGGCGAGGTAAGCGACCTCTTGAGCAAGCCGTGCTTGGTCGATCTCGATCTGCGAATCGCTTTTCGCAAGCATTTCTCCGATACGCTTTGTTAGCCGCTGACGATACTCCTCGGCAACGTTATCAGCGTCGGCTTCGATCGGCGGCAGACGTCTTTCGATCTCGCTGAGGCGGGATTCTAACTCGTCGGAGAGCATCGAGCCTTCCTTTAGCCGCATCTTTTCTAAGTCGTCGAGAGCAAGAGAAAACACCTTTTCAATCGCCGCAAGAAACTCCGCTGTCGGCTCTTCTTTTTTCGTCGAGACCACATTTGGCACACGTGCGATGACGTTGATGTCGGGCTCGCCGGTTAACGCAAACTCGTTTTGCATGTCTTTCATCGCTGCTAGGAATCCCGTGATCAGCGGGCGATTTAGTTCGTACTCGACATCGCCGGTGCGGTCATACTGCAGATTTACATCGACGCGGCCGCGCGTCAGGCGCCCGCCTATGAGACGTTTGATCTCGGATTCAAGCTGCTGTAATTCGCTGGCGAGCCGCAGGTTGATGTCGAGAAAACGGTTGTTTACGGTTTTGAGTTCAACGGTGATCGCAAAATTGTTGTCGGTGACCGACGCACGTCCAAAGCCTGTCATTGATTTCATAAATTACTTATTTCATCCTATCTCGATCTGGTATTCTCCCTTGTAGCCCCCATAGTAGCGACCGAGAAAATCAACGGCCTGCTGTGGATCCATCCTGAGTAACGGGTCCATATCCTCGTTTGAGCCAAACTTTTCTCGTCGGTCAGGACGGTTCACATATCCTTCGAGATACGCCTGTTCGATGCTAATGGAATGGTCGGCCGCGATCTCCGCAGGGGCTATGAATACGTTGTTGTATTCGTTCTCGAGCAGCACATAATCGTGCTTTTTTAGAAGGTCCTGAAGTTTGGCAATGCTATAACCAAAAAAGTGAAACCTAAGATTAAATTCAGGAACATCATTGACCACAAATTTTACCGGCGGCGGGATCTTTTCATTGAATTCGGACACCACAAGTTTGGGGCGAAATCTTGACAAAATGGCGTCCAAAACCCAGTAATCACATCCATCAATATCCAAGCTCAAAACGCCGAAATCTTTTTCGACTGAATATGCCTTGAGCAGATCGACGATGTTCGTCGATGAAACCATAAATCGGCAGGAGCGAGCGTTCGGATAAAAACTGTAGTTTTGAGCCAGTAGGCCAAACTTGCGGTTATCATATTCGACGCCAAGCACGCTCCAGCCAGCCTGCACCAACGCAAACGTGTTGGATGAGCGGGCGCCATCGCCGGCTCCTATATCCACCACAGTTTCGCTCTTATCGCGAATCTCTAATAGATCTATGTACTTCCCAATGATCGCCTGCTCATCGAAATTGGAAAATTTCCCTTTGTACTTGGAAATGAGAGCGCGGTGCCATGCCAACTCGAGCTTTTGGATCGTCCCCTGAATAACTTGATTTATGCGCTGTTTGTTCATTCTCCTGGCCTAGATAATTATGTCCCTAGGATCCTTACCCTGTGCACCATCGTCAAACTGCATCTTATAGAGCTTTTCGTACGTTCCTCTGCTTTTAAGTAATTCGGCATGCGTTCCGGTTTCGATGATTTTGCCCTTTTCCATCACCGCGATGCGATCAGCTTTTTGAATTGTAGATAGGCGATGCGCAATAACGATCGAGGTGCGATGCTGCATCAGGTTTGAGATCGCCTTTTGGACGAGGTGCTCACTCTCGGTATCCAGGGCCGACGTCGCCTCATCGAGGATGAGGACCGGAGCATTTACCAAAACTGCGCGAGCGATAGCTATCCTCTGCCGTTGTCCGCCGGACAGCAGTACGCCGCGTTCTCCGACGAGCGTATCGTATTTTTCTGGTAGCTGTTCAATAAATTCGTCGGCATATGCGACCCGCGCCGCTTCAGCTACCTCGGCGTCGGTTGCGGTAGGGTTACCGTAAGCGATATTTTGTCGGATCGTGTCATTAAATAGAACAGTTTCCTGCGTGACGAGAGCGATCTGTCGCCTTAGGCTGCGGATGTCCGCATTTCGTATATCGATACCATCCCACCTGATCGAGCCTTCAGTCGGGTCATAGAGCCGCTGGATGAGCCGTGTCAGGCTTGATTTGCCTCCGCCGCTCTGGCCCACAAGTGCAACCATCGTTCCGGTCGGGATCTCAAGATCAATGTCTTGGAGTATCTTCTTTGCACCATTCCTGTAACTGAACGAAACGCTTTCGATGGTGATCCCTTTAGCCAACGGAGTTAGTACAACCGCATCTTTGATCTCTGGTAGAGAATCGTCCTCGTCTAAGATATTCCACACATCGCGGGCGGCTGCAAATGCTTTTGTGATCTCGTTATGTTGGCGAGAGATCTTGCGCATCGGGTCGTAGCTCCTAAACAGAAAAAAGAGAAAGGTGAAAAATTGTGATGGATCGAGTCTCGCTGAATTGATCTCTCGCAACCCAAAGTAAAACAACATAATGATCGCCAATATCCCAACAATTTCGAGTGACGGCGGAGCTGTTGCCGAAATCCTTGCGGATCGGAGGTTTGCTTTTGCGATGACCTTTGCAGAGTCAAGAAATCGTTCACGTTCCGATTCCTCGGCCGAATAGGCCTTGACAATGATATGGTTCGCGAGTGCTTCTTGAGATGCGTCGGTAAGGCTCTTATTGCCTTCGAGCGACACATCGGCAAACTTTCGCATCCTGCGGCTGTAATTAGATGTGATCAGGCCGATTATGGGGGCAATTATCAGCGAGCCCAACGTAAGCCGCCAATTAAAATAGAATGCGGCACTAAGAAAAAAGATGAGCATAAAGCTCTCCCTTAAGACATCACGCAGATTTGACGAAACTGCCAATTCGATCGCAGAACAACTGACGACCAGCCTCGATACCAGATAATTTGTTCTGTGTTTTTCAAAAAAGACCGCCGACTGTTTTAGCAGATGTTCGTAGAGTTCGCTTCTGAGTTTTAAGACGGCCGATTGACCGATCCGGGCCATTAGGTACGATGAAAAATAGGCGGCAATGCCCTTAAGGACCGTGAAAGACAGCAGGAGCCCGGCGATCGTCATCCATGCCTTAAACCAATCATCACGGGGTATTAGCTTGTTTAGGTCGAACAGGGTATCGGACTTGCCCGTGGGGACCGGCAGAAACTGATCGAATATCGGAACGATCATCGCTCCGATGGCAGTCTCAAATACCGCACCGGCTACCATAGCGATGAGTGCCAAAAGAAAAGCGGCCCAATATGGGCGGACATATTTTAGAAGCCTCTGGAGATCTTTCATTAGTCTACAAAAGCTTGAATATACTGTAGATAGCGGCGAGTTGCCAATGGAGATATCCTTGCAACCATCAAAAGAATTGTGGCATCTTTACAAAAAGCTCACCTTTTTGGAGAAAAGATATGAATAAATCCGGCTTTCCCAAGTTGTTGTCGATCCTATTTTTGATGACCGCATCGATTTTTGCTGTGTTTGGACAGCAGGCTGATGTTACTCGAAGAACCACAGCGATCACATATCCGCTGGACGATACGGTCGATGTTCAATTTAAGGGAACGACCCGATTTCCGCGCATGAAAGGCGAAGCACGCGTGAAAAGGACCACCAAAAGCCAGACAAAGATCGACCTGTCGGTTGAAAAAATGCCGCGCCCATTTGAGCTTGGTCCCGGATATGCGACTTATGTCGTCTGGGCGATCTCGCCTGATGGACAGGCCGATAATTTGGGGGAAATAAAACGCAGCGGGATATTCTTTATAGATTCTAAGCTTACTGTTACCACGCCTTTGCAAACGTTCGCGATCATTATTACGGCAGAGCCGCATTTTATGGTGACGCGTCCGAGCCAGCAGATAATGATGGAAAATCTTTATCCGACAACGACCACCGGCAAACGTATCGGCACAATACCGTCAGTAACGTATTTTGGTAATTCGAGCGACTATTTTCGCGATCCCCGTACACCCGAAATAGCCGAAACGGATTACGCGAAAACCCCGCCGGCAATTTTGCAGGCGAGGCAGGCGATCGCGCTTGCGAAATATGCAGGAGCGGATCGCGATGCGTCCGTAGAGCTTGCTGAGGCGACGACGCTGCTGCAAAACGCGGTAAACGCATTCGATGCGAAACGCGATTCGGATACGGTTGACATCGCTGCACGCCGCTCGATCAGTGCGGCTGTTAAGGCAGAATCTCTTGCCATCCAGCGAAAAGAGGCCCGCGAAAAGCGTAACGAAAAGATCCGCACCGATTCCGAGATCCGCAGCGCCGAAAACCGTTTTAGCGAAGCTCAGGATGAGATCACTGAACTTAAAGGTGAACTTGCTCGTGAGATCCGCAACCGCGAGCTAGCCGAACGCGACGCGATGAACTATTCCGGTCAAGTCAAAGACCTTAGGGACGAAAATGGCCGTCTTCGTGAAGAACTCGGTCGTATCCGTGTAGAGGTTGAGAATGCGAACGCTAAGCTCGCGGCCGCCGAAAAGGAGAAACAGGCGATCGAGCAGCGACGTGAAAGCGAATCAAAAGCCGCTAAGATCAAGGCTGCCGAGGGCGAACTGATCGCATCGCTTAAAGCATATGGTTCAGTCGCAAAAAATGAACGCGGGATCGTGTTGACCCTGCCCGAGACACTGTGGACGGGTTCGCGCAGCAGCACATTTGTTCCCCAAGCTGATGGCAAGCTCACCGCTCTGGCAGAAATACTCGGGAACAATCGCGATTACCGAATTGCGATCGAATCCCACACCGACAACGCCGGCGACCCGACTGCGAATCAATCTATGACCGAAAAAAGGTCTTATCTTGTCGCAGACAAATTTGCGTCGTTAGGTGTCGACGAAGGCCGCATCATCGCAAAAGGTTATGGAGCAAGCTCACCGCTTTTCCCAAACACGACCGCAGCAAACCGCGCTAAGAACCGTCGTTTGATGGTTATTCTAAGTCTGATACCTACAGGCTTGTAAGTACGTAAACCTAAATTGAAGAAATACCTAGGTAATTTCAAGACCTAGTAGTTTTTTTGCGCCCTTTGTGGTAACATTCTTTCGAAATTCAAAAGTTCACCAACTCGAAAAATCGTATTGAAAACGAAGAGCAGTTATCGTCGTATTGTCTGGATCAGGCAACCGTCGGGCTTAAAAACCATACGGAAATGCCGTTTAATTATTAGTACTTAGTGGAGTGTTAAACCATCATGAAAAAATCCTTTGGGTCGTTTATTACCTTAGACCGTAGAATGTTTCTTTTGTTTGGCGTTGTCCTGTGCTTTGCCGGTTTTGGTATCGCGGCGTGGCAGATCAACGCTGCGGGCGCGTCGCAAAACGGTAATGCACAACAGAACGGTGGAGAACAGGCTGGCTCCGGGCAACCGTCGGCAACGCCGGTTACAGGAAAATCGACAACGCGAGTTGAGGGCATCTATCGTGGCGTTATCACGCCGGTCAAATCTGACACCTCGCCTCCGCTTCGCAGCATGAAGCCGATTGCCGGTTATAAAACGGCGAAGCGCCCTAATGAAGAGCGTGACGCCATACCCCGCTCGCCCGATATCCCAAAGGAACTATGGAAAAATGACCCTGTCGTACAATCGTTTCTTGGTGATCAGGAGATCCCAGCACCGATCGCGAGCTTTGATGGTTCGCCGACAAACCCCGCGAATGTAGCTCCGCCGGATCCGAACGGCGACGTGGGACCTAATCATGTCGTGACGATGTACAACCTACAGTTCCAGATTTTTGATAAGACGGGAACAGCCCTTGCCCCGCCCATGAACACTAATTTGCTCTTTTCGGGGTTTGGCGGTCCGTGTCAAAACGAAAATCCGGGCGACCCGATCGTTCTTTATGATCAACTTGCCGATCGCTGGCTGCTTTCCCAGTTTACCGCTGCCGGCCCGCAGTTCTTTGTATGCGTCGCTATTTCGACAACAGCGGATCCATTAGGTACCTATACACGGTATGCGGTTCCGACCGGCACAAATTTCCCTGACTATCCGAAACTAGGCATGTGGCCGGACGCTTACTATATCAGCACACGCGAATTTAGTGCTGCGGGGCCTTTTGCGGGTGTCGGTGCGTACGCATTAAACCGTGCTCAGGCTCTGGCCGGCAACCCCGCCGCTCAGGTTATTTCATTCTTGGCTCCGCCGACACCGGATGAGTCTACAGGTGACGGATTGTTGCCGGCGGATCTTGATGGTATCACACCACCACCTCCCGGAAGTCCGAACTATTTTGTCGGTACTCAAGACACCAATGGCCCTTACACATCACCAAGTGACGCTATAAATTTATGGAAATTTACGGCAAACTTTGCGGCGCCGGCAAGCTCGTCATTCGTGCTGACGAATACGATCCCGGTCGGGGCATTTAACTCGATACTGGCGATTTGTGGCGGTGCCCAGGGGCGAGAATGTATCCCGCAATCTGGGACCGCAACCAAGATCGACCACCTCGGCTACAGACAGCGACCGCTTTTTCGCCTTGCCTATCGTAATTTTGGAACGCACGAGTCGCTTGTAACCAATCAATCAGTTTCGGGCGGAACGGGCCCTAATGGTGAGGTTTCGGGAATTCGCTGGTGGGAGATCCGCAGCCCAAATAGCAGCCCGACCATTTTCCAAGAGGGTACCTTTTCACCGGGCGTGACCGATGGTATCCATCGTTGGATGGGCAGTATCGCGATGGATGGCAGCGGGAATATGGGTATGGGATATAGTGCATCTAGCGCTACGATGTTCCCAAGTGTCTTCTACACGGGCCGACTAGTAAACGATCCACTCGGCACGATGCCGCAAGGCGAAGGCTCGATCATTAACGGTACCGGTTCGCAAACCGGTGCCAGTCGGTGGGGTGACTATACGAGTATGTCAGTCGATCCGACTGATGACTGCACATTCTGGCATGTCAATCAATATAACCCAACGACAAGTTCGGTTGGTTGGCGTCTCCGCGTTGGTAGTTTCAAATTCCCGACTTGCGGCGTCCCAACCGGTACCTTATCTGGCACAGTCAGAAATTGCGCGGGGGGCGCGCCTATTAGCGGGGCAAATGTCACGCTCACGCCCGGCGGGTATGTTGGCGGTTCTATAGGGTCTGGTGCTTATACTGTGACGGCGCCAGGCGGAAATTATACGGCGACCGCAACTAAGGCAGGTTGGACATCCGGACCGGGTGCAACCGGACCGGTTACCATCACAAATGGTGCGAATACTGTGGCAGACTATTGTTTGGTACCGGCCGCGGTGTTAAATCCAACCACTACCCCGGCCATACCGACAGGAAATGGTTTTGTTGAACCTAACGAATGTAATTCGATCAATCTGCCCGTTACAAATAGCGGTACCGGCACTGCAACGGCTGTTAGTGCTGTTCTTACAACGACAACACCAAATGTAACGATCACGCAGCCAAACTCAGCCTATCCTGATATCGCACCCGGCGGCACTCAGTCAAACACGACACCATTCCAAATTTCGACAAATAATTTGGTGGCGTGTTTGACCAGCATTGACTTGACCTTAACGGTAAATTTCACCGGCGGAACTTCGCCGCAGGTGATCAATTTCACCATACCTGTCGGCCAGGCTGCTAATCCAAACTACACGTTCACAGGGTCAGCCGGAGCTGCCATTCCAGCTGGCGGTGTTTTGGTGTCAGCGGCAACTCAGGCGGACGATGCAACCGCAACGACTACCACTCCATTTGCGTTCACGGTTTATGGGACGCCAGTGGCATCTGGCCAAACCATTCTCGTAAGCACGAACGGAAACGTACAGTTTGCTGCTGCAGGTACTAATGCGTACTTAAATGCCACATTGCCTATTTCCGCGACAGCGGGAACCGGCGTGACGGGTACATTTCCGGCCGCTGCCCCAACTCTGTTCCCGTATTGGGACGATCTCAATTTAGCGGGGGCTGCGAACGGTGTTTACACCAGCACGACCGGTGTTGCTCCGAATCGGATCTATACCATCGAATGGCGTGGTGTTACTTTTACGGGTAGCAATGCAGTGAATTTCGCGGTCCAGTTCCAGGAAAACTCTGACCAATTCTCTTATATTTACAACAATTCTGCTGCTGCAAACGGTTCCTCGGCAACGGTCGGTGTACAAGCTGCGTCTAGTGGAACTCAGTTTACGACGTTTTCACATAACTTGGCCGGCACATTTACGGCAGGCCAAAAACTCACTGCCGCAAGGGCCGCGGGCTCTTGTACTCCGGGAACCGGTGGTTGTGCGACTGCTGCCGGTGTTGAAGTGGCGGGTCGTGTGTTGACATCGGTCGGCGGCCGCGGGCTTCGTGGTGCGGTGATCATTCTCAGAGATGAGAGCGGAACTGAGATACGGACGACGACCGGTGCAATGGGTAATTTCCGATTTGCCGAAGTCGAGCCGGGGCATACCTATGTTGTTACGATCAGCAATCGTCGATTCCAGTTTGCACCACAAGTGCTGACTATAAACGACAACGTGACCGATCTCGTGTTTACACCCGAATAAGAGGCAAGCTGAGGTCAGTTTTCAAATACTAAGGGCGGTCATAAGACCGCCCTTTTTTTAGTCTTTAAGTATGAGTATCCGGTGCGGCGGCAACCCTAGCATACATTCGTCGCCGGGCTTTAGAGCTGGAACCTTTAACACGCAGGTCCTGATAGCCAGTCCGCCGGCGTCAAATTCGATGATGGATGTCGAACCTCTAAACTTGACCGACGTTACGACACCTCTGAGCAAATTATCCTCGGGACGTGTAACGCCGGGCGTCATTGAGATCAGCTCAGGGCGGATCGCAAGCGTCATATTCTGATTGATCGGGCCCAGACGCTTTTTATCCGCACGGTGGGCAAAGATGCGATGCTCGCCGTCGATCGTGTGAAACTCCGGCAGATCGTCGTCCGACGAAGACAGCCGTCTCGCAACGAACAGGTTGTTCTCGCCTGTCATGCGGGCGGCCTCTATGGTCGCCGGGTTGTCGTAAATATCCTGCGGCGTTCCCGATTGCATTATTTCGCCGCGTGAGAGAAACGCGACCTCATCTGTGAGGGCCATGATCTGCTCAAAATCGCTCGTCGCGAATATAACGACGCGATTTCGCTGTTTCGCTGCTTTCCGTATCGCGGTAAAACACGAGTCACGTAACATTGGGTCCATGTGCGAGAAAGGATCGTCCAGTAGCAGCAAGCGTCCCGCATTTGCTATGACCGCTTCAAACCTATCAAACTCACCCTCACCGCTCGATATCCCGCCCGCAAAGTAGCCAAATAACTGCTTGAAGCCTTTTTCTTCGCCGCCGTCGTGAAAGGTGATATTGCGTTCCTTTGCCTTAACGGTTGTGATGTCGTTGCCATCGAGCGAGATGGTGCCGCCGTTATGTTTGACGCTGCCGGCGATCACTTTGAGCAGGGAAGACTTACCTGAGCCGGATGCTCCAAATAGCCCGATGACGCTGCCGCCCTCGACCTCGAACGACACATCTTTCAGTGCCCAAGCATTGCCGTAACGTTTTGATATTTTATCGACTGCAAGCGCCATAATATTAGCGAAAATGAAACTTATCCGGATGGTTTTCGTGCAAAGAAAAGTATGCTGTTGTCATCATATCAATGCAAGTATAAACTCGACGAAGATGACGGACAGAAAGAAAACTCTCAAGCGAAAGCTGCTCCACGCGGGCGGCTGGCAAGTGGCAAAACGGGTCGCCAAGATGGTTCCGTTTGGCGGCACGGTGGTCGCGGTCGTCCTTGTTGGGAGCGACATAAAAAATAAGGGCGTCGGAAAAGGCTTGTTAAATTCAAGCATTGACGCTATTCCGTTCGTCGGGCTGGCAAAGAACGCGGTCGAACTTTTTAAGGGTGATTTTATCCCCGATAAAGAGAAAAAGGTGAAAGTATGATGATTCAGGTTATTAAGGGAACGCTCCTGTCGGCGGTGTTAGTGGCCGCGTGTGTTTTGCATGTTAGTGCTCAGTCACCGCGAAAGACGCCGAAACCAATGGCAACGCCAGTCCCGATCCTCACCGGAGCTGAGATCATTAGCCGAGCAGATGATCTAACGGAGTTTGAAACTGTAAAACCTGCACCCGTCAAAACGCCCAGCAATACAAATACCAACGCCGCAAATATCCGCGAGCTGAACGAGCGCATCAAGAAACTCGAGGGTAATCAGAACAGCACCTACGACGAAAAGCAAAAGCGGATGCTGCTCAATCTCGATATCCTGACCCGTGCCGAGCAGCGGAGCGACAGTCTTCGGAAGCAGCTTTTTGAGATGATCGAGAAAGAGAACACCGTCAGAGCTCGTATCGATCAGCTAAATACCGAAATTCGCCCGGAGATGATCGAACGTACATTGCAACTTTCGGGTTCAATGAAACCAGAAGAAATTCGTGAAAATCGCCGCAAAAGCATCGCCGCAGAGCGGTCCAACCTTGAATCCTTGCTGACCGAGATCGTCAACAACAAGGCGACTGTCTCCGTCACCCTGCAAAAATCCGACCAGCTTGTCGAAAAGCTCCGCCTCAAACTCGAAAAGGACATCGACGACGCCCTGACAGATCCGCCGATCGATAAGTAAAAATACCTATAGCAATTAGAAAAGGCCTCGCCAATGTGCGGGGCCTTTTTTGTTTCATTTTGGTTTGGGCCAAGTAGCCGCTGTGGAATCCTAACGTCCGGATCGTCTAATTATTATCATGCAATCTGCGTTCCACCTTGATGACATTCCCGCTATCGGCATCAACGTACACCTCGAACACTTCGCCATTGCTCTTGCGGATGTGAAATTCGAACACCGTCCGGCCGCTCTTTCTCTCCAGCTCTTCTTTGATCACCATACCCGGAACTTTGTCCAAGGCGATCCTCCTCGCGTCTTCCGACGAAACACGAGATCCGCCGTTGTCACCGTTCGAATCGGAATTACCGGAATTGTTCGGGTTAGAATTACGGTTGCTGTTTGAGTTTGAATTGTTTGAATTTGAGTCATGATCGCCGTTGTCGTTCGAATTTGAATTGTGTTTTTTCTGCAAACATTTTTCTCGATCGCGGCCGCGCTTTTTGTCGCAGTCGTCGCTCGAAACTTTTGCTCCGCGAGTTACCAGGGATGCCTCGGAAACGAAAGTTATCGCAAAAAAGCTAAAGATAAGTGCGGATAGTCCGATCAGCCTAAGAAATATTTTCATAATGTTCCCCGTTCAATAGAAAAGATTATTGAACATAGTATGATGCATTTTTTGTAATTTAAGCTGCTTTTCCTGCAAGAACATACAACCTCGTCCGTTCTGTGAATGTCTAACTTAAGGCCCAAGGCACCGGGGCTGTATTACCAATTGGGAGAACATTATGACGCACAGATCTTTTGCCGCTGCCATCGGCATTGCTTTTTCCGCATTTCTTTTTACCTCGACCGCACCCGCACAGGGCATTATAATCCCGATAGTCTGCGATACACGACCGTGCAGGCCGCGGCCTATTCCGCAGCCTCTGCCTAACGCTTTACCGGTCAAATCCATAAAACTCGATACCAAGATCAACGGCCAAGTGGCGACGACGCATGTCGAGCAAGTGTTTAGAAACGACACAAATTTTACGCTCGAGGGGACCTATTTTTTCCCGATACCTGAAACAGCATCGATCGTTGAGTTCGCGATCTGGGAGAACGGCAAAAAGCTAGTTGGAGAAGTGCGTTCGCGCGAAGAGGCCCGTCGTATATACGACGAGATCGTTCGTCGGCAAAAAGATCCGGGGCTTCTCGAATACGCGGGCAAAGATCTATTCCAAGCATCGATCTTCCCAATCCCTCCCAATTCTGACAAAAAACTCGAAATGACCTACACAGAGGTGCTCAAGGCCGATTCGGGCACGGTGGCTTACCGCTATCCGCTTGGGACGGGCCGTAATGTTTGGGCGAACCGCGGGCCGCGTCCGATTGAAGACGTCGTCTATGACCGCCGCAACGGAAAGCTTGCCCCGCTTGGGCCAAAGCAGCAGTTTGGCACCGTGTCGGGTTCGATCGAGATCGTTGGTAAAGAAGCCTTACGAAATATCTATTCGCCTTCGCACAAGATCGAGGTGACGAATAAGGGCGAGACTGCCGCAAAAATATCTTTTGAGACGACGAGCAACGACAGCGACTTTTCGCTGTTCTACGGGCTGTCAAACAACGATTTTGGCATGTCGCTCGTCACCTATCGCGAACCCGGCAAGGACGGCTACTTCTTGCTGATGCTTTCGCCCAAGGACAACATTTCCGAAAAGCAGCTTGTGAGTAAGGACATCGTCTTTGTACTCGACACGTCGGGCTCGATGGCCGACGAAGGCAAGATGGACAAAGCCAAAAAGGCCCTTCTTTTTGGCATCCGAACGTTGCGTGACGGTGACAGGTTTAATGTCATCAACTTTGCGGGAGAAGAACATCTGATGGAACGCGGCCTGATCACGGCCAACGCCGCAGGCAAGAAACGCGGCGAGGAATTTGTCGAACGTCTAACCCCGACCGGCGGGACGAACATCAACGATTCGCTCGTACAGTCGTTAAAGCAGTTCGAGAAAGGCGACCGGCCAAAGATGCTTGTGTTTATGACCGACGGCCTACCGACCGTGGGCGAACGGAACGTGGAAAAAATAATCGCAAATTTTAAGGCGGCCAGTGACATTGACGTTCGCGTTTTCCCGTTCGGATTCGGCTACGATGTAAATACGGCTTTGCTCAATAAACTCGGTATGGAAAACGGAGGGATCGCCGATTATGTTCAGCCAAAGGAAGATCTTGAGGTAAAGGTATCGAATTTCTTTTCACGTGTGAGTTCGCCCGTCCTCTCCGACCTTGAGATCGACATGGGCGGCATCGAAGCTGAGTTCGTATATCCGCGAAAGCCCGGCGATCTGTTCAAGGGAATGCAGATCGCCATGATCGGGCGGTATAAGAATTCGAGCGAACTGCGAAATGCAACGGTAACGCTTCGCGGCAAAATGGGAAAAGAAACACGAAGTTTCACGTTCAACGGCCTCGACCTTCCATTCCGTGACGATACCAACGACTTTCTTCCGAGGCTTTGGGCAAGCCGCCGCGTCGGATGGCTGCTCGATCAGATCCGGCTGAACGGCGAGACAAAAGAGCTAAAGGATGAGGTCGTCGAACTGGGAACGCGTTACGGCCTGGTCACGCCTTATACGTCATACCTTGCTACCGACGGAACGCTTAACAATACTGTCGATCGTGCCCGGTTGGACACCATGATGCGGGCCGCCCCAAAGGCGATGGCAGAACAAAGCGGCGCCGGCGCCGTGCAGTTCAGCGTTCAGCAAAATACGCGGAACAGGAATGTCCAGGTCGTTGAGAGTGAAAAGAAAGATGCCCGCGAGCGGGTGTTGGTCGATAATTCGTCCGTTAACCAGTTCGTGGCAAACAAGAACTTCTTCAACCAGGGCGGTGTCTGGGTCGATGCCGAATATTCCGCCGCGGCAAAGCTGAAAGAGGTTTCTATCAAATTCGGCAGTGAGGAATATTACAAGCTTGCCGCATCCGATCGAGATCTTGCAAAATTCCTTTCGCTTGGCGAAGAGGTCACGGTTGTTTGGAAGGGACAGGTGTATAAGGTCGGCAAGTGACCTTACCGCGTAGGAAACCGTGCCGCGAAATGCTCGAAAGCAGAACGCGAAAGCTTCACGAGCGCGAACACGGGCCTGTCAGGTCTGCCGCCCCGCAAATGATTTATCAAGAAAAAACGGCTA